>VFQP010001959.1_pt1 | contig 24670 bp, 31 predicted proteins | sample 3512351 | NCBI WGS metagenome assembly VFQP01 (sample SAMN10412372, study PRJNA504923) | tailings metagenome | isolation source: Relicate 1 Philex TSF1 revegetated site | place: Philippines: Tuba, Benguet | collected 2017-08-29
GAAGACGCCGGTGCGCAGGAACAGCCCCCAGGCCCACGCGAGATGGACGCGCGAGCGCTTTGCAGGTGCTTTGCAGCAGCGAAAGGGCACCGCGGCGGAGGTGGCGCGCGCCGCCCGAGCCGTGAACGGCGCGCAGCACGGCCGCGCACACGCACTGCGGACTGGATGGATCGCGTGCTGAAGCTGCGCTCTGCAGAGGCGGAGGAAGAAGAAGAGTGTGCGAGAGGTGCTTGGTGCTGCGTTCATGCTGCGGGCCTCGCTTGTGGTCACCGCAGAGGCGCACAACAGCCGTAGGTGCGGGTGCGCGGCCAAGAAGCCCGCGCAGCGAGAGCAAGGGCAGGCTTGCATCCTCTTCAGGGTCAGGGAGCCTGTCTTCCAGGTTGCCGCAGAAAGGGATCGAGGAGTCAATTGCACCGGCAACGTTCGCTGCGCTACGCATCTGGAGCTCTGTGCCTACGTCTCACGCATACTACCGAGCACAAAGAAGCAGTGGGCAGCACGTCGCGCTCTTGGCCCGAGAGCTCTGCATCTGGGGGCCCGCACGTCATGAACACAGGAGGTGCGCTTGGCCGTCCCCCAACGGCCCCGCTCTGGCCCACCACCGCCGCGACCCCCTCGCCCAGGCCGCCCTACTCGTCCTGCTGCTGCTCCCGGCTCTCAAAGCTGCTGCTGGGCCACACCCACCCCGCCGGCCCCAACGCCGCCCCACCCCAGCGCGGCACTCCCTCCGAGGCGCCCGGCTGCAGCCCCATGGGGCCCGCAAAGCCGGGTGCCGGCACTGGCAGGCCGCTCGCCGGCCCGGGCCCGCCCGCCTGGGTGGGCGGCATCATGAACGCCTGCGCCGGCGCCATGCCCCCCATGGTGGCGAGCAACCCTGGGTGGGGCATGCCCATGCCCATGCCCATGCCCCCGCCGGCCGGCACCGCGCCAAACGGCAAGTGACCAGGCACCACCATGCGCGCTCCAAAGGGCACGCCGCCCATCATCACCACGCCGTGCGGAGGCCCCCTCACGGCCATCGGCGCCATGCCTCCCGTGAGGGTCATGCCGGGCGGGGCGCCCACGGCCGCGCCCGCGCCCCACGCCATGCCTCCCACGGGCTGGACCGGCAGCCTGGCCCTCTGGTGGCCCTGCGGTTGGTGGTGGTGGTGCTGCACCTGCCCCTGTGCCGCTCCCACTGCCGCGTGGTGGTGCGGCATGGCCAGGCCCGGGAACGTGGCGCCTCCGTAGTGCACGTACAGGGGCTGCTGCGCCATGTGCACGCCGGGGAAGGGCACGCCCATCCAGGCCCCCATGCCGCCCGCGCCCACACCCACGCCCTGGCCAGGGCCCGGCTGCCACATGAGCGCCGGCGCACCAGGTACGCCCAGGTGGTGGCCCATGTCGTTCGCGTGTGCCGCCGCGCCTCCAGGCTGCGGCAGCGACTGCCACGCCCCCACCTGCCCCTCTGCGCCGCCGCCCGGCTGCCCACCCCCGCTGGCCGCCGCCGCCTGCCGCGCGTGGATCCCAAACGCCGCCGCGCCCACGTCGACAAACTGCTGCTCGCGGCCGCTGCGGGCGCGCTTGCCGCCGTCGCCGTCGCGGGCAGCGGCGCCGCCGCCGGCGTCGGACGCCCGCAGCTCGCACACGCCGGGGCTCGGCAGGCGCTTGCCGGCGGCGCGGCTGGGCGTCTCGGCGCCGCCGCGCTGGCCCGCCTGCCGCGTGGGCGTGCGCGCCGGCGTGGCGTGCTGCGGGCGCTGGCCCGACACGCCGTCAGAGCGCTGGGGCCGCAGCGCCCCGCTGGCGTGCGCGCCTGACCCAGAGCTCTGCTGCGGGCGCGGCGCGGGGCCCTCACCACGCAGCTCGCCGCCGCCCCGCCCGCCGTCCTCCACCCGCCGCGCGGCCCCACCCGCGGCGTGGACGGCGCCGGCGCCGGCGCCGTCCGTGGCGGTCTTGTTGGGCGAGGGCTCGCCGCGCAGCAGGTTGAGCGCGTCGGCCGCCTGAAGGTCCGCCTCCTCCTCCGTCGCCGCTGCCACCTCCACCTCGTCGTCGTCGTCAGACAGCACCACTAGGATGCGGGGCTGGGGCTGCTTCGCAGGACCGGTGGCCGCCGCCGACGCCGAGGGCTGCTGCCGCTGCTGGCGCGGGCGGTGCGCTGCGGGCGAGGCGCCGTGCGCCTGCGGCTGCTGCGCCAGCAGCGCCGTGAGCGGGGGCCGGGTGGGGCTGGCGACGGCCGCCGGGTGCGGGGCGTGGCCAGCGCTGGGCAGCGGCGTGCAGAGGTTGGGCGATGGGGAGCCAGTGGCAGTGCGCGTGTGGAGAAGCTGCACGAGCTGGTGCTGCTGCTGCTGCGCCGCCGCCGCGCAGGCGCCCGCTTGCTGCTGCGCACCATCGTGGTGGGCCGGTGCGGCGGGGCGGAGCGCAGGCAGCAGGTCGACCGTGTCGCTGGCGTCGTCCGTCTCGCCGCCGTCGCCGCCGTGCTCGTCCGTGGTGGTGCTCAGCGGCGCGGGGCTGGCCCTGCCGCCCGCGTGGAGGCTGTCGCGTGCGGTGGAGGGCGCACTGTTGGCGGGCGTGTTGCCGCCCACGCTCTTGGCAAACCCGTTGGTGACGAGCCAGTGGCCCAGGCTGACCAACTTGCCGCCACGCGCCCGGGACGCCTGCGTGCGCCGAGGGCGTGGCGGTGGCGTTGCGGGGCCGTGCGGTGGCGCAGCCGCAACGATCGCGTCGGGCGCGGCCCACCACACGAGCACGCAAGCACCTCACGCGCACCTTGCCAGTGTCGGCCAGTTGCACCTTGATGCTGCGCCTCCACTTCTTGGCCGCCTCCATGCCCGAGTGCCTCTCAAAGTCGCTCGGCGACATGACGCGGCATTGCGCGGCGCCGTCCGCGCACGTGGGGCAGCGGCAGACGACTGTGCGCGTGGGGATGATAAAGGTGGCTGGCACGCCGTTGCAGACGACGGGCACGCTGCTGCCGGTGGGGCTGGCCGGCGGGGAGGTCGGCATGGTGAGGTGCGGCGGGCCGACCTTGCGGAGCCCTGGCGATGCCAACAGGTCTGGGACCAGCAGAAGGTGAGCTGATGATGCGCCACCAGGTGATGCTCCTCAGGCGCCTGGGCAAAGAGCAGGAGGCGGCACACGGAGATGAGCAACCGGTGCCACCGTGCACAGCGCGCCGCCATGGGTGCGCCGCTCGCTGCGATGTAGGTCAGGTTTTGCGCTCTGGGCAAGCAGCGCTCCAGCGCCCGAGGCGTGGCGGCGGAGGCGCGCGAGCGCGCGAGAACGCCCGCCACTTTTTCCCCATCCCCGCGGAACGCCGAGCACCCCTCTCACAAGGCTGGGCGCGCTGCGCACGTGGCAGGCGTGAGCTCACCTTGCGCTCGGCGCGCGCCCCTTGGTCCCTCTCTTGCGCGGCGAGCGAGGACGAGCCCACCAGGCGGCTCAGGCGGACGGAGCGCAGAGCGGCAGCCTGGCGCTGAAGCGCGGACGTACTAGCATCCCGCACGTGTGTGGTACGGTGTGCAGCGCTGCGCAACAGATTCGCAGGGGTGTGCGCAGGTAGACCCTCAAAGTGTGGGACAGGAACACCAGAGCAGGGGCGCAACGCAGCTGGCAGGCAGCACACCACCAGCAGGCCCGAAAAGAAGCAGTCAGGAGCCCAGGCGCGGGTGCGGAGCAGCAGCCATGGCGAATGCCGTCGAGCGCTCCTGCACGATGGTCGTGCACCAGGCGGGCCAGTCGCCGTCCCAGTCGGAGATCAAGGAGGCGCTGGAGGGCAGCGACCCCGAGGCCAAGGTGCTGGCCATGAAGCAGGCGGTCATGATGCTGCTCAACGGCGAGCAGCTGCCGCAGCTCTTCATCACCATCGTGCGCTACGTGCTGCCCTCGGAGGACCACACAGTGCAAAAGCTGCTGCTGCTCTACCTGGTGAGCTTCAGCGGGCCATGCGGACGCTTTGGGGAGGGCAGGCTGCCTGCACCGTGGGGTGGCCGAGCACGATCTTGCTTTGCGTGCGCCTCCCTGGTGGCGAGGCCACGCGGAGGGCGGCGACGGCACGCGACGCGTGGCTGCAGGAGGCCATCGAGAAGACGGACGCGGCCGGCAAGCTGCTGCCCGAGATGGTGCGTGCGGACACCATGGCGCAGAGCGCAGAGGAGATTGCGCCTGGGCCGACTTGAAGCGAGAGCGGAGCTGTCCCCTCTGTGCGCGCGCGCAGATCCTCATCTGCCAGAACCTGCGCAACAACCTGCAGCACCCGAACGAGTACATCCGCGGCGTCACGCTGCGCTTCCTCTGCCGCATCCGCGAGGAAGAAATCCTCGACCCCCTCATCCCGTCCATCCTGTCCAACCTGGAGCACAGGCACTCGTACGTCAGGCGCAACGCGGTGCTCGCAGTCAATGCCATCTACAAGCTGCCCAAGGGCGAGCTGCTGCTGCAGGTGCGCCGCAGCGCCTCTCAGCCCCAGGTGGCCCCCCTGGGCCACAGCAGCAGCAGCGGCGTGAAGCAGCATGGGATGCAGGTGGAGCCAGATCAGCAGCCCCACAGGGAATCCAGCGGCGGCAAGTCATGCGGGGGGGGGCGGGGGAAGGGATGGAGCAGGGGACGCTCAGCTCGCAAGAGCCAGAGCTCGCTGCGTGGCGGTGTGCGCGCAGGACGCGCCCGAGACCATCGAAAAGGTGCTGCGCTCGGAGCAGGACCTCAGCACCAAGCGCAACGCCTTTGTCATGCTGGCGCACCACGCCGTGGACCGCGCGGCGCGCTACCTCTTCGACCACATCGACAACATTTCCAACATGGGCGACATCCTGCAGATGGGCGTGCTCGAGCTCATCCGCAAGGTGCGCAACGCGCCCGGCAAAGTGCTGCACGCCGCCGCTGCCGCAGGCAGCGGCGCGGCGCGGCGGCACTTGGCAGGAAGGCACACGGAACAGCGGAGGCCGCTGCCGCAGCGGGTCAACACAGCGCAGCAGCGCACTCCACCCAAGCAGCAGCAGCAGCAGCAGCAGAGCAGCAGGCGAGGGTGCCGTGCGGGTTGTGGGACCACCGTGCCGTGGTGTGGCAACCCCGCACGCGCCCCCGCAACCCCCCCGCCGCCACACCGCGCGCGCAGGTCTGCCGCACCAACCCGGCGGAGAAGGGCAAGTACATCAAGGTCATCCTGGCGCTGCTGCAGAGCCCCAGCACCGCCGTGGTCTACGAGTGCGCCGTCACGCTCGTGTCGCTCTCCCAGGCGCCCTCGGCCATCCGCGCCGCGGCCAACTGCTTCTGCCAGCTGCTCGTCTCCCAGAGCGACAACAACGTCAAGCTCATCGTGCTGGACAGGCTGCAGGAGCTCAAGAACAAGCACAAGGAGGTGCGCCGCCGCCGCCGCCGCCGCTGCCGTTCCCGCGCCCTCTCCGCCGTCGGCGTGGGGCCGCTCACAACACACGGACTCTGGCGGGCACGCCGGCAGCGCCGTGTTTGGCGGAGGAGCAGCGCAGCAGAGGTGCCGGTCCCACACAGATGTGTGTTGGGGGCTTCAAGGGGGCGCTGAGGGCCGTGGGCGTTGGCGACGTGCCGGTGTTGGCGTGCGCAGGTGATGCAGGACGTGCTGATGGACATCCTGCGCGCGCTGAGCTCGCCCAACATGGACATCCGCAAGAAGACGCTCGACATCAGCATGGACCTCATCACCTCGCGCAACATTGACGAGGTGCGGGCGCCGCGCTGGGGGCTGGGGGGCAGGGCCTACACGTGGGGCACATGGGGCGCGGCCCTCTCGAGCACATGGGAGGAGCACGTTTGCCCACCCGCCCACGCATCAACTGCGGAGGGACGGCGCGGAGGGACGGTCGCCGAGCGAACGCGGGGAGCGCAGCGCTGTCCTCGAGTGGCGGCGTGAGGGCGGTGCTGGCTTGCTGGTCCACAATGGTGGGCACAGGTGGTCATGGTGCTCAAGAAGGAGATCATGAAGACGCAGAACAAGGAGTTTGAGAAGGGCGGAGAGTACCGGCAACTGCTGGTGCAGGTGCGCGCGCCTGCTCAAGCGCGCTTCTGTGCTGGCTCCCAAGTGCACGACGCGCGGCGCGGCGCGGCGCAGCGCAGCGGCCGGCGGGGCACGACGGGGGCCGCGGGGGCCGGCCGAGCGTGCGGCGTGTGGTGGGGATTGATGGGCCCGCGGCTTGGGTGGTGTTGGGTGCGCTTGCAGGCGCTGCACGGGTGCGCCGTCAAGTTTCCCGACGTGGCGGCCAACGTGGTGCACCTGCTCATGGACTTTCTGGGCGACAGCAACACGGCCGGCGCGCTCGACGTGGCCTTTTTCGTGCGCGAGATCGTCGAGACCAACGCGCGGCTCCGGCCCTCCATCCTCGAGCGCCTGCGCGACATCTTCTACCAGATCAGGTGCGCGACGCGACGCGCTGCGTGCTGCGCTTGGGCGCTGTGCTGGGGGGCGGGACAGCGACAGCGGCCGCCGTCCAAGTGTGTGCGTCTGGGGAGTGCTGGATGGGCCGCCTGGTGGGCACAGCAGCAGCCGGCATCCGCACGATTAGCAGGCGCGGCGCGCGGAGCTCAACCGGGTGGGCGCTTGCGGTGTGCGTTTCGGGTGCGCAGGTCGTCGCGCGTGTGCACGACGGCGCTGTGGATCCTGGGCGAATACAGCACCACGCTCGAGGAGATCCAGACAGCCATCGACGCGCTCAAGCAGGCGCTGGGCCCGCTGCCGCTGCTGGCGCTCGAAGGTGCGCGCCGGCTCGCTGCGCGCGCTGCCACGTCATGGGGGCAGCTTGCGGCGGGCGCAGGGCCGCGGCGCAGGGCGTCCGTCGAGTGGCGGCGCCTGCCAGCGGCTTTGGAGGAGGGGGTGGCCAGGGCCGGACGGTGTTGATGCTGGCGGTTGGGGTGCCGGTGGGGCAGCCCGCCCACGTGTGCTGTATTGTGGCTGTGGCAGCCAGCAAGGGTTGAGGCTCTCAGCAGCGTGCCAGGGGGTTGTTGGCCGCTGCGCTGACCGCGGGGTGCACAATGTAGGTCGCCGCGAGGCGCTGAGGGGTTCGCGCACGCGCACGAGGGCGTGGGTGCCGGAGCCGACTCTGGCGGTCTTGTGGGGCCTCTGCCCAGGCACGGGCGTGCTGCGTGCGGACGAGCGGGTGCACCGCACCCCTCGGCTCGCCTCGGCGCGCCTGTGCCTGCGCTGCCTGCCTCCACGCGGACGCCAGCCCACGGCCTCCCCTCACGCCCTCGTGGGGATGCGCAGCCCCTCCAGCGCCTCAGTGTGCACCTCGTGGCGGCCCAACACCACCCACAGGCGCCCACAGCGGCACGGCCTGCACGACTGCCTGTCTAGGTGCTGCGCCACTAGAAGCCGTCCACCCGTGACTGCTTGGCTCGCCTGCGACGCAACCGCTCGCTGCTTCTTCTCCTCTCACGGCGTGCACGCATTGTGGCGTGTGCGTGCGCGCAGACGGGGAGGCGGCCGGCGCCGCGGCGTCTGGCGGCGCGCCCGCCTCGGCCGCCGCCGCGCCCGTGGTGGTGGTCAAGCGGCCGGCGGTGCTGGCCGACGGCACGTACGCCACGCAGACGGCCGTCGAGGCGGCGCCCGTGGCGCCGGGGCTGCTGGGCGCCGGCGCGCCCAACTTGCGCAGCCTGCTGCTGGTGAGCGCACGCGGCGGCGGGGCTCTGCCGTTGAAGCGACTGGCAGAGGCAGGCCGGATGGCGGCTGAGGGGACTTTGGGGGCCATGGCAGACGTCGGGCGCAGCCTGGTGACTTTGCTGCGTCGTGGTGGGAGGGGGGAGGGGGGGCACGGCAAGCGAGCGAGCGCGCGGGCCTTGCGCGTCCTGTGCTGCGGCTGCAGGGCGGCGACTTTTTCCTGGGCGGCGTGGTGGCGGGCACGCTCACCAAGCTGCTGCTGCGGCTCAACTCGCTCGGCGCGCTCAGCGGTGAGCCTCGCTCTGTGCACGTGACCACCCACACCCCCCAGCAACCCAGCACGCCGCAGCCTGCAGGCCTCGGACGGCGCGCACGCACGACCCTGGTGCACGAATGCCGTGTGCATGGCGGGTGTCATGGCGTTGCCTGCGCAGGCAAGGCGGTCAACGCGCTGACGGCCGAGGCGATGCTGGCCATCACCAGCATCCTGCGGCTGGGCGAGTCGGCGGCGCTGCCCATCCCGCTCGACGACGACTCCAAGGACCGCATGCTGGCGTGCCTCTCGGTGCTGGCCAAGCCTGACGACCAGGCCACGCAGGTGCGGCAGGCGAGGCGCGGCGCAGCCCCGCGGCGGCAGCGGCGCCTGCGTGCGCTGGCTGGGGCCCTTTCTGCGTCTTTGTTCGCGTGCTTTGGCGGGGGCGGGAGCCGGCGGGTGCTGGGAGCCGGCGTGCAGCTTGGCGTCAGCACGCGTGACGCCCTTGCGTGCGCGCGTGCCGCACCCCCCATCCCCACACACACACGCACAACAGGTGTGGCTGGAGAGCTGCCGCGACGCCTACAGCCAGCTGACGCGCGAGAAGCTGGTGCGCGACGCCGCCGAGGCCAAGAAGCAGGACGCCAAGGCCGCCTCGCAGCCCGACGACCTCATCGACTTCGTGCAGCTCAAGAGCCGCAAGGGGCTCACGCAGATCGAGATTGAGGACGAGGTCACCACGGGTGCGTCGAGCTGCCCGCGCCGAGCTCCCCTTGCTCGTGGGTGGGGAAGGGTCTGTCCTGGGGCGTGGGGTCACCACGGGTGCGTCGAGCAGCTCGCACCTGTCTTCGAGCTCGCGCCGAGCTCGCCTTGCGCAGCGAGAGGGAACGGGTCTGGCCTGGGCGCGGGGTCATCGTGGGTGCGTCGAGCAGCCGTCGCCTCGCGCCGCTGGGCTGGGCTTGCTCGCACGGGCATGCTTTGCTCGCCAGGGCCTGCCCAGGTCACCACGAGTCGTCTGGCTTGCGGGCACGAGGGCGCCGCCGCTGCCGCCGCTGCACAGCTTCTGCATTCTTCCAGAACTGCATCACCTGCCGTGCTTTCTGGGTCGCAATTGCAGCGCCTCAACCCGCCTGTCCCGCGTGCGCGCGCGCCCGCGCACCGCTCGCAGACCTGCACCGAGCCACAGGGCTGGCCGAGGCGGCCGAGGGGCAGGCCAAGCGCCTCAACCGCGTGCTGCAGCTGACGGGCTTCAGCGACCCCGTCTACGCCGAGGCGCACGTCACGGTGCACCAGTACGACATCGTCATGGACGTGACGGTCATCAACCGCACGCACGAGACGCTGCAGAACGTGTGCCTGGAGCTGGCCACCATGGGCGACCTCAAGCTGGTCGAGCGCCCGCAAAACTACTCGCTGGCGCCCGGGGACACCAAGGTCATCCGCGCCAACATCAAGGTGCGCGGCGTGCAGCAGGGGCTGGGGGGGTGGGGGGCAGGCTGGCGCTGGGGCTGGGGCTGGGGAGATGTTGAGGAGCGGTGCTTGGGACCCAAGGCCGTCCGCGCGGGCACGTCGGGCGGGCCGAAGCACCTCACGCCGCCGCTCCTGAGGCGGAGAGGAATGGGCGCTGCGGCGCCGCTTCCGCCGGGGCTGCGGCCCATCACAGGCTGCTGCAGCTAGCTGCTGCAGTCGCCCTCGCTGGTCGGCGTCGCGCCGATGCTTGGTGCGTGCGTGACGGCCGCGTGTGCGCGCGCGCCGCCGCAGGTGTCGTCGACCGAGACGGGCGTCATCTTTGGCAACATTGTGTACGAGGGCACGGGGTACGCCGACCGCAACGTGGTGGTGCTCAACGACATCCACATCGACATCATGGACTACATCTCACCCGCCACGTGTGCCGACGTGCAGTTCAGGTGAGAAGGGGTTCAGCGGCGTCCCCCCCCAGACGTGCAGTTCAGGTGAGGCAGGCGTCACCTGCCCTGGCACCCGCAACTGTGCGCGCCCTCGCACGACCAAGGGCACAGCTGGGCCACTCCAGCGCTATTCGCGCCTGCCCTGTGTGCTCTCCCGGGGCCTGTTTGCGACGCGGCGGCGACGCGGCGGCGGCGATGCACACTGGCGCGCACCAGCGATCGAGCGCCAGTGCATGCGCACCAGCGCCAGCGCCAGTGCCAGTGCACCAGCGAGCGCCACGACGCGATGCACTGGCGCGGCGTTTTTCCTGCAGGAACATGTGGGCCGAGTTTGAGTGGGAGAACAAGGTGGCCGTCAACACCTCCTTCACCGACTGCAACGAGTTCCTGCAGCACATCGTCGCCACCACCAACATGCGCTGCCTCACGCCCACCACGGCGCTCGACGGTGCGCGACGCGCCCCTCTCTCTCTTGCGCCCGGCTGCCCGCGCCCACCTCCACCTCCTCCCCGCTGCCGCCCCGGCCCTCGCGCTGCCCAGCACTGCTGCTCATGGTCTCGCGGCTCCCCGTGGCGGCTTTCCGGCCTGGAGCGTCGCCCGCCTGCCGCGCGCGCATCGAGCGCTTGCTGTGAGGGCGTGATGCGCTCGCTCGCCGCGCGTGCGCGCATGCGTGCGCAGGCGCCAGCGGGTACCTGGCGGCCAACCTGTACGCCAAGAGCGTGTTTGGCGAGGACGCGCTCGTCAACGTGAGCGTGGAGAAGCAGTCGGACGGCAAGCTGGCCGGCTACATCCGCATCCGCTCCAAGACGCAGGGCATTGCGCTCTCGCTCGGCGACAAGATCACGCTCAAGCAAAAGGCGTGATGACGACGCGCCGGCGCGCGCTGCCCTGGGCGTCTGCGTGCGTCTGCGGCGGCGGGCGCGGCGGCCTGGTGGGGGAATTGTCTTCATCTTGTGCGTGGGGCGGGGGGAACGTTGCACCAGGATTCTGCAGGGCTTGAGAGGAGAAGCTCGCGCGAGCCCGGCAGTCGACTTGCAAGTGATCATGCTGAGGGGGTTGGAGGGGGCGCGGCTTGAGGAGGAGGGGGTTGGGGTGTGGCAGGGGCAGGAGGCACAAAATCCCGCTCGCTCGTGCGTGCGTCGCCAAAGCGGTGTCTTTGGCTTTGGCGTGCTTCTCGCTTTGAGCGGGGGGGAAGGAAGAAGCCAGCAGGGCTCAGCAGCAGAAGCAGCAAATAGACATGAGTGGTGCAGGGAGGCACAGATGTGTCTTGGCTCGTCAAGGGTCTTCCAGGGGCGCCTGGTCCCGCAAGAGAGATGATTGTGTTCGTCACGGCAGGGCATCGTCCTCCCCCCACTGCTCAGCCCGAGCCGGACGCCGCTCGGGCCGTGCCCTTGAGCACGGGCGTGAGCTTGGGGATGACCATGCGGCACATGGGGCACAGCGCCGGCGTCAGCTTGTGGCGCCGGCACAGGTCCTTGGCGCAGCTGATGCACAGCCGATGCAGGCACTTGTCCAGCTTGATGTTGGGCAGCTCGTCCAAGCAGACGGGGCACACGTCGTCCTCGTCCTCCTCCTGGGCGCCGGCCGCCTCGTCCTGCGCCGCCGGCGTGGCCGCCGCCGGAGCTTGCTCCTCGCCCTCGCGCGGGGAGCACGGCGTGATCTCCGAAGCGTGCGGGAGCGTCGAGGCGTGCGGCGCGCGCTGCGCCAAGCCGCGCGGGGAGGGCTCGGGGTGCACGCGGTTCGAGGCGCCCAGCCGGCCGAGCAGCTGCGAGCCGAAGCCGACGGAGGGCCGGGCCGCCTCCGGGGCCTTGCCGTCCTCCGGCGCGGCTTGCTGCTGCGGCGCCCGCTGCTGCCGCTGCTGCGCGCTGGCCAGCGCGGCGACGTTGATGCGCGCAAAGGCCACCCCGTCCGGCGAGCCCGCGCGCGAGGGCGAGGCGAGCCCGGGCGGCGGCGACGCGGACGCGTCGTCGAGGTCGCCGCTGTTGTTGCCGCCCGGCACGGACGACATGCTGTAGCTCCGGCGCATGGGCAGGCGGCCGCTGCCCTCGTGCTTGCTCGCGCTGGGCGACACGGGGAGGCGCTCGTCCTTGCTGTGCTTGGTGCTGCCCGAGACGCGCTGAGGCTCCTCGCCCTCGGACACGCGGCTCATGGCCGGGCCCAGGCGGCTCTGCTGCTGCTGCTGCTGCAGCGCCAGCTTCTCCTCGTCGTCCAGCGCGAACGGATGCCCGCCCTCGGCCTCATCCCTGCGCGACGCAGCAGCATGCGCTCAACGGTGATGGACGGGGCAGGGAGCCTGCGCGCGCCTGGATGTCCAGGGCCAGGAGCAGCAAGCGCGAACTGGTTCGCGACGCACTTGAAGGGGGTCGGGGGGTCGTCCGTGAGCAGGAAGCGCGACGCGGCCTGCCCGTCGTTCGCCGGCGTCCCCTGGCCCAGGCGGCTGGCCGAACGGGAGGGCGCCCCGCTGCTGGCGGCGCCGTTGGCCGTGGCCACACGGCTGTGCAGGCCGCGCGGCAGCCCCGGCTCGCTGGCCCTCAGCTGCGTGACGCCGTCGGCGTGCAGGAAGCCGCCCGACGGCTCGGCGCCCAGCGTGGCGAGGGCGTGCCCGAGGCCGCCGTGCCACGTGCTGACCAGCAGAGGCGCGACGGCCGCCGGCGCCGGCAGCGTGGGGTGCAGCATGACGGCCACCGGGTCACTGCAGCGTGCGTGGCAGCCACACAGCACCAAGGTGAGCGTGAGTGACGCCATCGCCGCCCGCCCGCCTGGCACTCACACCGTAGCGTGCCTCACCTCTCGACGTTGTCGGGGATGGTGACGCCCATGCGCAGCAGGTCCTGCCCCGTGCAGAGCCGCTCCTTGGGGATGCGCCGCGCCTGCACGTTCTGCCTCAGCCGCGCCAGCAGGCTGGCCTCGGCGCCCAGCGCAAAGGCGTCCGTCTCCTTGCTCAGCCGGCTGCGCGCGCCGGGCGCCAGCAGCAGCGCGTGCCGCCCGTCGTTGCTGTCGACGGCGCGCGACGGCAGCGGCTGGCTCAGGCGCCGCGGCCGCAGCTGCCGGCTCATTGGCGACAGCACGCCCTTGCCGCGGCCGCCGGCGTTGCCCGCCTGGCCCGAGGCGCCCGCGGCTGCGCCCGCCGGGCTCGGCCGGTTGCGCGGCGAGGTGAGCGCGCCGCCGGCAGCCGCGCCTCCGCCGGGCGCGGCTCCGTCCTTGGCGCCCGTTTGCCGGCCGCGCGTGAGCTTGAGCAGGTTGAGCACCGAGGGCTTGGCGGCGGGCGCGGGCGCCTGCGCCGCCTCGAGCTGCTTGGCGTGGTCCTGGATGGCCTGCTCCGCCGCCTCGAGCTGCTGCGCCAGCAGGTTGTGCAGCGCCGTGGCCGCCAGCACCGTCAACCTGCGCCGGCGTTGGGGCAGGTGCGAGCATGCTCAGCCCCCACAGATGCAGTGCTGTGGGGGGCTTCCAACACGCAGGCCCCTGACAAAGGCCCGCCAGGGGGGCGTGCGAGGAGTCGGCCATCGGAGCGTCACCTACCTGGGCACGCCGATGGTGACCTCGTCGCCGCCGGCGCCTCCGGCCGCGTCCTGCTCGGTGCCGGCGAAGAGGAACATGAGCGGGATGGAGGGGTCGAGCCACTCGAGCATCTCGGTGTGGCCGAGGCGGTGCGCAAAGTGGTAGGGCAGCCGCGCCGTGCGCGTGAGCACCAGCCGGGGGTCGGGGTGCGAGCGCTGGCGCCGCCGCCGCTCGACCGTCGCCATGAGCGCCGTCTGGGAGGGCAGCAGGTCGGCCGACGTCTCGTACTGCACGTGCAAGCGCCATGCAAGCACGCAGGCACGCAGGGGCAATGTGGCCCCAGGCATGCAGGAGCAACGCGGCACGCGGGCACGCTGCAGCAGGCACGGCGGGACAGGCGGTGCGGCACCGCTGCGCTTCCGTCGGCTCTGCGGGCGTCATCGAGGCCTGCTGCAGCTGGCGTGCGAGTGCGACCGGGCGCTCACGTAGACGCGGAGGATGACCTTGGCGAGGCCCAGGTTGCCCCGGTAGGCCGCCAGGTGCAGCGGCGTGACGCCCGTCGGCAGCCTGCGTGCGCGCAAAGCACGCACGCACGCAGGGCAGGCATGCGTGGCGCCGCCAGCTCACACTGCGGGTGGGAGTGGCCCCTCTGCACCGAGCAAAGCGCGTCAGAGCGGCGCTTCTGCGCTCACATTTCGACGCGCGGGTGGTGCAGCTGCGTGCGCGCGATGATGTTTGCCTCGTGTGACAACAGCGTGCGGATGGCCTCGGCGCGGTTGGCCAGCGCGGCGTGGTGCAGCGGCGTCCAGCCAAAGCGGTCCAGCACGTCCACGTACCTGCGCCACGCTCGCACGCATGGAGGGCGTAAACAGGCCAGCGTCAATCACCAGGCGCGTTTGTGTGTGTGGGTTAGCGCGAGACATGTCAGGCGACGTGCGATGGCGGGGCAGCGCCACCGCCAGTGCAGTGAGCATTCCACGGCAAGCAGTTGGTGCATCGCACGCACTTGGTGGCCGACGTGTTGAGGCTGGCCGCCTTGCGCGAGTACGGGATGGGCTGCTTGCACAGCTCGTGGATCACCTGATGTGGGCAGAGGGGAGGAGAGGGACAGGGCACATGTTCGGTGTCCCGGTCGCGTCGTGGGAACACACTGCGTGCGGGAGGCTGCTTGCCAGCGGCCGGCGCACCTCGCACTGGTTGTGGATGGCGGCCACGTGCAGCGCCGTCAGCCCGTTCCAGTCGTTGCCCCAGGCGTTCGCCCCTGCGTGTACACAACGTATGCACCCACTCCTTGACATGATGCGGCTATCGTCACGTCGAGGAAGGGCGGGCCGCGCCTCCCACCCTGACATCACCCTCTGTCGACATCTGTGGGCACCCGCGCGGCGCACCCATAGAGAGCAGGTAGCTGACGGCAGCGGTGCGCCCGGCCCGGGCCGCCAGGATGAGCGGCGTGGCGCCGCCGTGGCACCGCAGGTTCATAAAGTGCTTGACCAGCTTGCGGCCCGTGCGCGCCAGCGACAGCATTCGCCTGCAGAGGTGCGCGTGCGCGTGTACGTGTGCATGCGCCACCTCGCGTCAACGGACGTGGCCACAGCTGGCAGCACGTGAGTGGCACCACCTGCAGAGCCCTGCTGCATGTGCACCGGTGGCTCGTCAGGGCCCCCGGGCCGCGCCCCCTGGGTGTGACGGATCACTGCCCAGCACACCACTGCCGAGCAAGAAGAGCGCCTCGTAAGCTGCTGACCTGAGGGAGCTGTTGAGCAGCTGCTGCGCGTTGTCGCCGCAGGCCATGACGGCGTCGGTGAGCGCCTGCAGCACGGCCACGCGCCCGTACATGGCCGCCAGGTGCCAGGCGCTGCGGCTGAGGCTGCCCTCCAGCTGCAGCAGCTTGATGTCCTTGGACAGCATGTCCTTGACGGTCGCCACGTCACCCTGGGGGACGCGGGAGAAAGCACAACGGAAGGGGTGCCGCCGACCAGTGCAGCCGGGTGACGCTTAATCTGGCCACCCGGGCTGGTGCCTAGTCCACCTTGCTGAACCTGTCGGCCACTGCTCCCCTGCGGTGGCGCACGCGACCACCGCCCGCCGCCTGAGTGCGTGTCCGCCTCACCTTGGTGGCGGCGTCCAGGAAGGGGTGGGGCCGCCAGAGTCCGATGCACATGCAGCCCGCGCACCCGCCCTCCATGTCGTCCGAGTCGGGGATTGCGCCATCGCCCTTGCTGTGGCGCTGCAGGCCTTGCTGCTGGTCCATGAGCACCCACGGTTGCGGCTGCTGCTGGGCGCCGCGCGGCGACTGGGGCGAGCTCGCGGCACCCCCCTGCTGCTGGCCTGACCTCTGTGGTTCCTGCTGCTGCTCAGCATTGCTGCCGCCGTGGCTGCTGCCGGCGCGCCCGGGCTGCTGCGGCGGCATGGCGGCGCGCCACCGCGCCGCCCGCTATGGAGATGCTGCAGAGGCCTTTTCCTCGCTCAGAACAGGTGACACTCTGCGCTGCTGCTGCTGCGAGAGTCCCTGTTGTGGCTCCTGTCGCGCCGTGCTCCCCTGCCGAGCGCGGGTACGGGGCCCCTTGAGCGAGGTGCGGCCTGCGCAATGTCGATGGGAGGAGCGGTGTGAAGTGACGCATGGCACGCGGTCGTCGAAGGGGAGTCGCGCTGTGAGGCCTGAGGCCCCACGAGGGTGGTCCCAATGGCTTTTCGGGCGCGCTGAGCCCAGTGCGTGCGGAAGAGGTAAGAGCGCTCGGTTGATTTGCATGCTGGAGCTGCAAGCTCGCGCACCTCACCTGTTGTTCTCGTGTGCGATGTGGTGCTGCTCCTTCGCCCACGATGTTGACCTCGCGTTGACCGAGACTACGAGAAGCGCGGCGCGAGTGATCAACTGATTGCTCGCTGCGCCTCCGTGGTCGCTGTTCGTGTGCTGCGCTGCCCACGGCGTTGCTCGCGTAAACGGATGAGGGGATTTCGCATGCAGGAGGACCAACAAAAGGAGAGAAGAGCTCTGGAAGGAAGAGTTCCGTGCCCCACCAGGGGCGTCATTCCTGCTCAGGCTATGTACGTGTCTGACGGCGATCGCACGATGTCAGTGGTGGTCGCTGGCCGTGAGCGGCTGGTACTCGTTGCCGCGCTCGTCCACCCGCGAGCCCTCCATGCCCGGCGCGCGCGCCCGTTTGCGCAGCTCCAGCAGTGGCTCCAGCAGCTCCTGCGTGTGGTAACAGTCAGGCACCCCCGGCGGACGGGCAGGCGCTCAACCACCTTGTGGTGAAGAACGGCGCCTGCTTTGAGGGGGACCTCAAGCGGCGGCACGCCTGGCAGCAGTGGGTGCACGCGCGGGGGTGGGGTGGGGTGGGGTGCAGGCGGGTAGCAGCGTGGCAGCACCCCGCCCCCACTCACGGGCTGGCCCAGGTCCTCCACCAGGCGCTCGCACGCCTCCTCGGGCAGCAGCCCGTCCGGCGACGCCTGCGTCAGCTCCAGGCACTGCACACAGGGCAAGGGGCGCAAGGAAGGCAACGCCACACGGCAGGGTCAGCGCACCGGGCCAGCCGCGAGACCACGCACCACCTTCCGCCGCTCCACGTCCGCCTCGCCTCACATCACCACCTCGTTCCCCATGCACCAGGCACACCCCAAGCGCTACTTCCCCTGCAACCCCCGTAGTAACCCCCCACCCCACTCCTCACCTCGTCAAGGCGCAGGTCGGGAGCGTAGTTGATGCGCACGCGCTCGGGCTCGCCGCCCTCCTCGGCCGGCGCGCCGCCCTGCTGCTCCACCAGCAGGCGCTTGAGCGCCAGCGTGCCCGCCGCGTTGCTGGCGTGCTTGTACAGCTGGTAGCCCGTCAGGTACGTCAGGATCTGCGCGCGGGCAGCGGGCCAGGGGGCGCGCGGTGGTGTGAAGCGTGCGGCCTCCGTCTGGGCAAAAGGAACGGGCAGGCGCAGCCGGCCACGCGCGCCGGCCGCCGTGCCAGTGGTTGGCTCGCTGTGCGCGCGCTGCGGGACACCCGAGCAGCTGGGGCTGGTAGGCTTGGGCTCGGGCGGCGCGCGAGCGCACCCACACACAGAGCACCTACATCTGATACGCCCGGTAGTTTGGCTCCGGCCCCGTTGAGGTGTCCAAACAGATGCAAAGCCCCCCACGCAGAGCCGTGGCGCCATCGCCGCTCGCAAAACAGCGGCGCCGCCAACGACAGAAGCAGCACCCAGTGAGCCGCACGAGCCCAGTGGTGTGCAACCCGTGCCTGGCTCGCGTGCCTTTGCGCTGCGAGACGCCGTGTACGGCGAGGCACGTCGAGCAAGGGGCGCTCACCGAGGGCCCGGGGATGAGGATGATGTCGATTCCAAACGCGATGGGCAGCATGAGCGCCGCCACGGCCGCCTTGGCCGTGCTGAGCGCGCCCTGCTGCGTCATGCTCAGTAGTCGCTCAGCCACCACGTCGGGCGGGATGCTGGCGGGGTGGTGGATAATGACCTGCGAGGCGCGCGCAGCACGCAGCCCCGAATTTGGACGGCGCGCTGCGCTTCAACCTCAGGGGGGTTCTGGCTGTTTGGCTCTGGCGCAAGGGCAGCCAGTGTGTTCTGACTGCGGAACGCGGGGTCCTGCCACCACCTCGGCGCGACAATGCCACGGGGCGACGACGGCGACGGCGACTGCTCTACCTGCAGGCCCTGTTGGCGGCGGCTGCGCGGCCTAAGCATGGAGGCTCACCTTGGAGACCTTTTTGGGGATGTTGCGCACGAGCCGCTCCTCTGGCGTCTGGTTGTTGGCCAGCCGGTGGCCCACCTGCGCACGCGCACGCACACACGTGAGTTGGCCGCACGCCGGGGTGCTGCCTGGTCCAGTGGTGTGAGAGTGAAGAAGGAGCGCGGGTGTGGACGTGCAGGGCCGCAGCACCAGCGTCAGCACCAGATGCAAAGCTTGAACACACCTTGTAGACCTTGTGGGAAAAGGTGCCTGGCTCGCTGGCCTTGAGCTCGTCCCACTGGTCGCCTAGCCGCTTCTGCGCCCAACACCACCGCGTGCGAGGGCCGTAGCAAGGTGGCGCGGCGAGCACTGAGCACGGCGTGCACGCTCGCCCCTCCCCACGTAGCGATGTGGGGGGTCCCAGCTCCATGGTTGGCGCGGCGCGCCGTCAACTCACAAGGCGTGCTGCACTGCGGCCCCCCGCCGTGCGAGGCACGCACTGCACGCGCCGCCGAGGGGGCCCTGCCGCTGCCCTGGCGCCTCAAGGCCAGCCCCAACGGCCAGCACCTCGAGCCCCACTGGTCGCACCTTGAGTCCGCCCACCAGCCCCTTGTCCTTGTCGGGGTCCTCCGCCTCGCGGAAGCTGGACACGGGCAGGAACACCAGCCCCTGCACCGGGTGCTGCTCGTCCTGCGGGACCGCGCGCGCGCACGAGCGTCACTCCGCACGCTCGCGACGCCGCAATGCATGGCCATGGGGCACGCGCGCACACGTGCAGGCGCGAGTGCCGGGCGGACGTAGCGCCCCCCCACCCCGTGTGCTCACCCGCGTGAGCGGCACGGCGTAGAGCAGCAGCTGCCTCTGCTGCTCGTTGACGGCGCCGTCGCGCTCCTCAAAGTCCAGGACGGGCGCAAAGTCGAGCCGAGGGCCCGACGCCTCCTGAGGCTCCGCTGCTGCTGGCCGGCTCTGCTGTGGCTGGGCGGTAGTGGTGCTGCGTGTGCTGGTGTCCGTGAAGAGGCCGAACGGGTCCTCGTCCCCTGCGAGGCACGCTCGACGCCGCCCCCACGTGAGCGCAGCCCTGCAGAGGCCTGCAGAGGCGCCGCAGCTGCTGAGCTACCACTCACATTGCGGCTGCTGCGCCTGAGCTCCTGTTCTGTCGGGCGTCTGGACCTCCTGGCGCTTGTGCGGAGGTGCGCCCGACGGACTCGCGTCGCGCTCGTCGTCCGTGTCGCCGCCAGCGGTGCACACGCGCGCGTAAACCATAGCTTCGTCGGAAAACTCTGCGCGAAGCTTCAAGCGACAGCGCGGAACGACTTGCGGGCTCTCACTCTTTTTCCCTTGAGGCGCCCGAACAGGCAACCCTCTTTGCAGGAGCACAGGAAGGGCAAGCTGAGCGTCAGCAAAGGTCGGCCAGCCTGCTCCTTGGCGTCTTCTTGCACGCAGGAGTGACATCGTTGCCTGACTGACACCGATGACACCGATGCCACGTGCGCGCGCGCGCTGCGTCCTCAGGCTTCTCAGGCGTTGCCCGCAGCCGGCAGCAGCACGTGTAAACACTCACAAGCACCTCACGGCGCCAGTGTCAGTCAGCGTCATTGAAAGAGCACACAACCCCCGGGAACGCTAAGGTTGCTTAAAGGTGACCACGTCGTCCTCGCCGCCACGGCCAGCCTCGACGTCGGCGATTGCGCTGCCGTTGCCAGGCCGGCCCGCCGGGATTTGGAAGCTGCTGGGCGAGCCGGCGGGCTTGAGCGCGTCCGAGAGCCTCTTGCTGGCCGTGGCGGCAAGCACAGCGCGCTTGGCCGAGAACGAGGGCTTTGAGCTGCTGACGCCGCCGTGGGCTGCGGCGGGCTGCACGGCCGTGACGATCTTGTCGGTGAGCTGCTCCCTCAGGTCAATCAGCTTGAGGTCCGTGTCGTCCTGCGCGCGCAAGCATCACGTGATCCCTTGAAGAGCGAGCGCCACAATTCACGCGCCCCCAACCCCCCACAAGGTTGCATCATCTGCTTGCCCACGATGCGGTTGTGCAGCTCCCATGAAGCCCCAGCTCATGCACGCGCAACGCGAGCCCGTAAGCTACAAGTGTCGCTCACCACGTCGCCGCTCCAATCCTCGTCGTCGTACTGGTCGGCGCTCCAGACCTCCCACACCACCATGGCGTAGAACGCAGACACGCTGCTCTGCTCCCAGGTGCCGGGCCGCTTGCCCAGGCGCACAAAGGAACGGAAGGCCAGCAGGGGCTGGAAGGCGTTGGACAGGGCGTTGCCCAGGGTGTGCGACCGCCTCAGCAGCACCAGGCCAGCCTGCACGCGCGCGCACACACACAGACGGCGTCAGCCAACAGGCGTTCGCGCATCCGTTGAGCTTTGGTGGTCAAGCAGAGAGGATGCTGGCGAAGCTCGCTGCTGCTGCTCTCTGCATTTGAGAGAGGAGCCACTCACGCAGTACAGCGGCAGAGCCTGGCGTGCAAAGATGTTGGAAACGGCATGGAACTTGCGCATGGCTTGGCAGCGGAGCCACGCGTCCAACATGACCCGCCACTTGGCCGCCAGGCCGTCGCCCTGAGCTGCCTCGGCGCTGAACGCGACCTTGGACGCACCCGGCGACGACACAGCATCCGAGCCCGCAGGCGGCTCGTCCAGCCCAGCCTCTGCCTTGGCCAGCTCATGCCTGCAAAGCGTGCGTTGACTCGTCAGTGCTTGTCGCTTCTCCCCTCCCCCACCCAGACTCGCAGCTGATCCTTCCTGCATGACGCGGGCGGCGGCCCGATCCGTTGATGCGGGATGCACACACACACACGCAAAAGCAAGCACCCGTGCGCCCGCAGGCCTCTCACTCACACGTCGCAGGACGCGCACAGCACCTGGTCCACCTCTGCCAGCTCTGCCTCCACCACCCTGGCAAGCTCCTGGAACGTGTCGTACTGGATGGCGTTTTGCTGCTCCAGCACGGGGCCGGCCGGCGGCGCCTCCCCGGCGCCGCTGGTGAGCAGACTCTGCGCCCACGTGTGGGCGGGGCGGGGAACATCAACCCCCGAGTCACAAACAGCCACGAACTGCTGCTGCAAGCCCTCCCTGCCTGCGTGCGTAACTGCGTCCCAGCCTCGCACCTCTGCGTGTGACACGTCTGAGGGAGAAAGAGGCACGGGCGGGACAGACTTGCTCAGCTCCTGCAGGACGTGGCTGTCCAGGCCGGTGTACTTGTCGCCCTGAGGGAGCCCAGCGCAACCAGAGTTGGCCAGGGCCAGGAAGAAGGCCGCGCACTCCCCCCGAGGCATCGCGTGGTCGATCGTCCACTTGTAAAGCCGGGGGTGTGGCCTGTGGCGCTTGTTGACTGCGAGGCGCGCGGGTGGGTGCCGGAGGGCACACGCAGCGTGCGCTGCTGCGGCGGGAGAGCATCCTGTACTGGGACTCCCCCCAGGCACGCACCCGAGGCCACCATGGTGAGCTCCTCCTCAATCGCCTCCAAGTCCTCCCACGGACTTCTGGAGCACAGCGCCTCGCTGCAAGCGTCTGTGCGGGGAAGGAATCGATCAATGCGGCGGGGTGCACAAAGCAGCTCGTAAAGCTCTTTGCAGCAACGGCTGCCTGGTCTCTGCCTTGCGCGCGGGAGACGCCTGGCAAATTGCATGAGTCGTTGCGTTGTGCACCGCTGCCTGTGGCCCCCCCTCCCTCTTCCCCCGTCCCCGCTACCTTGGAAATACCAAAGCAGGACCTGCGTCTCAGGCATGAGCACCAGACTCCAGCGCGCAAACACCCTGCAGGCCGCCGGGGTGGGATGCGTGGCAGGACACAGCGTCAGGTGGAGGCTTCACGGCAGACACAACGCAGGCGCAAAAGGCGTCTTGCTCCAAATCGCGTACTTGGCGACCTTCATCGTCACCCAGTGGTGCCTGCGGGATGGGCACGCAGGCACAAGGCCCTTGATCAATCGTGGCGCACTGTTTGGCTCTGGCATCATCTGCTCGTGCCACACCCTGCGCGCTCACTTGGTCGTGTAGCGGAAGTCGTGTGAGTAGTGCAGGGGATCCAGGTTGATCTCGTTGGCCACCACTTGCACCCAGGACTGGGCAAAGCGCTCAAGGGACCAGCGCTGGAACACGACGTAGCGCGTCCAGTACACGGTGAACACCAGGCGCAGCCAGACGATGTAAATGAGCGTGAACTCCACCGGGCCCTCCTGCTGCATGGCTTGCGTGTAGGCCGTGCCGACGATGGCAATGATGATGTTCTGCGGTGCGAGTCAGCGCTGGGCAAAGCAGCGCGTCGTCGTCCCAAGAGTCATCGTGCCGTGCCCAGGGGCCATCAGCGCTCAGGCCGCACCAGAGCGATTGTCGTGAGGATGGCGGTGTTGAGCCAAAAGATAGCAATGACGACACCTGCATGGGGTTGGGGTCAGCGTTGGGATCAGGGTTAGCCGCACCTGCTGGTGCTACCGACGGCGAAAGCACAGCGTTGCTGCTGTGGCCCTAGGGCCTGCCGCGCACCTCTCCAGCCACCCATTCCAACGAACGCATTTGTGAAGGTCTGCACGCACACGGTATGCCGGCGCGTTGCAGAAGTTATGCCTGCGGGCGCTCGTGACAGCGCGTGCGTCACACGCTCCCCTGCGTCCTCACCTGGTAGTCCATGAGCCCAAACGTCATCAGGGCCATGTTGTTGATGCCCTCGGCGCGTTCGGCAAAGCTTGGGTTGCCGCCAGAAATCTGCATGGGCAAACGTGCTGGGTGCGCGATATGGCGTCAAGCAAGCGAGCGAATCTCGTCCAAAGGAGAGTCCACCGCACCTGGAAGACCATGATGACGACAGATGCCAGGACGATCATCACGTAGCTGCGTGCGTGCGACAGAGGCACGTGGCGGTGAGCAGCACTGTGCGAAACGTGCACGCTGAGCACGATGTGGGCCGCAACTCACATGAACACCAGCGCAAAGTCCTTGATGGCGCGCCATGCGTGGATGAGCAGGTTGTAGTAAATGCGCAGGCCTGTGCGCGCAGGACAAGCAGGCGCGCGGCACTCGGCGTCGTGCGCTGCCTTTGGCGGGTGCGGCAGCGAGCGCAAGGCACACAGGCACACCCACCAGCCTGGTACCGCATGAACTTGTAGAAACGAATGCCGACGAGCAGCACGTTGAGCACGCCAATGTAGAGGAAGGTCACGTAAGTTATGCTAAAGGTGATGAGCACGACCGTGTTGTCCGGTGACTGCATGTAGCCCTGCACCTGCTCCCTCTGAGATGCGCTCAGGGCGATGATGACCACCCTGCGCACGAGAGCAAATGCAGTGGCACGCGCCCGTCACGCGTCGTGGTGTGCAGGTGGTCAGGTGGCCCACGCGGTGCGTTGCTTGGGATGGCGCTCATCCTGCTGCCTGCCGCTGACCTGGACCCGCAAGCGGCGGGACGCGTATGCCTCACCAGCCAAGGGCCCAGATCAGGGACACGGTCGTGCCGATGATGTCGATCAGGTTCCACGGCGCCGTGCAGAAGCGCCACACACCCAAGCGCACCATCTGCGAGCAGGCAAAGATGATGTCCAGCAAGCGCCGCTAAGATGGTTTCGCCCGCGGCCAGAGCGCACGCAGCATGTCACAGTTGGCTGGGTGGTGACCGTTGGGATTTGGGGTGTGTTGTTTGAGCCTTGCTTTGCTTGTGCGTGGCGTGCGTTTGGAGCGGCAGAGCGGCGGGCGGCAGGCGGGCGCGGCCTCAGCGCACCTTGGTCACGAACTCTGCTTCCGCCTGAAGGCGCTCCTCACCCTCCAAGGTGACGGCTTTCGCCTTCAAGTCATCGTCCATGTGCTGCACGCGCGTCTTCTGCAGCGTGGCCAACGTGTTGCGTGCGGCGGTCGCGTACTGCAGCGCGGCCAAGCGGCCCTCGTCAACGAGCTCAGCCAGGTACCCGGCGACGATTAGCAAGTAGGCAACCAGCATGACGAGACGGAGTCCGTCCCATGAGGATGAAAGAAAGGACGTCTTGAGCGGGATTGTGGTCAGTTGCCTCTGCGCACGCCGCCGTGCGGCAAATGGAGGTCACGCAGGGGACGCTGCTGCCAGCGTCGCCAATGGTAGCGGATCCGCCACCCCACAAAAGTGCTCCTCATTCCGCACCACGATCTTGTAGGTGTCCACCTTTGCCGCCTGCAAGTTTGTCCGTGGCGTCCAGGTAATGCGGAAGTACCCCGCCCTGAGCGCAAAGAAGCGCACAGCAAGAAGCAGCGGGCAACCATCTTTGCTCTTTCATGCCAGCCAGCCAACTCAGCAGGCTGTGCCTGCCCAGCCACACAGTGTCGCAAGAGTGCGCCAAAGCGCGATCACTCACGTGTCTGTCTCCCACGCCTGGTCGAAAGTGCAGATGATCTCGAGGACGAGCGTGAAGGCGTAGCGCCCGACAAAGGCGGCGTCCTGGTCCTCAAGCTGCTGGAGCGTGGCTGCGCACGCGTGCAGGCGAGAGAGTACTCCATTTGGGGGCAAAGCGTCCTGGAGCGCAAGCAGGCCTGCATGCAGAAGCTTGGTGCGCTGCAGGTCCCACGCAGCGCCGCACCGTTGAGGCTGCTGTACGACGCGGTTGCATCAGTCCGGTTGTAAAGCGTCACCAGCTTCATCTCCGCGGTGCCATACGCAGCGTAGGTGCTGGCAGAGGGCTGCCACAGACCTGAGGGCAAGGCCCCGGCCGTGCCGTTGATGACGCCTCCCACCGCAGCAAGGACAGTGGCGTTGTCCGTCCGATAGCTGCAGCGGCA
>VFQP010001960.1_pt1 | contig 24656 bp, 40 predicted proteins | sample 3512351 | NCBI WGS metagenome assembly VFQP01 (sample SAMN10412372, study PRJNA504923) | tailings metagenome | isolation source: Relicate 1 Philex TSF1 revegetated site | place: Philippines: Tuba, Benguet | collected 2017-08-29
GTGTGTGTCCATGGTGTATAGTGTGTGTACATGGTGTATAGTGTGTGTTGCATATTGTTCCGTACTATGTGCTCTATACACCACATGTTTGCCTTCATCTGTACCACTGCAAGTTCATCGCCCACTCCTCATCCCCACCCCTTCCCCACTCCTCATCCCCACCCCCTTTCCCCCCACAAAAAACAAAGGGCATCACCATGGCAAGAGAAGGCCTCTACACAGCAGGCTATCTTGGCATTTGCCCCGCCCTCAAAGAATACCTGGAACAAAAACAACTCATGCAAGGGGTCCCGGGGGGGCCCATGTTGATTGCCGGCATAACGGGGGGCCTGTTTGCCTCCCTGGGCACACAATGGGCGGACACTATAAAGACTCGTATGCAGAGTCATGTGGGGTTGGATGCCCCCCCCCAGTATGCCACCACATGGTCAACAGCACGGTCAATGTATGCCAGCGGTGGGCTTGGGTTGTTGTGGGCTGGGTCGGTGCCGCGTATGGTGCGTATTGTGGGGGCGACGTTTATATTGAATTACACGAGGACAAAGATGACAGAGTGGGTGGAGGGGAGGAAGGCAGTGGAGAGCTTGTTTGTGGAGGAATGAGAGGGTGCTGGGTGCTGGGGGGGGAGGAGGGTGCTGGGTGAGAAGTGTGAGAGAGGGTGAAAAGGACATGCATGATGATTGTGTGTGGTGATGATGTATCGTGATACAGAGCACACAGAGAGAGATTTTGAGAGAAATGCGATCAAAGAGAGACCACATGTGTGTGCTATAGCGTACACGTGCGTGGTTGCTACATACGTGGTTTACACAACAAGAGGATAGCAGAGGATATGGTGGATGATGATGCGGGTGACACTGATGAAAACTGATGCTGTGATTGTGTGTGTTTTGTGCTTCTAGCGTGTGTACTGCACTTTTGGTATCATCGTCTTCTCCTTGGTCATCATCAAGTATGCAGGGTGTGGTCGTGCATTTTTATTGCCACATCATCATTATCATGATACTCAATGACGCATAAAATGTGTACCATGTGTAACATTGCAATGTGCGCGAAAGGAGAGGGGAAATCACGTGCCGCAGCACAAATAACAGGGGAATAACATGGTCAATTTTTGATAATGATAATCAGCGCCAAACACAAAAGAAGCAAAGGAACGAGAGACAAAAAAACACGGAGTCAAAAAACACCGTCACAGCAACGCACATACCCCACATACCTACGCTCCCCTCATTGCACATACCCACACACTCATTTCATCACACAGACTCTCCCTCACCTCTTTGCTTTCCCTCACCTCTTCTTTCACCCGTGGGATTCACTCTGCACACTTGCTGCTTGTTTCCTCAACTTGTATTTGACATGCTGCAGTAGCAAATCAACTGCCACTGTGTTTTCCACACCCCTAGGCATGATAATGTCCTGTGTGTGTGTTTAAGGGTGGGGTGTTTGTGTGTTTTTGTGGGTGAGTGTGTTTGTATGTATTGAGTGGGGTGTTTGTATGTATTGGGTAGGGTGTTTGTATGTCAAAAGGGACAGAGCACCAGCAATGTGCAGTGTAGGAATGCACATCTGTAGGAATGCACATTCATGATAACCACAGAAATCACCAGTAGCACCACACATGAACAACAACATACCGCATGTTTCTTAGTAGGTGCTATATAGTTTTCAAATGCAGGCTTGACTGTCCTCTCATACTGATCCAACACCTGTTGAGAATATGACAAATAGCTGACATGAAAAACACCCCTCATGAAAAACACCCTCATGAAAATGAAAGACACCCTCATCACGAAAAACACCCTCATGAAAATGAAAGACACCCTCATCACGAAAAACACCCCTCATGAAAATGAAAGACACCCTCATCACGAAAAACACCCCTCATAAAACACCCGTCATGGAAAACACTCATCATGAAAAACACTCAAAAGAAATAACAACACCACAACAACCCCACCCACCTGTTGTATATCACGACCCCTAGACACAATATCCCTCCGTATACGCCGTACAAGTCTTGTATCGGCATCAGCATCGACAAATATCTTGACATCAAATAATGCACGCACAGCAGGGTCGTAAAATGCAAGAATACCATCAAATAAAATAACATTGGCACCATGAATGGGGGTGGTGCGGTGGCTACGAGCAAATGCTTTGTAATCATACTGTGTGTGGGGTGCGGGTGGGGGGGGTGCGGGTGTATGGGGGGATGTGTGGTGTGAGAGAGGGTGTGGTAAGCATGACAAATACGCCCAATACAACACACATATACACAATAGAACATATGTATACAATACAATTCACGAATGCAAACCCAGTATCATGCAGCACCACATCATCATGCACAGACCAGTATACACACGACACACCAGTATACACACCACCACACCACCACACACACCACAAAACACACCTGTGGTATATCTACTGGTCTTCCCTCTTTCAATTTTGTCAACGTGTCCACCACTGCATCCCAGTCAAAGGCATCTGGGTGGTCAAAGTTGTAGTCAAACACATCCCCTGAAAATCCCTCTGGTAGGTTTTTGTAAAAGCAATCCAGTGAGAGGCTGAGGATACGTTGGTGCTCCTGGGTGTGGTAGTATTGGTGTGTAGTGGGGGGGTGTAGTAATGGTGTGTAGTGGTGGTGTGCAATGGTGGTGCATTGTGGTAGATATGTGGGTGTATAGTGATTTGTTGGTACAGTAGTGTGGGTGTGTGCAGGCGTATGCATGGGAGGGTGTTGTGTACCAAAGCACACAGACATACCGATACGTTGTCCTTGAGAGAAGCAATGACAGCTTTGCATACTGATGTCTTCCCACTGGCAGTACCACCAGCCACACCTGTGGGAGGATTGTGTGTGGATGATGGGTAGGGTGGATGATTCATTCATGTCGTTGAGTAGGGAATGTGCAGCAGCCAGTGTCCCACACTAGAATTCATGTTCAAAAACGCTGCTGCGAAAAACCACCAAACACATACCAATCAGCAGGGGTTGTACAGCACTGATGGCGTGTTCTGATCCATACCAATCGCATTTTGCGATTTCCTCCATGTTGGCCTTGGATGTGGTTGTATATGTTGTGTCTGCAGCAGAGAGTGTAGCTGTGGATGTGGTTGCTGTGCTGCAGCAACGGGTATTGTGGATGTTGTGTTGTTTTATGCCAAATGCAGGCAGATGCAACGCGTTGCTGTGCCGTGTGGCATTGATAAACAGTGTACAAGGACGCTGATAGGATTGCTGCATTGCGGCGAGTATGCTACACTGCGTTGTGTGGTAGATAAAAACCAAAAAAGCTCAACCACCTGCACAACTTTGACCAACAAATTTGATCCAACCCAGCATCAACATGAACCATGATGTGTGTGACCTGGTGGCATCAAGCAAGCTCATATCACCTACATACATTGCGCAGGGAAGGGCAGCACTAAATGCACGAGAAAAGCTTGTCCAATCCCTCATCTCCAACAGACGACTTCCTGCCGTTGGTTGGGACGAAGCCACCATTGAAATGCTACTACAGGTGTGCGTTGATTATTTGTGTTGAATAAACACGGCTATACATTTGCACATGCATATACATGGTAATGTGTAGCTCAGTCCCACGAACCCCAACACGCACAGGAGTGTGCAGCCATGGACAGCAACAATTTCCTGCACAATATTGGTGTCGGTGAGCGTGAAGGTCGTGTAGCATGTCCCATGGTTGCACGACGTCACTACCGTCTTGCTCATGGCATTGGTCGCTCTGGTGACATTGCTGCACAACAACCCAAGGCACGTGTGTTCTGTTTATGGGCACCATGAATCAACTCGTGTACATGTGCATGCATATTTTACCTGGTGCAAATCCCACGATTGTTGCTCCCTTTTTCCGCCACATCCTCATCACATCCCTCGTCCTCATCCTCACCCCTCATCTGCACACAGGCAGCTGGTTCGTCCCTGCTTGCCAAGCTCACCACGTTCCTAGTCACAGATGCATTGCGTCTTGCTGGATTACAGCCTCTATGTCACACAGTCACAGTGCTGCCAGTAGCAACAGGGGTTGCTATTGCACTCACGCTGCAGGCATTGATGAAGGATGCACCTGTACACCGCCGGTGTGTGTTTGTGTTTTGGTGTTGATGTTTGTGTTTTTGGCGGTGTTAATGTTTTTGTTTGTGATGGTGTTTGTGATGGTGTTGGTGTTTGTGATGTGATGGTTTTTTTGGGTATACAGCGTTGTTGTTTGTGTTGTTGTTTGTTGTTGTTGAAGGTGTGTGTGCCTTTGCAGTACTAGTTGACATTCACCCAATCTCACATCAACTATCTATTGCACCACAAATACACACCACAAATACACCCAACAACATACGCACCACAAATACCCCTCAACACCACACACAGTACTGTCATCATGAGTCGTATTGATCAGAAGACCTGTTACAAGAGCATTCTCAGTGTGGGTTGCCACATACACCTTGTACCATGTGTCTTGCATGGGGACCAGTTGACCACAGATGTTGACCAGGTGTGTTGACCGTTGACCAATTGTGATTGACCATGATTGATGATGTACATTATGAGCATGTACAATACCCCAGTGTTCAATATGTACACCATGATTTAAATCATGTGGATACACATGTACATGCACACACACATGTACATGCACACACACATGTACTCCATGCGTACATAAACGCACACACCCACACACAGATACAAGCAGCAGTCCAGGATCACCATGACAAGGTGTTGTGTGTCATGACCACGACCAGCTGCTTTGCACCCCGTGCGTGTGATGATGTGGCAGCAGTGGCACGTGTATGTAAAGCACACAATGTTGCACATGTGATCAACAACGCATATGGCGTACAGGTGTGGTTGCTGTGATTGCTGTGGTTGGTGGTGTTGATGGTGTTGGTACTTGCATGTGTATAGCAAACAACTGCAGTGTGATTTATATTGTGTGTGCATATACTGTGTGCATGTATGTCAACACCAAAAAAAACACCACGTGTGTTGTACATCATGACACTCCCACATACCCCCACCCCCAGCCCCACCCCCCACCCCCCACCAATCCACACACAAAGGCCTCGTCGATATGCAAGCACCTCTCCTCTGCATGCACCAAGGGGCGTGTGGACGCCGTCATCCAAAGCACCGACAAAAACTTCATGGTCCCCGTTGGGGGGGCCGTCATCGCGTCCCCGGGGCCCTGCTCCACCCCTTTGCAGGTGGTCAACGTGGTCAACACCATGTACCCGGGACGAGCGGCCATGGCCCCCTTGTTGGATGTGTTGATGACGCTGCTGCATTGGGGTGCTCCAGGGTGGGTTGGTGTGCTGAGGGAGCGAGAGGAGTTGTATATGTACACGAGGGACAAGCTGGGGGAGATGGCTATGGGGTTGGGTATGTGTTGATTGGGGTGTGAATGTGTTGATGATGTGTGTGTATGTGTTGGTGGACCTGTTGCCATTATGCCTATTGCCACATCCACCACCACCCCCACACCCCCACACACAGGTGAACGTGTGCTGCAGACCCCAGACAACCCCATATCCCTTGCCATCACCCTCAACACCCTCACACACACCAACACCCTCACACCCGGCAACACCCTCACACCCCCCAACACCCCCCCCAACCCCACACACACCAGCGCTTTAGTGACACAGCTGGGCTCCATGTTGTTCCACAGAGGCGTTTCAGGGGCCCGTGTCGTTGCCCGAGGGGCCCCTGCAACGGTGGGCCCCTTGACTTTTAAAGGTTTTGGGGCGCACTGTGATGCGTATCCACATGACTACCTGACAGTGGCGGCTGCGGTGGGGGGGAGCCGACATGAGGTGGACGTGTTTGTGGAGCGGTTTCGAGCATGTTTTGTGAAAATACAGCGGGGCATGGCGACGGCACAGGGGGCGGCAGCATGAGGTGGTACAGGGGAGAGGTGCTGCAATGAAAAGCCAACAGGAATGGGAATGACACATTTGTCTGATTTTATTTTTGTTGTTGTTGTTGTTGTTTTTGTTGTTTTGTGATGAATTATTTTTCTGTGCGATTACTGGGGGGAGGCTTGCATGCTCCACACCACATACAACTCCACTCATACGCTCACGTAAACAAAATACAAATGAAAAACAAAACCTCATACAATCATCAACTTGTGACTATCAAGTAGTTCATCATACAAAGTGCACGAGCCACCAAATACACCCCCGCATCCAACTATCCTCTTTCACCCCCCTCCTTGTTTTTTTCTCACATCCCCTTGTGTTTCTGCACATCCCCTTTCTTTTTAAAATGGGCCATGTGTGTTTCTGCATATGTTTCTTCCACATCCCATTTCTTTTTAAAGTGGGCCGTGTATGATTCTGCATATGTTTCTTCAGGCTCGTCTGCATCATAGGGAATCAACCTCCACATCCGCTCATGTATCCCCTTATGTTTCTTCAGGCACATCTGCATCATAAGGTATCAACCTCGACCCCCTCTGAAACGAAAACACTGAGGAAGGGTTGTTTGCAAGCATGCGTTGTATATCCACATCCGGGGGCAGGACAGCTTGTGCCTTGTCCATGGCCTCTTGCAGGCCCTCTACATCGAGCATAGTGTCGGGATGCTCCTCACATAACGGGTCAATCTGTTGTTTGGGTGGGTTGAGCTGTTGTTGGGCATTCAGTGTATAGATAAGTTGTTGGGTGTTCAGTCGTTGGGTATTCGGCGTACAGAGAGTGGTAGAGAAAAGGTGTGTGTGGTAGATGTGTGTGCTGCTGTAAACCGCATGCTTGTGTAAAATACATGCTTGTGTAAAACATTCTCATATCCACAACAAACACGCACCTGTATATCAGGCAACATGCGTCGCAGTTGTGCTGCAGCATCTTCTATTGTTTCAGCAGGCACATCACCCAACACCAATCCCGGGCATCGCATTGCCATCGTCGCCACGTTCGCCAAGGGGAATACGCTTTTCAAAAACAACAAGGAAGTGGCTACTGTATCTGGGCTTGCACAAAAACGAGCCAAAAGGGTTGGTTTGATGACTGCGAGCTTGTTTTGTAGGGGTGGGAGGAGCACTGCAAGCTGTGTGTGATGGAGATGCAGTGGGGGATGGATGTACTTGATCAGCATGCATGACAGCCACAAGCATACACCCTGTATGTGAACGTACCTGATTGAGTCGCTGCTCTACTTCCTCATCTGAAATCTGTAGCTGCTGCCCAATCACACGCTGTATGTGCGGGGTGGATGTGTTGCCGGGATGAATGTGAATTGATGTTTGATGTACACGCTCCCTCCCACCACCTTGACTAGGCGTGCTTTGAGTTCATCATTCCACACGAGCACACGTTCATTCATCTGCCATGAAAACTGCCATGGTGTACTATCTCCATCAGCAAGTGGGGTGCTGTCGGGTGTGAACACCTGCTCCATGGTTGCTTTGGTACGACCATCATCACTTTTGTAGGTAAATTGAACACCTCGTTCGTCTGCAGATGCTCTGATATATTGGCACCGCGTTGGTGTGGTGTGGTGTGGTGTGGTTGGCGAGAGGAGAAAGAGAAATGCTTTCTGTTGCACGGCATGTTTGGTTGTTTGCATGGTGTTGCGATACATAAAGTTGTGATGATGCATGGTGTGGTGACGTATGGTGTATATGCAAATGTGCTTATGGTTCACTTTGCTTGGGCGTACGAAAGCAATGCTTATAATATTGTAAAACATACCACTTGTAACAGCATAGTTGATGTCACAGACGGTTCATCAGCACAAGTGAACCACAGATGATCATTCCCCGTGATCATCAACCTTGAACCTTTGGAAAGAGGCAGCCACTCTACCAGATTACAGACAAGATGCAAGCAAAAAAAGCTGCCCAGGCAGCTGCTGGCCGTAAAAAGGTACGCACACATGCAATAGCAACTATGCAATACCTATACCCTACGCGCTAGGCACGTGCACGCATATGCAACGTTTGATCAACGAGATCACAACAACCAACAGCTTGAAGAGTTTAAGAAGAAAAAACAAGCACGAGCAGTAGCACCAGTAGTAGAAGAACAAACACCTGCCACGAATGGAGAGCAGCCTGTTGCCCCCACCGTGGAAGTGCGCACACCAGATGCAGTACACACCGCGTCTGTCGAGTATGCAACGCCAGACACCACCCGCGCCATGTGGGGCACACCTGCCAATGCAGGCCCAACCCCCAATGCCGCAGACACTGTCATGCAGCAGGTGTGGGTCTCCTAAAGCTTGGCAGTGTCCCAAGAGAAACGTAATCTCCACACATGTACACCCTCACAGATTGCTCCCAACCAAGGAGACCCACAATTGCTCCGTGATCTTGCAGATATGACAGCACAGCGTGATAGCTTGCAGCAGCTCTTGCAACAACGACAAGACGAACTCGTGAATGCCCATGAGCAGGCATCATCCGCCACTGCACACGTTGATGCCCTACAGCAAGCACTGCAGGATGCCCAAGCAGCCTTGCACGCGGAGCAACAAGCACGTGTAGCTATGGAGCAGCAGCTAACCACACAGCAGCAAGCAGCAACATCAGATGATGCAGCATCCACTGTGGAGGCATTGCGTGCTGAGCATGCTGCGCTCACACAGCAACTGGAGGACAGTGAGGCGCAAGTTGCAGAGTTGGATGACACAAACACAAGGCTTGAGGCACAACTGATGGCGCTCCAGGAGAGTACGGCTGGTGTGCAGCGGGAATTGGAAGACATGCGTGTTGCATTGCGTGATGCCGAGGTATGTGTTGTTTTGGGTGTTTGTTGTGTGTTGTACACCGTTTTCATATACGTATCTCTCAAATCTCTCAAAGTATCATGATTTTGTACCTCATTCTTCATTCATGTGACAACCATGTCCAGTCATGTGACACAAACATCCAAGGCACACCCACACCCATACAACCCTCATAACAACAACACACAGGCTGCTCGAGATGCTGCACAACAACAAGCAGCAGCCATGCATGCAGCACAGGCAAGCGGTACAGCAGAGGAGACACAACAGCTGCATGCACAAGTCACATCACTAAGGGAACAGCTGGAGCAAACAACACAAGAGGTGTGTGAGGGGTATATGTGTGTGTGTGTTTCGTTTTTGTGGTTTCTGTTGTGTCTGTTACCACTTGTCACATAAAGAATACACACACGGCATCCCTGTACGCAAACACCCCTCCTCCCTTTACACAAACACCCCTCCTCCCTGTACACAAACAAACCCTCCTCCCTGTACATCCATCATTCCTTACACAAACAACCTATCCTCCCTATACACAACCACACACCCCGTCCTCCCTGTACACAAACACACCTTTCCTTCCTTGTACACACAAAAACACCTTTCCTTCCTTGTACACAAACTCACACACCATTACACAAACTCACACACCATTACACAAACTCACACACCATTACACAATCACACAGTTGTCAGTCAAAGATCAGCAATTACTGGAAGCAGTACAGGCAGTACAACAATCCAATACAGACCTAGAGGCACTGGGGACACAAAAGCAGGTAGGGAAGGAGGTAGAGGATGTGCCTGAGTGGTGTTTTGTGGATGCATGGGTGATGTTTTGGGGAGACGGTGTGTGGTGTTCTTCTATGTGTATTGTGCAACAAAAGAGTTTGATAAGATGAAAAAAATGAATAAAAGATAATGATAATCTGGAGGGGCAGCGGCATCACACACATCAATGTGTACACACACCATGCACACATGCACCCCCTTCCCCTTCCTACACAACAGGAGGTGGAGTCGTTGGTGATCCAGTGGCAAGAACATGCAGAGGCTCTCAACCAGCAAATAGCAGAGCTACAGGGGGCACTGGAAGCTTCTCAAGCAGCTGCTGGTGATGGGGAACAACTGCAAGCAATAACACAAGAGGTAGGGTGGGTATGTGGGTGTGGGTGTATGTGTGGGTGTATGTGTATGTGTGAAGGGCCAATGTTGTCTTTTGTTATGTGTCCCCACTACATCCTCCCACCACCACCACACCCACCACCACCACCACACCCACCACCACCACCGTCCCCTTGACACAGCTTGCAACAGTACAACAACAACTCCAAGACGCCCAGGTCACCAACACCACCCTTCAAGCACAACTCCTAGCAGCACAGGAGGGCAAGACAGAAGCACAGCAAGCAGCAGCAGCACTCAACACAACCCTACAGGAAGTGCAGGAAGTGGGGCAACGTGACCTGCATGCTGCGCGTGCTGAGCTTGCTGCGTATGTTGGTGGTGATTGTGGTGGTGGTTGTGGTGGTGGTCATGTTGGTGGTTGTGATGGTGATGGGATTGTGTGTGCTTTTGTGTATGTATGCTTTAATGCATGCTGTTTGTTGTTTGCGCATGTTTTGTCAAGCAAGAGTTGTTGCCTCATGCATACCATGCAACACACACACCCATGTCACACACCCATGTCACACACCCATGTCACACACCCATGTCACACACCCGTACCAAACACCAGTACACCATCAATACACCATCAATACACCATCATGACACCATCATTACACGACCTCCCACCACCCCAACAGTGTGCGACAAGAACTGGACGCTGTGCACGCTGCGCTCCAAGAGTCACATGCCACACAAGCAGCACTACAACAGCAGTTGGATGCTTCTGGAAGTCAGGAAGAGGGACGTGTGGCTGCACTGCAGCAGCAATTGGATGCCACACAACAGGAGCTGAAGCAACTACAACAAGTATTGTTGTTGTGTTTTTGTGTACTTTTTGTTGTGGTGTTTTTGTGTACTTTTTGTTGTGGTGTTTTTGTGTATCGTGTACTTTTTGTTGTGTGTTTTTGTGCATTGTTTGTTGTACACATGTGTATTGTTAATGTGTACACTGTATTTGACCTACACACACACACACACACTCTCTTTCTCTCTCTCTTTCTCTCTCTCCCCCACATACATACACACACTCTGTTTCTCTCACACACCCCTACAACCATCCCCCCCTTTACCAAAACCCTCCTTCACCAAAACTCAGGCACAGGCATCCACACTGACTGACACAGAAACACTCTCCTCCCAGCTCGAAGGCGTCCTGGCCCAACGCGACACCCTGGAATCTGACATAGAGCGCCTCACTCACCAATACACCGACGCCCAACACCAATACACCGTGCTCCAGCAGCAATACACCACCATGCAGGGACAATACAGTGAAGCACAGCAGCAGATAGAGGTGCTACAGAAACAGGTTACAGAGGGGAGGGTGGTACAGGAAGAGGCGGCTCGGGTTGGGGTGTTGGAAAGTGAGTTGGAGGATGTGCGCGGGCAATTGAGTGCATTGAGGGAAGAACATGGCAACCTCAGTGGGGCATTGCAACAGGTGTGGGGGTTGTGTGTGGGTACTGGTTGTTTGTTGGTGGTGTGGGTGGGATGCGTGTGTGTGGTGTGTGTATGGGTGTCGGAGATGATGGGGGTGTACAAGGACACTGCCATTCCTGCACACATTGCTGTACACAACCTGTACACTGACACTCCCCTACACACATTCCCATGCACCCACCCACCCACACCCACCCACACACCCAGGCACAGCATGAGTGTGAAACAGCAGGGTCCAGACTACACAATGCAAAAGCAGAACTGGCTCATGTCACAAAAACCAATGAACACCTCACTGGTGAATTGAGTGCATTGAGGGGTGAGGTTGCTACACTGAGGCAACAGGTATGAGTATGTGAGTGCGTGTGTGGGGGGGTGTATATGTGTGTGTGTGAGTGTATACACATGTGTGGGGGGGTGGGCTGGTGTACATGTGTGTGTACATGTATGTGTACATGAGTGTGTACATGAGTGTGTGTTCGTGTATGTATATGTATGTGTGTTGCTAGGGGTATGGACATGCACATACTACCTCAAACCCTCACTTCCCCCCCCAAAACACCCCCCCCTGCTCCCCCACCCTCTCACACCTTCACACAGCTGGCCACAAAAGCAGAAGAAGCTTCCAAAGCATCTTCCCTTGAGGTCCACATCGCCGCCCTGGAAAGCAAACTCTCCGACGCCCAGGCCGCCCTGGAAAACAACGCAGGCGCAGGTGCAGAGCAAGCGGAAGCACTGCGACAACAGGTACACTTGCTTGAGGCACAGCAAACGCAGCTGGAGGGAGCTCTGGCTGAGAGCACAAGCATCAGTGAGCAATGGAAGGTGGCATACGAAGCGTTGGATGCGCAACGAGCAGAGGCTGAGGCAAGAGCGGGAGGGTTGGAAAAACAAATAGAGGAAATGAGAGGGGAGCAAGCGCGTCGGGCGGAAGCAGTGGCGGCGGTGGATGGGCCGATTGATGCAGAGAGGGTGTTGGAGCTGACACACAAGTTGAGAGAAGCAGAAGCTGGACGGTGGGTGGGGTGGGTGGGGTGTGAGTGGTGTGTATGGTGTGGACAATGTGCACTGTCAACCACACTGTCTATTGTATCTGTTTCCATGTACAGTATTCTTATATCTATCTACACAGTATTCTTTATTACCATGCACATGTATACTTTTGTCGACTACTATGTGTATTGTATGTCCGCATGTACCTGCTATTCCTGGGTACTCCATACCCATACATGCATCCCCACCCACCACAGTGCGGACGCCACTCGTCAACTATCAAGTGAACAACACCGCACCCACATGCTGGAATCCCGTGTTCAACAACTGGAAGACATGGTTGCTTCTGGCATTGCCACACCCTTACCACCCTCTGGTACTGCTGCTAATGGTGCTGCTGTTGCCGGTGGTGCAGGGCCGCATGGGGGGGGCCCCCATGGGCCCCCCCCCCATGATGCGGCACGCCTGGCAGAGCTGCAGCAGCGGCTTGCAGAGCAGGGGGCAATGGTGAGTGGGTTGCAAGGGGAGAATGCAAGTCTGAGGGGTGAATTGGACAGGCAGAGGAAGCATGTGTCTGAATTGGAGAGCATGCTGCTCGTACGTTGCGGGTTGACGTATTGTTGTATTGTAGAGTGTTACACAGTGGGTACAGTATCGTGCTGCCTTTTGTGTTTGTTTTTGCATGTACACCTTGTCCCTTCACCTCAACCTTCCCCCTTGTATGTATCACACTCACAACACAGTCACAAACACTCACAACACAGTCACAAACACCACCACGGCGTCCAAGTGCACAGCAAATGTCACATGCAGGCTTGAGCAATAAGAAGAATGAGGATGCCTCCTATGATGTAGAGGCAGCAGCATTGTCTGGTGGGTCTGCTGCATTTAGACCATTGGCAGGTGTGTGTGTATGTGGGGGTGTGTATGGTGATGTTTTCGTTGGTATGTTCATTGGTGTTTCATTGGTGTTTTCATCGATGTTTCTGTTGGTATTTGCATACGTGCGTTTCAGTTGATAATAACGTATATACAAGGAATGATGGGGGTACATGTTGTATTGCTCCTGCCAGTTTTATGCGTCCCCACCTATACACCGCTTTTCTCGACACCCACCCAACACCCACAGGTGTCATGCGTGGCTGTGCATTCCCACTCTCCACAGCCCTGTGTACGGCCCCTGCACACCAAACAGATCGATTGTTTGTTGCTCTGGATCAGCGACCATGGGCACGTGGGGCAGTGATGCTGTACATTGCATTGTTGCACATGTATGCACTGGTAGGGTGAGCACAGTAATGAGTGGCGCAGTGTAAGAGGGTGTGTATGAGTGTGTGTAAGAGTGTGTGTAAGAGGGTGTGTATGAGTGTGTGTAAGAGGGTGTGTAAGAGGGTGTGTATGAGAGTGTGTATGAGGGTGTGTAAGAGGGTGTGTAAGAGGGTGTGTAAGAGAGTGTGTATGAGGGTGTGTAAGAGGGTGTGTATGAGGGTGTGTATGAGGGTGTGTATGAGGGTGTGTATGAGGGTGTGTAAGAGGGTGTGTAAGAGGGTGTGTAAGAGGGTGTGTAAGAGGGTGTGTATGAGGGTGTGTATGAGGGTGTGTATGAGGGTGTGTAAGAGGGTGCCAACGTATGTGGGTTTCTCTTTTTTATAGAGGGTCCCCTTTCACTGTGTAATGGTATGTTGGTATTGGTAACAACAAAGGTACCCCAGCATCGCTTGAGCAGCAGCAGTGTGCGCAAAACAGCCTCAGTGTTTAGTGGGTGCTGTTGTATGTTATATAATTTCTATTACTAGAAAACGAAAAAAACCGTGTGCACAGAGCTGTGTGTACAGACAAGTGCTGGTTACAAATAAAGACATGCACTCAACACATACACAGTGTGACTGTACACCATGCCACACAATGCCTGCTTGTAGCCTCGACGGGAAAACCAAGCAGGCATTGTGGCAGCACCATACACCGCGACTGCGCACACACAGTGTGTCCACCAACCCCTCTGCTTGGTGGCAAAAAACCATACACCTGATTTTATTCTCAACGTTCAAAATGTGAGATTAAACGCAGTTCTGAAAATGCTCGTGGCTTGTGCCAATTCCTTGTTGTTTCGTCGCATCATGGTTAGGAATTCACCATAATCAATCGTCCCATCATTATTCTTATCAGCCTCCTTGATAAGCTCCTTGATTTCCTTGTCTGTCATACCCCCAAAGCCCTTGAGGCCCTCTACAATTTCATCCACAGTGATGGAACCACTGCCATCCTGTGTGTTGTGATGGTGTGATGATGAGGTGTGATATGGTGATAGGTTGTCTTGTGATGGTGCGTTGTGATGGTGTCCACAGTGTATTTCACACTTGACACATCCACGCACACACCTTGTCAAAATGTTGGAATGCCTGCATGTACGCATCCTCACGTTCCAGCTTGGCAAGTGACACCGTGCACGCAACAAATTCCTCATAATTGATAGTACCATCCCCATCCAGGTCTGCTGCTCGCATGAGCACCTGCAGATCCTCTTCGCTGAGCTTGGTACCATATCGTAAGAATGCCTTGCGCAGCTCGTCAATGGTCACTGTGCCACTGCCATCCTCATCAATGCTCTTGAAAAGCTGTGGGGGATTGATACCGTGCATGTGAAGGAATGGGGGGGATGAGACCGTGCATGTGAAGGAATGGGGGGGATGAGACCGTGCATGTGAACGTCAAGGATACTGTACAATGTTGTGCTGCATAGTGTGTGCAAGCAAAATATGCACAACATGTATCCTCACATGCACCCTTACATGCACCCTCACAACAACAACACCTGCATCAACCCCTGTAGCTCTTCAGGGCTCAGTGCTTTCGCGGCAATCAGAATTGCTGCCTTTGACATTTTATTCATAGCTGCAAATTTCTTCATGCGGCTGATGACCACATTGTCCATGGGCTTGTCGGGCGCCACCCCTTGCTCCTTGAGCCAGGGATGCTCAAGCACCTGCTTGGCTGTGGCCCGCTTTTTGGGGTCCATGACCAGCAGTTTTTTCACCAAGTCCTTGGCTGGGGCGCTGATGGATGGCCAGGGGTCGGTTTTCACATCCACATTGCCCTGGAGAATCATTTTGAATATTTCCTGTTCCGTGTTTCCCCAAAAGGGTGGCATGCCAGACAGGAGAATGTATAGAATCACACCCAGGCTCCATAAATCGGCTTCATAACCATAGTTGCGGTTGAGCACTTCGGGGGCAACGTAATAGGCAGAGCCAATCACCTGGTTGAACATCTGACCAGGTTTGAAGTAGGCAGAGAGACCAAAATCGGCTGCTTTGAGTTCTGCATGCTCGTCGTCATTGGCCAGCAGGAAATTTTCTGGTTTCAAGTCACTGTGTATTATGGTGTGTATGGTATGGTGTGTATGGTATGGTGTGGAGTTGTTCTTTGTGATTCACACTGTTCACACAACATACACACCACCCACACCACCCACACTACGTACCGGTGCATCACCCCCAACTGGTGACAGTGTGCGACCACCTCGACCATGGTGCGAAAATAGGAAACGGCTTCCTTTTCTGAAAAATGGCCCTTGGCAATAATCTTGTCAAACAATTCCCCTCCACGACACAATTCCAGCACAAAGTGGACGTTGGTTTTGTCTTCGTAGCTGGCAACCATGCGCGCCACGTTGGGGTGGTCAGAAACCAAGTGGAGAATTTCTGCTTCACGTCGCACATCTTCCACATCCTCTCGTGAGACCAGCTTTGTCTTGGAGATGGACTTGCAAGCGTAAATCTTGCCAGTGCGCTTGTCCTTGGCGACGCGCACGAGGCCAAAGGCCCCCTTACCAAGCACCTTGCCGAGCAGGTAATCATGCTCAAATGCAGCAGGGTCGGTGTCGCGGCCCAGTATGTTGGATTTGGGGGCAGCCATGGTTGTTGGGTGTGTTGTTGGGTGGGGTTGTCGGTGGGGTTGTCGGAGGATGTGGATGCTTGTGGCTATATTTTGAGAGCAAAAGCTGTGAGTTGATGGGTTGATGTGCGTGTCACGACGAGGCCGTGTGTGGTGTGCTGCTGCTGCTGCACGTGTGACACGAGGTTATGATGGATGATGTAGGGTATCGATAGATGATGGGTTGCCCGCTTTGTGTCTATACGATGTGGAAATCAACTTGACAACTCAGCTTACACAAATGTACAGTACTCGTACAATATTGTATATGGAACATACATCCACCAGAAGTCAATATTTTTTCCAGAGCCCATTGGCCATCCAGCCATGGTGGACTATCATCACTCTACACAACTGCAGCGATGGACATTCACACAGGAAAAGCTGGTAGTGTGTTTGGGGTCGTGTGTTGATCAACGATGATGCTCCATCATCATGGGATCACACTTGTCAATACAGGATGAGATACGAGAGAGCAACAGACAGCGCAGCATCAAGGCCATACAAGCACGGGTATGATTATTATGGTTGTTGCACCCCCCTGAGTCAACACAATGGCATGTACATCACACACACAGCTCGCCTCCAATGGCGAAGCGTCCACCACTGCAGGTATGATGTTTGCCTTGAAATGTTCGCTTACCCGGAATTGTGTGTGTCACACATCCACAACCCTCTCCACACACACAGGCACACTGGACAAGCTCATCACCCCAGAAGAAGAACGTTTATTTTGTGCCTACTACCAGCACAAGGCACAGGAGATTTGTGCAACAGCATTGCCCAACTTCCCACGTAAAGTAGCCGCCACTGCAGTGACATATGTAAAACGGTATTATATGACACGCAGCTTGCTTGACCAACATCCAGCAGTGATCATGTTGACTGCCATATACCTGGCTGGCAAGGTACAGCTGTTTAGGATACTGTTGATGTAGGATACTGTGCTTACATATATAATGTACACATGTGCTTACATAGATACCATACACATGCAGCTACACACGCAGCCATGCGCTCCCTTCTGTTCAAACAATAGATCAACCTCCTACAGGTGGAGGAGTTTTATGTGTCTGCTGAAGATTTTGCAAGGCAGGTGGCAGGTGTCAATGCTGATCTACTACTCAAGACTGAGCCTCTCTTAGTGCAGGTAGGTGTGCACTGGTGTGTGTTTTTCGTTGCTTGTGTATGCAAGGGTCTTGTGTGGGCCGGCAAGGGAGCACAAGGGTGTGCACCACCACCGTAGGGTGTGTACCACCACCCTCACACATCACCACCACCCTCACACATCACCACCACCCTCACAAAACACTCCTCTCCCTCACACAACACCACCACCCTCACATCCCCCACAGGCACTCAAGTATGACCTTATTGTGTATGCCCCTTACAAAGCTATCGATGGCTTTCTTTATGTATGTGTTTTGTGGTGTTGGGCAACAGCACGTGTGTATGAATAACATGCATGCCTAGTGTACATACCCCCCTTTGCATCACATAAAAACCCACACATGTCTTCAAAACCCCACAACCACCCATAACAACCACCCACAATCCACAGGATCTTGACACATGTGATGCCACCAGTGGTGTCGACCCAGCGCTCCTTGACGCCACCTCTGATGCACGAGTCAAGGCTAAACAGCGTGCCTATGCAGCTGCAGATGTGCTCATGCGTTCAGATGCACCATTGTTGTATCCACCTGGTACACTGGCACTGGCAGCCTTGCGATCCGCGTTTCGCAAGGTGTGTTTGTTGTGGATAAAAGGATAAGGGTGTTGCAATGATTTTCTCTACCAATGCGCATCCCCCCACCAGTGGGCAGCCGTGTTCAACTACAGCTCACCTCCTGCACAGGGCTCTCTCTCATTCGCGTCCTACCTGCAGCGCGTGGTGTCCAGGGCAGACACACAAGATGATGCTGCATCGGCGTTGAGGGCACTGGAGACTGATTTGGAGCACCTGGATGCCATGGCTGTTGCAATGGCACACGAGATTAGCAAAGAGCAAGCAGCAGCAGTTGATCGCAAGCTCAAACTGTGCAACAATAGCGATGCAACTGCAAATAGTGGGGGGGACAAGCAGGCGCGCAAGGAGAAAAAGGTGTGAGGGAGGCTGATGATGTACATGACATGGCATAGCAACTGCACTCAAACACAACAGGCAGCACGCAAGGCCAAGCGGCGGGCAGAGGAGGCGGCACTGCTCGAGGGCAACGACGATGGACCAGCCAACAAATTGCAAAAACTGTTTGATGAACATCATGGAGAAGGAAAAAGGGTCAAAACTGATAAAATGATTGATGACAATATTTAACATACACAGTTTTGTTTCAAGTGCTTTCGAAACCAGCAGCATGGCAACAGAGCATCTCGATGCGTTTGTGCAGCTTGCCACATCGCATGGTTTGTTGGACGAAAATCAGCTAAAGGTCACTGAGCATCATGTAGCGGATCAAGCGCAGCAATTGGTGCTCGCAACAGAGCAAAAAGCAAAAGCTAGACTTCACGATGCACTTGCCGAGGCGCAGTCGGTGTACGTGCCGTTGCTCTCAGAGGAGGCTGTACAGGCACAGGTGGGAGTGGTATGGGACTGGGGGAGGGCGACTGCGCGATGCATCGTACCCCCTTTGCACACACAGGTGGAGTTGATGCGCGCCGTGCTCGACAACTTGCACACGTTGCTCACAGAGGGCAAGGTCTGTTGTGAACTACCTGTCATTACAAATAATCATCCTTACAAATAATAAAACCCAACCTCGGAACAACAGGATCGTGTCGTCAGTCAGCTGCAGCGCCCCCCACCCAGCCCAAGCATCACGGTGCCCTTTCCCCAACAGCCTGCACTCGTAGCATTGCTTCACACTGACACATTGGGTGTCGACGCCTTGCACAGCACCCCTGTGGTGTTTGAAAAGCCGACATGGTATGGTTGTGTTGCATGTCCAGGGCAGCGGTACCTCTCATCATACTGTGTGTGTCTCCATGCACACAGGGGTGGACTCATGCAACCATGGACAGAAACATGCACCAACATCCAACAACATGCTGCTATGGTGCTGCAACATGCAGAGGCAGTGCGGCGGCTGTAAACGCCTGGATGGTGAGAGCTTTTTGCATATCATCGACGACGAGTGCGCTTTGTTGTGGTCGTGGCGACTTTATCATCCACAACGTTTTTTTTCTTCCTGCCACCATTCTTGCTCTGTGTTGTGGCAGCCCGCACAAACACATATTCATGATCATTGGACGCTGCTTGATCAAACCGCCACTCGTCGTCGTTCCCTGTGTGTTTGTATACACATGTGGGTGTGTTGTAGTACATGCAGCTGCAAATACACAACATACCGGTAAATTGTTTCAGTTGCTCCACATCCTTGACGCGGTGCAGCATGGCAAAGCGCACCATTGCCCCTCGTGCCTGCTTGGCATAGATTGCAGGCCCTGGAAAGGAAATGGTGAGCATGGGGAGTTGGGATGCATTCAGGGCCTTGGCGTATTCTTGAGAGGCGCAGTTGACTATGATATTGTTGGAAGTGTTGTGATCATCAAGGAGTTTCTTAAGATGGGCTGTAAGGGTGTCGACCCAATAGGAATAGAGTGTGGGGCCCTTGGAATTCTCAAGTTTGGTGCCCTGGTGGGGTGGGGTGAAATAATGGTGTCTTGCTGCAATGACAGAAGATGCAATATATACGCACCATTTCCAAACGATACGGCTTGATCAGGTCCATGGGTCGCAAGAGTCCATAGAGCCCCGACAGTATACGTAGGTGTTGTTGGAGGTAAGCCAGGTCTTCCGGTTCAGGATCCTTGGTGTTGTACCACAGACTCTTGTATGCAGGACCATCAAACGCCAACACGGCAGGCGTGCTGGGCGCTTGATCCCACTCCTTGTACCGCTTGGCGTTGAGGCTGTGTCGGTGGTGTCATTGATATGGTGTCACCTTTTGTGTCTCGTATTCCTTAAAACATACCTTGCTAGGGCGTCTGAGATACCCAACAAGGACTTGATCTGCGATGGTGAATGCTGCTGCATAATCGATAGCAACTCTGACGACAAAAACTGTGGCTGTGTTGTTGCTATATTACTGCGCAGTGTATACGTCATGTTGAGGGACTTGGCAGGCGACAGCAAGAACACGAGATGAGGCATGGTGATGATGTTGATCACGATGTCTGTCACACTGTCTGAATGGACTGTCTGTAAATACACTTGATCACTCTGCAAATATACTTTGTAAATAAAATATCAACAACTACTTATTTGCCTCTCAATTTAACACGTTCTTTCTCGCTCAGAGGCACCTCGCGCAAGGCGGCGGCAGCCAGTGCAGCTGCGCCCAAGCTCGACCCGTCTGGAGTACGTTGCATGACCACCCTCGACGCCAGCTCTGTACCCAGCAACTCGTCCAGGGCTTGCGTCACGCACTCGCGAAACTGGGGATACTTTTCATACATGCCACCGTCGATACCCACCACGGTGCGTGGCACGTCGGGCGCATCGCGTCCCGTCTCCCGCAGCAGCGCAGCAATGGTGGTGGCAAGCAGGCGGGCGCTGCGGGTACATGCAAGCTCACACAGTTGCTGCATGATGCGACGGGACCGCGTGGGGGTGTAGGCAATGCCAAACACACGAAACAGCACTTGTTGGGTGATGGCAAGGTTGGGTGTCGTGTCATTGTGGATGGTGGCCACGTCGGCGGTGGTGAGCTTGTGGATTGCGTCATGCAGGCCATGGTGGAGGACATTGTGCCCCAGGAGGGCATGTTTCTCAACCATGCGCACGAGCAGGCGGCGTACCACCTCGCCCAGGTAGAGGCCAGACATGAGCTTTTCGATACGCTGTTGTTTTGTGAGAGGGGGCGTTCAACCACCACACCAAGGAAATCACCACCACCCACATTAACACACCAATCCGTATGGTTTGCTTGCACATGCAACCCAAATGTCTTCTTCCAGCACGGGCAGTACATTGCTATGAAAGCCCCCGCATTCTGTGTTGATCACCATGTGCTTGCTGCGGGGCTTGTACCCTTGAGGGAGGGTGTGTATCCTGTGTACAAGGTCGTAACACGATTTTCTACACACTCAACGCTCTCCCCCCCCTCCACAAACAAACAAACCACCTGTCCACGTGTTCCACGTAGCAGGCATTAAACCCTGTCCCCAAGATGAGCCCAATCTCTGCATCCTGGTCCTTGTAGCGTGCCGCACATAGTGTAGCAACTGTGTCATTGATCAATACCGAGACACGACATGGCATGCTTGCACGGATAAATGCATCTTCGAGGCACTCCACCAAATCGACGTTTTCCGACCCAGTTATGTGAAAGCCTTTGGTCCACAACACAATGGTGCCCTGGTTGACATCGTTTTGGTGCATGGGAAAGCTAAAGCAAAAGCCCAGGGTGGGGACAGTGTCTTCATCAAAGGTGATGTTTTGGGCAGCAAGAAAGTTGACCATGGTGGTGGCAATCCAGTCAAACAACTTGTCCACGTGACAGCGGCGATACTCTTCGGGGATGGTGTAGGTTTGCACGGCGGGTGGTTTGTTGTGGTGGTCAAGGGGGATGTACGAGGTGCGCATGTTGCTGCCACCAATGTCAATTGCAAGAAACTGGCCCGTTTCATCACTGAGGGTGTTTGTGAATGGGTGGATTGGTGGGTGGATATACGCGAATTGAACTGTACACGGCATACCCGTTGGGTAGAAAGTCAACCATGGATGGGAGCATGAGCATTTCGCTGCTGCGGTCGCCGTGCAGGGCGTTGCGCATCTGTTGTATGTGTGTTCAACAAAAAGGTTGAAGCTATCCTAGGGAGCATCATACCAGCTCACAACCAACCTGCTGGATCATTTCATCACGGATTTGCTCGAGCATTGGTTTGGGGAGGAGCATCTTGTCACGAAGCTGTGTGGGAGTGATCAGCCAACATCAGCATGTTGACACCACATTGTGTACCACCCCCCCTCCTACCTCTTGCAAGCACTGTTCCTGTTCTTGAATTGCGACATAGTAACGGTACAGTTTGTTGGCAAGATAGGCTATTGCTGCAACCGCACAGAGAGAGATACAAACCGATGAGGATCTGTTACTGCAAGAGATCATCGTTGCTGCTGGTGGTTGTTATTGAGGGTTCACCTTATCTTTAAACGATCACATGAGAAATACTCAAGGAAAAATGACTCTCCCTGCAGGCAACATCGTGTGCAACATATGATCCAATATGCCCCGCCACCAAGCCTGCACATGTTGTTCTCCCCCTCTCAAGCATACCACACTGAGGAGAAGCATACCATCGACCCTGCCAAGTGACCATTGCCCAATCCACCAAGTGATGCGCACATGGATATTGGCAGTGGAGTTTTGAGCCCATTCTGTGTTGCGTGCCTTGACATACCATTGACATGCCAAACGTGCTTGCCCTTCTGTGTGTGCACATCCCGTCCGAAGGGGGAGCTCATGGGGTCTTGAAAAACGTAAAAAAGTGCCAGAGGACAAACAGGCCCTTCCCGAGCTCGTTCCCATGTGTGTGGTCCACCTTTTTTTTTCCCTCGGGATTTCGTTTCTTTTTCTAGTTCCCAAGGCAGCAATACCTGGAATGCAAGCTGCACTGTGAAACAGGCACACATCCGGGGCACCCCCCTGACTAGTGCACAAGTTGGGTGTTGCAGCAATGAGGTGCTCAGACTGGCGCATACCGCAAATCCCTTTTATGCCCTGGTGAACGCCCACAATAGCATGCTGTGCAAACCCCAATGATACAACAAATGTCCACCAACCCTCAAATGAGACTTCAAATGCCCACCACCCTCATCTGGATGAGTGCATCCACTGGATAGCACGGGACGCCCTCATTGGTGCACCACATCCATAGGCACAGGCTGGAATTTTTTTCCGTATTATCACGATTTCGCAGCAGCTCAATCACAATCTATTTTCTCCTTTGGCACATCCACTCACACCACACACACCCAAGCAACTGATAGCCATGGCCACCGCCATCGCAAGCAAGAGCTTTATCGGCACCACCCGCCAGGCCTTGAAGGCTGGCCGCAAGGTAACTGCGCAGGGATTGTGTGCGTTGTGGTTGTGCGCATCATTGTTGTGTGGTACAGGGCATCAGATCGTATCTTACCCACAACACAGGGATCCAAGCAGACCACCCGTGCTGCAGTGGAATTCGTACGTGGGTGGTGATGTAGTGTAGTAAGAGCATAGCGTTTGATAGCGTGGTATTGTTGTTGTCTCCTCGCCCTATATTTGATCATGCACCCAACACTTTTCAGTGCAAGTGATGATCCTCAAGTATACCCCCCCCCAACTATACAGTATGGCCCCGACCGTGCCAAGTTCCTCGGCCCCTTCACCAACACCCCCAGCTACCTGACTGGCGAGTACCCCGGTGACTATGGCTGGGACACCGCAGGCCTGTCTGCAGACCCCGAGACGTTTGCCCGCTACCGCGAGCTCGAGGTGATCCATGCACGCTGGGCCATGTTGGGCGCCCTCGGCTGCGTCACCCCCGAGCTCTTGGCAAAGAACGGCGTGCCCTTTGGCGAGGCTGTGTGGTTCAAGGCTGGTGCACAGATCTTCAGCGAGGGCGGCCTCGACTACCTTGGCAACAGCGCTTTGGTTCATGCCCAGAGCATCATTGCTACTTTGGCCGTCCAGGTCGTGCTCATGGGTCTCATCGAGGGCTACCGCGTGAACGGCGGCCCACTCGGCGAAGTGGAGGACGCACTCTATCCAGGAGGCAGCTTTGATCCTCTTGGTCTGGCTGACGATCCCGATGCCCTGGCTGAGCTCAAGGTCAAGGAGATCAAGAACGGTCGCCTTGCCATGTTCTCCATGTTTGGCTTCTTCGTGCAGGCCATCGTGACCGGCAAGGGCCCCATTCAGAACCTGGAAGATCATCTGGCTTCGCCCAGCGTAAACAATGGCTTTGCAGCAGCCACCAAGTTTGTGCCCGGAAACTAGGTTTTCTTTATCCTGGTCTTTCCCACTTTCGTGTAAAGAAAGAAAAAGGAGGATGCCTCCTTCGCGTTGTCTCTCTTCCTCCTCTCTCTCCCTCTCTCTCTCTCCTCTCTTTCCTCCCTCTCTTCCCTCTCCCTCTCCCCTCTTTTTTCTTTCCCTTTTTTTTTTCCTTCCTCTCCTTCTCCCTCTCTTTCTTTCCTCCCTCTCTTCCCTCTCCCTCTCCCCTCCCTTTCTCCCTCTCCCCCTCTCCCCCTCTCCCTCTCCCCCTCTCCCCCTCTCCCTCTCCCTCTCTTTCTTTCCTCCCCCTCTCTCCCTCTCCCTCTCTCCCCCTCTCTCCCTCTCCCTCTCTCCCCCTCTCTCTTTTCCTCTCCCCTCCCTCT
>VFQP010001961.1_pt1 | contig 24656 bp, 17 predicted proteins | sample 3512351 | NCBI WGS metagenome assembly VFQP01 (sample SAMN10412372, study PRJNA504923) | tailings metagenome | isolation source: Relicate 1 Philex TSF1 revegetated site | place: Philippines: Tuba, Benguet | collected 2017-08-29
GTCGGCGAAGGCCGGTCCCGACTTCACCGGCGGCCCGCCCGGAAAACCGGTGATGCTCATGGCGCCCGATACCGCCTGCACGGTGAGGTCCATCGCCAGCGCGTCGCGGTCCGGGCCAGACAGGCCGAAGCCGCTGCCCGAGGCGTAGATCAGTCGGGGATTGAGCGCATGTAGCACCTCCCAGCCGACCCCCAGATTGTCCATCACGCCCGGCGCGAAGTTCTCCAGCAGCACGTCGGCGCGCTCGACCAGCTTCAGCAGCAGGCCGCGCCCTTCCTCGGTCTTCAGGTTGAGGGTGATGCCGCGCTTGTTTGCATTGAGCATGGCGAGCGGCAGCATGGCGCCCTTCGACACCGACGAACGACGGCGCACCGGCTCGCCGTCCACAGGCTCGATCTTGATCACGTCGGCGCCTGCCCGGGCCATCAGCATGGTGGCGTAAGGGCCCTGATAGACCTGTCCCAGATCCAGCACGATGATGCCGCCCAGCGGCATGCCCGAACGATCGTCAGCCATGGCCATCTCCCCGCACCACGGTGGAACAGATGCCGCCCGCGCGCCAGCGAAACCGCTCAGCTGTCCTCGCCGTCCGGCTCGATCACGTTCAGGCGGCGGATGGTCAACTCGTCGACCTCCAGCGAGCGGATCCGCGCCCGCTTGATGTCCAGCCGTCCGATGGCGAGGGCGCCGATCGCGAGCGCCCCGACCGTGAGGGCGCCGACCGCCATGCCGCCCAGCGCCGCCGCGCCGATGGCCTTGGCGCCGACCGCAAGCGCGGGCAGCTTGACGGCGGGCGCCGTTACGACCGGAACCTGCTTCTTTCTGTACATGGCCAACTCCATTCTCGCGGATGACCAGTGTAGCTCAAAGCAGCCGTTTACGCGCCGCGAGACCTCGGCTATCGACTTGTCGTCCGCCAGAGTTGGAGCATTCATGCTGATCAGACCCGCGACCACGGACGACGCCAGCGCCATCTGGGCGATCATCGGACCGGTGATCCGTGCCGGCGAGACCTACACCATCGATCCGGACATCACCGAAGAGGCCGCGGTGACGCGCTGGCTCGGCCCGGACCGCGAGACCTTCGTCGCGCTGGATGGTGGTCGGGTGGTCGGCACCTATTACATCCGGCGGAACCAGGAGGGCGGCGGCAGCCATGTGGCCAATTGCGGCTACATGACCGCCCAAGGCCAAACCGGACGCGGTATCGCCCGGCGAATGTGCGAGCACTCGATGGCGCACGCGCGGATGCGCGGCTTCGCCGCCATGCAGTTCAACTTCGTCATTGCCAGCAACGAGCGGGCGGTACGGCTTTGGCAGTCGCTGGGCTTCACGATCGTCGGCCGGGTGCCGGGAGCGTTCCGCCATCCCGCGCTGGGCGACGTGGACGCGCTGATCATGTTCCGCGTGCTATGAGCCCCGTCATTCGAGCCGCGACCCTCGATGACGTGGCCGCCATGGCGCGGCTGGAGATGGTGTTTCCCGGCGACCGCCTGTCGCTCCGGTCGCTGCGCCGGCTGGTGCGGGGCGGCCGCGCCATGTGCCTGATCGCGGAAGTGGGCGGCCAGGTGGCGGGCGACGCCGTCGCGCTCACCCGGCGGGGCAGCCGCTCGCTCCGGCTCTATTCCGTCGTCGTCGATCCCGCCTTCCGCGGATCCGGCGTGGGTACCGCGCTGCTGCTGGCGACCGAACGCTGGGCGGCGGCGTCGGGCCATGAGGAGATCAGGCTGGAAGTGCGCGAGGACAACGCTCCGGCGATCCACCGCTACCTTGCGATGGGCTATGCCGTGACCGGCCGGAAGCCCGGTTTCTACGAGGACGGTGCGGCCGCGACGGTGATGAAAAAACGCCTTTGAGCCATACCGGTCCGGCGTCGAAGCGCCATCTTTACTGTAGGACTCCCGGCGCGCATCATCACGCGCGGCGGGCGGATTTCAGCCAGGCAGCAAAGGCCCCATGGCACGGCACATCATTATCGTCGATTCCCCGGCCGACTGCGAATGGGCGCAGAAGGCGGGCAAGGCCGTCACCCTCCAGCAATATGTGGAAACGCCGGACGGGCTGTCGAGCAAGAGCGCGCGCGTCGTCAACCTGAGCGGCGACCTCGAATATCTCGACCTGGGCTATTACTGCTCGCTCCTCGCCGAGGCGCGCGGGCAGAAAGTGGTGCCGACGGTCGAGACCATCCTCAACCTGTCGCGCAAGCAGCTGTACGGCGTCGAGCTGCCCGACCTCAACCACACACTGCGTGACGAGATCCGCAAGCTGGCCAATCCGCCCCAGGCGGCGTTCACGCTCACCGTCTATTTCGGCCAGACGCCGGGCAACCGATTCCGGACCTTCTCGCGGCAGATCTTTGACCGCTTCCGCTGCCCGCTGCTGCGGGTCGAGGTCGAATTCGAGGAGCGCTGGAGCGTGAAATCGCTGCAGGCGATCGCACCCCGGGCGCTGAGCCCCGAGGAATTCGACTTCTTCCTGGCGCGTCTGGAGCACTATACCCGCGCCGACTGGCGCGCGCCCAAGGCGCGGCCCACGGCGCGCTACGCCCTGGGCGTGCTCTATGACGGCTCGGCCAAGCTGCCGCCCTCGTCGCCGGAGACGATCCGGAAGTTCATATCGATCGGCGCCCAGATGGGCATCGACGTCGAGACGCTCGAGCGCAAGGACTACCTGCGGCTCGCCGAATACGACGCGCTGTTCATCCGCGAGACCACCACGCTGGAGAACCACACGTTTCGCTTCGCCCAGAAGGCGGTGTTCGAAGGCCTGCCGGTGATCGACGACCCCGTGTCGATCCTGCGCTGCACCAACAAGGTGTATCTGGCCGAGTTGCTGCAGACCAACAAGGTGGCCGCGCCCAAGACGGTCATCGTCGACCGGCAGAACCTGCTCAACGCCGAGGCCGAGCTGTCCTATCCGCTGGTGCTGAAGATCCCGGACGGCTCGTTCTCGCGCGGCGTCGTCAAGGTGGAGAACCGCTCCGACCTGCTCGAGCACGGCAAGCGGCTGTTTAGGCACTCGGCGGTGATCCTGGCGCAGGAGTTCATGTTCACGGAGTATGACTGGCGTGTCGGGGTGCTGAACCGCAAGCCGCTGTTCGTCTCGCAGTATTTCATGTCCCGCAAGCACTGGCAGATCATCAACCACAAGCCGGGTGGCGGCTTCGCCGAAGGCGCGTTCCGGACGGTGGCGGTGGAAAAGGCGCCGAGCGAGGTGGTCGAGGCCGGGGTCAGGGCCGCCAATCTGGTGGGCGACGGCCTCTACGGCGTCGACCTCAAGCAGCGTCACGACGGCGTTTTCGTCATCGAGATCAATGACAATCCGAACATCGACCGGGGCGTCGAGGATGGCATTCTGAAGGACGAGTTGTACAAAACCATTCTGAGCGATTTTGTCCGCCGGATTGAGACGAGGTAAAACCGGCCTGCTTCCCTTTTTGGACGGCCATGCTCTACTATGAGTGGTATGGGCCTGCGCGTCGGGGGAATTTTAAGTGCGCGAACCGGGATTTGTGGCGGTGATGCATGCCGATGGGGCTGCGGATAGCGCCCGCCACATCGCCGAACAGCTGTTGCCCCGCAGCATCACGATCATTCCGATCGAGAGCGGCGGAATGCTCCTGTGCGGCGCGAGAGCGCAAGGCGCACATCGCGATGCCGACATCCTCGCGATCGTCGACGGAACCGGCGGTTCGCCTGAGGTTGTATATCCCCTGGGTCTGATCGCCGCACCCGCAATCCCGGGTGCGCTGCTGGGCAGGCTGTCGCAGGATCGCAGCTATCTGCTGCTCGATGGCGCGCGCCGCCCACGGTTCTGGACCGATCACGTCGGCGTGTCCCGGATCTACCACGTTCGGGCCGCGGGCTGCGACGTGTTCTCCGACGACGTGGAGACGCTCGCGAGGCTGGCGCCGGAGCCCGATCACGATAGCCTGGCATTCTTCCTTGCCAACGGCACCGTGGCGCTCGACCGTACGCTCTATGCCGGCATCCGCGCGTTGCCCGTTGCCAGCGTCGTCTCCCTGACGGCGGACGGACCCAGCGGCGCGCGTTACTGGCATTTCCGTCCGGGGCAGGAGCCTGAGGGGGACACGGCAGCCGTCAAACGCGACATGTGGCGGCATATCGAGAGCTGCGTCGCCGCGCATACGGCCGGACGCCAGATCGTCCTGCCACTGTCGGGCGGCTACGACTCTACCATGCTGCTCGGGCTGATCCACCGCTGGGGCGTGCCTCTCACCGCGTTCTCATACGTCAACGGCGAACCGCAAGCGCATTCGGATGCGGCCGTCGGCCAGGCAACGGCCCGGTCCCTGGGTGTCGATCATCACGTCCGGCGCATCGACGGCATCGACACGATCAGCCTGCTGCGCGCCAACCTGGAGCAAGGCCTGCGGGTACGATCCTGCTGCAACGAGATCGGCGCATACCGGGAGGCGGCGGAGCACGCCCGGGAGCATTATGAAAATCCGCTGTTCATGTTTGGTGACCACCTGTTCGGCCAGCGTACGCTGCGGCTTAGGACGGAGACCGACATGCTCGGCGGTGCGGCCGTCAAGCATCCGGACGCGTTGCTGAGCTATACGCCCCTCGTAGGCGCCGAACGGGTCTCGACGCTCCAGTGCAGGGTCGCGGCGGATTACAGCAGGTTGCTGCGCGAGGCTCCGGCGTTCGAGCAGCGGGATGACGTCAAGGACTGGCTTTATGCGTCGGTTTCGGCCACCTGGGATCTGCTCCCGCTGAGGGTTCACGCAGCGGGCAAGGTCATGGCGTTCACCACGCCTCTCTATGACATCTCGATGCTCGACTTCCTGAAGCACGTGCATTTCCGCCATCGGCTCGACAAGCGGCTCTATCGCACGGTATGCGAGAGCAATTTCCCAGCGCTGTTCGCCGGCCAGCGATCCCGCGATCGGCAGGGGCTGGCAGACGTGGCGGGCGTATTGCGACGCGACGAGGCATCGATCCGCGCCGTGACTTCCACCCTGGACGGCGCCGTTCCAGGCCTTGCTGTCCCCGGCGGCTTCGACGCCATGCTCGATCTGGCGCTCGGCACGGTAGCGCCCGCCGGTGGGGCACTGGTGTCGCGTCCCGAGGCCGTGGGACTGGAATTCTTTCGTAGCCTGACACGCCTTCAGCTGATGCCGCTCCATTGGCTGCAGCCGATCAAGCGGCAATTCTGGAATACCCATCGGATATTGCCCGATCCCGCCTACATGTTCCGGCGGGCCATGCATCTGGCGATGGGTTTCCAGCAGCAGGCCGCGCCGATCCGTCTTCCCTCCGCCTGAGTGCCGGCCCATGAGCGTCGCACCTGGCTTCGTCGCTTACGTTCACGCCGACGCCGCGTCTTCCATGATCGATGCGACACTTGCATCGTTGGGTCTGTCCGGGGCGGGGCGTATCGCCCTTGAGAACGGCTGGTTGACGCTGTGGCCCGGCCGCGATCAGGTGGGCGGCGATCCCGATGGCCCGAGCTTTCTGGCCGTGATCGATGGCACGGGCGGCGCACCCAAGCTGTCCGTTCCGCCGTCGATCGCCGACATCTCGGGCATTCCGGCGGCGCTTCGCGGCCATGTCGCGCAGCACCGGTCCTATCTGTGGCTCGACCGGGGCAGGATCGGGGTCTGGACCGATCACACCGGCCTGTCGCGCCTCCACGCCGCGTGCTTCGAGCACTGTACCGTCCTGTCTGACCGGACCGATCCTCTCGCCGCCCTGGCGCCTGGAGTCGACATCGGGATGGTGGCCAGCTTCCTGGCGAACCGCTGGATGCTTCTCGACCGTACTCTCGATGTCCATGTGCACAGCATACCGGTGGCCAGCATCGGCACGGTGACGCCGCTCGGCATCACTGCCGCGCCCTACTGGCGGTTCCGGCCGGGCTCGGAGCCTGTCGGCGATGAGGCCGCGCTCGAGGCGGAGTTATGGAGCCGTATCCGCTCGTCCGTCGCGGCCCATGCGGGCGGACGGCCAGTGCTGCTGCCGCTGTCGGGCGGTTATGATTCCTCGATGCTGCTGGGGACCCTGCATGCCATCGGCTTGCCGGTCACGGCGTTCTCCTTTGCCGAGGGCGAACCCCGCGCCGGATCGGATGCGGCGGTGGCGCACATCCAGGCGCAGACCCTTGGCGTGCCGCACAGGCTCTACCGCATGGATGGCGCCGGCACGGTGGAACTGCTCGAGGCGAATTTCGCCAACGGCCTCCAGAGCCGGGCGCTCTGCTACGAGCTCGATGTCTACCAACAGGCCGCCGCCGACGCCCCTGACGGCGCGGTCTTCATGTTCGGCGAACAGGGTTTCGGCATGGGCGGGTTCCGGCTGGATAGCGACGCCGGCTTGCTCGGGGCCGCGGCCATGCGAGATCCCGCGATCCTCGACGGACTAGCCGACGCGCTGGGCGACGAGCGCGTCGATAGCCTTCAGCAGGCGCTCGCGGCGGTCTACAGGGACGTCCTTGCCACGCTGCCGGCACTGCCGGCGCGCGACGACCTGAAGGATTGGCTCTATTTCACCAACCTTTTCCGGTCGGACACCGGGCCGCTTCGCGTGCATACCGCTGCCCCGCACCTTCCTATCGCGAAGCCGTTTCTCGATCTTTCGGTGCTGGATTTCGTCAAGCATCTCGGTGTGGGGCACAGGATGCACAAGAGCCTGTTTCGCCAGGTCGGAACCCGCCGGCTGCCGCAGGTTTTCGCCACCGGCCGAGCCCGCCGAACCCAGGCGGTGCCCGATCTCACGGTCATGCTGCGGCGCGACCGCGCGGCGATCGGGCGTCTGATCGAGACGCTCGGCGCCGACATTCCCGCCCTGGGCCCGGCCGATGGGCTCGTCCGGCTGCAGCAGGATGCTGGGGAACCGGTGCCGGCCGGGCTTCGGGCGTTGGCATTGGCGGGCGCCGGGGATGTCTACCGCGTGCTGTTGCAGCGGGGTCTGCTGCCTCGCCCCGTGGTGCTGTCGCTGCGTCGGCGCCTGCTCAACCGCCACGGTTGGCGTCCATCCCGCGAGGCAATGTTCCTGCGGACGCTCCATCTCGCCATGATTCTCGGCCGCCGTCCGGCCGCGGTGTCGGCTGGTCTGAGGCCGGTGGGCGGAACGTTTCGGGCCGAGAGCGGGCAAAGGGGGCCTCGTGCCGCAGCCTGAGTTCCTGGCGGTGGTTTACGCCGTAGGCAGCGAGGCCGCCGCACGGGCCGTGGCAGCGTCCCGATCGCCGAGGACCATCTCGCAACTCCCGGTGGACGGCGGCGGCCTGTTGCTGTGCCGCTGGGACCGCAATCCGGTGCCCACGGGCGGCGTCCTTGCCGTACTGGATGGCGCCGGCGGCGCCCCCGATGTGGCGATGCCGCGCCATCTCGTCGATAGCGGACCGGCGCCTGCCGGGCTGGTTGCGGCTGTCCGTCAATACCGTTCGTATCTCTGGCTCGCTGATGGCCGCGTGACCTGCTGGACCGATCATCTTGGCCTGTCGCGCCTTTACCATGCCCGGGAGAGCGGCTGCGTGCTGCTTTCCGACGATCCGGCGGCGCTGGCCGGCGGCGACCCGCCGGCGGACCCTGCGGGTGTCTGCAGTTTCCTGGTCAATGGCTTCCTGATCGGCGGCCGCACGATGTTCGCCGGCGTATCGAGTCTCCCCGCCGCCAGCGTGGTCACCTTGTCGCCGTCGAGGCCGGTTGCGGTGCCTTACTGGCTGCACAGGCCGGGCGCGGACGCCTGGCGCGATCGGAGGGACATCGAGGACGAGCTTTGGAACCGGATAAGCGAGGCGACCCTTACCGCCACCGAGGATCGGCACGCCGTCATCGCGCTCTCCGGCGGTTACGATTCCACCGCTCTACTGGGCATTCTTCATGCGGCCGACAGGCCGGTCAGTACATTCTCTTTTGTCTTCGGCGCGCCGCGCCGCGGGTCCGATGCCGACGTGGCCCGCCGGCGCGCTGCCTTGCTGGGCATCGAGCACCGGATCTACCGCTTCGACGAGGACTTCGATATCGCCGGCATGCTGGGCGCCCACGCGGCCGACGGGCTCGTGATGCGCAAGCCCTGCTACGAGATCGGCGCGTATGACCAGGTGTTGGCCGATATCGCCGCAAGCAAGCGGGACACGGTGATGCTGTTCGGCGACGAGGCGTTCGGGCAAGGCGCCTATCGGCTCCGCCACGACCGCGACCTGCTGGGCTCTGCGGCGATGAAGTCGCCGCGCGGGGTTGGTGTCCTTGGGCCGTATCTGGCCCCCGAGCGTGCCGCAAGCCTTGGTGCCGCGCTGACCGCCGATTACGACGCGATCCTCGCCCAGCCGCGCCTGCCCAACACCGAGGACACTACCGACGTGTTGTTCCTCGATGCCTATCTGCGCGGCAACATGATCGAGATGCGGCACCAGACTATCGGCAGGCGGCACCCGCTGGCGCTGCCGCTGATGGATCTTCGCGTCATCGACATGGCGCGCCATACGCCGTACGGGCTGCGCACCGAGAAGCGTATGTTCGAGGCGCTGGTACGCCTGAATTCCCGGCGCTCCTGAGCATTCCCCAGGCGCGGCATTCCCAGGGCCAGCCGTCGATGGGGCTCGAGATGCGGCGGCAGCACCTGGTGATGGCCGCGGCCATCGCCAGGTGTAAACGCGGCGTTCCCGGCGCGATGTCGCCTGCCGAGATGGCTGCGGCGCTCGACGCGCTGTGTGCGTCGCCGATGCCGTCTCCGCCGGCAACGCTGCGTCTCCTCGACAGCGCGGCGCGGATGCTGATCCGGCGCGAACTGGCGCCGGCGATGCTGATCGATGGCTTGCGGCGCCGATACTGGAACCGGTTCGAAAGCGCCGATCCGGCGGCGATGCTGATGCGCGCGGTCCATCTCGCGATGACGTTCGACCAGTGCCGCGCCGCGTCCGCGAGCATCAGCCCGGCGGCGAGCCTTTCTGCCTGATGCCGTCATAGACCTGGCCCCGGATGGTGTCGACGAGCGGTGTCACCGCCTCGGAGGGAATGCCGCGGTCCATCAGCACTTCGGCGCCGAGCTGCAAACTGGATTCGATCATTTCGGGCACCGCGAGCGTTGCGCCCGCCGCCATCAACTCGCGCGCATGGTCCATGTCGCGGGCTCGGACGAAGACCCGAAGCTGCGGCCAACGTTGCCGAGCGACGGCGAGGACCGCGTGGACCGCGTCGGGATCGTCGAGGGTGACGACCATGGCCGAGGCCTCGCCCGCCCGCACCGCCTCCAGCACCTCAGGACGGCGCGAGTCGCCGAAATAGACCGGCAGCCCCGACCGGTGCAGCCGTGACAGGTTCTCCGCGTCGATGTCGAGCGCCACATAGGGAACGTTGCGCCCGGACAGCATCCGTCCCACCGTCCGGCCCACGCGCCCGAAGCCGGCGATCACCACATGATCGTCGAGGTCGGCGAAGTCGCCGGGGACGCTGGCCTGATCCTGCGGCGCGCGGTCGGCGGCCTTGCGCGATATCCATTCGCCCAGCAGCGCGGCAAACGGGGTAACCGCGATGCTGAGGCCGGTCACGACCAGTATGAACTGGGCCGCGTCGGGCGAAATCACCGCGCCTGACAGTGCCGCGGCCACCACGACGAAGGCGAATTCGCCGCCCTGTCCCAGGTAGAAGCCGACCTGCAGCGCCTGCGACAGGCTGTAGCGCCATGCCAGCGCCAGCAGGGTGATGACCGTCGTCTTGATCGCGTAGAGGCCGAAGACCGCCATCGCGACGCCAGCCCAGTCGGCGGCGATCAGCGACAGGTCGATGCGCATGCCCACCGAAATGAAGAACAGCCCGAGCAGCAGGCCCTTGAACGGCTGGATATCGGCGTCGATCTGGTGCCGGAATTCGCTCTCGCCCAGCAGCATGCCGGCGAGAAACGCGCCGAGCGCCATGGAAAGGCCCGCATGGAAGGTGGCGACGGCGGTGCCGAGGATCGCCAGAAGCGTCATCGCCATGAACAGCTCGGTGCTCCGCAGCGCCGCCGCGCGGCGGAACAGCGGCCTCAGCAGCACCCGGCCCAGCACCAGGATGATGGCGACCGCAAGAATGGCCTTGCCCAACGCCAGCAGCAGGCCGGTGACGTCCGAGGCGCCGCCCCGCGTGCTGAGCAGTCCGGTCAGGAACAGGATCGGCACCACCGCCAGATCCTGGAACAGCAGGATGGCGAAGCTGGTCCTGCCGGCGCGCGAGGAGATCTGGCCGCGCTCCGTCAGCAACTGCATCACCATGGCGGTCGACGACAGCGCCAGCGCCAGACCCAGCAGCAGGCTGGCGCCGATCGGGTTGCCCCACAGGAAGGCGAGGCCGCCGATGACGCTCGCGCAGCCCAGCAGCTGCAGCGATCCCATGCCGAAGACATAGCGGCGCGCCTTCCACAGCCGGTCGACCGACAGTTCGAGACCGATGGTGAACATCAGGAACACCACGCCCAGTTCGGCCAGCGCCTCGATGCGCTCGGCATTGCGGGCGATGCCCAGCACCGACGGACCGACGAGCACGCCGACGCCGAGAAAGCCGATGATCGGGCTGACCTTCAGCAGCCGCGAGACCGGCACGACGATGATGGCGGTGACGAGAAACGTCAGCAGTTCGGGCAGGAACGGCAGGCCGGTGTCGTGGTCCATGGGCATGTCTGGCAAGGCCTGTCGTGCTCGAGAAAGGGGCCGCGCGGCTTCGCCAAAACGCCACACCGGTCCTATATAGTACCAGACCTGAACGCCTCAGAGCCGAAATCCGGGACTACAAGGGGAGAGCGATGGACAACCGCTGGGACCGGAAGCAGCAGCATCTGGACCGTATCGGCGAACTGGCTCGCGACACCCTCGCCGCCGCCGAGGCCGGTCCCTTTCTCGAATTCCTGAGCCGGTTCTTCGCCGGCGTGACGCCCGAGGATCTGCTCGATCGCCGGGCCGAGGCGCTGTTCGCCCTGTCGCTGTCGATGTGGCGTTTCGCCGCGGCGCGCGCACCGGGCGCCGCCAAGGTCCAGGCCTTCAATCCGTCGCTGGAGGAGACCGGTTGGCAGGGTCGCCACACGGTGGTGCAGATCGTCAACGACGATATGCCCTTCCTCGTGGATTCGGTGACCGCCGAGCTGGCGCGCCAGGGCCGCGAGATCACGATGCTCGTCCATCCGGTGATGACCGTCGAGCGGGACGTCGCCGGCAGGCGCACGCCCGATGGCTTGGGCTACGTCGAATCCTACATGTATCTGGAGATCGATCAGCAGACCTCGAGCGCATCGCTCGCCGGGATCGAATCCGCCATCGCCGGGGTGTTGTCCGACGCCCGCGCCACTTTCGAGGACTGGCAGCCCATGGTTGCCCGGCTGCGCGCCGCGGTGGATGGGCTCCTGACGAACCCGGGCCCGGCGCCCGTCGAGGAGGTCCAGGAAGCCGTCGACTTCCTCAACTGGCTTGCCGACGACAACTTCACCTTCCTGGGCTTTCGCGAATATGACTTCGCCGAGCGGGGCGGCGAGCTCCACTCGGTCACCGATCCCGATGCGGGCCTCGGATTGCTCCGGGATCCGGCGTTCCCGGTGCTGCGTGAGCAGGGCACGGAGTCGGTCCTGTCGCCGGCCGCGCGGGCCTTCCTCGATCACCCGGTGCCGCTGATCATCGGCAAGGCGCACCGCCGCTCGACCGTGCACCGTCCGGCGCAGCTCGACTATGTGGGAGTGAAGCGGTACGACGCGGCCGGAAGGCTGATCGGCGAATGGCGCTTCATCGGCATGTTCACCTCGCTCGCCTACACCATGTCGCCGAAGTCGATCCCGGTGCTGCGGCGCAAGGCGGCGATCGTCACGCAGCGGGCGGGCTTCAATCGCTATAGCCACGACGGCAAGATCTTCGCCAACATCCTGCAGGCCTATCCGCGCGACGATCTGTTCCAGATCGAACCGGACGAACTCTATGAGACCGCGATCGGCATCCTGCGCTTGCTCGAGCGGCCGCACGCGAAGTCGTTCGTCCGGATGGACCCCTATGGCGGCTTCGCTTCGGTGCAGGTGTTCATTCCGAAGGAGTCGTTCACCAGCGATCGGCGGCGGCGCATCGCGGCACTGTTCGCGGACGCGCTGGGCGGCGAGATCGCCGCCGAGCATACCGCGATCGGCGATTCGCCGCTGGCCCGGCTGCATCTGCTGGTCAGCCTGCCGCCCGGCCCACTGCCGGATGTCGATGTCGACGAACTCGACGACCAGGTCGCCGCGATCATCCGTACCTGGCGCGACCAGCTGAGGGACAGCCTGCGCGCGCATTTCGGCGACGAGCGGGGCAACCAGCTGTGGAGCCGCTACGCCGAAGGCGTCAGCCTCGCCTATTGCGATGCTTACGATCCCGAACTGGCGGTCCAGGACATCGACAAGCTCAGCAGCCTCGATGGCCCGGAGGCGCGCGCGTTCAACGTCTACCGCCGGGTCGGCGACAAGGGCGACGTGCTGCGGGTGAAGATCTATCACGCCAGCCACCTGGTGCCGCTGAGCGACGTGCTGCCCAAGCTGGAGAATCTGGGCCTCAAGGTGATGGAGGAGCAGGCCTATTCCGTGCAGCCGCGCGGCGAGGCGCGCGAAGCGTGGATTCACGACATCCTGCTGCTCGACGCCGGTGGCGCCGAGCACAGGCTGCGCGACGTCAAGGCGCCGCTGGAGGATGCGCTGGCCGAGATGTGGGATGGCGCGGCCGAGGACGACAGCCTCAACCAGCTGGTGCTGCACACGGCCATGGGCTGGCGCGAGATCGTGATCCTGCGCGCCTATCTCAAATATCTGCGCCAGGCCGGCACCACCTTCTCGCAGTCCTACATGCGGCGGTCGCTGACCAACAATCCCGTGATCGTCGGTAACCTGGTGAAGCTGTTCTCGGCTCGCTTCAGTCCGGGCGCCGCCGATCCGGCCCTGGCCGACCAGATCGTGCGCGACATCGATGTTCAGCTCGAGGCGGTGCAGAGCCTCGATGAAGACCGGATCATCCGCCGTTTCGTCAACCTGATCCGCGCTACCCTGCGCACCAACTATTACCAGCCCGGGCCCGATGGAAAGCCGAAGCCCTATCTGTCGCTGAAACTGGACAGCCAGCTGGTCGAGGGATTGCCCAAGCCACGGCCGCTGGTGGAGGTGTTCGTCTACGCGCCGTGGATGGAAGGCATCCACCTTCGCGGCGGCAGGGTCGCGCGCGGCGGCATCCGCTGGTCCGACCGGCCCGAGGACTTCCGCACGGAGATCCTGGGCCTGATCAAGGCGCAGATGGTGAAGAACGCGGTGATCGTGCCCGACGGCGCCAAGGGCGGCTTCGTGCCTAGGCACCTGCCCGAACATGGCACCCGCGAGGAAATCCAGGCCGAGGGTATCCGCTGCTACCGCACCCTGATGGCTGGCCTGCTCGATATAACCGACAACATCGTCGGCGGTAGCGTGGCGCCGCCGGCCAATGTCATCCGCTACGACGAGGATGATCCCTATCTGGTGGTGGCGGCCGACAAGGGCACGGCCAGCTTCTCGGACATCGCCAACGAGATGTCGCTCCAATATGGCTTCTGGCTGGGCGACGCCTTCGCCTCCGGCGGCAGCAACGGCTACGACCACAAGAAGATGGGCATCACCGCCCGCGGCGCGTGGATCAGCGTGCAGCGCCATTTCCGCGAACTGGGCATCGACGTGCAGACCCAGCCGATCACCGTCGTCGGCATCGGCGACATGTCCGGTGACGTCTTCGGCAACGGCCTGCTGATGTCGCGCGCCGTGAAGCTGGTCGCGGCGTTCGACCACCGCCATGTGTTCATCGACCCGGACCCGAATCCGGAGGCCAGCTTCGACGAGCGCAAGCGCCTGTTCGATCTGCCGCGGTCAAGCTGGGCCGACTATGACACGGCGCTGATTTCCGAGGGCGGCGGCGTGTTCGCGCGCAGCGTCAAGTCGATCGCGCTGACGCCGCAGATCAAGTCGCTGACCGGCATCGCCGCCGACACCACCACGCCCGCCGAACTGATCCATGCCCTGCTGAAGGCCGAGGCCGACCTGCTGTGGGTCGGCGGCATCGGCACCTATGTGAAAGCCAGCGGCGAGACCCATGCCGAGGTCGGAGACCGGGCTAACGACATCCTGCGCGTCGACGGCCGCGACCTGCGCTTTAAGGTCGTGGGCGAGGGCGGCAATCTGGGGTTCACCCAGCGAGGCCGCATCGAATACGCCAGGGCCGGCGGCCGGCTGAACACCGACGCGGTCGACAATTCGGCCGGCGTCAACTGCTCGGACTACGAGGTCAACATCAAGATCCTGCTGAATGCCGTGGTGGCGGACGGCGACCTCACCGCCAAGCAGCGCAACGCGCTGCTCGCCGAGATGACCGACGACGTCGCCGCGCTGGTGCTCGCCACCAACTACCGCCAGACCGAGACGCTATCGACCACCGAGGCCCGCGCCGCCGAACTGCTCGACGCCCAGACCCGCTTCATGCATCGGCTGGAGCATGAGGGCGCGCTGGAGCGGCCGGTGGAATTCCTCCCCGACGACGAGGAACTAGCCCGGCGGCACGCGGCGGGCGAGGGCCTGACCCGGCCCGAGCTGGCGGTGCTCATGGCCTATGCCAAGAACTCGCTGAAGCGGCGTCTGGCGCGCAGCGACCTGCCCGATGATCCCTGGATCTGTAACGACCTGATCGCCTATTTCCCGCCCGCCATGCGCGAGCGGTTCGCCGAGCGCATCCGGGCCCATCAGCTGCGCCGCAACATCATCGCCATGACCGTGGGCAACGAGATCGTCAACCGGGCCGGCATCACTTTCGTGACCCGCGTGGCCGAGGAAAGCGGCGCGCCGGTCGACCAGATCGGCACCGCCTACGTCATCGCCCGCGAAGTGATGGGGCTGCAGGCCGTTTGGGATGACATCGACGCCCTCGACAACAAGGTGCCGGCTCAGGTTCAGACCGGCATGATCATCGAAGTGAAGGAACTGCTCCACCGCATGTCGAGCTGGTTCCTCACCCATCTCGGCCTACCGCTCGACATCGGCACCGTGATCGAGCGCTTCCGGCCCGGCATCCAGGCGCTGTTCGAGTCCGACGCGCTGATGGAGGTCGCCAGCGGCGACGTCCTCGCCGAGCAGATCAGCCTGCTGATGGCCAAGGGCGTACCGGCCGCCCTGGCGCACCGGATCGCCAGCCTCGAGCCCATGCTGTCGGCGCCCGACATCGTGCTGCTGAAGGAGCGTGTCGACGGGGCGCTGGAAGACATCGCCCGGGCCTATTTCGCGGTGGGCACCCGAACCGGCCTCGACTGGCTGCGCGGCGCCACCGAGATGGTGACGACCACCGATCACTGGGACCGGCTGGCGCTGGGGAGCATCGTCGACGACCTCTACGACCAGCAGCGCGAGTTGACCGGGATGGCCCTCGCCGAAGGCGGCGTCGATCCCTGGGCCGACCACCACGCCAAGGCGCTCGCCCGCGCCCGCGAACTGATCACGGAAATGCAGTCGAGCGGCAGCGTGACCGTCGGCAAGCTGGGCTATGTGGCGCGGCAGATCAGGGGCGTGTTCGCCTCGATTTGAACGCCGGCGCCCTCAGTGCCGGAAGTGGCGCATTCCCGTCAGAACCATCGCCAGCCCAGCCTCGTCGGCCGCGTCGATGACTTCCTGGTCGCGCATGGAACCGCCGGGCTGGATCACGGCGGTGGCGCCGGCCTCGGCGGCGGCGAGCAGGCCGTCGGCGAAGGGGAAGAAGGCGTCGGAGGCGACCACCGAACCCTTGGTCCGCGGCTGCGCCAGGCCTTCCGCCTCGGCCACGTCCTGGGCTTTCCTTGCGGCGATGCGGGCTGAATCGACGCGGCTCATCTGGCCGGCGCCGACGCCCACCGTGGCGCCGTCCTTCACATAGACGATGGTGTTGGACTTGACGTGCTTGCAGACGCGGAACGCGAACAGCAGGTCGGTCAGCTCCTGCTCGGTCGGCGCGCGCTTGGTGACCACCTTCAGCCCGTCGCGGAAGACGCGGCCATTGTCGCGGTTCTGCAGCAGATAGCCGCCGGCGACCGATTTCACCGCCATGCCGGGCGCCGCAGGATCGGGCAGGCCGCCGGCCAGCAGCAGGCGCAAATTCTTCTTGCCCGCGATGATCTCGCGCGCCTCGTCGGTCGCGTCCGGCGCGATGATCACCTCGGTGAAGATCTTGGAGATCTCGGCGGCGGTCTCGGCATCGAGCGTGTTGTTCAGCGCAATGATGCCGCCGAAGGCGCTGACCGGGTCGCAGGCCAGCGCCCGGCGATAGGCCTCGGCCATCGAGCCGGCGATGGCGACGCCGCAGGGATTGGCGTGCTTCACGATCACCACGGCTGGCGATTCAGCCGGGTCGAACTCGGCGACGGCCTCGTAGGCGGCATCGGTGTCGTTGAGGTTGTTGTAGGACAGCTCCTTGCCCTGCAGCTGGCGCGCGGTGGCGACGCCGGGGCGCTTGTCGCCCGAGACGTAGAAGGCCGCGCTCTGGTGCGGGTTTTCGCCATAGCGCAGGGTTTGCTGCAGCCTGCCGGCGATGGTCAGGCGCTCGGGGAAGGTCTCGCCCAGCTGGCCGGCGAACCAGCCGGAGATGGCGGAATCATAGGAGGCGGTGCGGGCATAGGCCTTGGCCGCCAGCCTGCGGCGCGTCGCCTCGGAGGTCGCGCCGCCATGGGCTGTCATGTCGGCGATGACCGCCTTGTAATCCTCGGCCTCGACCACGACCGTCACGAATTTGTGGTTCTTCGCCGCCGACCGGATCATCGCCGGGCCGCCGATGTCGATGTTCTCGATGCACTCGTCGAAATCGCCGCCCTTCGCCACCGTCTCCTCGAACGGATAGAGGTTCACGACCAGCAGGTCGATCGCGCCGATCTGGTGCTCCGCCATGGCGTCGGCGTGCTTGTCGCGCAGTCCCAGCAGGCCTCCATGGACCTTGGGGTGCAGCGTCTTGACCCTGCCGTCCATCATTTCGGGGAAGCCAGTGTAGTCCGCGACCTCGCGCACCGGGATGCCATTGTCCGCCAGCAGCTTGGCCGAGCCGCCGGTCGACAGGATTTCGACGCCGTGGCCGGCGAGGAAGCGGCCCAGCTCGACGAGGCCGGTCTTGTCGGAAACGGAAAGCAGCGCCCGGCGGATGGGTTGGTCGGTCATCGGTGATCTTTCTTGTTGGTCTTAGACTTTGAGCAGGCGCCAGTTGATCTGCAGCCGCGATGCGCCGGTGGTGCTGCTCACCACCAGCTGACGCGTCGACCGCACATGGCCGCGCTCGCCCAGATAGATGCTCTCTTCCACGTTGACGCCGTGGGTGGATTCGAAGCGCCACAGCGCGCCGGACGGCAATGTCAGCTCCACCGCGCCGCCGTCGACCGTGCGCCGCGCGTCGACGTCGGGATGCAGATGGAAGCGGATGTCGACGGGCGCCTTCGGGCGCTTCTTGCGATTGACCGAGCGCAGCGCGTCGATCCCCTCGACCACCTTGCCGCTGCGCGCCACCTTCAGGATGCGCTCGTGCTCGTAGCCGAAGGCGGTGATGTAGCCGTAATGGGTGATATCGAGGCTGACCGTGTCGTCCATCTCGTCGCGCGTCGCCAGCACCTTCTTGGGGCGCTTGCCGATCCTCTGGTTCTTCAGGATCGGGAACGAGTTTCGGTTGTCGATGATCAAGGTCGAATGCGCGGCCGTGGTGCGGCTGACCTTATGCATCCCGTCGAACATGATCTCGTCGCTGGAGCCGCAATTGACGATCAGCCGCTCGGCGCCCACCGACAACTCGAACGCGTTCGGGCTGGCATGGGCGTTGACGCTGAGGTCGCCCAGCGGCGGCGATCCAGCGTCGACCAGGATGACCGCCTGCCCGGCCTGGACGCGCTGGAAGCCGGAATAGACCGCGCCGCCCAGCGGCTTGCCCTGGGCCTTGGCGGCCTCCAGGACCTGGTCGATCTCCTCGGCGGATTCCTCGAAGCTGCCGTTGAACAGCGCCAGCTTGCCGTCGCCGAGACGGAAGAAGCGCAGCATCGGCGCCATGCGGTCGATCGCCCGCTGGATATAGTTGGGCATCTCCTGATTGGCGCCGCGCAGGTCCGCCTTCAGGGCGACGAGCGCTTTCAGCGCCTCGAACTGGTCGCTGGGATTGCGGGTGACGATGCAGCCGTCGGCGAGCACCAGCCGGTCCAGCTCGCGCTCGAGCAGTTGCAGGCCCTTCGACAGGCGGCGCGCGCCCTCGGGCAGGCAGAAGCCGCTATAGACCAGGCCGATGAGCGCGATCAGCCGCGGCAGCCCGTCGCGCGCGATGGGCGCGGTGCGCGCCAGGTGCCGCGCCTGGCGGGCCATGGAGTTCATCACCGCGCTGTGATGCACCAAATCCTGGGTGCTGACCGCCATGGAGGCGTTGCTCATCCAGGCGATCAGCCGTTGGGCGACGATTTCCGGCTGCCATGCGACCGCATCCCATTCCTGGAAGTCCTGCAGCCATTTCTTGATCAGCGATTCAACGTGGCGCTTCGCCGCGTCGCCGCCCTGGGCACGGAAGTGGCGCAGCCAGTTGAAGGTGTGCAGCTCGTCCTGCCAGGCCTGGCTGGGCGCGGCGATCCGCCAGGGGTTCTCGTTCGGCGCACTCACCGTATGGCCGGCGAAGCTCCACTGGCCGCGGAACAGCGCGTCGGCCACGCCAACATCGCCGCCCCAGTGGTTCTTGGGGTTGAACTTGATCTGGACGGGATGGGCGCCCTTGAGCACCCGGCGGTACAGGAACGTGCCGTAATAGAAGGTGCGCAGACGGTCGCGCAAACCGTTCGCCATGCCCCGCGTCGGATCGATGAACCTGCTTTTCGCCTGTTTGGGCATGGCGCTCCGAGGGTCAGGCCAACGGGCCGCGAAGCCGGCGGATATTGTCCGTATAGCTCACCGGTCCTCCCTTGAAGGCCGCCGTGCCGGCGACCAGAACATCGGCGCCGGCCGCGATCACCCGGGCCGCGTTGTCGGCGGTTACGCCGCCGTCGACCTCAAGGTCGATGGCGCGGCCGCTCTCGTCGATCATGGTACGCAGCCGCTTGATCTTGGCAAGCTGGCTGTCGATGAACGACTGTCCGCCGAACCCCGGATTGACGCTCATCACCAGGATCAGGTCGATGTCGCCCAGCACGAAGTCGACCGCCTCGACCGGCGTCGACGGGTTCAGGGAAACGCCGGCCTTGGCGCCAGTCGCCTTGATCGCCTGCACGGTGCGGTGCAGATGCGGGCCCGCTTCGGGGTGCACGGTGATGATGTCGGCTCCGGCGTCGCGGAACGCCTGGATGAACGGATCCACCGGCGTGATCATCAGGTGCACGTCGAACGGCTTGCTGCTGTGCGGGCGCAGCGCCTTGATGACAGACGGGCCGATGGTGAGGTTGGGCACGAAATGCCCGTCCATCACGTCGATGTGGATGTAATCCGCGCCAGCGGCGTCGATCGCGCGGACTTCCTCGCCCAGCTTCGCGAAATCAGCGGATAGGATGGACGGTGAAATCCGGACCTGTTGTTGCATGGAACGTGCTTACCAACTTGCCCCGGAAGCCGCAAGCGCAACGGTGTTTTTTGGCAGCGCCATGCCCATTTACAGTGCATTGTTCGCAGCCGTACCGCCAGGTAACGGAACAGCGGCGATTTTTGGGCCGATTGGTGAGGTTGAATGAGTAAGTGGGTGGTTCGCGCGCTGGTGCTGCTGGTGCTTGTCGGCGCGGCCGGCGCCGCGATCTGGTGGCGTGCCGGACCGATCCCGGTCGAGGTCACGGTGCCGCGCATCGGCCCCGCTGTGCAGGCGGTCTATGCCTCGGGCACGGTCGAGCCGACAGTGATGATGCCCATCGCGCCCAAGACCAGCGGCCGGCTCGCCTCGCTCCTCGTCGATGAGAGCGCCGAGGTCACCAAAGGCCAGAAGCTGGCCACGTTCGACAATGAGGAAATGGCCCAGACCGTGCGCGAATGGGAAGCGCGGGTGAAATTCGCGCAGAACCAGTATGACCGCGCCGCCAATCTGCTGGCGCGCGGCGTCGGCACCGGCGTCGCGCGGGATTCCGCCAGGAACGACCTCGATACCGCGAGGGCCTCGCTTGCCCGCATCCGCAAGCAGAGCGACGAGATGGTGCTCTATGCTCCCGAGAATGGCCGGATCATCCGCCGTGACGGTGAGGTGGGCCAGGTCTTCGCCGCCGGCAAGGAACTGTTCTGGATGGCCTGCTGCGCGCCGCTTCGCGTGTCGGTCGAGGTCGACGAGGAGGACATTCCGCAGGTGAAGCCGGGCCAGAAGGTGCTGATCCGCGCCGATGCCTATCCCGACAAGGTGCTGGAGGGCACGGTCGCGGAGATCACGCCCAAGGGCGACCCGGTCGCCCGCAGCTTCCGCGTCCGTATCCGCCTGCCCGAGGATACGCCGCTGCTGATCGGCATGACCGCCGACTGCAACATCATTTCCGGTGAAAAATCCGACGCCCTGCTGGTGCCATCGACCGCCGTCGATGGCGGCAAGGTCTGGGTCGTCAAGAATGGCGCGCTCGAGCAGCGCGCGGTGACCGCGGGCGCGTCGGGCAGCGACTGGACCGAAATCACCGCCGGGCTGGCGCGCGGCGAGACCATCGTGGTGCGGCCCGACGAGCGTCTCGAGCCAGGCAGGCACGTCTCGGCGCGGCGCAAGACGGAGGGCTGATGCCGCTCCAGCTGAAGATCGCGCTGACCCATCTCAACAGCCGCCGGCGACAGACGCTGATGTCGCTGCTCGGGGTGATGCTGGGCGTCGCGTTCTTCATGGCGGTAAGCTCGCTGATGCGCGGCTCGGAGCAGGACTTCATCGACCGGCTGATCGACAGCGCGCCCCACATCACCGTGACCGACGAGTTCCGCGAGGCACCGCTGCAGCCCGCGGTGAAGCGCTATCCCGGCGCCGCCGTGGCCATCGCCAACGTCAAGCCCAGGACCGAGACCCGCGGCATCCGCGGTTACAAGCAGAAGATGGCCTATATCGAGCGCCTGCCCGGTGTCCGGGTGGCGCCGATCCTGTCGGGGCAGATCATCCTCACCTATGCCGGCAAGGAGCAAGGCCTGCTGATGTATGGCGTGGTGCCCGAGATGATGTCGGGGGTCAGCGATATCGAGGAGAAGATCGTCGCCGGTGACATGCAGGCGCTGTCCTCGAACCCCAACGGCATCATCATCGGCCGGGCGCTGGCCCGGAAGATGAACCTGGACATGAATGACAACGTGACCGTCTCCTCGCCGGTGGGGCTGGTTCGCACCATGAAGATCGTCGGCCTGTTCGAGACCGGGGCCACCGCCATCGACGAAGGGCAGGGGTATGTGCTGCTGAAGCGCGCCCAGGTGCTGCTCGACCGGCCCGACCGCGCCAACATGCTGGTGATGCAGCTCGACGACCCCTACGACTCCCGCTCGATGGCGGCCCGGATCGAAAGCCATATCGGCTATCGGACGAAATCGTGGCAAGAGACGTCCGAGAGCCTGCTGTCGGTGCTGCTGGTGCGCAACATCATCATGTACAGCGTCGTCAGCGCGATCCTCGTGGTCGCTTCCTTCGGCATCTACAACATCATCTCGACGGTGGTGATGGAGAAGCGGCGCGACATCGCCATCCTCAAATCCATGGGATTCACCGCCCGCGACGTGCGCCGCATCTTTCTGTGGGAAGGCACCATCATCGGCCTGATGGGCAGCGCCGGCGGACTGACACTCGGCTATCTGCTGATGTGGGTGCTGTCGACGCTGCGCTTCAAGGTGCCGGGCGTCACCGTTCCCATCGAGATGCCGCTGTACTGGGGCCTCGACCAGGCCCTGATCGCCTGCGCCTTCGCGGCGCTTTCGGCCATGGGCGCGGCCTATTTTCCGGCGCGTAAGGCTGGGCTGGTGCATCCGGTCGACATCCTGCGAGGGCAGGCATGACAGCGGGCTCCGCCAACGAGGTGCTGCGCGCCGAACACGTCACCCGGGAGCTCACCGGCGAGGTTCCGGTCACCTTGATCCGCGACGCCAGCCTCAGCATCGACCGCGGCGAGTTCGTCTCCATCATGGGCCCGTCCGGCTCGGGCAAGTCCTCGCTGCTCTATCTGCTGGGCCTCCTGGACATGCCGACCTCGGGCGCCATCTGGCTGGACGGGCAGAAGGTGACCGAGCTGAGCGACCGCCAGATCGCGCGGGTGCGTCTGGAGAAGCTGGGCTTCGTGTTCCAGTTCCACTTCCTGCTGGTCGAGTTCTCGGTTCTCGACAACGTCATGCTGCCCATGGCGAAGCTTGGCCGCCTCGGCGAGCGGGAACGGCGCGAGCGGGCCGAGACGCTGCTCGCCGATCTCGGCATGCGCGATCACATGCGCAAGCGACCGGACCAGCTTTCCGGCGGTCAGCGCCAGCGGGTCGCCATCGCGCGGGCGCTGGCCAACGATCCGCTGATCATCCTGGCCGATGAGCCGACGGGGAACCTCGACACCAAATCCAGCGCCAATGTCCGCGACATCCTCTACGACCTGGTGCACACCAAGAACAAGACGGTCCTGGCCGTGACCCACGACCCGGAATTCGCCCGCGCCGGCGACCGCCAGATCCACATCGTCGACGGCAGGATCGACAACGAGGATGTCAGAGGCGCCTAGCCGCACGTCGGCCTGCTCGCGGTGCGGCCGAGGCCGGACTTCCCGATTGCGGTATCAGGTGGCCGCCCATAGCATGAGCGCCCGTTGGGGACATGAAACGAGGTTGGTTAATGGGAAGAGTGCAGGACAAGGTGTGTCTGGTGACGGGCGGTGGCTCGGGCCTGGGCCGTGCGGACGTGCTGGCGCTGGCGCGTGAGGGCGCCAAGGTCGTCGTCACCGACATCAACCGCCAGGGCGGCGAGGAGACGGTCCATCAGGCGGGCGGCAACGCCATCTTCATCGAGCATGACGTCGCCGACCGCGACCAGTGGGAGCGGGTCATCGCCCGGACGCTCGATCATTTCGGCGACCTCAACGTGGTGGTCAACAACGCCGGCATGGTTCGGCCCGGCAACGTCGAGACCTGCACCTGGGACGACTACCTGCTGCATCAGCGCATCCACATGGATGGCACCTATCTGGGCCTGAAATACGGCATCGAGACCATCAAGCGGAACGGCAAGCCCGGCTCGATCATCAACATGGCGTCGACCACGGCGCTCATGGGCTACAAGGACGTGTTCGCCTATGCCGCCTGCAAGGGCGCGGTCCGGTCGATGACCAACGCGGCGGCGATCCACTGCCAGCAGGAAGGCTACAAGATCCGCGTCAACTGCCTGCTGCCGGGCGTGATCGTCACGCCGCTGGTGCTGGGCCTGCGCGCGGAAACCGCCGCCGTGGCCGAGCAGATCAAGGTCCAGGCGAGCGCGCCCAAGCCGGGTCCTGGGCTCGGCGAGGCGATGGACGTGGGCAACACGGTGCTGTTCCTCGCATCGGACGAGTCCAAGTTCATCAACGGCGCCGAACTGCGCATCGACAACGCCGCCTGCGTCAACCCGGCGCCGCTTTGAGGTGATTTGGATGATAGCGGGGCTGGTTAGCCCTTCTTCACCAGCCGCGCCGCGAAGAAACCGTCCATGCCACCCTGCTCCGCCAGATCGAGCGGCAGGGTGCGCAGGTCGCCGTCCGGCGTGATCAGCGAGGCCAGCCCGCCGATCTCGTCCGCGGTCAAGGGCTTGCGTGAAAATCCCTGGTTGCCCTTCAGGAAGGCATTGATCTGCTGAGGACCTTCCTCGGGCTGCAGCGAGCAGACGCAATAGACCAGGGTACCGCCGGGTTTGACCATCCGTGCCGCGTTTCGCAGCAGCTCGGCCTGGACCGGCTTCACCGAGGTGACGTCGCGCTCGCTCTTCAGCAGCGCCACGTCAGGGTGGCGGCGGATGGTGCCCGTCGCCGAGCATGGCGCGTCGAGCAGCACGGCGTCGACCGGTGCATCGGGCTTCCAGGTCGAGCCGTCGGCGGTAACCACGGTCGCCGCCAGCTTCAGTCGGCGCAGATTGATGTTGAGTGTCTTGATCCGGGGCGGGGCGCGGTCGACGGCGGTCACATTCGCGCCCGCAGCGGCGATCTGGGCGGTCTTGCCGCCGGGTGCGGCGCACAGGTCGATGACGTCCTTGCCGGCGATATCGCCGAGCAGCTTCACCGGCAACGCCGCCGCGGCGTCCTGCACCCACCACGCGCCGTCATTGTAGCCGGCGAGTTCCTCGACCCGGCCGCCGGCGGTGACGCGGACGGTGCCGGTGGGCAGCAGCTGGCCGCCCAGCTTCTGCGCCCATTGCCGGAGGTCGAGGCCGGGCTTCAGGGTGATGTCGAGCGGCGGCTCGCGCAGGTGCATCTCGGCGATCTGCCGGGCCTTCTGGCCGCCATAGGCCTTCGCCCAGCTGTCCCACAGCCATTTCGGCGTGTTGAGCCGCGGGCCGTCCTGGCGGGCGCGCTTGGCGGCGCCTTCCTGCGACAGCCGGCGAAGCACCGCGTTGATCACGCCCTTGAAGGCGGCGACGCGTTTATCCTCGTGATCGTCGGCGAGGCTGACCGAGGTATCGATGGCGGCGTGCGCCGGGGTGTTGAGGAACAGCAGCTGGGCCACACCGAGCCGCAGGATATCCCGGGGCGCGGCCATGGCAGGCGGCAGCGGCTTTTGCAGGCACCCGTCGATCAGGTCGTCGATCTGGCC
>VFQP010001962.1_pt1 | contig 24648 bp, 19 predicted proteins | sample 3512351 | NCBI WGS metagenome assembly VFQP01 (sample SAMN10412372, study PRJNA504923) | tailings metagenome | isolation source: Relicate 1 Philex TSF1 revegetated site | place: Philippines: Tuba, Benguet | collected 2017-08-29
CACGACCACCCGCGTCGGCTCAACCCCAAGAGTCAGAAGTTTGTGCGCTTGGTATAAGGTCATCGCACGATGGTGCTCGGTGTTTCCGGCAGATGTATGGCGCGCCTCGGTAATCCTACCGTTTCATGTGGCAGGCGTCGGCGGCGGGATTTAAGAGGTCCAAGCGAGGGGGTGGTCATGGCAGCAGTGAAGAAGCGGAGCGTCCGTCAGGCCAGCGAGTAGGCCTCGGTCAGGATCTGCAGCAGCTTCGAGTGCGAGGCAGTCTGTGGGGTGATTGGAAAGGCGATTGGGTTCGCGCCGGCATTGTACTTGAAGCTCCACGACGGCTCGACGCCGAGCGGCGCGAGTTCGTCCTTGACCTTGGCGTAGAAGTCGCTCGGCTGGTCCGGTGTCCCGCCGTCACCGCCGGGCACGTAGACGTATGCCCCTTCCTTCCTCGGCCACATGGGAAGCCAGGCTCGCTTGCCCTTCTTCAGAGCGACGTAGCTCTTGGCTGAGAAGTCGATGCTCGTAGGGCCGATCTTCTCGTTGCAAAGCTTGTGCATGTCGCGGGCGAACTTGGCGAACTCGGGCTTCGCGGCCTGCCACGATGCCTCGTCGTTCGGCGTTCCTTCCTTCGCTTCCGCTTCGGGATCGTCGGCAGGCTTCAGCACCAGTTCGTCGGGCTGCGCAAAGATGACTGGGAACGTTGTGGCGACCGGTGGGTCAGACTTCACGAGCAGCGTCCGTATCTCGACCGCGATGAGCGGTAGATGCTGGGCCAGCGTCTCAATGACGGTGCGGTAGCGGCCCGAGAGGTCCTCCGCGACGATCACTGCGACGTGCCGCGCATTCGGATTACGCACGCGCTCGCGCGCCCAGTAGTCGAGGGCGCGGAAACCGTGGTCCGCATCGCATTCTCCGAGCATCACTTCGACCTCGTAGTAGGTGTCGAGCGCGGCGTCGTAGGCGAGGATGTCAAGCCGTCCACCCTTCGTGCCGTACTGGCGCAGTTCCTTGGCCTTGATCGTGACTTGTCCAAGGCCCAGTCTGGTGGGGTCCTGAACCAGCCAGTCCTGCAGCCAGTGTTCGTCCCGGCCGATTGCCCGTAGGGTGGTCGGCTGGCTGGCGTGGATGACGGGATGCTTCAGCGTGATGCCGTCCATACCTGCCCCCCGAATCGACGGCGCCATAAAGGGCGCACCGCTGCAATCTGCCAATACGCACGCGAGATGTGTGTCGGCCCGCGAGAGCGCGGCGGGCTCAATGGCGGCTCCTCTGGCCTGCCAGCCGAGGCAAGGCTAAGGCGGCGGTCATCGGTGGGATGGCCGCCGTCCAGACGAACCCGTTCGCGTGAGGGGGAGAGCAGAACAAGTTGGGCGCCTCCGTCCAGCGCATTCCAATTCATGGGTAGTTCTTTCCGCACGCCTTGGCGACCTCACGAACTGCCGCAATGGCAGCGGCAACATCCGCGGCTGGGACCGGATTTGCGGGGTCGTGGGACAAGGGATTCAACACGAACCTCTTGTGCGCTTCCAGATCGTTCAAGGCTTTGTGGCGAGCGGCATCGCTGGCGACGTGAGCCTTTGCCGCCGTCAGCAGCGCGTTCAGATCCGGTCGGCGCTCGTCTTCAAAGTACGGAAAGGGCACGCCCTTGTTCGCGCAGAAGCGCTTCAGGATTAGCTCGCAGCCCGAACGGGCGTAGTTCGCCGCGGCGTGCGGGTAGTTGTCAGCCAGGAATGCCTCGGCCTGCTTCAGGGTCGCTTCAGCCAGGTCGTTGTCAGCCTGTCGCACAAGCGGGATGAGCAGACCATCGCCGTCGAACCGCTCGAAGACCTCGATGGTCTTCCACACCCCGGTCGCCTTCACCTGCTCTCGGGCGAGCTGGAACCAGTAGCGGTCGTGGGTGAGCAGGATGATCTGCCAATCGGCAAACTCCGACAGGATCAGGTCGAGCACCGGGCGCCGATGGCTCGCGTCGAGGCTGATCAGCAGATCGTCCATGACGAGAAGCTTCAACTGCTCGCGTCCCGGTGGCGCGCAGACTTTGCGGCCGGCGAGATACAGCGCGAGGGCCAGCGCGGTTTGGCGTCCCTCGTTGAGAAAGCTCTGCGGCGCGACGACGCTGTGCGTGCGGACCTTAACCGAGGCGGTGAGCACCTGGTTGAGGACAGCACGCTCCGCTTCGCTGTAGCTGAGCTGCGGAAACGTGAGGCCGACCAGATCCAGCGGGTCGGCCGATAGCACGTCGAGCAGCTTGCGGAGCAGGCGCTTGGCCTCTCCTTCCAACCGATCGAGAGCCTGGCGCATGCCGTCGTTGAAGCGCGCACACGCTCCCTCGACAGTCTTGACGTAGTGTTGCGGGCGGCGCGACTTCCCGCCATTGGAAGACGGGACGCGCGCCTCGAGCGCGGTGGCGACATCTCGCCACAGCTCGCCGACGGAGCGGCGAACGCCGCCTTCGAGCGTGGCGTCGAAGTCGTCGATCAGCTCCTCGACCGCGAGACGGAAGATGTTGTTCGGCTTGTCGGGACCTTGTGGGTTGTAGACCAGCTCGCGCAGCGCGGTGTGCGTCAGGAACGAAGACCGACGGGCGATGTCCGTGACCAGCGTTGTCGGGTGCGCAGCGGCGGTCCAATCGAACGCTGCCCCATCGGTCAGGGTGACCTTCACGCGGGGTGCCGGGCCGTCGGTGAAGACGTTGCGATGGCCCATGATGTCGCGCGGGGTGGCGGAGAAGAGGTCGCGGAGCGCACGGTAGAGCGAGGATTTGCCAGAGCCGTTCTCGCCGAACGCCAGCAGGTTACAGCCGTCGGCACCCAGGTCGAAGACGCCGGGGTGGTTTTTCGGGAACGCTCGGAAGTCGGTGACTTCGATGCGCCGGAGGCGGGGCGCGTCAGGCGCCGAAGCAGACGCCGGTAAGGGCGCCGGCGTGGTGGCGTCGGTCACGTGCGCCCCTCGACGATGCGGACGGGTTCGAGGGACTGGAGGGCGAAGAGGGCGCGATAGATGGCGCTTGCCGGATCGAGCAGGGCGCGCGACCAATCCTCCGCGGCGCGTACGAGCGCTGGGCCGGACAACGATGCGAGCGCTAGCAGCCCCGACTCGCGCGCGGCGGCGAAGGGTGAGCCAGCAGCGGCGACGTCTTCGGGGAAGAACAGCTCATAGACGAACGCATTCAGAAGCGACTCCAGCGGCGCGCGCGGTTGCGCCCCCGCTATGATGGCGTCGACGACGGGAGAAAGCAGCGCCTCTTGTTCGCAGGTCACTGATGGGATTGGGATTGTGCCCGAATATCGCGGCTCAAAGTCAAGAAAACCACCTTGCTTCGAAGCAAATGTCTGTCGCGCGAACCAATCAGTCGTAGAAGAGTTTATAACTGCTAATGCGACTGTGGCTGAGGGAGGTATGGCGATAGAGGCCTTATTGTTGCAGAATCGACCGTCTGTATCGAGCGCCACTTCTGCACGAGACACAATTGCGGGGATCATGAGCTTACGTTCCGAGAATTCCCTCCAATAAGACGAGGCCCAACGCTGAAGAGCGTACCATTCGTATCGGATTCCCGTCTCGGCGGCGTTTCTTTGCTCTAGTTGCGGCCGCATGGAAGCCAGGTGGCGGAACACTGCAGGATGCCGCGCCTCAAAAAGAGCCTCGGCGCGTGAGGATGCGCCGCTAATCGATGATTCCTCGTGTAAGGGAAAGTGCCACGGCACGAATATTAGCCAATTATCGGAGGGTGTCACCTCCCACCGCTTTATGTCTCGCCCGCGAAGGAACGGCTTGATGATTTCTGCGCTGCTTGCATCTGCTGCGATTAAAGAGTCTCGTGTAGGTCCGTCGATAACGAACGCTTTGTTGAAGCCAGTCTTTACACCCCAATACAGTCGCCCGCCGCACCACTCCGCCAGGGGTTTACCTGCGGCGCGCAAACGCGCCAGCAGTTCGCGATTGCCCCGTGGCTCTAACTGCCAGCCACTGCCGAGTAGCGCTGCCTGCGGCATAGCGAAGGCTTCGCTCGCGAACTTCGCCGGGAAGCCGTCGGGTGCCTCGCCAGGCGTCCAGTTGAGGGCGCGGAAGGTCTCGGCCGCCGCAGCGGCGGAAACACGCGCCGGCCGCTTCTGCGCGACGATGATGGTGGGATAGGCGATGGCCTCGAACACCTCGGCGTCGCCGAAGTCAATCACCGCCTTGAGCCGCGTCTCGGCCGACAACCACGATCGGAGCTTCGCTCCATAGGCAACGCGATACCACTTGTTTGAGGTGATGAAGGCTACCGCGCCGCCAGGCTTTAGTAGCCGCACCGCGCGCTCGAAAAAATAAACCAGCAGGTCTGCCGTGCCGGCCGCGGTCGCGTAGTGGGCGGCGAGCTGTCGCTTTGAATTCGCCGGCCGGCCATCAAGCAGGTAGCTCTCGATCTTCTCCTGGCGGACGTAGGGCGGGTTGGCGAGCACCACATCGAAGCACCCGCCCTCGTGGTCCCCAAGGCCGAACATCCATTCCGGCGAGAAGAAGGCCGCGGCGCCGTTGGCGTCGAACGGGTCCCAGCGGGCCATCAGCGCCGCCTCGCCCTCCGGCATGCCGTCGGCAATCAGGCTGGCCGCGAGCCGCTCACGCAGCGTCTCGAACTTGCCCTTGAGCTGGCGCTTGCGGCGCCGGTCGCGGGCCGAGAAGAGCTGCTGCGCCGTGTCGCGCCATTCGGCTTCGATCGCGCGGGTCTCCGCGCTGCTCAGGACCTTTTGCCCGCGCCCGACCAGCCCCAACGCATTGGCTGCGACGAACTTGAGTTCGAGGTTGGGCAGCGCCAGCACGCCTCGGTTCGGCAAGTCATCCCGAACCTCCTGCTCGACTGCGAGCGAGATGAAGCAGCGCAGCTTGGCGATCTGCACGGCGATCGGCTGGATGTCGACGCCATGGAGGCAGCCCTCGATCAGGTAGAGCTTGCGGGCGTACTCCGCATGGCTGCCCTCCGGCCAGGCGGCATCGAAGGCGACCAGCCGCTCCTCCGCACGCGCGACTTCGGCGGCGCGATCAGCGGGCGACTTGATGCGCTTCGCGTTTTCGATCGCGTCAATGAACGGCTGTCGGTTCGCGGCCTTCCACCTCGCCCCACCCGGGTCGAGACGGCTCAACACGTGCACCAGCTTCTGGAGGAGGCCCAACGGAAACGCGCCTGAGCCCACCGCCGGGTCGATCGCCCGGCAGCGCTCGATGGCCGCGACCAGTGCATCGGCCTCAGCATCGGTGAAGGCCGGGGCGATAGCCGACCAGCTGAGAAGGTCGCGCAACCGAGGATCCAGCCTGCTGTCCGGCGTCGCCGCCCTCGTGGCCGCCGGACGTTCGAGCGCCAACTCCCCTGGCGCGGGCCCGAAGTCCAGCACGGGCGCCTGGGGTGGCGGGCCCGCCGCGGACCCTGGAGCGAGCACCGGCTCGAGGTAGGTGGCCAGCGCCTCATCGACCATGAAGTCGACCACCTCACGCGGGGTGTAGAAGCTGCCGGACTTGTTGCGTGCAGTGGTCTTCGTGTCCTCGTTGTACGAGGCGAGCAGGTTTTCGAACACCTTGCCGAGGAGTTCGGGGTCGAGCGCTGCTTCCTCTTCGAGCGGCGTGTTTTCCTCGACAGTGAATTTGAAGCGCTCGAAGAGGTCGATCAGGCCGGGTACGTCGCGGCGCGTCGGCTTCCCGTAGTAGCTGGACAGGTCGGCATTTGCCTGCCCGCCAAAGAACAGGCGGTTGGTCAGCCGCGGCTGGCGATCGGGCGTTTCCGAGAAGCCGTCGACGCGCAGCACGCGCCGATCGGGTGTGGCGCGTACCTCCTGCGTCGCTCGGTCCCAGCGTGGATCCCCGGCCTTCACCTCGACATCCAGGCAGTCGAACAGCCCGCCGTTCAGGAACGGAACACGCTGGAACTGGGCCAACGCCGCGTCCGGGTCCGAGAAAAGACCGCGCTGGCGCAGCTTGCTGTGGTCGAGATAGGCCGGCGTGGTTCCGCCACCCGCGCGGGGTAGCCATCCTCGCTCGTCCATGTCGGTGTTAAGGCAAGCGAAGAACAGGTTCTGCAGAACCGCCAAATAATAGTCGTGGCCGTCCGGATCCTCGTGCGGCGCCGTGACGAGCAGCACCCGCAGTGCCTCCCGGTCGAAGAACGCGGCGGGGACAAGGTCCTTCTGCTTGATGAACCAAATAAACATCAGGCGCGTGAGCAGGCGAATGAGGCCGGTCTGCCGTTCACCCTCGCCATTGCCCTGTCCACGAGGGAAGTGAACGACCCCCGGCGCGCTTGCCCAGGCGAACCAGTCGGCGAGATCGCGATAGAAGCGCTTGTTCAGCTCCGCGGCCGACAGCACAGACAACCAGCCATCGTAAAGCGTGCGGAAGTCGGTCGGCGCGGGACGCAGCGACGACAGCGTCAGGTCGGCCAGGATCTCGAGATGGGCGCGATGCGGCTGTGTGAGATCGACGTCCTTGATCAGGCTGACGCGCCCCCCGACCACATCGCGCGACGCATCACGCTTGTTGCGGCGACGATCGATCACCGAGAGTGTGAGCCGGCGTCCGTGACGGAAGGCGACGATCGCCGGCATGGCGAAGCCGCGGTTCAGCTCGCGCGTGATTCCAACAAGCTCGCGCCGCGTCCAGGCTCGCTCAGCGAGGTCGAGCGCGAGGAAGACGAAGCTGTCTATGTCAGACGTCCGGTAGGCATCGGAGGTGGTCGGAGCGCTACCACGGGCAAGCGCGGGCAGCTCGTCGCCAGTCAGCTGGAAGACGACATCGAGCGATTTCCAGCTCCCGAGGCCGCCGAAGCCGGAGAACTTTGCCTGCTCGATCCCGACTGCTTCCAGCAGAGCTTGCGGGCTTCCCCCGGTATCCAGCGTCTTGGGGCTTGTGTAACCGAGGTCGCGTAGCAGCTTGCGCACTCCGTCGACGAGCGGGGCTCCCGGCAGGCCCGTTAGGGCAGAGCGAATCCCGCTCAGGCGTTCGGCATTGTGGGTCACGCCTCGCTCCCATCGCCAGGCCTGACGACGAGCCAGGTGATCAGGTCGTACTCCGAGTTGGCGCGCGCCTGAGCTACCGCGTCCGCGAGCTTGCCGCCGCGTCCCATCGCCAAGCCGGACGCCGCGCGCGCCGCGTATGCGCGGGCTATATCGGCGACTGCAGCGCCCGCGAGGACGTCGTAACGCTCCATTTTCTCACCGTGCTGCGTCTCGGCGTCGAAGGCGTGGCACAGCGCCTCAAAAGGATCTGTCCGACCGGAGCAGAGGGCCACCATGACGGACAGCACGGTCTTGGGGCTGGCAAAGCCATGCCGCACGGCGCCCTCGTCACCTACGTAGACGAGGTAGAAGGGCTCCAGCGGGTTAACCATCGACTCTGCAGGCGGGCCCTTGCGCCGAAGGCAAAAGATGACGCCGGGCGGAAACTCGCCGGTCTTGGTGGCCGCCGGTGCAATCGCATACAGGCCCAGAGATGCGTCCCTAAGCGCGTCGGCGTTGGCGCGAGCATAGGCAAGCAGATCGGCGCGGAACTCGTCGAGCGAGAACTCGGATAGACCTACCCCCTCTCGTGCCTCTTCAAGATCGAACACTTCGTCCCGAAGGCGCCGTAGCTGCTCGTCGCGCCAGTGCGTCTCGCCTTCGACCGCCTCGCGCGCGTCGGCCAGGAGATTGTCGTCGCCGGTCGCTGACAGATCGACCAGCGCCATACGCGACTCCACCCGGTCCTTCAGATTCAAGTACCGATTGAGGTCGTCGGTGGGCCAGAAATTGACCATCCGCACGGAGGCAGCCTGCGCGCCGATCCGGTCGATGCGACCGAAGCGCTGAATAAGGCGAACCGGATTCCAGTGGATATCGACGTTGATCAGCAGGTCGGCGTCCTGAAGGTTCTGCCCTTCAGAAATGCAGTCGGTGGCGATCAGAAGATCGATCTCCTCTACGGGCATGTCCCGCATACCGGCCCGCTTCTTGGAGCGCGGCGCAAAGTTTGCGAGCACGTCCTGAAAACGCGCGCGGCCGATCGTTGCAGCGCTTCCGTCACCGGTTACAAGCCCGACGTGCAGCCCAGCGGCTCGGGCGAGCGGCTCCAATTCACGGTATAGGTAGCGGGCGGTATCCGTATAGGCCGTGAACAGGACCAGCTTGCGGTTCGGCGTGCCATCTCGATTGTGGCTAGGCACCCGCGCCTTGTCCCGAACGAGGATCTTCAGCTGTTCGAGCTTGGCATCGCGCGACGGATCAACGGCGGCGGCGGCGGCAGCTAGTTCGGCTACCCGGACCCGATCCTGGTGGAGGGCGGATCGCCAGCTTGCGACGTCAAGATGGCGCAGATCGTACTTCAGCCGGCCGCCGACCTCGAACGCTGCCGCCAAGTCGTCGTCGCCCTCCAGCTCCTCCGTCAGCGCCGAAGATTCCTCAGCACTACCAGTCCCACGGCGCTCGAACTCGTCAAGTGCAGCTAGTCTCACATCGATGCGTTCGACCATACGCTGCATCGTACGCCCGAACGAATTGACGGAGCTCTCCAACCGCTTGAGGAAGCCGACCTTCATCATCGCGATAAGGTATCGTTCGCGATTGGCTTGATCGAAGCCAGATGTTCGACTGTCGCGCGCATCGTATCTGGCGCGGTGCTCTGGCCTGACAAACGTGAACGGGTTGTAGAGGGCCAGCCTGAGGCCGCTGATCGCCGCATCGATGACGTCGAACGCTGGAAACTCGCAAGCGAGGTCGATGCCCGGCGCTATTGAGCGCGGTTTCTCGCGAACTGGAAACCGGCCGATCGAGTCCAACGTCTCTGGATAGTGGCGCGCGATATGCTTGCGTGAGCGTGCGATCGACACACCGTCCAGCAGGCTGTTGAAGGCCGGGGGAAGGGACGCCAGCAGTGCCGCCGCGTCCCGACCTCCAGCCTTGCTCCACGTCTTGAACCGCTGACGGGCCTGTCCGATGAGCAAAGAAAGATTCGGCGCGCCGAGGGCTTGGAACGCATCTGGCCGATCCTTGGCGATTAGATCGAGTTGCGCCTTCAAATCAGCCAAGTCGTTGTTCACGGGGGTGGCGGACAGCATCAATACACGGGTTGGCGATCCAGCTCGTATTACGTCGTCGAGGAGCTTGCGATAGCGACCCCCGGCCGCGTTCCGGAACGCATGCGACTCATCAATAACAACAAGGTCAAACCCACCCCAATTGACTCTCGACAGGTCAATATCGCCTACGCGCCCGCTCGTTCTGCCAAGGTCTGTGTGTGAAAGTACAGTATAATTAAGCCTATCTTGGCGAAGTGGATTGAGTTCAGAGTTGTTCGAAGAAAGAAAATCTAGCCAATTTTCGCGTAATTTTTTTGGACAGAGGACAAGAACGCGGTCATTACGAAGTTCATACCACTTGATGACCGCCAGGGCGGTGAATGTTTTCCCTAAACCGACGGAGTCGGCAAGGACGCAGCCGCCATATCGAGCAAGCTTGGCAAGGACCGCACGCGCGCCATCCCGCTGAAACGGGTAAAGCATTTGCCAGATAGCGGATTGTGTGAAGGTGGGCGCGTCAAGGCGTTCTGCCTCGTTCCGATCTGAAAGATAATCTTTGAACAGGTGGTACAGCGTGAGACGGTAGATGAAGTCGGGATCGTTGTGTGCGCCGAGTTGTTCGAGCCTCTGGAGAACCTCAGTCTTCACGTCTGTTGTTAGTTTCTCGTCGGACCAGACCTCGTCAAACCAGGCGAGCAAGTCGTGTCTGTCCCGGTCGCTGTCCACGACAAGGTTAAGCTCGATGTTGGGATGTTCGGCGAGCCCGAGCCCTCGCACGGTGAAGTTTGAGCTGCCCACGAGGGCGTGCTCGCGGGCGCCGTCGTGGACGTGAAGCATCTTTCCGTGCAGTAGGCCGACTGCACGAACTGAGCGCACCTCGACCGATCGACGTATCCAGTCGGCGCATTGCTTCGCCGCTAATCGCTGTCGTAACTGGGCGCTTAGCGTAAGGCCGTTTTCGGTCAGCTCGAAAGCAGGTGGAACGAGGGAGTCAGCATCTGCAATCGAGAGAAAGCGCGGCTCCCCGAACAGCAGTCGAGTCTTGCTCGCACTGTCTAATTTATGTCGCAGGCAGCTGTAGGCCGAACTAGTGAAATAAGCGGAAACTATACTCAGCTGACTCCCCGGCTTTACAGTCTGGCGCAAGAAATCGGCCGCTGAGCCCCTTTCGCGGTTGTCACGTATTCCAGTATTGAAGCCCGGCACTTGATTCTAAGCCTCCTGCTCCAAAAACTCCAGCTAGCCCCGCTGATCAAGTCAGCCGGCGCGTACTCCTCTCAATCCTAGAACCAATCGCTGCGGTTCGAACAGAAAGGTCAGCGCCGAACGGTGTGCTCCGGATTGAAGCCGCATGAAAGTGCTGGTGGGTGATTGAACCGCACCGCAAGCGCCCGGCGCCATCGCGCACGGCATGCGGACGGTCGGGCTCTCCTCGCCCCGCTCCTGGCCGAGCACCTCCAGCAGCCGCTCCGCGGGGCCGGATGGCTGCTTCGAGCCCTGCTCGCACTGCGCCACCGCCGACTTATCCACCCCGAGCAGCCGCGCGAACAGCGGTTGGCTCATTCGCGCCGCTTGTTGTTGCCCCCGAAAGAACGGGCAGGTCAGGTTGTCAGGATGGCACGGATGAACTGCCTGGGGGACCTGTATCCCAGGGCGCGATGGGGATGGACCTCGTTGTAGTGGGTGAACCAGGCGGGCAGTGACCGGAGGACGGTCTGGGCGTCGGCGCAGTCGCTGACACGGACATAGTCGCGCTTGAAGGTCCGGACGAACGCCTCGGCCATGCCGTTGCTCTGCGGGCTTTCGAGCGGCGTGGTCTTCGGCAGCAGGCCGATGTCGCGGGCGAATGTCCTGGTATCGCGGGCGACATAGGGGCTGCCGTTGTCGCTGAGCCATTCGATCGGCTGCGGCAGGCGGTTCACGCGGCCGAACCTCTGCTCGACGGCGGCGACCATGAGGTCACGCACGTCGTCGCCGGAGATGCCGCCGGTGGTGCCGACGAAGCTCATCGCCTCGCGGTCGCAGCAGTCGAGAGCAAAGGCGACGCGGACGCGCTCGCCATTGTCGCAGGCGATCTCGAAGCCGTCGGAGCACCAGCGGGTGTTGCGCTCCGGGACGGCGATGCGGCCATCGTGACGCCGCTCGGCGCCGCCGGCGTGGCGGGCCAGCAGCAGGCCGTGGGCCTTCATGATCCGCCAGACCCGTTTGTGATTGGGCGGTGGCTGGCCCTCCTCCTCGGCCTGGCGGCGCAGCAGGGCGTGCACGCGCCGATAGCCGTAGGTCGGCAGCGCTGCGATGATCCCGGTGATCCGCGCCCGCAGCTCGTCCTCCGGCGCGGGCGGCCGGCCGCGGCGTCGTGCCGGCGCAGGCTTCGGCGCCAGGGTGGAGCGCGCCACGCCGAGGGTCCTGGCCACGGCCTTCACCGGGAACCGTCGCGCGGCGGCAGTGGCCCGCGCAGCAGCAATCTTTTTTTGGGATCGGCGTGCTGCAACGCCTCACGCAGGATCTCGGCCTCGAGTGTCTTCTTGCCGAGCAGGCGGTGCAGTTCGCGGATCTGCTCCTGAAGCGCGCGATAGTCCGAGGCTGGCACCACCTCCTCGCCGGCCGCCGCCGCAGTGAAGGCGCCATGGGCGGCCAGCCGTCGCCAGGTGAAGAGCTGGTTCGGGTTCACGCCGTGGCGGCGCGCCACCAGGCTGACCGAGGCGCCCGGCTCCAGGCTCTCCTCGACCATTCGCATCTTCTCGGCGGCATTCCAGCGTCGGCGCCGCTGCACGGAGGTGATGACCTCCACCTTCTCGGGAGCGTCAGTCATACGCACGGTCATACTCCTAACCCTTACGGGAGTTGGAGACCGTGCCCGCTCAATTCGGGGGCCGCTTCACCGCTTCACTTCGTACTCTCGATCTTGGTTTCCAGCGCATGATCTGGACGGCCCGCAGGTTGCTCGTCCCCCTGCAGATCATGGAACCCGTGGTTCTCCATGGTGCGTGCGTGCCATAGTCCTCCCGCCGCTGGCCGATAGCGGTGACCTACTCGTGCCCGAGCTGGACGTAGTACCAAGTACTCAAATCTGCTTCACGGTCGCCCTAGCTCTGGAAGGCGCAGTCGCCGAGCGCGTGGTCTCGTCGAACGTCGGGCGGAGGGGGTCTGGTGAGTGCGCGATATCCGCAGGCGCAAGCTGGGCACGCACCCACACAGCCAGCGCGGCAGAACCAATTTGGCGCAGATCTTCGTTGAAGTCGTCCGACCGCGGCCTCAGCACGATAGGATCTGCACCCCCCCGCCGGATAAGGTCGGTCAGCGTTGCGGCAGCGCGGGTGCCCGCGTTGTCGCTGTCTGGCGCGACATAGAATCGACGCAAACTATGCGGCAGGATAACCGCGGCGAGGTGGCTTGCCGACAGCGCAGCAATCATCGGCAGGGACGGCAGGACGCATCGCAGTGCGAGCATGGTTTCAATGCCCTCACCGACGGCGACGACATCCTCCACCACGCCGAAGCGCACACCATTGCCCAGCAACTGCCCCATGGCGCGCCGCGGCGTCGCGATCGGTGCCTTGCCGCTGCCGTCGCGCGCAAGCCAGGTGCGATGCACGCCGGTGATCGTACCGTCGAGGTCGGTCACCGCGGCGAGCATTGCGGGCCACGTCTCGACCGGCGCGTTCTCGTCCGCGCGGTAGTAGCAGCGCGGGTGGAAGCGCAGCGCGGGCAGATCGTCCAGGTAGGTGATGCCGCGCGCGCGCAGATAGGTCTCTGCCAGCGTGCCCTTGATCGGCTGCCCGGCGTGGAACAGCCGGCGCGCCGCATGCGGCGAGCCAGCGGCGACAGGCGCGCGCGGCTCCGGCCGCTGCGGCGTTGGCAGGCTCAGGAACCGCCGCGCCTCGTCCATCACGTCGCGCAGGTTGTCCAGGCCGCGCGCCCGGGCGATCAGATCCAGCAGGTCGCCATGCTCGCCCGTCGCGGCATCCGTCCACTTCCCGGCGGCGCCACGGCCCGCCTCCGGCCCGTGCAGCCGCACGAACAGGCTGCGCCCCGGCGTGTTCGCGACATCGCCCACGGTCCACCAGCGACCCTCGCGCCGGCCGTTGGAGAGGTAGTGGCGGCAGACCGCCTCGGCGTTGCGGGCCAGGCGGCGCGCGAGCGCGGCGGCATCCTCGCGCATCGGTCCCTCCATGAAGATGCGGGCCCGCCTTGCGACGGGCCCGCGAGGTGCAGGGAGGCCGGTTACTCGGCGGCGATCGCGGCGGTGGGGATCGCCGCCGCGTCAGTGTCCTCGGCCGGCGGCGCCGAGGCGATGGCCGGTTCGCCGCCCTCGGCCGCCGATTCCGCTTCGCCTTCCGGCGTCGCCTCGGTCTCCGGCTCCACCGCCGCGAAGACCTGGCCCGGCGTGCGCAGCGGCTCGGGCACCCAGCCGGTGCCGGCGAGCAGTTCCTCCGCGGCCGTCGCCATCTCCGCCTTCTTCAGCCCGGCGATGCGCTCCGCCGCCCGCGCGCCGCGCGCCTCCCGCACGGCGGCGAGGATGCGGCCCTTGGTGACGCGGCCGAGGTAGGCCTCCGCCGTCGGCCGCCAGCCGACTGCGGACATGTCGAGGCCGACCGCCTCGGCGATGCGGTCCGCGTGCGCGATCGCCTTGGGCCGGCGGTTGTAGGCCTCGTGCACCGCGTTGACCGTGAGCCCGACGCAGTGCGCGAACAGCGCCTCGCGGCTGTCGGCGTCGAAGCCGGCGAGGACCGGCCAGAGCTCGCCAGGCTCCGCCGGCATCTGCGCTTGCCAGCGCGCGTGGCGGGCCTCGATGGCGCGCGCCGAGGCCGTGTCGGCCAGGCCAGGCGCCTGGGCGGAGAACAGTGCGCTCTTCGGCTCAATCTCCACGCAGGAGTCGAGGCCGTAGCGGTAGAACAGCCGCAGGCAGAGCGCGTGCAGCGCGGCGAGGAAGGCCGTCTGCGGCTCGGCGGCGAGCGCGTCGCGCAGCGCGAGGGTGCGGTGCGCGGTGAGCTCGGTCAGCAGCCGGTCGGGCAGTGGGCGGATGCCCTCGTCCTCCTCCGGCGGCTCGGCGGGCGAGGCGGTCGTGCCGGTGTCGGGCTCGGCCGTGGTCTCGCCCTCCGATTGCGCACCGACCTCGGGATGGTCGGTCTCGACCTGCTCCTCGTCCGGCGCTGCGGCGACCGGCGGCTCGTCCTCCGGTCGGACATACCCGCGCTCGACGCGTAGCGCGCCCGTGCCATCGATGCTCACGAAGACGCCGGCGCGCGACATCTCCTCGGGATTGTAGGTGACGGGCCGGTCCTCGAGGGCGGCGAGCGCCTCCTCGATCTCGGCCAGGCGCCGGTCGGTCTCCTCCGGCACCTCGTCGGCTTCGGCGCAGTCCTGCTCCAGCCGATCGAACTCGGCCTGGAGCGCCTCGCGCCGCGCCGTCTCCTCCTCGGTCAGCGGCTGCGCCTCGCCGGCGAGGCGGCGCAGGCCGTAGTTGTGGCCGTAGGGGAAGTCGGGCGCGGCCTCGACCCAGCGCCAGCCCTCGGCGCGGATCGCCTCGGCCTCGCGTTCCAGCCGCTCGCGCGCGAGGCGGTCGAGCAGCCCGGCATCCTGCCACCAGCCGCCGTCGTCGGGCTGGAACAGGTCACGCAGGATCAGCCCACCTGCAGCCTCGTAGGCCTCGGCGCCGACGAAGCGCGCGCGCTTGTCGGAGGCGCGGACGGCGCCCTCGGTCAGCAGGCGGCGGATCTGGTAGGGCTCCTTGGTGTAGGAGCGCTGCAGCGCCTCCCACACCTGCTCCTGCCGCTCGTGGTCGGGGCTGACGGTGAAGGCCATCAGCTGATCGAGCGTCATGCCGTCTTCGGCGTAGAGGTCGAGGAGTCGCGGAGAGACGGCGGCGAGGCGAAGCCGCTGCCTGACCACGCCGACCGAGACGAAGAAGGCCGCGGCGATCTCCTCCTCCGAGCGGCCGCGCTCGCGCAGGGCCTGGAAGGCGCGGAACTGGTCGAGCGGGTGCAGCGGCGCGCGCTGCACGTTCTCGGCCAGGCTGTCCTCCTCGGCGATGCCCTCGGTGCGGATGATGCAGGGGATCGGCGCGGTGCGGGCGAGGCGCTTCTGCTTCACGAGCAGTTCGAGCGCGCGGTAGCGCCGGCCGCCCGAGGGGACCTGGAACATGCCGGTCTCGCGGCCGTCATCGTCCAGCACGGGGCGGACGGTGAGGCTCTGCAGCAGGGTGCGCCGGGCGATGTCCTCGGCCAGCTCCTCGACGGCGATGCCGGCCTTGATGCGGCGGACATTCGCCTGGCTGAGCACGAGGCGGTTGAAGGGGATGTCGCGCGAGGCGGAGAGCGCGAGCTTCGGGGCGGGCTTCGACATGGGGGTTCTCCATGACGGGCCGGCCAGGAGCCTCTCTCCCGACCCTCAACCCGTCACGAAGACCGTTGCGGCCCTCTTACTCTCTCGGCGCCGCTGGAGCGGCAGGGGGGAGATTCCACACCTCCGCGCCGGCCGCGCGATAGGCGTCCGCGACGGCCGCGAGTGGCGCGTAGGAGAAGGCACCCCAGGGCGGCGGGCTGGCGGGCTCACCGACCGCGACCATGGGGCCGCGCACCGCGAGATCGCAGACGACCTCGAAGGCGAGCGCGCGGCTGTCGATGATCGGTAGCCCAGCGGTGATGCAGGCCGTCTTGATGGCCTCGCAGTCGTGCCCGCTGAGATATGCACCGCGGGCGAAGTACAAGGTGAAGCCGCCGCGGCCGATGGCGAGGTGGCCACCCTCTGTGGCCAATGCTTCGCGGATGTAGTCGCCGTAGCGCTCCTCCGCCTCTGCCGCGATGAGCGGAGGCATGGCGTTGCGCGGCCGGGTCACGACACCGCCTCCGTCGTGTCTGCATCATCGTTTACCGCTTCGTTCTCAGGCGCGAAGGCGAGCAGGAAGTCGGCCGCCTTCGATGCCGCGCTCGCGGCGCGAACGATCGCGCGATTGTCCTCGCGCAGCACCTCCAGCCAGGAGCCGATATAGTCCGCATGGCGCACCGTCGGCACGATGCCGAGCGCGGCGCAGCTGAAGGCCGCGGTCATCTCGGCGACCAGCTCCTCCTGCGCGTACTTCTTCGAGCCGAAGCTGTTGGCGATCTCGCGGCCGAGGCGCGATGCATGTCCCGTCCAGTGGCCGAGCTCATGCAGCGCGGTCCGGTGCCAGTCGATCGGCTGGAAGTATGCCTGCGGCGGCGGCACGCGGATGAAGTCGCCGAGCACGTCGTAGTAGGCGCGCTCCCTGCCAATGCGGAGGTCGGCGCCGGAGGTTGCGATCAGCGCCTGAACCCGCGGCTCGATGAGCGAGGTATCCGCAGGCGGCGCCGTCGCGGCGAGCTCGGGCGGCAGGCCGTCGCACTGCTCGACGTTGAACACGGTGAAGCGCTTGAGGAAATTGATCGCGCGGGCGTCCTTGCCCGTCTCCTGCGCGCGCTCGCGTTCCTCGCCGGGGATGAAGCGGTCGGCGTAGACGACGGTGGTGCTACGCTCGCCCTTGCGCACGCTGCCGCCCAGCGCGAGCGCCTGGCGGAAGGTGAGCCAGCTCTGGCCGGCGTAGCCGCGCTCGACGACGGCACCCCAGAGGATCAGCACGTTGATCCCGGAGTAGCGCCGGCCGGTCGCCGCGTTCTTCGGCAGGGCGAGGGGCGCGGCCACACCCGAGGTTCCCCAGGGCTGCACCCAGGGCAGGCGCCCGGCCTCGAGTTCGGCGATGATCCTGTCGGTGATCTCGTCGTAGAGGGTCGCGCGGTCACCCGAGGCTCGGCCGCTCGGGGCCGGCCGCGTCGCGGAGCGGGTCATGGCGGTTCTCCATGACGGGCCGGCCGCGAGCCTCTCTCTCGGCCCCGAAACCCGTCACGGCGACAGCCGCCGAACTCTCACTCTGCGTTCGAACCGCTATCGCGAGATGTCACCCACCCCGGCACCACGATCCTGGCTATTGTTCGCCACCGATCTTCCGATCACCCGACGCGGGCGCTCGCGCGCGGTTTGGTCTGCCGCTTTGCGTTGACCTTCCTGGAGCCAGCGGAAACACTCGGGGCGACATCGCCCAAGTGCTCGATCCGTACGGGAGCGCGTGAAGGCAGGCGGACGACGAGCTCCAGCTTTCCGCCGATCGCCTCGACATAGCTGCGGAGCGTCGAGAGATACATGTCCGCCTGCTTCTCGATCTTCGAAATCGAGGGCTGCTTGACCCGCAAGGCGGCTGCGATGTCCACCTGCGCCTTGCCGGCCATGCGGCGCAACTCGCTCAGGCTCTCGACTTCCTCGATGAGCTCCCTGGCGCGTGCCTCGACACGTGCCCGTCGCGCTTCGGGAAGCGCGGCAGCGACATCATTCAGTGTTCGTCCCATCACGTCTTTCCCTTCTTCGCGGCCTTGAGCCCATCGAGATGCGCCCTGAAGCGCCTGTCGGCTTTCGTGATGAGCGACTTGTAGAAACGCTTCTCGCTCCCTCCCGATTTGTCACCAGCCACGAGCAGGATGGCCTTGCGCTCGGGATCGAACGCGAAGGCAACACGCCAAACGCCGCCATTCGCCTCGAACCGCAGTTCCTTCATGTCGGCGAACGCCGAATCCTTGAGCGTATCCGCATGTGGGCGACTTAGATTCGGGCCGAAAGCGGCGAGGAGCTTGGCGGAAGCCAACAACTCGTCCTGCACGGCTTCCGGTAGCTCTCCGAACTCCGCATCGAACTCATCACCAAAGAGGACCTGCCAAGGCATATATAGCTCCTCGGCTATAACGTCAAGGCGTCAGGCCGTGAGGCCGGCGGCACCTGATCGGCGGCGCTGGCTTCGGCCCGGTGGCTCACGCCGGGCGGCAAAGGGTTCCCGAGGTGCCGAGAGAGCGCCATCTCCCTGGACGCGCGATCCAGTGCGTAGCCGCGCCGCTGGAACTGCGCGCCCTCGAGCAGCGCCTGGATGTATCCGGCGACCGTATCGGCAGCCATGATCAGCGACGTGTCGACCGCGTGGATGTAGCGGCTGGTCACCGATCCCTGCGCGTGTCCCAGCAACGCCGCGACGGTCGACTCGGTGAAGCCGAGATCGTTCGCGATGCTGGCGAAGCTGTGGCGCAGGACATGTGGGGTGACGTCCGCGAGCGGTGTCTTCGCGAACATTTTGTCCCAGTGCTTCGGGAAGCCGACCAAAGGCTTGCCATCGAGGAAGCCGCGGAACACCGGGCCGACTGCTTCAGTTGGTCGCTCCGCCTCCAGCATGTCGACGGCGGGGAGTCCGATCGGGCGCACGGACGAGCCCTCCTTCGTATCGTGAAGGCGAACACAGCTGTTGCCGGTGTCCACCTCGGACCAGGTCAGGTTGAGGATCTCGCCGCGCCGGCATCCGGTCAGGGCGAGCAGCCGAGTGATCTTCGCCGAGGTGCGGAGTTGATCGTCAGCCATCGCCTTCGCGAGCAGCTTCCCGAGCAACCGATACTCGTCCTCAGAGAGACGCCGCGTCCTCTTCTGGTCAGCGGCTTTCCGGATGCCATGCGCCGGATTGGTCTCGATGATGCCGGCCTCCCGCGCATAGGTCAGCAGCGCGCCGAGAAAGCCAACCGTGCGGCGACCCGTGCCGATGCCGCCGCGGACGATGGCGCGCCCGCGCCGCCGCGTCTTCACGTCGGCCTTCGTCTTGCCGGACGCGATGTCACGCATGAACTGCGTCACGTCGGCGCTGGTGAGGTCCTTCACACGGCGCGTGCCGAGCAGAGGGACGATGTGGCGCTTGATGCGCCCCTCGTCGGTGTAGATCGTCGAGGCCTTCTTCGGCCGTTGCTTCTTGCCGAGGATCAGCCCTGCCTTCGCGTCGGCCATATAACGCTCGCAGAGTTCCTTGACCGTGATCGCGCGGTGGTCGAGCTCCCGCTGTTCTGCCGGGTTATCGCCTTGCGCGATGCGGCCGAGGAGCACGCGGGCTTCCCGCCTCGCCGTCTCCGGCGTCCAGACGCCATGCACGCCGATCGTGAATCGCCGGGTGCGACCCTTGGCGCGATACTGTACGACGTAGCTGCGCCGTCCCGAGGCGAACACGCGCAGGCCGAACCCGGGCAGTTCGTCATCCCAGATGAAGTAGTCCGCGTCTTTCGGCGTTGCCTGATCGACGGTGCGCTTGCTGAGCTTTCCCACGTCCTGTGCTCCTGGTCCGAGTTGGGACCCGTGGGCTCCATTTCCGGAAGCACCACGGCAGCACCCGGGCCGAAACTCTGACGTGCAGACGGATACGCGATGCGGCGGACGATGCCAGGAAAACTCAATCTACGTAGTGGTTTAGAGGGTCCTAGCGTAGAAAGAGAAAGCCTGGCGAAATCGTTCCGGATACGCTCCGAAGGCAAAGGTCGCACGTTCGAATCGTGTCGGGTCCGCCAATTTTTCAAAGGGTTAGCCTGAGGCTGGCCCGGGAACAAAAAGGGCCGGGGTCACACCGGGGATGCAGCGGAGCACTGATGCGCCCCGCCGCCCGAGCCTTCGGCCCTAAGCGTCCCCCGCCTCCGCGACACGATAGATGGTGTAGGAGCCGCGGCCGCCGGCGCGGTTCGGCCCGACCGACCGCACCTTCTCCACCGCCTCGACCCGGATGCCCTTCTTCTTCAGCCCGACGAAGAAGCCGCGCACCGTGTCCTTCGTCCAGCCGGTCGCCTCGCAGACCTGGGCGACCGTCGTGCCCCCCGGCTGCTTCAGCAGGGCGACGACCGTCAGCAGCTTCGTTCCCTGCCGCGGCGGGCGCGGCCGCGCCGGGCGGCGCGTGGGCTTCCCGGCAAGGGCGGTGCGCAGGGCGTCCATCGCGTCGGTGAGGTCGTATCGCTGGTTCGCCTCGTCGTCCCAGGCATCGAGCACCCGCCGCGCCGCATCGCGCAGGCTGCGCGGGATGCGGTCCTCCGCCGGCGCCGGGGCGGCTTCCTGCGGCGCCTCGGCCTGCTTCTCATCAGCGGGAAGCTGGTCCGTGCCGCTCTCGTCGATCGACTGCCCATCATCGGGAAGTCGATCGGCCACTGCGGCCTCCTCCGGCGGCTCGACGCCGATCGCGCGCATCCCCTCATCGGTGATGCGCAGGGCGATCCAGACGTCGCCCTCGTCCTGGCGCCAGGCGCGGCCGATGTGGTCGCGCGGTGCCGGGCATTCGGCGAGCAGCCCCTTCTTGATCAGGCTGGTCAGGACTGCGTTGGCCGCGGCCTTGGGCAGCTTCGGCAGGGGCGCCAGCCAGGCTTCGTGCTGGCTCGCCTGAAAAAGCAGGGCGCGCTGCCCGTCGCTGAGCTTGAGGATGGTGTTCATCGGGGTCTCCTGGTCCAGCACCCGACCAGCCGGGTGCTACGACCCCGAGCCCCGCAGGATCCGACCCACGGGGCAGGCGCGGCGCCGTGTGGCGCGGCGCGGGGCGCTACGCGGCGTATTCGCCGCGGCGAAAGTGCGCGTCGGCGATGTCCTTCAGCTTGGCAGTGGCGTCGTGCAGCCAGGCTGTCTCGCCCCAGACGACCGCCTCCGGATCCGCGCCGAAGTGGTCCTCGCTGGCCTGCTGGAGTTCGGCGAGCAGGGCATCGAACTCCGCCTTCTTCGCGAGGAAGGCCTCGAGGCTCCGCTGCTGGTTGGCTTCGCGCCGGCTCATGGTGGTCTGCGTCCTGCTCATCGCGTGACGGACCATTCGCGCTGTGGCGCGCGGGAGCCAAGCAGATAGAGCGCCCGCGACGCAGAAAGCTCGCGCCGCCCGCGGCTGATCCCCATCATCCCCATGCCGGCCGCTGAGGGCGGCCCGGATGGGTGTGGAACGCGATTACGTGGCCGGCCGAGGATCGAGCCGCGCGGCGACGTCGGCGAGCAGGACGTGCATGTGCTCCTGCAGCAGCGTCTGGACGAGGTGCGGGTCGGCGCGGATGTCCGCCGCGATGGTGCCGGCAACGCGGGCCGGCCAGTTCAGCACCGCATCGCGCATGGCGCCGGCGATGGCGTCGATGCGCGCGTCCGCGGCGCTGGTGTCCATCAGCTTGCCCTTCGCGCGATCGAGGGCGAGGCGCTGGCCCTCCACCTTCAGCGCCAGCCGCGCGAGCATCAGCCGGCCTAGCGGGGTCTCGTCGCCAGGGCGCGCCAGGGGCGACCGCCCCGGCAGCGCGGTCGCCTCCATGTCCCGCCGCACGCGCGCGACGTCCCAGGCGCCGTCCGGCTCCCTGGTGATGCGGCCGACGCGGGCGGCCTTCTGGATGGCGGTGTGGGAGATGCCGAGGCGGCGGGCGAGCTCGCGGCCGGACGTGACGCGATCGGACATGGTGGGCCTCCTGGCAAGCGTGCGAACCGGCTGGCAACAGGAGGGGGACCCGCTGCGCCGCCGGGATTCTACATTCGTTCCAATGCCTTGTCTGCGACGACCGGATCGCCGGGGCTGGAATCGGCAACCTCGTTGCGCGGCCTGGCGCTAGCGACCTTGCGCGCTTCCGCCCCCCGCATACAGCGGGCGCAGGAAGGAACCATGGCCTTGAAGCGGTCGTGTGCCGGGTCGTGGCGAAGGATCGGCGTCGCGTCGCTCGGTGTCCGATTCATCGCCGGTCCAGCGCGGCTGCCATGACCGCAGGATGCGAGCGCCGCCTCCCGCATCAACGTCGCTCTTTCAGCTGTGCCGTCATTCGCGATACGCTGCGGCCGCGGAAGAATGAGCCTGGATGCCCGGCTACAATCACTACCCCTGGTGCACCTGCGGCTGGTGCGTGAAATACGGCGGCAACAGTCGCACGTTCACGGCCACATCAAGCGTGGCGCGCACGTGGCGCCGCGCTGAGGCTCGCTTCGACAGCTATGTGAACCCGAATGCTCGCTGCCCCGTATGCGGAGCGTCTGTGTTCTTCTACCAGTCGCCCGCTGGCGGCCGGGTCTTCTTCGACGAGCTAGGCCCGCCGTGGCCGAAGCACCCTTGCACTGACAATGGCGCCCAACTTCGCACTTCGGACGGCAGCGGTGCGACGCCCCGCCGCCCATCTTGGGTCGGAGAAGGCTGGGTACCGCTCGCGGAGGTGAACCTCGGCGTTATGCGAGGCGAGTGGACTGAGTTCAGAGCCTCGAGAGCGGGCAGCGGTCCGCCGCTGACGGGTCTCGTGCCGCACTTCGCCACCCCTCCCTCCGATGTTCCAATTCTGGCGCGCCGGCCTGGCGCAAATGGACTCGGACGTTTGGCTTGGCTGGAGCACGACGGCCGTCCGGGCGACGCAGCGCTGATCGCCAAGCCGCTCGCCGTCGTCCCGCACCTTCGGCTCGAATTGGCGAGCCTCGGCGACGAGGCCGCCACGGAAGAAGTTGCCACCCTTGTTTATGCGAGCCTGCGAGACCCGCACGATACCGGCTGGCCAGTTAGGATGGCTTCGGCTGACCTCGCCCTTCTATGCGAATGGCTGAGGCGCGCTGCCGCGGGAGGCAGTCGCCTGGCGGCCCGCTGGTTGGATGAAATCGAAGCAGCGCTGCCGCGAGCAGGTGAACCGATTGGCTCGCCGGTGCCTCCGTCCGAGGATCCGCGGCTTGCGCCGGACACTTCATCCTACAGGGCCTACACGCGCGAGTTCGACGAGGAGGTCAGCGCTGCTGACCTCATCCCGGCCTCGGAAGAGGGGAACCTGAAGGATCGGCTGGAGAGTGCGGCCTGGACCCTGCTCGGCGCGGAACACATCGCGTTCGCGGCCGATGCTGACCTGCACGGTACGCTCGTAACTCTGCTGCTCGATTGCTCCGGATCTCTCCGAGGCTACCCGTTGCAGCGCGTCGCGGTGCTGGCAGCGGTCCTCGGCGACGCGATCGTTCGCGCCGGCGGAAGTCTCGAACTTCTGGGCTTCACGACGGTAGCCTGGCGAGGCGGTCGAAGCCGCGAGAAGTGGATCGCCGACGGCAAGCCGCGGAATCCAGGACGGCTTAACGATCTCCGCCATGTCATCTTCAAGGGCTGGGATGAACCTTGGGAGGGAACCGCCGATCGGCTTGGCCTCCTGCTCCGCGAAGGCTTCCTCAAGGAGAACATCGATGGCGAGGCCCTAGCCTGGGCGTATCGCCGCGCGCTCAGCGCGCCTGCCCTTCGGAGGCGGATGCTCGTCGTCACCGATGGGGCACCCGTCGACGATAGCACTCTCGGCGTGAACTCGGGCGACTACCTCGCACGCCACCTACGCGACGTCATCGCAGCAATCCACGAGGCGGGCCATGTTCACCTCGCCGCGCTCGGTGTCGACCACGAGCCAGGCACCTTCTACCGGAACTTCGCTGTCTGGCGCGCCGAGCAAGGACGAGACGGCCTGTCGCTCGCCTGGCGGCTCATCGTCGACGGCGAATAGGGACGTCCCCGCTGGATCGGATTGCTGAACAGGCTTCGGCGGCTTGTCCCACAGCGGCGTGTTGACGCCGCGACCAACGGCCCTGGATCAGTGGCACACCGCCGGCGGTTCCGAAAATGTTCGCGACTTGGTAGGCTACAGACTGACGGGGGTTGGGGGATTTCATGGCAAAGAACGTGAAGAAGGCTGGAGCCGTGGCGGCGGCTGCCAGTGGTGTGAAGCCAGCACCAATCTCCCCCCCTGCGACGACTGGCGGCATGGCCCTCGATCCGCGGATCACGGCTGAACTGAAGGGCACACCGGAGCAGCAACTGGTCGTTGGGCCGATTGTCCAGCAACTGGTGAACTCCGGCTGGAAGCTCGAGCAGATGATGTTCGGGAAGAAGGAGTGGCTCGTACCGAAGGCGCCGAACGAGGCCTCGAAGCGCGAAAAGGGGAAGAGCTTCCAGGGTTTTCCGGTCGACATTGCGGTGTTCGACGCACCGGGAAATCTCGGCGACTACAGCCATCTACTCTTCATCATCGAGTGCAAGCGGCCAGATGAGACGTCTGGCCTCGAGCAGCTCGACATCTATCTCGGGCGCGAGCCGCACCTCAAGCTCGGCATCTGGACCAACAGCGCGGATCCGTCGGCACCGCTGATCTTCTTGTTCAAGGATGAGAAGGGCAAGACGCATCCGCAGAAGCGGACGGTTTCGAACCTTCCCACACCGCACTCGAAGATCGACAAGGATTACCAGGCGCTCACCGGCCGGGATCTTATCGTCCCCTCGACCGAGACGTTAACCAAGGTGCTCCGTGATCTGCTTGATCGCATCGTTGCTCGCGACAGCAAGGTCAACCGCCGCGAGGAGCAGCTCGACCAACTCTGCAATGTCATCCTGCTGAAGCTGGCGTCAGACAAGGAAGCCAAGCTGAAGCCCGCGAACGAGGTGACGTTCAAGGCGGCGGCAACCCAGGAGAAGACGGCTGAGCTGCTGAGGAAGGCGTTCACGGACTTCGTGGATACCTTCCCTGACATCTTCCTCGACGGACAGGAGGACCTGAAGTTCACGGACGCAATCCTGGCAGAGTGCGTCGACGACCTGGCGCCCCTCAACCTACTTGGCGTCGGACCTGAGGTCGTCGCGATTGCGTTCCAGGTTCTACGCAGTGCAGCCCTGAAGCAGGAGGAGGGCCAGTACTTCACACCTCAGCCGGTCATCGCCGCAGCAGTCCGCGCGACCGGCGTTGGCGCGAAGGATCTCATCCTTGACCCTACTTGCGGAACCGGTGGCTTCCTCTGTCCGTCGTCGGATGCTTTGAGACAGATCGGTCGGCTGGCTAACGGAGGGTGTG
>VFQP010001963.1_pt1 | contig 24641 bp, 18 predicted proteins | sample 3512351 | NCBI WGS metagenome assembly VFQP01 (sample SAMN10412372, study PRJNA504923) | tailings metagenome | isolation source: Relicate 1 Philex TSF1 revegetated site | place: Philippines: Tuba, Benguet | collected 2017-08-29
AGAGCCTATGGGCATTCTGACCTTCCATTTCGGTGATGGTGTCCGGATAAGCTCGACGAAAAAACAGGGCGCGCAGATACTTCTCGAGCTATCGCACCCAGCCAGCGATAGAAGATTGATTTTAGGCGTTGGTGGCGAGAGCGACTCGATGGATTGGGAGGCCGGAGTGGAGGCCTCCGTCTGTGGTTTGGGCTTTATGGAGCATATTGAAACCCAGGCCTTGAGGGTCCGCGTGCCCACTGCTACCGAATGTCACTGGTTTATTGATGTCCAATAATATTATCTATGCGCTGGAAACCATTGATTCCAATAAAGGCTTTAGCGGACGCGCCGATATTTGTGCGTCCGAAGGTCAATTGTCAGCCAGGTTCAATGGTGGTGAAGACAGCTATCTGCTGCGATTTGAGCTTCCAGAAAAGTATCTGGCGGCGGGTGTGCAAGTAAGACTGTATCTCGAAGGTTGGGAGGAACTTCGTTATGCCGCTGTTGGCTATAGCGAGGCTCCTCATTATCGCCACATCAAGGCGAGTAATATTCGCCAGGGGGCCTGGATAGATTTTGGCTTTACCCACCAAGATGTCATTTGGAAGTTGCAGAATGGCATGGCGGCCCAAGGGGATGTCGAGATAGGCGATGTCCGGATTTTCATCAAGGGCAAGCCTTCAGCCCAAGGTGCTACCCTGAGAATATCGGGTCTTGCAGTACTGCGGGAGAGCAAGTTCACGGCCACTGCATTACCTAGGCAGCCCCTCGATAAGCGCTTGTTGGAAACGCTCTATGGCTATTTGCGCAAAGGCTTCCGGGAGTATGAAAGCAATGCCAAGGTCTTCATAGAAACAGGCAAATGCCCAATGCCCGGCGGTAAGTTACTCGATTGGCCGACTGCAGGGTTGAAACCTGACGCGCTCGAGAGCGTTAATACCTTCCGTTTTGCCTGGCACGGATTGCATCCTGTGATCAACCTGTTGCTGTCTGCCGAACAGACAGGCGCAGTCGCTCCGGTGTTCGCGGCTCGGGCGCTCGTGGATACTTGGCTGGATCAGAGTTATTACGTGCCGGATGACGATACCAAGTTCACTTGGTACGACCATGGTACGGCAGAACGACTGCTGGCTTTTATCCTGATGTGGGCCAAGGCAATAGAGTTCGGGCTTGACGAGCGTTTTATGCAAAGGTTAGGCGAGGCCATATTGAGTCATGCGCGTCTTTTGCACTCTGAAGCCTTCTACGCTTACCACCAGCCTGATCGTTACCATAACCACGCCTGGTTCCAGGATGCAGCCCTGACGGCGGTAGCGCTTGCGTTCCCGAGCTACGGCGAGTCGTCGCGATGGTTGACTAATGCCATCTCGCGTTTCGAGGATCAGTTGGACAAGCTGATTGTCAGAGACGGAGGTTTCGCCATTTTTGTGGAAAACTCGATTGGCTACCACCATGGTGTGCAGCGGCTTGCGGAATTGGTTGGCGCCTTAGTCGAACTCTCGGGTAAAACCACGGAAATTCCGACTGTAGCCAAAGAGTTGATTGCTTGGTCGGATTTCCTCCGCTATCCGGATGGGCGAGTACCTGCTCAGGGGGACACCTTTAGACTTCCCGCGAGAACCGGCGCTGAGATTCGTCGAGGTATAGCGTGGAGTCACCCCGGTTGTACGGTACTGCCAGAAGCTGGTTATGCAGTTATCAAGGGCAATCATGATGGCAAGCCTTGGATGCTGTGCCTGTTCAATACTTCACTCAGCAAAACCCATAAACACGAGGATAATCTTTCTATTACATTCTGGTTCGACGGCATTGAGTGGTTGATAGACCCAAGTTTCTACTCGCATGAGTATGCTGAGGCCACTTCCAGCTATCTGAGGAGTGCTGAAGCTCACAATGTGGTTATCTCGGAGGCCGCCGGTTATTCAATCGAACCCGGCAGAGCACAACTGACGGATATATCCAGTGGGAATACTTACGGGGTTGTCGCAAAAAGCTTTTGTGTTGAAGGGTTTGAAGTGCAGCGTAGTATTTCGTATTGCGCTGATGACTTGATGCTTAGCTTTCGGGACGCTGCTCTGCCGCTTGATGGTAAGACTCTTGCCGCTGCGAGGTTGAACTATATTTTTGGCGAAAACGTTTGCTGTGACTTGCAGAAGGCTGGTTTCGTTTTAAGTCACCCCGACTCGATGTATAGGTTGGCCTTTGATTTCGATGGCGAAGTCTCTGTTACCAGCCTTAAAACCTGCACCGGTCTTGGTTTTATGCAGGTGTGTGAGGTTGGGGGAGCGGTTGTTAGTTTCGGTGAAAGTAACCATCTGGGCTGGAAGCTATCCACGCAGGGGGATTCAGGTCAGGGAGAGGAGGGGCGCTCCAGTGAGGCATGTGGCATAAGCGCTTCTGGGTCTAAGCTTGGGAAAGTGCTTTTGATAGGGAGCTGTGTCTCGAGAGACGCGCTTTCCTTAATAGAGTGCGCGGAGATTAAATATTATGCCAGGACTGGATTTATTAGTTTGGCCTCCTCTCCTGTAGTATTGGATGAGAGTCTGCTTGATTTTGAGGGGGTTGGCAATTTTGAGCGAAGAATGATTTTATCCGATTTTGATAAGCGGGCTGTTGAAGATGTTGATAATGGCGATTTTGATGTTGTGATTCTCGATTTTATTGATGAGAGGTTCGATGTTTCTGAGGTGCTGGGTGGCGGTTTCGTTACACGATCCAATTATCTTGTCCAGTCTGGCTTGTTGAGCGCTCTTGATGAAAAAGTTCATAAGCGGTTTTCTCTGGATGAGGCTTGGGAGCGGGCATGTTTTAAGGTGCTGGCTAAGTTACGTGTCCATCAGCGTCCCGTGATTCTGCACAAGGCATGGTGGGCTGAGAGTTTTTATAATCATGATGTCGGGTGCGTTCAGCGATTTGCCAGTGATCAATTGGCTGTCGTGCAAAAGTATAACCAACTGTTGGCGCGTTACTATGATGTTGTTGAAAGGAATTTTCCGGGTCTTATCGTCGTTGAGGTGAGCAAGGAGCTGCTGTTTTCTGATTATGCCCACAAGTGGGGTAGGGATTATTTTCACTATGGGGCCGGATATTACAAGGAACTGGCTGGGAAGATTGTTAGGTCTCTTGGCGTGTGATTATTTGCTTTCGCTGTTTGCGGCGCTAAAGGGGTTGTGGTGTTGGCTTTGTGTGTCGGCTATTTTTAATTGGCGAATATTGTTATGTCGCAACGCGATAGTGAACGTCTTCTAAGGGCCTTGCTGCTTGCCGAGCTTGATCAGGCGCGAGCTGAGACAGAATCGTTGCGGACCAGTATCCGCTACCGTCTGGGTGACTTATTGCTGCAAGGGTTTCCTTTGTCATGGCGCAGTATCAAGATTCTCCCTAGATTCTTTTTCTTGTACCGAACCTACAGGAAAAGTGGTTCAACTATAGGCGTTTACAAGCGTCTTGCCAGTGCCCCCCCATCTGAAGCCTTTGCATGTAGAAATCTGGTGCTTTCTCGCGCAAACCATATAGCAGCCGCAGATGCGTGGTGTACGGCAGATGCTGCGGCGCTTGCGGCACGTTTGGATTCCGGGGCGCCACGTCAGTTGACGCTACGTTTTGTCACGGAGCCGATTGCCAGACGGCTTGGGCGTTTGAAGATGCAAGGTTGCCATATCATCTGGTGGCCAGAATTAGAGCAAACCGATTCGCCACTGGAGTGTTATGTGCGTGCGCTTGCAGATGAGTGTCGTACCGGAGGTGGGCATTGAAGTTTCTTTACGCCTATCGCTATGGCATCGTCGGTGGTGTTTCCACGCAGTTGCTGTTACGGCAGCACGCCATGCGTCAGCAAGGTCATCAATGCGACCTTTTCTTCAGTCAGGACAATGGGCTGCGTGGCGTCTTGCCGGTGCAGCAAGGCGTGTACTTCGGGACTGAGCATTCATACCGCAGCCTTTTGAGGCAGGGTGGTTACGATCACGTGGTGGTGATCGACACACCAGAGCTTCTGGTGCAGAGCTTCCCGGCATTCTGGCAGCCATCGCGCCAGGTATGGCTGGATGTGCACACCACCACAGTCAATGGTCTGGCCTACCTCAATCATCTCGACGCAGCGCGTCTGGCAGGCGTTATGGTGCCCACGCATTATTCTGCGTCACTGGTCGCCAAGCGCTTGCCCGGCATTAGGCCGCATGTATTGCCCAACGTGTTGGATCTTGAGGCCTTTCCTCTTTCATCGGAGCATGAGTGTGAAGATGCTGCTGTGGGGGGGCGGCATTTCATCTGGGTGGGCAAGCTAGATGCGCACAAGAACTGGCGGCTGGCATTGATCTATGCCCATATGCTCAAGGAACTGTTCGGCACGGTCCAATTGACTATGGTGGGAGGCTATACCGCACCTGCTGAAACTGGAGAGGCGCTGTTCGATCTAGCAGGCAAGCTTGAGTTGGTGGATTCGTTGCGTTGGGTGGATCGTATCGACAATCAGATGCTGGCTGCGCTCTATCGACTCAGTGGTCGTTCAGGCGGGGCCATGCTGGTCACCTCGCGGGATGAATCCTTTGGCATGGCGGCTGCCGAGGCGCTGATGTGCGGTTGCCCGTTGATCACTAACGACCTGCCGGTGTTTCGCGAAGTTTTTCCCGATTCGGACATGATCAAGCGAGTGGATATCTGGCAGCCCGAGCAGTTCGAGCAGGCTGCTAAAGCGCTTCTGGCAGTGCCAGATCAAGAGGCTTGTCGGCACATGTACGAGCACTTGTCCTCCACCTATGGCCCAGCAGCCTTCATGGCAGCACTCAATGCGGCGCTGGAGGCATGATGCACAAATCGTCTGATCAATCTCAGCAGGAGTTGCAGGCCCAGTTGCAGGCGCTGCGGCAAGAACACCAGCGAGTGGTGACCAGCTTCAGTTATCGATTGGGGCTGTTGTTGACGTCGGCCATGCGCTCCCCCAGAAGCCTGATTCGCTTGCCCCTTGACCTCTGGCGACTCTGGCGTGAGCGTCGCGTCGCAATGGAGCCTGGAGCAGCAGACCCTCAGCTCGTGGCGCAGATCTTCGATGAGTGGAAGGTTTTGGCGCAGCGGGCGCGGGAGGAGCAAAAGCCGCTGGTGGTGCTGTTTTCCGGTACCACCTCGGTGCAGGGGACGCGTGGTAACCGCCCGATTCGTCAGACGCAGGCGCTGCTGCGTTTGGGTGCTGCGGTGTTTTTCAGTTATCACCGCTCACGCACGGATGAAGGCTTGCCTGAGTCGCAACATCCGCTGTTATTGCAAAGTCCGGTTGATATCACCCTGACGCTCCTGGAAACACTTGCAAATACGGAGCTGCAAGGCTGTCGCAAGCTGTTCGTGGTCTCTTATCCCTTGCCGGGTGTCGAGCGCTTCGTCGATCTGTTCCAGCAGCGCGGCTGGGGTGTCGTTTACGACTGCCGGGATGACTGGGAGGAGTTCGCCAAGGTCGGCATGGCGCGCTGGTTCAATGCGTCGGTCGAACGCCAGTTGGTGCGTGACTGCGATGCGACTCTGTGCGTTTCCGGGCCGCTGGTAAGCAAGATGCAAAGCCTCGCGCCTGGCAGTCGTGTGCTGCTGATGCCGAATGCGGTGGAGCGGGATTATGTCTCTGCTGAGTATCGGCGCCAACCCGTCCAGCCGAGCATCGTCGGTTACTTCGGGCATCTCTCGCCTGCGTGGTTTGATTGGGATGCCTTGAATCGAGTGGCCGAGATGCGTCCTCATCTGCGCTTCGAGATCATTGGCCACTCCGAGCCTGCCGGGTTGCGGTTGCCCGCCAACATCGTGCTGCTGGGCCCCAAGCCCTGGCACGTACTGCATGAATATGCCGCCCGCTGGAGTGCGGCCATCATCCCGTTCCGCATGGGGCCGCTTGCCGATGGCGTGGATCCGATCAAGATCTATGAGTACCTCGCCTTGCAGTTACCCGTCGTGTCGTTTCGCATGCCGCAGATAACCGGCTACCCGTACACCTGGACGGTCGATTCTCAAGAGGCGTTCTGTCGTGCGCTGGATGACGCCTGCCGCTGCCAGCCTGACGCCGGGGTGCTGGGTGATTTCATCGCTAGCAACACCTGGGAGGTTCGCGCGGTACAGTTGCTGGACTGGGCCAAGACGGGACTTAAATGATGTTTACGGTTTTGCGTTCGCTCCGCTGGTTATTGTCCTTGGGCAAGAAAATCGGGCGGGTAGCCTTTGGGCATACGTTGCTGATCGTTTGCTTGACGCTTGTATCGCAGGTCGCCGCCTTGCTTGCGGCTTTTCTTCCTCTAAAAGTCGTTATTTTGCTCGGCTCCGAGGGTATCCCCAGCTACCTCCCTCCTGATTTGGCTGCACTCGGCCGAGATAGCCTGATTGGCTTGCTGTGCCTGGGGACGCTGGGGGTTTTCCTGTTGCACTTGCTTGCTGAGCGCGTCATAGGCGTTGCAACGGTCTCGGGTGCAGGGCGGTTGCTGCAACGAAGTCATAAGATGGCGTTGTTTGAAAACCAGGAGGACCAGGCCAGAGATGCATACTTGCGTTTCTCGCGAATTGTGGCTGCTGCGGTTTTCGTTTCTCTGAGCTTGTTCTTGTTGGCATGCTTCTATCCCGCAATGGCAGCGGTTCAGTTGAGCTATCTCTTGCTCGTTGCGCTGGTTTTTGCAGCGGTAGCTCATTTCCATGCAGGGCTTGAGCAGCGCCTGGCAAATGCGCCAGCCAAGTTGGCCGCGTTGCTCAATTTTTTGTCGGGGCTGGGTTTTTTTTTGGTCTTTGGTTTCTTGGTCTTCGACTTTCTGCTGTTGTCATATCCGAGTGTGATGCTTGGAATCGTTGCGTTGCTGCTCGGTCGCCAGGTGTTGCAGAAGGCTGCTACCTTGGTGGCCGATACCACTGTGCTCTTTCGTCAGCGCGCCAGGCTGGATGCGTTGTTCTTTCATGGCAAGGTACTGATGCCTGTGGTGACCGATGAACAAAGTTCATTGTGGAGCCTGATGATGCCGGGACGCCGTGTTGAGTGGGTGAAGCCACTTCTGCAAGCATATACCGGCTATATAGATGGTCCTATCACTTGTGCATGGCAGGAAACTACTGTTTTTAATGCTGCTTCCTTACGGGTTCAAGTTGGCGATAAATTTTATTTGTTCAAATTATTTGCGGCTAATCGAAGCGCCGCTGCTATTCATGAGTCCACGCTAATGCTTGAGCCGGTTTCTGAGCTTCCGGCTCTGCGGTTGCTGGGAGTCACTTACGTTGGGGCGCTTCAGTGCCTGATTTACGAGCATCCTGCTGAGGTGGGTATTGAAATACAAAAGCCAATACCTGTCGTGGCAGAGCTTAATGCCAGGCTTATGGCCATTAGACCGTCAGAAAGCCTGCAGATGCTTTACCAACGCTCGCACCCAATGCTTTGGCAGCGTTTGGATCTGCAGGTTCTTGCCAATTTGGAGATGGCAGTTGACGGCAGCGATGATCAAGGCCTATTCGAGCAATTGCTGGCGGTCCATCCGAGTATGATTTCCAAGTTGCAGGAGCTGCCCTTGTGTATCCATGTTCCGGATATTCAAGTCGCTGACCTCTACTGGCATCCTGATGGTAAGGCCTATTTTCTAAACTGGACTCGTTGGGCGCTGGAGCCGCTTGGTGCTGGTTGGTTGGTGCTCGGATACTGGTTTAATGAACTCGCCGCTGTGTTCGAGAATGCAAAGGCAGCTTCTCCTGAACTGAGCGAGTATCCTTTGGAGCAGGTTGAGTTGGCTGCATTGTGTTTCGCCTTGGACCAACATTGTCAGCGTCGACAGTATCGTCAGGCGTTGGCCTTGGCGCCCAAGATTCTCGAGCGGCTTGAGGCCTTGGAGAGCCGTTCGGCGAAAACAGAAGTTGAAGCTTGACCGCGGTTGATGTGGCTTTGAACTATCTGACTCCCAGCTTCATTCCTTACGACTAAGAAGAGCGAATTATATTGCAGTCGATGGCTGATGGATTTAAAGCGAGTGCGCGAGTTGAAATGTTGGTGTGGAACACATTTCTCAATGACGCCCGAGTATTCAATGAGGCGCAGACTCTGGCACAGGCTGGCTATGTCGTGACGGTGAATGCGCTGGCGGCGCCCGGGGTTGCCCTGGATTTCGAAAGGCTGGCGGCTGGCTTTGATGTGCGCCGCTTTGGTGCTCGCCATGGCAGCAGGCAACTCGCGGCGAAAAAGTCGCGCGGGAGATCCTCTTTCTTAGGGCAGCTCTTGCGAGCACTGTCGCGCCTGGGTACGCAACTGAGCATGCTGGTATCGGTGTGCAGAGCCAGGCCCAATGTGGTGCACGCTCACGATGTAAACATGCTGCCACTGGCTTGGCTTGCCGCTTGTTGGTGCCGGGCCGCGTTGGTGTATGACGCTCATGAAATCAGCACGCATCGAGAAGGCTATCGTTCTATCAGGCCGCTTGTAGCTTGGCTTGAGCGAAAGATCATGCCACGTGCGTCCGGTGCTATTACCACCACGGATGCGCGTTCCAAGTTTTTTGCCCGGGCCTACAAAGTGCCCCGGCCATTGGTGTTGCAGAACCGTCCCAGGTACTACTGCGCGCAGGGCAGTGATCGTATCCGGACTGAGCTGGGCTGGGATCGGCAGTGGCCAGTTGTAATTTACCAAGGTGGGCAACAGCCGGGGCGAGGCTTGTGTCTGCTGGTGCAAGCAATGGCTCAGGTGCCAGAGGCCTATCTGGTAATGGTGGGCGGTGGCCCGTTGCACGACGCATTGCGCGCTCAGGCGTCAGAGTTGGGGCTGGAACAACGTGTTCGTTTTGTTCCGACGGTGCCGCTGGCCGAACTGCCGCGTTATACGGCGTCCGCGGATATCGGTGTACAACCCATCGAAAATACCTGCCTCAATCACTACACCACCGATTCCAACAAGCTATTCGAGTATGTGCAGGCCGGTTTGCCGGTGGTCGCTTCCGACCTGCCGGAGATCCGCCGCATCGTTAGGCAACACGATCTTGGCCTACTGGTACCGGCTGGCGATAGTGAGGCGCTTGCCGACGCGCTACGGCGCATGGTCGCGGATGTCCGGCTTCGCCAGCATCATGCGCAGCGGGCTCGCGCTGCCGCGGCCGCGCTGAGCTGGGAGGTGCAGGAGCATCTGTTGATCGACATGTATCGCCGGGTCTTGGGTTAGCAATTTTTTTGCAATCTTTCGAACAGGGTTCGTTAAGCTTGCGCGCTTGCGAAACTGAAGCAGCAGATCGTCAGCAAAGAAGGGTTGAGTGTGCATGATGAGTGTCATGGTGAAGAGGGGGGGCGTCATGCAGTGGCATGCAGGTGCCGACTGCTGCGTCACTGCGGATATGTATGTCTAAGCGAATACTGCTGCTTACCTTCTTCTATCCCCCTGATCTGTCGGCGGGTTCCTTTCGCGCACTGGCTCTGGTTGAAGCTCTTCGGCGCCGCGCCGGTGCGGATATACAAATCGACGTGCTGACGACCCAGCCCAATCGCTATGCCTGTCATGCATCCGAAGTCGACTCGTCCGAGGAGTCGCCTGGATTGTATGTCCGGCGTGTGCACCTGCCGCAGATGCGCGAGGGGTTCGTCGGTCAGGCCATCTCCTTCTGGCGCTACGCCCGACGGGTTCGTTGCCTGACAACTGCCGGGAACTACGACCTAGTGGTGGCTACCTCATCTCGTCTGATGACCGCGGTGCTGGGGGCATGGGTCGCCTACCGTCGTAAGGCGCAGCTTTATCTGGATATCAGAGATATTTTTGTCGAGAACCTCAATGTGCTCTTCCCGAGGTGGGTTGCCGCTCCGTTGCGGTGGACCTTCGGCTCTTTGGAGCGTTCGGCGATAGTGCGGGCCGATCGGGTGAGCCTAGTTTCTCGAGGCTTTCTCGGGTATTTCCAGCCGCGCTATCCGATGAGGCACTTTCCTGTGTTTTCCAATGGAGTGGATGAGACCTTCGTGAGATTCACAGCGGACATGCAGAAGGCATTGCCGCGCCCGGTTACCGAGCCTGTGCAGGTGCTGTACGCCGGCAATCTTGGCGACGGGCAGGGCATGCACCTGATTTTGCCGGAATTGGCCAGGCGCTTGCGCGGGCGCGCCCATTTTCGTGTTGTGGGCGCAGGCGGGCGCCTTGAACCACTGCGCGAGGCGTTGCGGTCAATGGGGCTGGATAATGTCGATCTGTTTTCCCCCGTGGCGCGGGAGCAGTTGTTGGAGTTCTATCGCGAAGCCGATGTGCTCTTTCTCCACCTGAATGACTACCCCGCCTTCAAGCGGGTCCTGCCGTCGAAGCTGTTCGAGTATGCCGCTACCGGTAAGCCAATCTGGGCCGGAGTCGCAGGCTATGCGGCGGAGTTTGTCGCCGCCGAGGTGGCGGATGCTGCGGTATTTGCGCCCTGTGATATTCAAGGGGCGCTCGACAGTTTTGAACGGTTGGCTCTGCAGTCGTCGGACCGCAGTGATTTTGTCTGTCGCTATGCCCGTACGCGCATCATGAATGAGATGGCGCAGGACATTCTGCAGTTGCTGGAGCCGGCCTGATGCAGGTACTGGTCACCGGGGCCAATGGCCTGGTCGGGACGGCGCTGTTACGCCGTCTGACGCGTGAGCCTGCCGTGCGGGCGGTGGCCGGCGTGCGCGTACTGATGGGCGGCGATGTTCGGTGCGAGCAGCGGGCGTTGGGCGACCTGGCCACGAGGCGGATCACTGCCGAGGTGCTGCGCGGGGTCGATGTGGTGGTGCATGCGGCTGCTCGAGTGCATGTGATGCAGGAGAGCGAGCACGACCCCTTGGCGGCATTCCGTGCGGTCAATGTGGAGGGGACGCGAGCCTTGCTCGAGGCTGCAGCCGGGGCCGGGGTGCGGCGCTTTGTCTTGGTCAGTTCGATCAAGGTTAATGGCGAAATCAGCCTGCCGGGTAAACCGTTTTCCGAGAAGGACGCGGCGAACCCGCAGGATGCCTATGCCTGCTCCAAATGGGAGGCGGAGCAACTGGTGCAGGCGTTCTGCGAGCGACATGGCATGGAGTGGGTGGTGGTGCGGCCGCCACTGGTTTACGGTCCCGGCGTGCGGGCCAACTTTCGGCGCATGATCCAGGCGCTTGGCCGTGGCCTGCCACTCCCCGTGGGGGGGCTGCATAACCGGCGCAGCCTGGTGGCGCTGGAGAACCTGGCCGATTTTCTCTTCTGCTGCGTGAGCCATCCATTGGCGGCCAACCAGCGGTTTCTGGTGAGCGACGGGCAAGATCTGTCCGTTACCGAGTTGAGCCGAAAGCTTGCCGCTGCGCTCGGCTCATGCTCCTGGTTGGTGCCTCTGCCCGGAGCCTGGTTGAGCGCGATGTTGAATTTGATCGGTCGAGGTGCTGCTGCGCAACGGCTCTGCGGCGAGTTGCGAGTGGATAGCAGCAAGGCTCAGGCGTTGTTGGGCTGGCAGGCGCCGCTGGGCGTGGATGATGCATTGAGCGTTGCGGTGCAGGACTTCCTTCGGGGGGGCGAGCAGTGATGCCTTTATGGTTGCTGGGTGTTCTGCTGTTGTCCTGGCTGCTGACTGGTGCTGTGCGCCGCTATGCGCTGGCTCGTAGCCTGTTGGATGTGCCCAATGCGCGCAGCTCGCATGCGGTACCTACCCCGCGCGGCGGTGGGCTGGCGATCGTCCTGGCGTTTCTCGGGGCGCTGCCCATATTGGTGCTAGAGGATGTTTTGTCGTGGCCGACGATGTGGGCCTTGCTGGGGGGGGGCGCTTGGGTCGCGGCACTGGGATTTCTCGACGACCACGGGCATATCGCGGCGCGCTGGCGTTTGCTTGGGCACTTCTTCGCCGCCGGTTGGGTGTTGCTGTGGTTGGGCGGCTTGCCGCCGCTGCGGGTGGGCGAAGCGACGCTGGAGCTGGGTTGGGCGGGCCACGGGCTGGCCCTGGTCGGCCTGGTATGGCTGCTCAATCTCTATAACTTCATGGACGGTATCGATGGTATCGCGGCGGTCGAGGCCGTCTGCGCCTGCTTCGGTGGCGCGCTGCTGTATGTATTGATGGGATATCCGATTCAGGCGTGGACGCCATTGGCACTGGCCCTGGCGGTGCTGGGCTTTCTTTACTGGAACTTCCCGCCGGCGCGCATCTTCATGGGCGACGCTGGTAGTGGCTTTCTCGGCCTAGCGTTGGGCGCGCTGGCACTGCAGGCGGCCTGGGTGGCGAGCGAGCTGTTGTGGGCCTGGCTGATACTGCTTGGCGTGTTCGTGGTGGATGCGACCTGGACACTCATGCATCGCCTGCTCCGGCGTGAGCGGGTCTACGAGGCGCACCGCAGTCATGCCTATCAGTTTGCTTCGCGCCGCTTCGGACGGCATCTGCCAGTGACGCTTGCGACGGGAGTACTGAATATGCTCTGGCTGCTGCCTTTGGCGACCTGTGCCGCGCTCGGTTATTTGAATGGCATGGTGGCGCTGATTGTGGCCTATAGTCCGTTAGCGTGGTTGGCCTGGCGATTCGATGCGGGGGCAGCAGAGTAAGCTCGGGCCGCTTATCGGAGTCCATACGAGATATGGCGTTATTCGAGGTGAGCGGGTCGATATAGGATTAACGACCCGTCTTGGACGATTGTGAGGAACGGATGACAGATAAGTTGCGCAAGACTTTGGTCAAATTGCCGCGACGCTACAAGCGCCTGTTGCAGGTAATGGTGGATATCGGCCTAGTCTGGCTGGCGCTGTGGCTGGCGTTCGTGGTGCGCCTCGGGTTCGATCAGCGTATCGAGCCCTGGGGCGATCACCTCTGGTTGTTCATTACGGCTCCGCTGATTGCCATCCCCTGTTTCATCCGCCTGGGCATGTATCGTGCGGTGATGCGTTATCTCGGCAACGATGCGCTGTTCGCAATATTCAAGGCGGTTTCTCTTTCTGCTCTGACCTTGGCCCTGGCCGTCTATTGGTACCGCGAACCGCCTGCGCTAGTGCCGCGTTCGCTGGTGTTCAACTACTGGTGGCTGAGCCTATTCATGATCGGCGGGCTGCGCCTGCTGATGCGCCAGTACTTCATGGGAGACTGGTACGTGGCGGCTCGTCGGATGCCGTTCATCAATGCTCAGCCGCCTCAGTCGCTGGTGAAAGTGGCCGTCTACGGTGCCGGTGCGGCCGGCAACCAGTTGGTTGCCGCCTTGCGTATGGGCCGTTCCATGCAGCCGGTGGCATTCGTCGATGACGACGACAATATCGCCACGCGCATCATCGCCGGCCTGCAGGTCTACAAGCCCAAACATATCCAGCAGATGATTGAGGAGACCGGGGCGCAGGAAATCTTGCTGGCGGTGCCCTCGTTGTCACGTGCTCGTCGTCGCGAGATCCTCGAAGATCTCGAGCGCTATCCGTTACATGTTCGGTCGGTGCCGGGGTTTATGGATCTGGCTAGTGGTCGGGTGAAGGTCGACGATCTGCAGGAGGTCGATATCGCCGACTTGCTCGGACGCGATCCGGTTCCGCCGAATCAGAACCTATTTGAGCGCTGTGTTCGCGGCCAGGTGGTGATGGTCACCGGTGCCGGCGGGTCGATTGGTTCCGAGCTGTGCCGGCAGATTATAGCCACTGGCCCCAAGGTTCTGGTGTTGTTCGAGCACTCGGAATACAACCTCTACAGCATTCACACTGAGCTGGAGCAGCGTATTCAGCGTGAATTTCTGTCCCAGCAACTGGTGCCCATTCTGGGGTCGGTGCGCAATTCCGGGCGTTTGCTGGACGTGATGCGCACCTGGAGCGTCGATACGGTCTACCACGCGGCGGCTTACAAGCATGTGCCGATGGTCGAGCACAATATCGCCGAGGGGGTGCTGAACAACGTGATGGGCACGTTGTATGCCGCGCAGGCGGCGATACAGGCCGGAGTCGAGCATTTCGTGCTGATTTCCACGGACAAGGCGGTGCGGCCGACCAACGTGATGGGCAGCAGCAAGCGTTTGGCAGAGATGATTCTGCAGGCGCTAAGCCGCGAAACTGCTCCGATACTTTTTGGCGAGGACGGGGTGCATCGAGTCAACAAGACGCGATTCAACATGGTGCGTTTCGGCAATGTGTTGGGGTCGTCCGGCTCGGTAATTCCGCGTTTTCATGATCAGATTCGTCGTGGCGGTCCGGTTACGGTTACGCATCCCAATATCACCCGCTATTTCATGACCATCCCTGAGGCTGCGCAGTTGGTGATCCAGGCAGGAGCCATGGGGCAGGGGGGGGATGTGTTCGTGCTGGATATGGGGGCGCCGGTCAAGATCCTTGATTTGGCTGAGAAAATGATTCACTTGAGTGGCTTGAGTGTACGCTCGGAGCGTAACCCGCACGGTGATATCGCCATCGAGTTCACCGGTCTAAGGCCTGGGGAGAAGCTCTATGAGGAGCTGCTGATCGGCGATAACGTCAGCGAAACCGAGCACCCGATGATTATGAGGGCCGACGAGGAAATGTTGCCCTGGGATATCTACAAAGGTGTTCTGAAGGAGCTGCTGATATCTGTGGAGTGTGATGATTATGATCGGGTCCGTCAGTTGCTGCGTGAAACCGTGAATGGGTACGTGCCAGACGGCGAAATTGTCGATCACATTTACATCCAGCGCCGAACCGATGCATGAGAGGTAGTTTGACAATCTGAGAGTAGCGGCTAGTTTTTCCCTCGTGGAGCTTGGAAGTCCCACATGGATCAACTCACGACAAGGAAAGCACATCATGCTGAAAGCCCGTCTTTCTACCCTGCTGTTCGCTGTTCTCGCTTCTCTCTCCGTAGCTGCCGCCGCAGCTGAGTCGCCTAAAACCGAAAGTGCCAAGCCTGCAGCAGTTCAGTCTGCACAGGTGGTCACCGTCAATCTGAACACTGCCGATGCAGCGACCCTGCAGAAGGAGTTGGCAGGTATTGGCGCGACCAAGGCGCAGGCGATTGTTGCCTACCGTGAGGAGCATGGTAACTTCGCTTCGGTTGACGAGTTGCTCGAAGTCAAGGGAATTGGCCCAGCAACTCTGGAGAAGAACCGCGACAAGTTGAGTGTGAACTGACACCAAGTGGTGTTGCTATTGAGGCCGGTCTTTGACCGGCCTTTTTCGTTTTGGGAATAGTTGCACGAGTTATTACGATTTTTCAGATCTCTTGGGGAGGCCAATCTTGGGGTGAAAACCAGGGATTACACGTGATCCGATGCTATCGCTATTTGCTTCGGGACACGGCTCCAGATCGGTGGGGAGGGCATGAGCTGGGGGCAGGATTCCTGGTTAGAATCCGCAGGCAATAAAAAACCCAGCGCTAGGCTGGGTTCTGGAATTTGGCTCCGCGACCTGGACTCGAACCAGGGACCCAATGATTAACAGTCATTTGCTCTACCGACTGAGCTATCGCGGAACAACGGCGCGTATGTTACTGATTAAAAAAGAGAAGTCAACACTCTGCTGGGACTTTCGTGTGTAGGGTGCGCTGTGCGCACCGAGTGCATCGACCCTTGGTGGTTAGGCATTCTTGAGCCCCTACTGGACTACCCCGCTCCGGTAGACATCCCCGGCCTATGCTTGGACTATCCACTTAATAGTCGCTCATACAAAAACGCCGGCTATGAGCCGGCGTTTTCTTGGGTGTCGCTGAGACTTAAAGAACGGCGTGAATCGCGCGGGTGACGCTGTCCAGGTTGCCGTTGTTCAGCGCGGCGACGCAGATGCGGCCGGTGCCGACGGCGTAGATGCCGAACTCTTCCTTCAGGCGCTCGACCTGCTCAACGGTGAGACCGGAGTAGGAGAACATGCCGCGCTGCTCGGCGACGAAGCCGAAGTCGCGCTTGGCACCCAGGGCCGCCAGCTGCTCGACCATGGCCAGGCGCATGCTGCGGATGCGGTCGCGCATTTCGCCCAGCTCGGCTTCCCACATGGCGCGCAGCTCGGGGCTGTTGAGCACGCTGGCGACCACGGTGGCGCCGTGGGTCGGCGGGTTGGAGTAGTTGGTGCGGATCACGCGCTTGAGCTGCGAGAGCACGCGGGTCGACTCTTCGCGGCTGCTGGTGACCAGCGACAGGGCGCCGACACGTTCGCCGTACAGCGAGAACGACTTGGAGAAGGAGCTGGAGACGAAGAATTCCAGGCCCGACTCGGCGAACAGGCGCACGGCCTCGGCGTCCTGGTCGATGCCATCACCGAAACCCTGATAGGCGATGTCGAGGAAGGGCACGTGCTCGCGCTCGCGCAGGACTTCCAGCACGGCTTTCCAGTCTTCCAGCTGCAGGTCGACGCCGGTCGGGTTGTGGCAGCAGGCGTGCAGCACAACGATGGAGCGGGCCGGCAGGTTGCGCAGGTCTTCGAGCATGCCGCCACGGTTCACGCCATTGCTGAACGGATCGTAGTAGCGGTAGTTGTGCACCGGGAAACCGGCGGATTCGAACAGGGCGCGGTGGTTTTCCCAGCTCGGGTCGCTGATGGCCACGGTGGCGTCCGGCAGCAGGCGCTTGAGGAAGTCGGCGCCGATCTTCAGTGCGCCGGTACCGCCCAGGGCCTGGGTGGTGATCACGCGGCCGGCTTCGATCAGGGCTGCGCCCTTGCCGAACAGCAGTTCCTGCACGGCCTTGTCGTAGGCGGCGATGCCTTCGATCGGCAGGTAGCCACGCGGAGCATGGGCCTCGATGCGAGCCTTTTCGGCTTCTGCGACGGCGCGCAGCAGCGGAATTCGCCCCTCCTCGTTGTAGTAGACGCCCACGCCAAGGTTGACCTTGGTGGTGCGGGTGTCCGCGTTGAATGCTTCGTTGAGGCCCAGGATGGGATCGCGCGGAGCCATTTCGACGGCAGAGAAGAGACTCATGATGGGTGCGGCAGCTCGAGTGAGGGGTGGGTGGCCAGACGCCCCGCGTAAACAAAGCGCTAGGGGGCGCGTAAACGGGGCGTTAGTATAACGACCCTGAACTCAGGGGGCGACAGCGCAAAGCCCTGAATTAAGGCCTTTTGCCAGGTAATTCGACTCTACTTGGACCTATCGCCAGATCGCCCCGCAATTCATGGCTTTTGACGCAGTCCGAAGGGATGCGTCACAGCCATTTGTCGAGGTGCTGCATGTCCGAATTTCAGTTGGTGACCCGCTTCAAACCGGCCGGCGATCAGCCCGAGGCGATTCGGCAGATGATCGAGGGCCTGGAGGCCGGGCTTTCGCACCAGACCCTGCTGGGCGTGACCGGCTCGGGCAAGACCTTTTCCGTGGCCAACGTGATTGCCCAGGTGCAGCGGCCGACCCTGGTGCTGGCCCCGAACAAGACCCTGGCCGCGCAGCTCTACGGCGAGTTCAAGGCGTTCTTCCCGAACAACGCGGTGGAGTATTTCGTCTCCTATTACGACTACTACCAGCCGGAAGCCTATGTGCCGTCGTCGGACACCTTCATCGAGAAGGATGCCTCGATCAACGACCATATCGAGCAGATGCGCCTGTCGGCGACCAAGGCGCTGATCGAGCGCAAGGACGTCATCGTGGTCTGCACCGTGTCGTCGATCTACGGCCTGGGCAGCCCCGAGGAGTACCTGAAAATGGTGCTGCACCTCGACCGTGGCGACAAGATGGACCAGCGCGCGTTGCTGCGCCGCCTGGCCGAGCTGCAGTACACGCGCAACGACATGGATTTCGCCCGCGCCACCTTCCGCGTGCGCGGCGACGTGATCGATATCTTTCCGGCGGAATCGGATCTGGAGGCCATTCGCGTCGAGCTGTTCGACGACGAGGTGGAGAGCATCAGCGCCTTCGATCCGCTGACCGGCGAGGTGATCCAGAAGCTGCCGCGCTTCACCTTCTACCCCAAGAGCCACTACGTCACCCCGCGCGAGACCCTGCTGGAGGCGGTGGAGCAGATCAAGGTGGAGTTGCAGCAGCGCCTGGAGTACCTGCGCGGGGCGAACAAGCTGGTGGAGGCGCAGCGCCTTGAGCAGCGCACGCGCTTCGACCTGGAGATGATCCTCGAACTGGGCTACTGCAACGGCATCGAGAACTACTCGCGCTACCTATCGGGGCGTCCGGCCGGTGCGCCGCCACCGACGCTGTACGACTACCTGCCGGACGATGCGCTGCTGGTGATCGACGAATCCCACGTTTCGGTGCCGCAGGTCGGCGCCATGTACAAGGGCGACCGTTCGCGCAAGGAAACCCTGGTCGAATACGGCTTCCGTCTGCCCTCTGCGCTGGACAACCGGCCGATGCGTTTCGAGGAATGGGAGGCCGCCAGCCCGCAGACCATCTTCGTCTCCGCCACGCCGGGGCCTTACGAGGCCGAGCATGCCGGGCGCGTGATCGAGCAGGTGGTGCGCCCCACCGGTCTGGTCGACCCGGCAGTGGAGGTGCGACCGGCGCGCACTCAGGTCGACGACCTGCTGTCGGAAATTCGTCTGCGTGTGGCGGCAGGGGATCGCGTGCTGGTCACCACGCTGACCAAGCGCATGGCCGAAGACCTGACCGACTACCTGGGCGACCACGACGTCAAGGTGCGCTACCTGCACTCGGACATCGACACGGTGGAGCGGGTGGAGATCATCCGCGACCTGCGCCTGGGCACGTTCGACGTGCTGGTGGGCATCAACCTGCTGCGCGAGGGCCTGGACATGCCTGAAGTGTCGCTGGTGGCGATACTCGATGCGGACAAGGAGGGCTTCCTGCGCAGCGAGCGTTCGCTGATCCAGACCATCGGTCGTGCGGCGCGTAACCTCAACGGCCGAGCGATTCTGTACGCCGACAACATGACCGGCTCGATGCAGCGCGCCATTGGCGAGACCGAGCGGCGCCGCGCCAAGCAGATCGCCTTCAACGAGGCCAACGGCATCGTGCCCAAGGGCGTGCAGAAGGACGTCAAGGACATCCTCGAAGGCGCCGTGGTGCCGGGCGCGCGCAGCAACAAGCGCAAGGGCATGGCCAAGGCGGCGGAGGAGAGCGCACGTTACGAGAGCGAACTGCGTTCGCCGAGCGAGATCACCAAGCGCATTCGTCAGTTGGAAGAGAAGATGTACGCCCTGGCGCGCGATCTGGAGTTCGAGGCCGCGGCGCAGTTGCGTGACGAGATCCAGAAACTGCGCGATCGCTTGTTGCAGGTGTAGCGCCGGCCGTCCGGCTACAGCCTGCTTGTGGCTTCGTAGGAGACCGCTTGCGGGCGATCTGCCCGGACTCGAGCAGGCTCCTACATTCGAGAGGTGTCAATGTGCCGCGCCACCACTGGCCATGTTCTGCGGCAGCTTTCGCGTCAGCAGGATCGCCAGCATGCTCACGCCCAGGGCGATGCCGATGAAGTGGAAGGCATCGTTGTAGGCCATGATGGTCGCCTGCTCGTGGACGATCTGGCTGAGCCTGGCCAGCGCCGCCTGTTCGCTGCCCAATGTCTGCGTCAGCAGCTGCAGCCGCTCCTCGACCTGCGGGTTGGTTGGCACGATGGATTCGCGCAGGTAGTCGAAATAGACCTTGGCGCGGGCATCCAGCAGGGTCGCGAGCAGGGCGATGCCAATGGCGCCGCCGAGGTTGCGCAGGATGTTGAACAGGCTGGACGCCGAGCCGGCATCCTGCGGCAGGATGTAGGCGGTGGCGATCAGCGATACTGTCACCATCACCAGCGGCTGGCCAAGTGCGCGGATGATCTGGATGTGCTGGAACTGCTCGCCGGCGAAGTCCGGGTTGAGCACGCCGGAGAAGAAGCTCGCCGCGCCGAACAGGGCGAAACCCAGGGCGCACAGCCATTTCGGCGAGATGACCTTCATCAGCCTGGGCACCAGCGGAATCAGGAACAGCTGCGGCACGCCCATCCACATGATCACTTCGCCGATCTGCATGGCGTTGTAGCCCTGGATTTGCGCCAGGTACAGCGGCAGCACATAGATCGAGCCGTACAGACCGACACCGAGCCCCAGGCTGGAAATACTGGCCAGGCCGAAGTTGCGCTCGCGCAGTACGCCCAGGTTGATCAGCGGGTTGGGCCGCGACAGCTGCAGGATGACGAAAAGGATCAGGCTGATCAGCGCCACGCTGCCGAGGCCGACGATCAGGTGCGACTCCAGCCAGTCCTTGCGATGGCCTTCCTCGAGAAATACCTGCAGGCAGCCCAGGCCCAAGCCGAGGGTGACGATGCCGGCGTAGTCGGTGGTCTTCAGCAGCTCCCAGTGCGGCGCCTTCTTCTCCAGGCCGTAGAGCAGCCCGGCGATCATGATCAGGCCGGGCGGCACGTTGATGTAGAAGATGTATTCCCAGCCCCAGTTCTCCGTCAGCCAGCCGCCCAGCGTCGGGCCGATGGAGGGGGCGAAGGTGGCGGTGATGGCGAACAGGGCCATGCCCTTGGCGCGGTGGTGCTCGGGCAGCTTGATCAGCGTCATGGTGAACGCCAGCGGGATCAGCGCGCCGCCGGTGAAGCCCTGCAGGGCGCGGAAGACGATCATGCTCTCCAGGCTCCAGGCCAGGGAGCACAGCAGCGAGGCGATCAGAAAGCCCACCGACACCCACACCGCCAGGCGCCGCGCCGAGAGCAACTGCACCAGCCAGGCGGTCAGCGGGATCATGATGATCTCGGCCACCAGGTAGGAGGTGGAAATCCACGAACCCTCTTCCAGCGTGGCGGACAGCGCACCCTGGATGTCCTTGAGCGACGAGTTGGTGATCTGGATATCCAGTACTGCCATGAAGGCGCCGAGCATCGCGCTCATCACCGCAATCCAGTCGCGGCGGCTGGGTTCCGCCGTGGGGCGGATCAGCGCATCACCCGCCATGGCTTTCGTCGCTGCGCAGATTGACCGTGACTTCCACCGACATGCCAGGGCGGATCAGACCGCGCAGCGGATTGTCGGCAGCGAAGGTCAGCTTGACCGGGATGCGCTGCACCACCTTGGTGAAGTTGCCGGTGGCGTTGTCTGGCGGCAGCAGGCTGAACTGCGCGCCGGAGGCGGCGAACAGGCTGTCGATGCGGCCTTCGATGGGCGTGTCGGGATAGCTGTCGAATAGCAGCTCGGCCTTTTGTCCCGGGCGCATGCGGCCGATCTGGGTTTCCTTGAAGTTGGCCTGGATCCAGATGTCCTGATCCGGTACCAGCGACAACAGGTAGGCGCCGCTTTGCACCACCTGGCCTTCGCGCGCCGAGCGCTGGCCGACCATGCCGCTGATCGGCGCGTGAATCTGTGTGCGCGAGAGGTTGAGGTCGGCCTGTTCCAGGTCGGCCTGGGCGGCAAGAATCAGCGCATCCAGGCGTTTGAGCTCGGCTTCCAGGCTGGCCACCTGCTGACGCTGAGCCTGCAGATCGGCCTGGGCCTTGGCCACTTGCGAGCGGGCCACGCGGTTGTCGGCGGCCAGGGTGGTGACGCGTTCTTCGGAGACGTAACCCGGCTTGCGCAGGGTCTGGGCGCGGCCGAGATCGAGCTTGGCGCGTTCGAGCGTGGCCTGGCTGGCGGCAACGTCGGCCTGGCTGGCCGCGATCAGGCTGGCCTGCTGGTCGAGCTTGCTCTGCGCCTGAGCGCGTTCGGCCTGGTGGGTTTGCAAGGCGGCGAGGGCGCGCTGGCGAGCCAGGCGGAAGTCGGCATCCTCAAGTACCGCCAGCAACTGACCAGCCTCCACGTGCTGGTTGTCGCGCACCAGCACCTTTTCGATGCGCGCATTCAACTGGCTGGAGACGCGGGTGATCTCGCCCTGTACGTAGGCGTTGTCGGTGCTCTCGTGGTAACGGCCGACCAGCAGCCACTGGGCGAGCAGGGCGCCGACGATCAGCGCCAGCAGGATCAGGAAGACGAGAAGACGGCGTTGCAGTTTGGCGGGCATGCTTGCGGCTCGGGTGTGCTCGGAAAAATGTAAGCAAATTTAACAGTGTTCCCTTTTCGCTAGTAGGCGCTAGACTTGGCATGCTTTGTTGCTTATGGGGAACAATGATGGGGCTGGACGATGCGCTGATCTTCACCCGGGTGGTGGAGTGCCACAGTTTCACCCAGGCTGCGACCAGCCTGGGCATGCAGAAATCCACGGTAAGCCGACGCATCGCGCTGCTCGAAGAGCGTCTGGGGGTGCGCCTGCTCAACCGGACGACGCGCAAGTTGCGCCTCACCGAGGTAGGGCAGGCCTACTACGAGCGCTGTCGGCAGATCATGCTCGACTTCGCCGAGGCCGAGCAGGCGGTGATGCAGCTGCAGCGCGAGCCGTCGGGGCTGTTGCGCATCACCTCACCCATCGAGTTCGGCCAGCTTTTTCTCGGGCGAGTGCTGGGTGAGTTCATGCGCCAGTACCCGCAGATCGACGCCGAAGTGGAGCTGACCTCGCGCTCGGTGGATCCGCTGGAGGAGGGCGTGGACATCGCCATCCAGGTCGGCCAGCCGCAGGACTCCACCCTGATCGCGCGCAAGCTGTTCGAGAGCGGCCGGCGCCTGTGCGCGAGCCCTGCCTACCTGGCGGCGCACGGTACGCCGCGCAGTGTCGCCGAGCTGGAGGGGCATCGCGCGATCCTCCTGCAGCACGATGCCCCCCGCTACTGGCCGCTGCTGGGCGAGCATCTGCCCTGCCAGCGGGTGATGACCTGCAACAACATCACCTTCGCCCGCGAGGCGACCCTGGCCGGTGCGGGTATCTCCGGGCTGCCGGTAATGATCAGCGAGGAGGCGGTGCGCAGCGGGCGCCTGGTCGAGCTGTTGCCCGAGGCGCGCCTGCCGGTGGGTGAGGTCTACGCCATCTACCCGTCGCGGCGCTTCCAGGCGATGAAGGTCAAGACCTTCCTCGACTTTCTTATCGCCAGCTTGCCCATCACCCGCGGCGGGCTGCTGGAGCCGGGGGGCGCCGGCCTGCTAACATCGCCCGCTTGATTCAAAACCTCGTGTCTTCCTTCCGAGAGCATTCATGACCACCGTCCGTACCCGTATCGCGCCTTCGCCGACTGGCGATCCCCATGTCGGCACTGCCTACATCGCACTGTTCAACCTGTGCTTCGCTCGCCAGCACGGCGGTCAGTTCATCCTGCGTATCGAAGACACCGACCAGCTGCGTTCGACCCGCGAGTCCGAGCAGCAGATCTTCGACGCTCTGCGCTGGCTGGGCATCGAATGGGACGAAGGCCCGGATGTTGGCGGCCCGCATGGCCCGTATCGGCAGAGCGAGCGCGGCGAGATCTACAAGCAGTATTCGGACGAACTGGTCGCCAAGGGCCATGCCTTCCCGTGCTTCTGCTCCGCCGAGCGCCTCGATGAAGTACGTGCGCAGCAGATGGCCAACAAGGAAACCCCGCGCTACGACGGCCACTGCATGCACCTTGATCCGGCCGAGGCGCAGCGCCGCATCGCCGCAGGCGAGTCGCACGTGGTGCGCATGAAGGTGCCGAGCGAAGGCGTCTGCGTGGTGCCGGACATGCTGCGTGGCGATGTCGAGATCCCCTGGGATCGCATGGACATGCAGGTGCTGATGAAGGCCGATGGCCTACCGACCTACTTCCTGGCCAACGTGGTCGATGACCACCTGATGGGCATCACCCATGTACTACGGGGCGAGGAATGGCTGCCGTCGGCGCCCAAGCTGATCAAGCTGTACGAGTACTTCGGCTGGGAACAGCCGGCGCTGTGCTATATGCCGCTGCTGCGCAATCCGGACAAGAGCAAGCTGTCCAAGCGCAAGAACCCCACCAGCATCACCTTCTACGAGCGCATGGGCTACCTGCCGCAGGCCATGCTCAACTACCTCGGCCGCATGGGCTGGTCGATGCCGGACGAGCGCGAGAAGTTCTCCCTGAACGAGATGATCGAGCACTTCGACATCAACCGCGTGTCGCTGGGCGGGCCGATCTTCGACCTGGAGAAGCTGTCCTGGCTCAACGGCCAGTGGCTGCGCGAGCTGCCGGTGGAAACCTTCGCCGCCGAAGTGCAGAAATGGGCGCTCAACCCCGAGTACCTGATGAAGATCGCGCCGCACGTGCAGGGCAGGGTGGAAACCTTCAGCCAGATCGCACCGCTGGCCGGCTTCTTCTTCTCCGGTGCGCTGAACCTGGACGCCAAGCTGTTCGAGCACAAGAAGCTGTCGCCCGATCAGGTGCGCCAGCTGATGCAGCTGATCCTGTGGAAGCTCGAGGCCCTGCGCCAGTGGGACAAGGAGCGCATCACCGGCTGCATCCAGGCGGTGGTCGAGCACCTGGAACTGAAGCTGCGTGACGCCATGCCGCTGATGTTCGCCGCCATCACCGGCCAGGCCAGCTCGGTGTCGGTGCTCGATGCCATGGAAATCCTCGGCCCAGATCTGACCCGCTTCCGCCTGCGCCAGGCGCTGGAGCTGCTCGGCGGCACCTCGAAGAAAGAGACCAAGGAGTGGGAGAAGCTGCTGGCGAGCATCGCCTGACGTAGGGTGCGCCACGCGCACCGGGGTATCTTCATTGCCGTGCTGCGCGCGGCGCACCCTACGGGTGTCGTACGACCCTAAGTAATTGTTCTAGTGGCAAAAACTTTTGGCTAGCAGGAAAAATGTTGTTGACAGCCAATCGGGGCGCTCTTAACATGCGCCCCGTCCTCGAGATGGGGCTATAGCTCAGCTGGGAGAGCGCTTGCATGGCATGCAAGAGGTCAACGGTTCGATCCCGTTTAGCTCCACCAATCTCGACTCCTTCGGGAGTGCCAGAATCGATGTGAGTCGATTCACGATCAGGGTCTTGCGTCCCCTTCGTCTAGTGGCCTAGGACACCGCCCTTTCACGGCGGTAACAGGGGTTCGAGTCCCCTAGGGGACGCCA
>VFQP010001964.1_pt1 | contig 24641 bp, 26 predicted proteins | sample 3512351 | NCBI WGS metagenome assembly VFQP01 (sample SAMN10412372, study PRJNA504923) | tailings metagenome | isolation source: Relicate 1 Philex TSF1 revegetated site | place: Philippines: Tuba, Benguet | collected 2017-08-29
ATCACCCTTCATCATCCAATCATAGTATTGTGGTTCTTCCTTGAGTACCTGGGTAACAGGCTTACCCTTGTGCTTGCCGAAATTGAACACTTCTACCCCATTCTCTTTTACGAAACGGCGGGCAAAATCAACAATATCATCTTCCCCGGTAAACTTCACAATGCTTTCTACCGTATTGCCGATTTGTGGATATTTTTCTACTTGTGCTTCGAGTACTTCCCAGGTTGCTGTTGCATCTACTTCGGCACTGTGCGCGCCATCAAGGGTTTTCTGACAATAAAATTTATAGGCAGCACTAAGTGTACGCTGCTCCATCATGTGAAACACCTTCTGCACATCTACCAGCTTACGGCCATCGATATTGAATTCGAGTCCGGCGCGTAGAAATTCTTCTATCAGCATGGGAATATCAAACCGATTGCTGTTATAGCCTCCAAGATCACAGTTATCAATGAATTGTTTTACCTCATTCGCCACCTGCTTAAAACTAGGCGCATCTTTTACCATCTCATCTGTAATACCATGCACGGCACTGGAAGATGCAGGAATAGGCATTAGCGGATTGATGAGCTTACGCTTAACCTGCTGGGTACCATCAGGACTAATCTTAACGATCGCTATTTCAACAATACGATCCAGGCTAATGTTTACACCTGTTGTTTCCAGATCGATAAAAGCCAATGGCCTTGATAACTGCAATTTCATATTGCGAAGTAACGGTTTTAATTCAAGAATATGATCGTTTAAATTCAATCCTGCCAACTACCTGGTTAGGTGAGCATGCATGAGTGACTGGGCAAATGTTGGGATATCAATTCCATCATAATTACCACTACTCATGAGCAGGAGATTTGCCTGTTCAAGGTTTCTTTCTTCCAACCATTTTTTTAAAGATGCGGGATCAGTGATCACCGTTAATCCTTCTTTCCCAAACCCTTTTATGACAGCCTCTTTCGATAAGGGTGGCAGCCCCTTAATAGCCAGTGCATGATCCGAATAAAATACCACCGCTTCTTCGGCCAAATCCAGTGCGCCTTTGTATTGTTGCATGAAGGCCTCATTCAAACTACTATAGGTATGCAGTTCCAAAACGCCAATGAGTTTACGTTCGGGGAATTGCTGGTGTACCGCCTGAATGGTAGCAATCACTTTACTGGGAGCATGCGCAAAATCGCGGTATATCGCGCAGTCAGAGGATGAAGCCAATAACTCCAGGCGTTTAGCTGCACCGGTAAAACTTCCTATCGCTGCTATAAAATTGGCAACAGGTACGCCCAACTCACGACAAGCATAATAAGCCGCATAAAGGTTCATGAGGTTATGGTTACCAAATACTTTCAATGCACCCGTAACACCTTCAATAGTAACACTACTTACCCCTTGCTCAATGCGGTGTTCGGGTACACCATAGGGTTGGTAACGTATATCGGTTCTTTTGTGCTCTTCAACCAGTTTACGCAGCACTTCATCTGTTTCATTGTAAATAAGAATCCCCCCTGGCTCTATCCTTTGTATGAAGATCACGAACTGCTCCAGGTAATTTTCGAAAGTGGGGAATACATTGATATGATCCCAGGCAATACCTGTTAGTATTGCCACATGGGGATAGAGAAAATGAAATTTGGGCTTTCGCTCCAATGCACTGGCCGGATATTCATCGCCCTCACAAACGATTACGGGAGCATGGGTAATATTAACCGACTGATCAAATCCTTCTACCCTGGCCCCCACCAGGTAATCGAAGGATAATGCCTGGTGTTTCAATACATGCATGATCATGCTGGTGGTGGTGGTCTTGCCATGACTACCGCCTACTACCACCCGCTGTTTCTCCTTGCTTTCATGGAAGATGTACTCAGGAAATGAGTAAATAGGCAAACCCAATTCTACCGCCTTTTTTAATTCCGGATTATCGGCCTTGGCATGCATGCCCAGAATTACCGCATCCAGATCGGGCTGAATATATTGAGGATCCCAACCTTCCTGAGCAGGTAAAATATCCTGTGCAGCAAGGTTAGAACGGGCAGGTTCAAATATCTCATCATCTGTTCCCGTTACCTGATAGCCCTTTTTGTGCAAGGCAATAGCCAATTGGTGCATCACGCTACCCCCTATTGAAATAAAATGAACCTTCATACTAAATGACTGATTTCGATCGTTTTATGAATATTAACATTACTAAAAAAGGCAAAAAGCAACATTTCCTGCCAATTTAGTATCTTTGTAAGAGCGCAAAATACTGTCAATTCGCCAACATAATACCCAACACATGAAAAAGATGACCGCCATTATTTGTCTGCTGCTGATCGGTGCTGCTTTTATCAGCTCCTGCAGCTCTTCTAAAGGCCGCGGTTGCCCTACTACCAACCCTCGTTATTTCAAACCATAAGTATATCCCGAACATTCAGGATAACCGATTGTTTTTATTCCATGAACTGGATACAACTTACCCAACTTTCTCAACTGGACGAGATCGTAGAAAAATCATTCCAACAGCCACAAGTCATTTTCAAACACAGTACCCGCTGTAGCATCAGCTCCATGGCATTGAACCGCTTTGAGCGCAGCGAAGCGCCTGCACAGGCAGATTTCTACTACCTTGACCTCATTGCACACCGCGACATATCTGCCGCCATTGCTGAAAAATTTTCAGTGCACCATGAGTCTCCGCAGGTATTATTGATTCAGCAGGGTGAATGCACCTATGATGAGAGTCATTACGGGATTTCCATGCAAGACCTCACCGAGCAATTCGCTTAGTTAACGTTATCTGATCGATTCTTTATTTTTCGTACCTTTTGGGTATGATCATTACCGTATTTGGTGCTACCGGTCAGGTAGGCAGCCGTATTGTACAAACAGCGCTGGCATTGGGCCATGAAGTGCGGGCTTTTGGCCGTAATGTGAACGATTTGATTGATCGTGATCTGGCATCTGCCCAATTCACTGCCATCAAAGGGTATGTATTTGATGAGGCCGATGTGTTGGAAGCCGTAAATGGCGCCCACGTGATACTATCGGCATTGGGAGGCAGCTTTGATGGCAAAGACCAGACCCGTAGTTTGGGTATCAAAAATATTATTCAGCAAATGGAAGCTACCGGTGTGCAGCGCATTGTTGCATTAGGCGGCATGGGTATTCTGGATGCCCCCGATGGTGGCCTGCTGATTAACCAGCCTGATTATCCCGAAGAATATAAGCCGGTTGGCATGGAACACCTCAAAGCCTACCAATACCTGGCTGCTTCATCCTTAGCATGGAGTTTTGTATGTGCTCCGGATATCATTAACAAAGACGCTACCCAACAGTATATTACTGCTGCGAATATGCCACCTACACCCAACCTGTTCAGGATACATGCCGGCGATTTGGCGCAGTGTATGATTGATATCGGCATCCATCACCAATACCTACATCAGCGGGTTGGCATTAGCCAGCTATAACAAGCGATACATCAGCCAATCATTTTGCAGGTCTTGTCCTAAGAGAAAACTTTGTTGCGAAAAAATACTGAATCCGAATGATTCATAGAATTGAATGGCCCGGTGATTTCTTTCCCATACACCCAGCCATACCTGTTGCATACCCATACCCATTGCTTCCGATAAAACGAATTCCATCATGCGCTTACCAACGCCCTTACCTACGAATGGGGGCATGGCATAGAAACGTGCTATTTCCATAGCGGGAAGTGTACTTGGAAGCTGGGGATGCTGGCGGCGACTCAGCTTGCAATAGCCCGCCCATTCATGGGCTACCTTCGCTAAATAGAACTGGTGCTCCTGACTGCGTACCTCTTCCTCCAACATGGTTTGGGTGAATTGCTCGGCCAGGAATAGTTGCATATCTGACGCAGTGTTATCGGCTGCAAAAGTTGCATAAAAACTTTCCCGACTCATAGTTGCTATGAGTGTTGCATCTGCCACCGAAGCCGGTATTATTTCAACGCTTGTAAGCATGGACATGGTACAATGGATCAGGCCTGTGTACTTTCAAGCACCATGGCACTCGCACCACCACCACCGTTACAGATACCTGCTGCACCGTAACGTGCCTTATGTTGTTGTAATATATGCACCAGGGTAACGATAATACGTGCGCCACTGCAACCGAGTGGATGCCCCAATGATACCGCACCACCATGTACATTCACTTTAGCCGGATCAAGTTGCATCTTTTGTATATTGGCGATGCCCACAACAGAGAAAGCCTCATTCAATTCAACAAAGTCCATATCCTGCAGGGTAAGTCCTGCTTTGGCAATCGCTTTGGGAACGGCCATCGCAGGTGTTGTGGTAAACCATTCGGGCGCCTGCTCAGCATCGGCATAACTGCGGATAATGGCAAGTGGTTGAAGGCCTAATTCGGCTGCCTTTTCCTGGCTCATCAGTACCACAGCAGCGGCACCATCATTCATGGTGGAGGCATTGGCTGCTGTAACGGTACCGTCTTTGATGAAAGCGGGTTTTAATTCAGGAATCTTATCGAACTTAACGTTGAAAGCATCTTCATCTTTAGCAAAGAGTATGGGATCGCCCTTGCGTTGTGGTATGGGAACAGGTACAACTTCAGCAGTAAACCTGCCATTCTCCCAGGCTGCCTGACTGCGCTTATAACTTTCTATAGCAAAAGCATCCTGTTCTTCGCGGGTAATATGGCAGGTGCTGGCACAGAGCTCGGCAGCATTACCCATGGCATAGTTGTGGTACACATCTGTAAGGCCATCTTTAGCCAGGCCATCCAGCATTTGAACGTGACCATATTTATTACCCCATCGGGTATTGGGTGCATAAAAGGGAACATTGCTCATGCTCTCCATACCACCAGCCACCACCACATCGGCATCGCCCAGTAAAATCGCCTGAGCACCCTGGGCAATAGCTTTCATACCACTGGCACATACCTTATTTACAGTAGTACAAATCACCGAGTCGGGCAGTCCGGCAAACTTAGCAGCCTGCCTGGCAGGTGCCTGACCTGTATTGGCCTGGATTACACAACCCATGAGCACTTCATTTACCTGATCGGGTTGAATACCGGCCCTTTCAACAGCCGCCTTAATGGCAATAGCACCCAGTTGCGGAGCACTAAAATCCTTCAAACTACCACCAAAAGCGCCAATAGGCGTACGTACAGCCGATACAATGTAAACAGTCTTATTGCTCATAATGAATGATTTGAATCACAAATATACGGCTTTAATACTAACGATCGTTAGCAACATAGTGGCAGCGCATAAGAACTATTTTCAGTTCGTATATTGCGGTATGACACATATTTCCATTCGCAGCGCTTCTCTCCTAACCTTTTTTGCAGCTATTGCATGGCTTTCCTTTACACCGCAGCAAACGCCTATTTGCCGGGACCTCAGGAAGGGGCGTTTTCATGTGTATAATGCCAATCGGGAGCATATTGTCATTAACCGGAACGATAGTGTGCAGCAGGAAATTAATCTTTCCACGAAGGATACCATTTATTGGCGTTTGAAATGGAAAACTGAATGCAGTTTCGATGTGCAGTATGTAGGTAGCAGCAAGAAGAATGCGGCAATTGATGCCATACGACAGGATGTTGGCATTAACTATGAAATCCTTACTATCACTAATCAATATTATATTGGTCGTACCACTATGGTCAGTATGGGAAGAAGTGATAGCAGGTTTACCGATACTACCTGGTTAAAAGAAAGATCCAGACCATAAGTCATCAGGCCTCATCAGGTGTGGTAATATCTTCATCAATCGAACGAATCCCTGTTTTAGTCAGTTCAATTTTCCGTTGTTTGTACAAAGTACCTACTGTCATTTTGAAGGTCTTTTTACTCATACCAAAAAATGCGTAGATTTCTTCGGGATCGGAGCGATCATGATAGGGTAAGTAGCCATCGTTCTCGCTGAGCAAGCGAAGTATTTTACCGGCCTCATCTTCTACACGCTGAAAGCCGGGCTTACCGGGCACTACATCGATTTTATTACCGGGCAATATCTTCTTCACAAATCCGGTGAGCTGATCGCCGGGCTTGAGTGTTGTGAATAGTTCATTGGAATGGATGACACCAGTATGCAGGCCATTGATGATCACTACCATACCGAGTTCAGACTCACGGTAAACCACCAATTGCACCACATCCAATTCCTTTACCGTCAGCTCTTCATTGCTGAGCAGTTGTTCAATTTTTTCGGTAGCGGCAATTCGTCCGGTCATTTCGTCGATATACAGTTTGACCAGGTATTCTCCTCCCACGCGCATGCCACCTAATTGTTTGGATGCCGGCACAAATAAATCCTTCATCAAACCCCAATCCAGAAAAGCCCCCTGCCGGGTAACGGCAACGGCTTTCATTAACGCTACTTCTCCCACCAATGCCTTGGGTATTTGTGTGGTGGCGATGAGCCGGTTATCAGAATCGTGGTAAAGAAATACTTTCAATTCATCACCAATCCTGAGGTTGCGGGGAGCGAATCTTTTGGGCAGCAGAATGCCTTCTGCACCATCATCCAGATAAAAACCAAAATCAACCTTACGGGAAACTTTGAGGGTATTATATGTACCAACCGATATCGGCATAAGCATAATTGAAGCCTGTAAAAGTACATTAGTTTCACTGAATCTGCTAATTCAGCGGTTTTACCGGTTTATTCAGCCATGTTAAGAAGTTTTACTTTATCCGTGCCGCTCAGTTGGCTATTTTGCGGTTATGAACAGGTTTTCTATTGTTGTAATGGCACTCATTTTTGCTTGCTTATCGCTCGGCGCGAACGCCCAACAGGTAAATGGTTATTGGTATGGCATTGGTAAAGTGGCATTACCCGGCGATTATTGCTCTTATATGGCAGAACTGAAACTTAAACAAAAGGGAACGGTTGTTACCGGACAAATCGCCTATTATTTCAGGGATAGTTTGTTCCAGGTTCCATTAACGGGAAGTTTCAATGCCAAAACGAGGAGACTTAGTTTTAAACCTGCCAGCTTTATTTATTATCGCTCTACCAATACCCGCAATGGTATTGATTGTATGCTGGAGGGAAATTTCACCCTCACCGTATCCAGGAATGAATCGGTACTCAATGGCAGTTTCGATAGTGATGACGCACATAAATACACCAGTCCTTCTATCCAATTCCGTTTCCGTTATTCAACTGATACGGCAACACTGGCACCAGAAGCTTTTGTGGAAGAGGAAGAAGAAGAGCCAACCATTGTACGGGATACGGTTGCCATTCATAAACCCGAGGTTGTATTGGAGGTAGTGCCTACCCTACCGCTCACGCGTGAAAAAATATATGTTCGGGATATAGAAGTATCATCGAGTCAGTTGAAGCTGGAATTATACGATAATGGCAGCATCGATTATGATTCTGTATCGCTATACCTTAACAACAAACAATTATTGCCGCGTACCAAACTGGATCATAAAGCCATTCGTCGTACCATTCAACTGGATACTACGCTTGCTTTTAATGAGCTGAGTATGTTTGCAGAGAACCTGGGTATGATACCACCCAATACTGCAGCATTGATCATTTATGATGGTACTATCCGACATGAACTGATCCTCACCAGTGATCTCAGTAATACCGCGACCATCCGCATCCGAAGAAAACAATAACCTTCATGCCTCCCTTTGTGTCCTTTGTGTCCTTTGTGGTTTCAATTCTGCTTGCATTATCTGCAGGCTTGAAGAAAGTCAAAGAGATTTGAAACCACAAAGGACACAAAGGACACAAAGGGAGGCACGAAGGTTATTCGAATAGTTCGGGTTGGGGATTGTCTTCTTTGGGGCGTTGTTCCCACTGCATTTCGATGTTTTTGTTGTAGTCTGTAAGCTTGGCACCCACTGCTTTCCAGCCCATCACTTCTACCATCTTATCTACCTTGAACTTGGCTGTACGCACCTGTGCTCCCTTACCGGTTTGTACTACCAGTATCGGCGTTTCATCGGTTGTTACAGCTTCCAGTCTGTTGCCATCGCCCTCCTTAATAAACAGGAACTGACTCTTAAGCGTACTGGTTTCAATACGGAAACGTTTGATGTTGTACTGCTTTTTATCATTATCCAGGTATACAGCACTAATGATGGCATCCGGATTGAACTTTTCAATCAGGGCGATTTTTTCGGGGTCAAAACGTTGGGTAAGTTCGGTATCGGTGAGTTCATAAGAACCGTCATGATAGATCACCAATAATTTCTCTTCTTCAAAGCTTCCCAGGTACTGGCCTTTCTCTTCGGTATTGAGTCGGCCAAACTTATCATCGAACCAGAGCTTTCTGCCTGCCAGTGTACTTCTTCCGGCTTCTTTAAACTTAACTGTTTTAACAGGGTATTTGGTTACCTGATTACCCATGCTGCTACGACCTTTGATCTCCAACTCTTCAAAGAAGAAATCGAATTCCTTGATCCTGGCCGTACAGTTAGGACTCAGTACAATCTTTACCACTTCGGCTTCTCCATTGAGGTTGGCAGTGAAGTAGTGTACTTTACTCTTATCCGATCCTTTGGTCAGGTCATATTCTTTATCGCGGGTAATACCGGTTACGTTAAAGCGTTTCGCATAGGTGGTACCAGAAGCACCATCCAGATAGATCATGTTATAGGTGGTTCGCTCATCATTCTTCTGGAATACTGCAGCGTAGAGAATATCTTTTCCAATGAACACCTTATCTGCCACCCTGATGACTTTCATTTTACCACCACGGGTAAAGGCGATGATATCATCATAATCGGAACAGTCGCAGAGGAACTCATCTTTTTTGAGGCCTGTTCCTATAAACCCTTCGGCTCGGTTGATATAAAGTTTGGTATTGGCAATGGCCACATGTTTTACCTGAATGGTATCAAACTCTTTGATTTCAGTTTTACGCTCACGGCCCTTCGCATATTTTTTGAGCAGGTTCTCGAAATAGGCGATCGCAAAATCTGTCAGGTGTTCCAGATCATAGTTCACCTGTTTGATCTCCGCTTCGATGCCCAGGATCTGTTCGTTGAGTTCATTGATATCGAGTCGGTAAATTCTGCGAACGGGTTTTTCTGTGAGTTTAAGAATATCTTCCCGCTGAATCTCTCTTTTCAATTTCTTTTTGAAGGGAGCAAAAGCTTTGTCTATCGCTTCAATTACAGCATCCCAGGTAGCGTGCTTTTGTTCGAGTTCTTTATAGATTTTTTCTTCGAAGAAGATTTTTTCAAGCGAGGTATAATGCCATTTGTCTTCCAGCTCTGCGAGTTTGATCTGCAGTTCCTTTTGCAAAAGTGTTCGGGTATGATCGGCCGAATAGCGGAGCAGATCATGCACACTCATGAAGCGGGGCTTCTGATCAACAATTACGCAGGCATTGGGCGATATACTCACTTCACAATCGGTGAAGGCATAAAGTGCATCGATGGTGATATCCGGCGAAATACCAGGAGCCAGGTCAATATGTATTTCAATATCTCTGGCCGTTACATCTGTTACTTTTTTGATCTTGATTTTTCCCTGGTCATTGGCCTTGGTGATGCTTTCCATGAGTTGGGTAGTGGTAACACCATAGGGCACATCTTTAATGATCAGCGTTTTTTTATCCAGCTCTTCAATATGCGCCCGTACGCGCACTTTACCACCACGTTTCCCTTCATTATAATTGGCTACATCAATCATACCGCCGGTTTGGAAGTCGGGATAGATCTCAAATTTCTTTCCTTTCAGGTATTTGATGGAAGCATCGATGAGTTCACAAAAATTATGGGGTAATAGTTTGGTAGATAAGCCCACCGCAATACCATCAGCTCCCTGTGCCAGCAGCAAGGGGAATTTAACCGGCAGGGTTACGGGTTCATTTTTACGGCCATCATAGCTGAGTTGCCATTCGGTGGTTTTAGCGTTGAATGCTACTTCCAATGCGAACTTCGACAAACGTGCTTCAATATACCTTGAAGCTGCTGCATCATCGCCCGTACGAACATCGCCCCAGTTACCCTGGGTTTCAATGAGCAGGTCTTTTTGTCCCATGTTCACCAAAGCATCCCCAATACTCGCATCTCCATGCGGGTGGTACTGCATGCTTTGTCCGATGATGTTGGCCACTTTATTAAAGCGGCCATCATCCATTTCCTTCATGGAATGCAGGATCCTTCTTTGTACGGGCTTTAGTCCATCTTCGATAGCAGGCACAGCCCTTTCCAATATTACATAGGAGGCATAATCCAGGAACCAGGTCTTGTATTGACCCTGTACCCCTGTTTCATTCTCAAAAACTCTGTTCGGTTGTTTTTCTTTAGCCATTGACCAATCTCATTTTCTCTTCAAACAATTATTCGGGTCTGTTCTTATACCCCTTCTATCCTGAATGTATCATTACTGGCAGCATTGAGTGCATTCAGTTCAAACACGATAATATCTGTATCTGCCACAACTTCATGCCAGGCCCATGGTTCAATATGAACCCTGCAGGGAGCTTTTACCTGGATGGATCCTTTCTCTTCTCCCCTTACATTGAACCAGTTCACTGTTGCTTCACCCTGCATGATGATGATTTGTTCAGGGTTTTTATGGGGTGCTGTTCCCTTGTGATAATGTTTACCACTAACACTTCCCTTCTTCCTGTAAGCAATAATGAACTCTCCTGTACGGTCGGTATCAAAATAATGGGTAGCACCTCTTTCATCCTCCCCCGCTATTGCAATCGGTATAACTGTTACCATCAATTTACTTTTAGTATCCTACGCCTCTGTTACTTCTTCCTTCTGTCCGGCTCCGGCCATTTTCACCGTAATATCTTTCCAGCCTTTTGTCCACTCACCCCCAATCTCCAATTTACCCGCAGCTGCCATTTCCTGAATACGACCTACCAAAAATGCATCACCGGTTTTTACTTTCATCTTTGATAAAGTGGTGCTTAATAATTTGGATAGTTTCTGTGCTTCTCCTGTTACATGGGTAAGAATATCTTTATCGTAAAAAGAAGCTTCTTTCCCTACTATTTTTTTACCACCTTCCAGAAAACGTACCATGGCATTTTCCTGGCAGAGTTTCTTCCACTCATCCGGATCTACTTCAAATTCGCTGGGGGTAATAGGACGTGCCAGTTTCCGGGCCTTCAGGAATTCTTTGGGTTGTATTTCATGTAGGTTGGTGGGATAGAAAAGTTGTCCTTTTTCGTTGATAAAAGGCAGGTTATTCAGGTACAATACCTGCACCCTACCCTGTAAATCTTTCAACTGACTCATCAGCCAATAGTATCCGCACACATCGTGTACATTCTGTGCCATCCAGATCCAGATTTCCTGATCGGGTTCTTCTTCCATTTGTTTGAGGAGATGGCGTACGGTTAGTTTATCGTCAACAATATTCAGTTGTTCGGTATAGGGTGAATGTTCCAGCATGGCTTTGATCCAGTCACGTCTTTGCTGGTATCCTTCTGCCTCATAAATATTGGCAATGGGACCAACTGCATAATCATCTTTGATTTCGATGATGGTTCCCTGCAGGGTTTCATCCAGTGCAATGGCCTGTTCGAGTACGGTTACATTGGCCTGTTCAAATACAATATGGATCATGTTCAAACTTTTAAGGGTCATTAATCTACCAGGTCGAGTTCTACCTTGAGGTTATTGATGATGAATTCCTGGCGCTCCATGGTATTTTTACCCATGTAGTATTCCAGTAGCTGCTGAATGTGATCGCCCTGTTCCAGTATTACGGGTTGTACGCGCATGTCTTGACCAATAAAGCGACCAAACTCCTCCGGAGATATTTCACCCAGACCTTTAAATCGGGTGATCTCGGGCTTGCTACCTAATTTTTGCACGGCGGCCTGCTTCTCGGTTTCATCGTAGCAATAAATGGTTTCCTGTTTATTCCTTACCCGGAACAGTGGTGTTTCCAGAATGTACACATGACCACGTTTTACCAGATCGGGGAAGAACTGCAGGAAGAAGGTCATCATGAGCAGGCGAATGTGCATGCCATCCACATCTGCATCGGTGGCGATCACGATATTGTTGTAGCGCAATCCATCGAGTCCGTCTTCAATATTCAACGCGTGTTGCAGCAGGTTGAATTCTTCATTCTCATACACTACTTTCTTGGTAAGACCGTAAGCATTGAGTGGTTTACCCCTCAAGCTAAATACAGCCTGTGTATCTACATTGCGGGACTTGGTAATACTACCGCTGGCGCTATCACCTTCGGTGATGAAGATGGTGCTGTTTTTTTGCAGGGCAATGAATTCTTCCTTGTTTTTGGCAGGCAGTTCATCATTGAGGTGAACGCGGCAATCGCGGAGTTTGCGGTTATGGAGATTGGCTTTCTTGGCTCTTTCATTTGCCAGTTTTTTAACGCCTGCCAGTTCCTTTCTCTCCCTTTCACTTTGTTCAATACGTTTACGCAAGGCATCTGCAACAGTAGGGTTGCGGTGCAGGAAATTATCCAGTTCCTTGGCCAGGAATTCTTCCACGAATTTTTTCATGGTAGGACCATTTTCAAATACGGTTTGTGAACCGAGTTTGGTTTTGGTCTGGCTTTCGAAAACCGGTTCCTGAACGCGAACGGAAATGGCTGCTACAAGGCTACCACGAATATCGGCAGCTTCATAATCTTTTTTATAGAAGTCTCTCACCACTTTCACATAAGCTTCCCTGAAAGCCTGCTGGTGTGTACCACCCTGGGTAGTATATTGACCGTTAACGAAGGAGAAAATATCTTCTCCGTAATCATTGTTATGGGAAATGGCCACTTCAATATCTTCACCTTTCAGGTGAATGATGGGATAGCGAAGTTCATCGGCATTGGTTTTACGTTGCAGCAGGTCGAGCAGGCCATTCTTACTTACATATTTCTTCCCGTTGAAATGAATGGAGAGGCCGGCATTGAGGTAACAATAGTTCCAGAATTGGCTGTCGAGGTATTCATGGATAAAATGAAAGTTCCTGAATACGGTATCATCGGGTGTAAATGTAACCAGGGTACCATTGGGTTCGGAGGTCTTTTGTTCTTTATGTTCCTTGATGAGTATACCTCTTTCAAATTCTGCTGTCTTTGCTAATCCGTCGCGGTGTGAGGTAACTACGAAATGTTGGCTGAGTGCGTTAACGGCCTTAGTACCCACCCCATTCAAACCCACACTTTTTTGGAAGGCCTTGCTATCGTATTTGGCACCGGTATTGATTTTGCTCACCACATCTACCACTTTACCCAGGGGTATACCACGACCATAGTCGCGGATGGTTACCTGTTTGGCTTCAATGGATACTTCAATTTGTTTACCGAAGCCCATGGTATGTTCATCGATACAGTTGTCTAATACTTCCTTTACCAATACATAGATCCCATCATCGGAAGCCGAACCATCGCCCAACTTACCGATGTACATACCCGGACGAAGCCTGATATGTTCCCGCCAGTCGAGCGACCGTATGGAGTCTTCCGTATACTCATTCAAATTCTTCTGTTCAGCCATGATATTACACTTTACGATATATACGAATACGTTAGAGCAGGGACAAATGTCCGTACTCCAACCCGCAAATCTAACCAGATGACTAAGGACAACAATTTTTATTATCTACAAATCGGATTTTTTTGTGGAAAAAAAGATATTTCTGTGAAAACGGGGTCTGAAAGAGGAAAAAGCTTAGCCAATGGATGAAAAAGATGTCATGCTGACAGGAAATTGCCCCTACCATTGTTCCTCATCCAGGGACCGCTTATCAGCATGCGGGCCCTATTTTCCGGGATAATTGTATCTTTGTTAGATCGGCCATTTGCATTTAAATATCATCACCAGCTTACCGGAAATTGAGCAACTGGCCATCGAGAGGGCTGTTGAAAATGATCGTTTTGCGGAGCATATCCGCAGCCTTGACAGCCAGGAAACAGATACCCTGGCACATTCCCTGAACCAAACCATTGAACCGCAAATCGACTGTACCAGTTGTGGTAATTGCTGCAGGAGTTTAATGATCAATGTAACCGAATCGGAGGCCAATGCCCTGAGTACATATTTGCACCAGGATCGTACAGACTTTGATGCGCAGTACCTGGAAAAGGGTGGTAATGGCATGATGATCATGAATACCATACCCTGTCACTTTTTACTCGATGACCGATGTACCGTGTATGAGCATCGCTTTAGCGGCTGCCGGGAATTTCCGGCCATGCACTTGCCAGGATTCCGGCAAAGGATCTTCACTACACTAATGCATTATGGTCGTTGTCCTATTATCTTTAATCTGGTAGAAGCCATGAAAACCGTTACGCGGTTTGAATGAGTTAACCATTTGTACCTAAAATAAGGTTCATGTTATCGTTTGGAATTGACCAGTTAATCAAGCAAGCGCCGGTATGGAAGGAACGTCCTATGGCACTCATCACCAATGCTGCTGCCACTACCCGTGATGGTATACCCAGCCGGAAAGCATTGGCAGATGCAGGCTTTTCCATCAAAGCCCTATATGCCCCAGAACATGGCCTGGATTTGCGTGGGGCCGATGGGGTGGCTATGCATGATGGGATCGATACACTTACGGGCTTACCGGTTTACAGTTTATATGGCAAAAGATTGGCACCTTCGGCAGAAGAGTTAGCCGATATAGAACGGGTGCTCTTTGATATACCAGATATTGGATGCAGGTATTATACCTATCTCTGGACGCTTAGCCATGTAATGGAAGCCTTATCGGGCACGGATATAGCTTTGGTTATACTCGATAGACCCAATCCGGTATCGGGCAATCTGAGCCTTGCTGAAGGGGGCTTATTAGATCCTGGTACTGCCTCATTTATTGGTCGCTGGCCAATACCTGTAAAACATTCCTGTACCATTGGGGAACTGGCACATTATTTCAATGAAAGCCGAAATCTGAAAGTGAACCTTACCATTATTCCCTGCAGCGGTTGGACAAGAGATATGTTGCAGCCAGATTGGGGTTTAGCTTTTGTACCCACCTCACCGGCTATACAAAGCTTTGAGGCCATGGTATTATATCCTGCTACCTGTTTACTCGAAGCCACCAATATTAGTGAAGGAAGAGGAACAGCACTGAGCTTTACTACGGCTTGTGCCCCCTGGCTCAACCATGAAGTTATATCTGTGATGTTGAATGATATGCTGGGTGATGATCTTGAAGCTATACCCTGCACCGTTACACCTGAACATAGTAAGTATGCAGGTCAGCTGTGTAAAGCAGTTCAATTAAAAGTGAAAGATCCGTTACAGTATAAACCCATGTTAACGGGATTAATCCTCATCAAACTCATAAAAGGACTACATCCCCATGAGTTTGAGTGGTCGCCCTACCCTACCCATGTAAACCCCGATGGGGCGCATCATTTGGATAAGCTATTGGGTGTGATGGGCTGCGAAGCGCTGTTTGAGCTGGACTTCGGACAATTTCTTCCTAAAGCCATGCGCTTATTACCAGCCAATAACTGGCGCCAACAAATCGAAGGCCACCTCCTCCACTAACCCTTTGTGCTCACCTTCGTGTCCTTTGTGTCCTTTGTGGTTTCAAATCTGCTTGCATCATCTGCAGGCTCGCTAAACGTGAAAGAAAATTGAAACCACAAAGGACACAAAGGACACGAAGGTGAGCACAAAGGGTTAGTTTTTGAATAGGTCGCGGATGACGATGCTGGCGGCCGTGCAGCCGAAGATGGCTGGCATATAGCTGATGGTACCGATGATAGATTTTTTGGGATAGGCTTTCTCCGTTTCAATCACACGGCTCTTATCGATTTTTTCAGGACTGAACACCACTTTCACCCCGCGGAAAATACCTTCGGCATGTAATCGTTTACGCACATATTTTGCCAGGCGGCAATCATGGGTTTTGGAAATATCTGTCACTTTCACTTTCGAAGGATCTACTTTACCACCGGCACCGAGTGATGACACGATTGGTATTTTACGATCCAGGCAGGCTTTGATAAAAGCTACTTTGGGAGAAAGGGTATCGATACAATCCACTGCATAATTGAAGTCACCCTCATCGAGCAGTTGGGCGATCCTTTCTGCATCGATGAACTCATTCAATACGGTGAGTGTTATATCGGGATTAATGTCTCTGATACGCCTGGCCATCACTTCGGCCTTGAGTTTTCCTGCTTCCGAATGTAGTGCAGGGATTTGCCGGTTACAATTGCTCAGGTCTACCGTATCGGCATCTACAATGGTCATGCGGCCAATACCAGCCCTGGCAATCATTTCAGCACAAATGCCACCAACACCGCCAAGACCAACCACCAGTACATGCTGCTGTATCAGTTTTTCAATTGCATCGTCGCCCAGCAGCAACTGGGTTCTGCTCATCCAATATGGGATCATGGGTTCATTTTTATTGGTGAAAGTGGTCATACCATCTCTCAGGGATATGATCTAAATTGCTGCAAAAATGTGATGCGCATGCGGTATATAAAAATAATTTCTTGTCTTATCGGCCTGGTGCTGATGATTTCTGCTACTGCCCAACAGCTAACGCCCCTGCAAAATGGTAAACGAATTAGTATTCGCGGACTCAGTGTGCTCAATGACCGGGTGTTTTGGGTAAGTGGCAGTGGTGGTACCGTAGGTCGTTCGCTCGATGGTGGTATTACCATGGAATGGATGACTGTAACGGGTTATGAAAAAAGAGATTTTCGTGATGTGGAAGTGATAGGTGCCGATACGGCCATCATCATGGGCATTGCAGAACCTGCCATTATTCTCAAAACAACTGATGGTGGTAAAAACTGGAAGAAGGTATTTGAAGATAGCACCAAGGGCATGTTCCTGGATGCGATGTATATGCTGGAGAAAAGGGCTTCAGCTAAAGGAAAAGCCAGTAATTATGAATTGGTGGTAGTGGGCGATCCGATTAATGACCGCTTATTCCATGCCTGGTCGAATGATGCGGGCGATAGCTGGCAAACCCTTTCTCCACAAGCAGTACAGCGCATGCCTGCTATTAAGCAGGGAGAGGCTTTTTTCGCGTCGAGTGGCAGTAATGTAATCATTAGCAATGCAGCAGATAGCAAGGGTGTATATGCAGTTTCTGGTGGCACCGGAGCCAGCTTCTGGCAACTCGATAAAAAAGGATGGCGTTTTGAAAAGCTGCCCATTATACAGGGAGGAGAATCAACCGGAGCGAATGCCATTGCCTTCTCTCCTTCGGGAAAGAAGGCCGTGATTGTTGGAGGAGATTTTGCGAAGGATACGATATCGACTAATAACTGTGTATTACTCAGCTTCTCGAAAGGACAATATACAATTGAATTACCGGAAGTATATCCGCATGGTTTCCGGTCTGCGGTTACCTATATTACAGAAGACCGATTGGTGGCTGCGGGTACATCGGGTATTGATGTATCGACCGATGGTGGAAAAACATGGAAGAAGATTGCAAACGATAGTTACCATGTGATCAGAAAAGCGCAAAAGGGCCATGCGATCTTCCTGGCTGGTGGCGGAGGCAGGATCGCAAAGCTGGAATGGTAATCCGGCCAGACTAGAAATGTTAAAAAACGGTGTTCGCATTTTTCAATTAAACCTCATTCAACTGTGCAAGTCCATATAACAAACAGCACAGCATGAAAAAACGCATACTGATTTACGCCAGCCTGATCTTACTGATTAGCACCACAACATATAGTGCTATGGCACAGGATCAGCAAAAAATTGATTCCACTTCCGGACGCATACGGGAACGTATGAAGAAACCGGGTAAGCGATTAATGCCTGAACAAAGACAGGAAATGAAAGCGCGTTTAGACAGCCTTTCACCAGAAAAAAAGCAGGCCTTACGCGAAGAGCTTAAAGAAAGAGGGAGAAACATGAGTCCGGAAAGGAAACAAGCCATGAAGGCCAGGTTAGACAGTCTTTCGCCCGATAAGAAAAAAGCATTACGGGAAGAAATGAAGCAACGTGGCAAGGATCTTACACCAGAGCAGCGACAAGCCATGAAAGCGAGATTCGACAGTCTTTCCCCTGATAAGAAAAGAGCATTACGTGAAGAAATGCGGGAAAAGGCCAAAGACCTCACTCCGGAACAAAGGGCACAGTTAAGAGAGCGCCGGAAGGAATTATCTGATAGCATTCCTCCACAGAAGAGAAAAGCCTTGAGACGCAAACTCCTGGAAGAGCGACAACAGAAGACAAATGGTTAACGGATGAATACAAATAAAGGGATGCTGGGTGCATCCCTTTATTTTTTAAAGGCGAAGTAAACTGCGCCGAGAATAAAGAGAAAACTGATCAGGTATTTATAATGGAAGGGTTCTTTGAGATAAAGAATAGCAAAAACAGTAAATACAAGCAGCGTTACCAGTTCCTGGGCAATCTTTAATTGGAAGCCACTAAAACCGTTGGCATAACCGGCTCTGTTAGCGGGCACCATTAAACAATATTCGAAGAAGGCAATCCCCCAGCTAACCACGATAGCTTTCCATAAGGGCACACCGGTTTGTTTAAGGTGGCCATACCAGGCGAAGGTCATGAAGATATTGGACAAAACGAGGAGCAGAATGGTCTTTAACATGGCGGTAAATTGATGGTTTGACAGTTTCGTCTGCAATATCTGCAGTATTTTGATACAAGGGGTAGACATTATGCCATTTATGGCAGAACTGCACGGATATTGAGATACGTATATTAGTAAAAGAGGAAGAGATGAAAAAGTTTCAGGCGATCATTAAATTTGAGATGGATGAGGGTTTTATGGCCCTTGTGCCACCACACCGTACCTATGTAAATTATTTACTCAATAAGGGGGTGATTGATACCTATGGGGTCAGCATGGAAAGCCAAACCTGTTGGATTACCTTAAATACCGAATCCAAGTCGGAGGCCGATAAAATCCTGGCCAAATCACCTTTATACAAGTATTGGACCTACGATATTGAGGAGTTATTTGTGTATGACAGTCAGCATTACCGGTTACCTGCCTTACAGCTCAACTAATTTTTTTTAAAAAGATTGATATTTTTTTTGGCAATAAAGATCCATCCCCTATTTTTGCACTCCCAACAAAACGGGAGCATAGCTCAGCTGGTTTAGAGCATCTGCCTTACAAGCAGAGGGTCCGCGGTTCGAACCCGTGTGCTCCCACAGAGAAAGCCTCAATTTTTTGAGGCTTTTTTATTTGATTCAATCACCGGATTTAACCTGTTTCGGATCATGCTCAAAACTTGGGGGATTTGTGTTTACGCATAAAGTTTAGTGATTCGATAGAGGAAGAACAATTTGCCTCTTACTCCTCTATTACTGGACAGGCTATTTATAATGAAGCAAAAACGTCCCAGCACAGCCTCCCGTAAGGGGGCTGTGCGTCAAAGACTCCCAATTCTTCTCATTACAGTCTCCCGCCGAAGGCGGTGACTGTAATAGTTCTGCCCCCACCTAAAGAATGTGTATACGACAAGCAGAATAAGATAGCTTGTTTTATGCATACCAGATTCTCACTGATGGTATTGCTATCCACATCAACCATATTATGCAGATCCCCAAGCAGTCACCACCTTCGGTGGGAGACTGCTTCATGAATGTAGCGTTGCCGATGGCGCACAGTCACTGCCTGCGGCAGTAGACTGTGCTTGGACGTGCTATGAGATTGGACCTTTGCAGGGGAGTCTATGTAAAAACTTTCCTGCATTTGCATAAAATTTTAGTGGTTGTTCTTGATGCGCGGATGCTTAAATATTACAATCAATATTTGTAGAGCCCAGCTCAGGGGCCAAACAAAATCCTCTCAGATTATTGAATAATCAAACGATAGGATGGATTAATTAATCCCTTATGTTTGACCATAATTCAAAATTGTACTTACACGTCAATAGCATAAGAACGCTCAGCTTATCAATAAATCATTGGCTCTTTAAGCTCCAGGAAAAGAATGAGGTTGATGCCGGATTTCGAATATTGATCGTAAATAGAAGACACTACTTTAAACTCCCCTTTCTTAACCCGATTGATAAATACAGTATCGTTTCGATATATTTTGTTTCTAAAAACATAGACAGTCTCATGAAGCGAAGTGTTTCGTAACAAATGCTTTGCTGTATCTGGATGGTACGAATACGGATTTAACCTTGAGTTTGAGAAATCGCCATTGAGTCTATTCTTGAGTTGTACTGTATCGGCAGATAATTCTTGCTGCTGTCCTGCTGTTTCAAAACATATGAACAAGAGAAACAAGAGTTGCAGGATGTATCGTTTTCTCATAAGTAAAATTTTTCTTAGCATTAAATTATACTATTTAATTGTTTCATGTATATTTTTTTGAATTTTAGCAATCAGCTTAAACTAGGTGTAGCCTGTGCACGATACACGCAGAATCACTCAATTTGAGTGAGCAATCAGCCAATGTGAATTCAAGATGCTGAATAACCTAAATAAATGAGCTTTGCTTCATGAAATATTATAATTTAGAGTACTGTGATCTGAATATTGTACCTAATCAGAAGATCACAAAAAGTAACTGGTACAATAAAATAATGATAACCAACTTGTAATCAACACGCAACTCCTTCAAATACACGCATGAGCCATCAACCTGAGAACCCATACCAATTCAAACCACATGATATAGCCTATTCCATCATACTTGCACAAATGGAATTACGGTCTGCTACAAGCAGCATGTTGGGTGTGCTGTTTTGGGAAATTGGAACATTGCTGAATAATCACCCTGAGACAAATTACCTAACCGGCGATTCATTATCACAAAATAAGCCAGGTGCTTTGTTTGGTGCTGAACAATTAAAGGGTATGCAACAGGTTGCCAAAAGAATTGGATCGGAAGCCGAAATCTATCGTTTATGTTCGATCACAGATTGGGAACATTTGGTAGTATTGGCAACCATCGAAAAGGAGGAGACTTTTTATGCGCTACTCAATACAAGTATAACATGCAACTGGGATACAGAACAACTTTACCAGGCAGTAGTAAGTTATTCCGATGAAATAAAACCGTTGAAAATAAACTCTGGTAATGCACTTGATCAAATCATCAAAGAAACATACAAAAGAAAAATTGCTGATTTACAAAATCAAGCCATCCCAGATACCAATAACAAGGTGCTAAAAAATATGGTATCAGATGCCTATTTGCCTTTCTTTTGTGAACTATTCGAGATCAGGCAAACCACCTCAACCGAGCAAGTTCCCGAGCCCTATGCCAGTATTGATAAAAAGATCCAACAATTCAACCATGAATACTATGTATGGCTTTCACGGCACCTGTCGGCATTTGCCTGGCAAACCGGACAGGTATTGAATAATTGGATGCTTGGGCCGGAAGAAAATCCTGTGCCCCAACCTCATTTATTTGAAGAACTGACAACTATACTCAAAGAAACACACAAGATCCACCTTACCTCTACTATCCTTGCAACATTTGCTAGCATTCAAAAGCAAATATCTAGTCTAGATATTGCCCTTTATATTGGACAACATGTTAATTGGGAACAGTTGCTCGAATTACTCAACATAACCGATGATCTTGAAAAAATATACTATGTCAGCATCTTATCACAACAATCGGCTGAAAACACAAGCTTGAAAGACATCATTCAGTCACACAACTACGCTCTGTTGAGCGATACTGAAAAAGAGGAGATCGAATCCACACTGAACTTTTTAAAAAAATCCGGCTCAGCCAGTAACTCTTATACACAGCATGTACTAGAAGACAAGGGTTCATACGAAACTAAAAGATTCAATCAACTTAGCTCATCCCCCATCTTTGATCTACTACGCCAGGTGTGAGACTTCTGTTATTGAAATATCTAATCAGCTTCACGCATTCATTACGGGTTGAATGTATTTCATTGCTCAATCCGCTTTAATCTATCTATATAATTGTTCAGATAGGTTTGCTTAACGCTATCAGTCAGAAAAGATTTTGTGATCATTTGCGAAACAGCGTCTTTACTGAGCGTAAAGCGCTGGAGTATCTTTTCTGCTCGCCGGGGCAATACAGAAAGTTCTTGTGCAAGTTCGAGAAAACTTTCTCTGCCATAATAACCATAACTACTATAAAAAGGAGCTTCATAATCACCTTCATATAGTTGTAGCGCAGTATCTGATTGTGCCGGGCTATGAATAATCGTGCTTAATAAATCATAGGCCGGACTTAACTGATACTCACCTTTTGCATCACGAATAAGGGAAAAGTTTTTGAGGTGAGCGTACCCATTGGAGAAAACATAATTAAATACTACCTGCGTGTACAAACACTCACAGGCTGGAATCGAAGCGGGCACAAATCGTTGAATCAGTTGTCCGATAGCAGCATAACTACCCTCGTACTTATAGTTGTCACCATGCGATTTAGATGTTTTGCCAGCGATCTGTGCAAAATCTTCCTGCAGGTATTTATACCCATCTGCAGCCAGATCAAATCTTTTAGTCAGATACGCTGGTGTACCATCCTTAAAATGAATCAATGCATTTTCAGCAGTAGGTAATTGAAAAACCTGTTTAGCAATCTGCATAGTGAGGTGTTCATTCTCAGGCACCTGATCAATATGTAAAAGCTGTTGTGAAGCAGGAATTGGCTTCAATATATATGTACCTCCACGCTCTGTTAGTACCAGTTGTTTATTCTCCAACTTTACTGAATACTTTAATTGAACGCCAGATATAGACAAACGTTTACTATGCTCCTGAAAAAACAACAGGTTATCATCCTTGGGCGAATCAAAAGGCAATACGGGTGAAGTACGCAAGCCACCAAACATCGACTTACGGCATTGCAGGCAATACCCCTCTTTTACTGGCTTATAACATCCCTTACACAACATTAGTCGATCGCTTTAATAGTGATAGCCCCAATTGTATCTTCACCAGCAGTACGCAATAGTCTGGTATAATCATCCTGCTCATCTATACGTAAGGCTCTGCATTGAATATCCTTATTGACGCCTTCGGTTAATAAGCCCTGAAAAAAAGAAAATAAGAACTCTGCTACATACCCTTGCTGAGACTTTGGCAAGGTTACGCTAATAGCAGGCTTGGCGGGGTCTTTAAAATAATTTGTTTCATAGGTAAAATGAAAATTCCCATCTGCACTTCTTTCCAGATAACCAGCCAGTTCTCCATTATTATAAACAGCTCCCCTCATTCATTCATTTTTTTAATTTCAACCTGCATTTCAAGCCCCAGCACTTTCAGGATATTATTCAGTGTAGAGAGAGAAGGATTGCCCTTTCCTGTTTCTAGCTGATAAATGGTTTTAATCGTAACCGCAGCCAATTCGGCAAGATCCTCCTGTTTCAATTGAAGTTCTTTCCTTCTTGTAGCTAATAAATGGCCTAATTCTACAGAATTCATCGGTAGTATAATACTGATTTATTACAAATATAAGTGTAAATAAGCAATAAATACAATAAATAAGTATTATACTACTGATTTAATAAAATTTTGATAGCACGGAGTTGCCTAATATTAAACATATTCAGTTCGTATTAACTATCATAAGGAGATACTTGAAATAAAAAAGCGGCACCAAATGGTACCGCTTCCTCAACAAACTTACTATCCAATCATTTATTTCTTTTGAATCAACCTAAAGTTGGAGAACACACCATAAGCCTCTGCAGGGCCATAGGTTGATTGATAGAGGCCAACCTGAACAGCCTTACCACTCATATCATTTCTCTGTACAGGTGTTCCCGGCATATCGGACCAGTTGATACCATCCTTACTGGTACGCACAAAGAACCAATCACCATCACGCTGTATTTGCAGATACTTGTTGAAATTCCAGGCAGTTTGAATATTGAACTGCTCCCTTCTTCCATTCTGAAAATTGGTAAGCAAATTACCCACATTCCATGCCGGGAATATCCCGTTCTGTATCAATTGCTGCTGGGGTCTTCTGCCCGAAGCCAGGGTATCGATGGGCAGTCGCACCATGATGCCTGCTTCATTATTACCCGTCACGCGTTTTGTAGCCAATCCACTCACATCGGTCACTGTTACTTCAGCTACAAAATCACCTGCAACTTCCTTGTATAAAAATGGTCCATAAGGCGCATTCCCATCCCAATTCGTAGCTTGTGATTCCAACTTGAGCTGCTGGTCTCCTGATGCAATGGTTTTAGCCGATTCCTTATTACCCTTACCTACTACCCCACTCCACCAACTACCTGCTACACCTTGCTCGAGGAAATTTCTTTGGGCTACAAAATCATCCTTACCCATAACAAAATCATCCATATTGGTACGCACAGTTTGTGGCGCTGTTAGCGCTGTTACATTGCCCACATGATCCCTTACTTTGAAAGCATATTGGTATTGCTTGTTGGCCGCAACAGTATAATCGATATAAGCAGGCTGCTCTATCCACTCACCATTGTCCGGACGATCGAGTCGGGTAAAATAGTAGTTCAATAATCCGGTAGCAGTTCCCCGATCTGCTTCCATGGTAACCATACCTGGTGTTACTGCTTTTGGGTTGCGTTTAAAGGATAAGGTTCCCGTAACCGGCGAATGCAAATTCTCTTTCCATACTGTTTGTAAAGTTTGAATGGCCGCATCGGACAATGCCTCTTTATAAACCGCTATATGCCCAATAGCACCAGTAAAGCCTGCTCCCTCTTGCTGATCAGCTCCGATAAAGAAACGACCGGTTTTGATGGCTTTATCTTTTGTTTCAGTTTGTTTCAGCACGCCATCGACATAGGTTTTAA
>VFQP010001965.1_pt1 | contig 24626 bp, 22 predicted proteins | sample 3512351 | NCBI WGS metagenome assembly VFQP01 (sample SAMN10412372, study PRJNA504923) | tailings metagenome | isolation source: Relicate 1 Philex TSF1 revegetated site | place: Philippines: Tuba, Benguet | collected 2017-08-29
TCGAAATAAGTTTGGCAGAAAAAGCTATTGTTTTTATTCAATTTATAGACAGCTGTCAAAAGCTATTTTCGACAGACGATTTGTTAATGTATGAAGGCAATACTTATTTGAGTTTTAATGACTATTTTCAGGATAGGTTTTTGGCGCAAAAAATGGGTCAATATGTTGATGATTTGTTCTTCTCTATGTTGATTGCAGAAATTCAATTTTGTCAAAGTCAGACTGATAGTTTGAGCTTTGTAAAAAGACGCTTAATAGAATGCTCATATGTGGCTGACAACGATGTATTCATTAACCCTCGTGCACCTGCTATTGATGCTCAAAATTTGTTTGGATTGGGATTGTTTTATCAAAGACTTAAGGCTAAATCACGTGAACAGTTATCTCGGGAGTTGGTTTTAAATGTTATCATGCAGGCGGGTGCTGCTTACTTGGTTGAACCCTCTCTAGAAACACCAAGCGAGCCTTCCTCGCCTGCTCTGGATGTTTCTTGCTCGACAACAGTCTCATTTGCATGAAGGGGTTAGGTATATCGCGAGAGATGTTTTTTGAAAGATTGATCCATGTATTTGTTATGACACGTTGGTTTCATAAGTTGCAGGGATACATCGAAAATGATAGCCTTCATCGCCTTGGTAGGCATTTAAAACAGTTTGGCGATAGATTGATAGGGGCTTTTGATGACGGATAAAGATGGTTTACAACGTTTCCTTTTTGAGCACGCAAATATTCGTGGTGAAATTGTTCATTTAAATCAGACGTTTGATACCATTATCCATCAGCATCCCTACCCGGACGCTATCAAAATACTATTGGGTGAGGCTATGTTGGCCTGTGTCCTTCTCACGGGCAGTTTAAAATTTGAGGGTGAGGTGAGTCTGCAATTTCAGGGTGATTCCCGTCTTTCGCTTTTACTGGTTCAGTGTGACCATAAACTTCAAATCCGAGCGTTAGCTCAATATCAGGCTCAAGTAGCGGATATCGATTATCAAGATGCTTTTAAAGAGGGTAAAATGGTTCTTAATTTAACGCCATTTAATCAGACTCAAACTTATCAGAGTATTGTGCCCATTCAGTCAGGTTCTATGGCTGAAAACTTAATGTATTATTTTGCGCAGTCAGAGCAGCTGGCCTGCCACGTGACGTTAGCGGTTGAGGGCAACAGCGCTGCGGGTATGTTGTTACAGTTGATGCCCGGACAAGATACGTCAAAGCGAGAGGAGTTTTGGTCTTACGCTGTTCATATAGGGCAAACCATAACCAATCATGAGCTGTTGACGTTAGATAACGAAACGATCCTGCATCGATTGTATCATGAAACTGACATACGTTTATTTGACTCTCGTCCAATACAATTTAAATGTCGTTGTAATGTAGACAAAATGAAGCAGGCTTTAACCTTATTGGGTCAGGCCGATGTTTATGCTTTATTAGAGGAGCATGGTGGAAAAGTAACTGTGAACTGTGATTTTTGTAATCAACACTACGCATTTGATGCAATCGATGTTGCGTTATTCTTCCGTGAGGCAAACTCAAAGCACCCAAATCGCTAATCTTCTGGGTCTCCCTATTTCCAATAGGCTTTTGGGGAACGAATAGGCTGATTTTCAATGCATGTGATTGTCATGTTCCAGTTGGACGCTGTCTATATGCATGACTTCAATTTGGTAGTATTCTCCGCGTAGGGCCTGTAATATTTTTTGCATGTTCAAAAAATCATTGCTTAGTTGGAGATACAACTCAGAAAATGGTTTTTCGTGTAGTTCACTGATGGTGAGATAGGCACTTCTGCCCATGCCGGTATAGTAATCTATGCTTACATGTCTTCGTCTCGCGATGCCGGGAAACAAGCCACACAAAAGTAAACTCTTATCTCCGACCGCGCGCAAAGACTCTATTCGTTGTTTTCCTGCTGTGTGCATGGCTTCAAGAAAATCTGTTGCCAGAACAGATTCTAGCAATTGTGGTGTTTGTGCAAATCGTTGTAACAAAAATACTAAGTAACTTTCAATATTTTCGTCTAATATAATTTGTGTAGATGCTTGAGCTTCGTTAACCAATGCATACCATTGGCTGACGTCGGTTGGATGTAGAATCAAGCTTTTCATGATTAAACTCATTCTAATTGACGCACTTTAAGTGTAGCAAATGTTTATATATTTGTGATGGGTCTGTCTATTTTTCGGATTAATTTGATTAATAAAAAATAGAGTTGGCATTATATTGGTTTTAACAATTTAATTTAATGTCATACGTTTTTTGTTCGGTTTGAAATATGCGTAATCCCACATGTCGTAAGGGATGTTGTGAGCATCATGATTGGATTCATGGCAAGGAAGCACAATACTTACGCTAGGGAGAGATGAGATGTTATCCAAAATACAACGAGACTTCTATGATATCGCCATACAGTTTTCCAATATTCTTCTCAACACGCATTTTCAAAACGCCATAGATATGCCATCAGATTTTGCGACTTTAGATACAGCTTCGATGATCACAGATACCGCTGCTGCCGGTATTTTATTGGCCGGTGCATTAACCGCTCCCCCTACTATGGGCGCGAGTGTTGGGATTGCTGGTGCTATTGTTATATTGGCTAAAACAGGCCATGCAGTTTATGAATGGTACCAATCATTTTCTGATACGAGCCAGGAAGAAAATTATCCGGCACTCGTCAAGCGTGATATTCAACAATTGCGTATGCAAGTACAACTCCATCGCGCGTGTTATTTGTTTGTGATTCGTTATGGCTATGTGCTGGAGCATATCGTTGATGAAAAATCATTATATTCTTTTTCAAAACAAACGGCAGAAAGATTTGTTAAAATAATGCTTGCCTCTCTGTCAATCAACCCTAAAGACATCCCCAACGCTGACACTTTATTAGACGGACTTTTATCCAGCGCGAAACTGTCGGTGACTAAAAAAATTGACTGGGTCACCATCCAACAGCCTAGATTAAGAGCTGGATTTTTCACGTCCAATCGTATTCCCGCTAAATTACTTTGGGCCTGTCCCCAATGGTTTGTTTATGACGAGCAGAATCAGGATGAATATATTGGAAGCTTAAGAGAACATGATTTTTTGAGCACGACAACCCTAGGTGAGTGCGGTGTGATAGCGATTCGTCGCGATAAACTTGATTTACCTAAGTTGGCTGTAAATCTAAAAACGCCTCAATCACTAACTTGGACTCATCGACAAGAATCACAGCAGCAATTAGTCAAAAAATTATATTTTTTGTACCCTTTAAGACGTGTTGATGTGCAAAATTATTTGGACAGTATCAGACAAATTGCCTCATCAAAACCAAAGTCGTTGAATCAATATCTTACTGAATCGCATGGTAAAACCGTGATTGCTACTTGTCATGATAACGAGTTGACGAACATGGATTTACGAGGTGGTTGTTTTTCTGGGGTTGATTTTCATGGCGCTGACTTGTCTTCGTGTGATCTTCGAAATACAGATTGGTCTGGGCGAGATACGTGGTTATCTAATGTCATATTTGATGGGGTCATTTTGGATGAGCACACGACGTTTCAAGCGGCCCATCTGGAGGAAAGCGTCTGGAAACAAGTTGAATTTAATAGAATGTTAAATTTGTCTTTAGCCAAATTTAATGGCGCATTAATCGTTGACTGCACAGTTAATTCCAACATTTTACTACAAGTAGGTACGGAATGGTTACTGGCTACATTTAAAAATCTCACAATCATTGATAAATCAGCGACACTTGAGCGAGATTTTGAAGAAAAGCTCACGATTGAGCAACAACAGCGAATGCGTTTACATCAGGAGATCATTCGTATTAGCCAGGCTTGTGATGAGCAAGCAGATGCATTAAACACGGCAGTGAGACAGGAGCAAGCCAGTCAAGTTGTTTTGGAGGAGCTAAAGCAAGCGGTCGAGGTTTTAAGGCAGAAAAATATGTTTGAATATGATGCGCGCCTCAATCACATCATGACTCGTATCGAGCTTCTAGAGCGAGCACATTTGGAAGAAGGTGATGCGCTTAGACTTTTTCGTCAAACAGAAGATGAGCGATGGTCGGATCAGCTGAGTGCAGATTTAACCCGTGATAGACGCATTTCATTACTGGAGCCAAGCCAAAATATTATCAGTCGTTTGTGGCATTACTGCAAAGAAGAAATTAATACAACATCGCATAAACAGCTTAAAAGGATGTATGTTGAGCTAAACGCCATGTCTGTTTTTGCTGGAAGAGATGCTGAAATAGAATCATTAACAGAGTGTCTAGATAGACATATTAATCTTGGGGTAGATGTCATATTGCTACATGGTGAAACAGGTTGTGGAAAAAGTTTCACATTAAAGTTACTGTTTGAAGAATTACTTAAACCATTAATGCTATCGATGGATCAAATTTTTGTTTCAACACCAAAAGCAGCAAATGTTTCTCGGCAAGATATGTTAATTCCTATTTTATTGGATTTTTATCGCGTACAAGATAACAGCCATAATAGTTTACGTCAGGCTTTAGAGCAGTTATTCGAAAAAAGCCAGGTCGATTATCTGATTAGTAATAATCATTGCTTTATCATGATCGATAATGCAGATATGAGCTATGTCTCATTTCAAAAACTTCTACGCGACTGCGCTGCGCTGAGTGAGCATTTTAAGCATAAACCAAAAATTATTTTTTCAGTTAAAACCAGTTATTTGCAGTCGATGGAAAGCGACTATCGCGATATATTTCTTTTGAATCAATTAAATCTAAGTGCCGAGTATGTGATTCAACCGTTCGATTTACACCAGGTGAAACGTTTTTTTCGTTTTTATCATGAGGAGAGAATTTATCGAAAATTGTATGAATTACAAATTAGAAATTTAGAAGTCCGCTCGATGATCAAATCACCTTTGATGGTTAATATTATTGCGGGTGCTTTTTGCTCACCTTTATTTGATGCCAGTCATCTTGAGTTTCGCACCGACTTTTATGAAAATTCTTGGCGAGCATTATATGAGCATGTTAGCAATTTGCTGCCATATCAATACAAGGATTACTCCGAGTTCACCAAGATAATTCAGTACTTAGCGATAACCATCTTCGAACAAGAAAAGGACTGGGTTCCTCGGCCTTTTGTGAGACGATCTTTGATAGAAGAACAAGAAAACCCAGATTTATTTGGTTCTTTATATCGGGCTAAAATTGGATATTTGTCCTTTCTTTTAATTACCAAAACACGTATTCGCTTTATGCATGAGTCGCTGGGGCAATATTGGATTGCCCGGTACCTTTTTGATGCTCTAAGTCAAAAAAAATTTTTAGATGCCTCTCTTCTTCGTTTGTGGAATTTACGAAATCTCAATGAGTTTCCAATTATTCAGAATTTTTTGATTGAATTGATACTCAAATCACCAGACAGAGCTCTTCTACAACAACGATTGATGTCCATTGTTTCGCTGACAAAATCCTGTGAATCTGTAGCCATTGCTGCAGCCAATGCAATTACCATAAGATGCCGATTAAATCGTGATTTTAGTGGCATGGATTTATCGGGTACTCGTATCCCCGATGCGGATCTGTCAGAGGGACTTTTTGTCGGGACACTTTTTGGTCGGAGTCAATTAAACCGTGTCTGTTTTACCCGTAGTTGTTTGTTGTGGTCTAACATGGAAGAGGCAGATTTGACTAACGCTCAATTATTAGATGCAACGTCTTTTATTCAGACTAAGAGACAACTCAAAGTTTTTTCAGTATATCCATCTTTAAATGAAATCATTATTGCATTGGTAGTACAACCCAAGAATTTCTATGATCGATACAAAATTAGATTAATCAGCGTTCATGATGGCATGGCTAAAAAGTTAAAAGATTGGGTTGCTCATACCCAAAGTATTTATACCATGTCTTGGAGTGTGGTAAATCAACATGCAATTTTAGCTTCCGCTGGTGAGGGAGGAATCGTACGTATTTGGATATTTGGAGAGGATGCATCTATCACCAAAGAGATTAAATGTTATGCTCAACCGAAGGGACCGATTTCTAGCCTTGTCTGGGGACCATCGGGGCATTTTATTGCCGCGGGTTCAATGAATGGTCATGTCCATATTTGGACTATTGATACCCAAAGAGCATCTTATGCGTTGATCTATTCTGTATTGTTGAATGCTTCTGTCAGATCACTTGTATGGAAAAGCGAGTCTCATATGCTGATTGCTTTAGATGCCCACAATCACTTATCTATTTGGCGCTCTCCAGAACAGCCCATGCCACAGGAGCGACTACAGCGTGTCATATTGAAAGATATTTTTCCAGATATTAAACCTGTATTCAGTATGGCTTTATCTTTAATTGGCTCACAATTGGCTTTGGGGCTTGTAAGCGGTGAAATTATCGTGATCAAGCTTGATGATGCATCTCTAAAACCACTGATGCTGTATGGCCACAAGCGAGAGGTACGCTCACTCTGTTGGGCTGGTCCGATGCTTATTTCTTCTAGCGCCGATCACACGGTTAGAATGTGGCTTCATGCTAAGTTTTCTAAAATTTTACAGCATGAGCATCCAGTGGAACGGGTCGAAGTGTTGCCAAGTGGTCGAGGCCTGATTTCTGGAGTAGGTGGGCAGAGTTCGCATATGTATTTTTGGAACATCAGTCTACCAAACGAAGATCGCGTGATAGACGATCGCTTGGGCGTTATCAAGTGTTTAGCAGTTCGTCCTGTATTATCAAATACATCTATCGATATCGCTGTTGGTTATGTAAGTGGTTCGGTCTTGCTCTATAACATCGATATGAAAACAAAGCAGATCACCACGACGCCACTATGGGAGCATGAACATGTGTCAGTTTCTCAAATAGCCTGGTCTGTTGATGGTCGATTTTTGTCTTCATTTTGCAAAGATGGCGCTATGGTTATTAAAGACTTACAAAATATAGGTTCTCGTATGGTCATGATTAGACCTAAGTTTGGGATTGATTTTCAATCTGTTGCATGGCTTAAGCATCAAGATTTTCTTAGCTTTTTCGTTGCGGGTTTGTCTGATGGCTCGATTGGTTTTTATGACGCTTTGCGACCAAGATGGGATGAGGTGACACAAGATTATACCCTTGATTTATTACATCAAATTCCTTCCAATGCAGAAAATTTTTTAGAGCGTTTATCCGTGTCTTCTTCAGATGATCATTCTGTTGCGATGCTGGCTGTATCGGGTGTCGCTTGTATCGATGTGTATCGGATAATACATCTGTCTAATGAAGATTTTCAACAGTCCCTTGCCTATTCATTGGATTTTAATCGACTTGGGGTGACAGATTTGGTTTGGTCTGTGGATAATAATTATCTGGCTTCAGTCCTTTCTAAGGAAATTCTCTACGTGTGGCGTGGACAAGAGAAGTGCTTTGAGTTCAAGGCGAAATCTGAAATAAAGTGTATCAAATGGCAGGGGCAGCAGCTTATTGTTGGATGCGTCAATCAATTACTCGTCTGGGATACTGCGCTTACAGATGTTTGGACTCGTAAGCCAACTGATTTACCAATTGGTGGCTGTCTGTTTGAAGAGATGGGGCCTTATCATATCGTTGCTGAAAATAAAGGTATTTGTATGTTTGAACGCAACGACCTGTTTGCTAATCGAGGCGCATCCTCATGGGTCATGCAGGTAAAGCCAGATCTATTGCTTCACCAAGTTAATATATCCAAAGCAAGGATGTCACCTTCCGCACAAGAATTTATGAGACAAAAAGGCGCAATTGATCGCAACAGTCAACGATTTACTTTTTTTCCCAAACATCAAGAGCCGGTTCGTTTGCCAAAGCCCTCTACTCTAGAAGAGTTGGATCAGGTGTTATTACGTCAATTTTCATCACAAAATATTGTTCTATGCGATGATCGTTCTGAATCAAGTAATCCCTCACCTAGAGTACGAGCTGCAAGCAGTAGCAGTTCGATTAAGGGATAAAATTTTATGCTACATCCAGCCTGTGTTAACACATCTCCTTCTTCCCAAGCCCGCGATTATTTAACCCCAGGCTCTGTGAGTTATATGCATCAAGAGGCTTAGGATGGGATGCCACCGTGAAAACGAAATTCAGATGAAGGTGCGTGAATTAAAGCACTTTCAATGTCTAAAAAATAAGCGATTCGCTTCGCTAGATTTTGTCTACTATAGAGGTTGGCTAATCGTAAATAATCTTCAAAATGTCTAGCTTCCGCCTTGACTAGGGAGCGATAAAATTTAACCAATACTTGATCTTCTAAAACAGATAATAGCGCATGAAAACGCTCACAAGAGCGAGCTTCAATTATGGCGCCAACAATCAGTTGTTCTGCTATGCGCTCCAAATAATCCAAGTTTGTCACCTCTTGATGTAAACGTTGAGCATAATCACAAGGTTTTAATGGGCCAAATGGAATATGACGTTCGTGTAGCAGATCTAATACTTTTTCGAAATGCAGTAATTCTTCTCGTGCCAAGGCCGACATGGCTTGTACTAGTTCTATTTTTTCCGGATATTTGCCCATTAAGTTTATTGCAGTTGCTGCCGCTTTGCGTTCGCAATGAGCATGGTCAACCAGCAGCTGAGGAATATTTTTTGCAGCAACGTGTAGCCATGCTGGCGGCGTTTCTGAACGTAAAAATGTTAGGATTTTATCTAAATCGTATGAATCACTCATAATATTGTCTTCTTTGTGCACAATTAATGTGTTAAGATCAGCCGAATCGGATTATACGATGAGCCAGGCTCAGTGGGAATAGCTAATGGTTCTGTGTCTGCTGACTTCATCGACATGAATTTTCAGGAAGATTTTTGTTGGGACCGAGAATCGGCTTTTGGTAACCCATGTTTAACTTTATAGGAACAAAACCATGCATCTTTCAAAATCACTCTTATCTTTCTGTTGTAGCCTGTTGTGTTTTTTTATGATTCAAAGTGCTGCTGCAGATACGATTTTAGAAGATGTGAATAACACGCCTATCTCTTGGAGCTCGCTAAAAGGGAAGTGGGTTTTTATCAATGTTTGGGCTAGCTGGTGCGGTCCTTGTGTGGAAGAAATTTCTGAATTAAATCGTTTTTATGAAGCCAATAAACATAAAAATGTCATGGTTTTTGCGGTGAACTATGATTCTTTGCCTTTGTTTAAACAACAGCGTTTAATTCGTAAATTCTCAATTCATTACCCGAGTTTAAAGCTGAATACCGTTGCTCGCTTACATCTTGGTGATTTGTCTGTGGTACCGGTAACGTATGTGTTCAATCCGCAAGGTGAGCTAACCACCGCGTTATACGGTGGTCAAACGTACCAAAGTTTTAAAGAGGTATTGTCTACTTCCCTGGAACAACCGTCGAAATGGCATGCTTAAAAATCATTTGTGTGATGACTCCTTTAAGCATGATGACATGTTCGTCATATTCTTCCACAGTGCCATGTAATTTGATCCCACTCATCAAGAAAATTGATACAGGACATTGCTCCTGATGTAGATGCTCCAAAAAGGAATCTTGTAGTTTTTTTTGTGACATGGTTATCTCCCTACTTGTTTTTGTTTTTTAGAGATGATTGCCTTATCCCTAAATTGAACACATTATCATAAGATACAGAATGTTCTAACTGTTCAACATTTGTATCGGCAGATTTGATAAAAAACTTTAATTTAAATCTTTATCATCGTAGGGTCTAACCATGTGTTTTAGATATCGATATTTTCTGCCTCTAATGCGTTGGTCTCAATGAATTCACGCCGGGGTTCTACTTGATCGCCCATCAGTGTCGTGAAAATTTCGTCCGCTGCGACAGCATCTTCAACCGTGACTTGGAGCATACGTCGAACGTTTGGATCCATGGTGGTTTCCCAAAGCTGCTCTGGATTCATTTCACCGAGACCTTTATATCGTTGGATCGTTTGTCCTCGCTTTGCTTCATCCATCAACCATAAGAGTGCTTGCTCAAAAGACGATACAACGTGAGTTTTTTCGCCACGTTTGACATAAGCGCTTTCTTCGATCAACTGATTTAGTTCGGCGTTAATTTTAATCATTTCTTTAAAATCTTTTGAAAGAAGAAAATCAGCACTTAAGGTTGTGCAATGGTCAGAACCATGTTGTCGAAGTGTGATGCGTGGAACATATTGGCTCGATTCGTCTAAATATATGAGTTCTACATTAAATTGCAGCGTTTTATTATCTAAAGCATTTAAATGTGTTTGTAGGTTATCAATCCACGCCTGCATGGTTTCCTGTTCCTGAAAGTGTTGGATTTGTAGTTCAGGTAACCGAATAATTTGCTTTAAAATATTAAGGTGATAGCGTCTCGCATATTTTTGCAGGGTTTTTTCCATGTGCCTGAAACGCTGAACCACGTTGTTCAATGCACTTGATGTGATAGGCGGCGCGTCTTTGGATGGATAAAAAGACGCGTTATCTAGTGCCGTAAGCGTTAAATAATTAAATAGCTCATCGTCATCTTTGACATATTGCTCTTGTTTGCCCTGTTTGACTTTATAAAGAGGAGGTTGCGCGATATAAATATAGCCTCGTTTTATCAGCTCAGGCATTTGGCGATAGAAAAACGTTAGCAGTAATGTGCGAATATGAGCACCGTCAACATCCGCGTCAGTCATGATGATAACACGGTGATAGCGAATTTTATCAGGATCATATTCATCTACCCCGATCCCACAACCCAAAGCTGTAATCAGTGTCGCAACTTCTTGCGATGCGAGCATTTTATCAAAACGGGCTTTTTCCACGTTTAGAATTTTACCTTTTAGAGGAAGAATGGCTTGGAACTTTCGATCCCGACCTTGTTTGGCTGAGCCTCCCGCTGAATCTCCTTCTACGATGTATAATTCTGACAATGCTGGATCTTTTTCCTGACAGTCTGCTAATTTACCTGGTAATCCAGCAATATCCAAAGCGCCTTTTCTACGTGTCATATCTCGTGCACGCCGGGCCGCTTCTCGTGCTCTGGCTGCATCAATGATTTTGCCCACAATGGTTTTCGCAACGGAGGGATTTTCTAATAGAAAGTCATTGAGTTTTTCTGCAACAACTGATTCAACAGCTGATTTGACTTCAGATGATACGAGCTTATCTTTTGTTTGCGAAGAAAATTTTGGATCATGAACTTTAACAGAAAGTACAGCTGTCAAGCCTTCACGAGCATCATCACCTGTGGTGGCAATCTTGGCTTTCTTAGCATAGCCTTCTTGTTCTATATATTGGTTTAATGTACGGGTTAATGCTGAACGAAATCCGGCTAAATGTGTGCCACCATCGCGTTGCGGAATATTATTGGTAAAACAAAAAATATTTTCTTGATAAGTGTCATTCCATTGTAAAGCGAGCTCAATGCCAATATCATCTTTTGTTGTATTCAGTGTAAATATATTTGGCGTAACCGGTGTTTTGTTTCGATTAAGGTGCTCTACGAAAGCTTTAATACCGCCTTCATATTCAAATGTATCTTGCTTATTTTCTCGTTCATCAAAAAGATGGATGCAAACGCCTGAGTTCAAGAAAGATAATTCACGTAACCTTCGAGCTAAAATATCGTAGTGAAAAGCAATATTACTAAATGTTTCTGCGCTTGGTTTAAACCAAATTTGTGTTCCAGTTGAATCAGCATTACCCGTAACCGCCAAGGGTGCTTCAGGTTCGCCATGACGATAACGTTGTTCATGTAACTTACCATCACGGCGGATTTTTAAATGGAGCTGTTCGGATAGAGCGTTGACTACGGAAACCCCCACACCATGAAGCCCGCCGGAAACTTTATAGGAGTTATCGTCGAATTTACCACCCGCATGCAGGATGGTCATGATAACTTCAGCTGCAGAGCGCCCTTCCTCTTTGTGAATATCGACAGGAATACCCCTGCCATCATCACTGACCGTGATGGATTCATCCATATGAATGGTAACTGTAATCGCATGACAATGCCCAGCCAGAGCCTCGTCAATGGCATTGTCCACGACCTCAAATACCATGTGGTGTAAACCTGTACCATCATCCGTATCGCCAATATACATACCAGGTCTTTTTCTAACGGCATCCAGCCCTTTTAGTACCTTGATATTGGTTGAGTCATAAGTGGTTTTTTCAACGCTCATGCTATGTCCTTGTGGCCTTTCTAACTGTGGTGAATTATATCATTATTTCGAGTAATCTGTCTCTGGATATTATTAGACTTCTTTGGAACCCCTAACGAATAGGCCTCATGTTTCGATGCTTTGGTGCTCGAATCCTCATGCACTGAGCTTTAAATTAAGGTTCTGCGCTCCCCGCCGTCTCACTAGATATTCTCTTTAGCGAGTTTCCGATGAAGTCTATTCTTTAAATTCAGACCCATGCGGCCTAGATCCTATCGTTATGTATTATTCATGACGATCAAAAATCGAAATAGGGATAGTGATGCTTTGATGAATGACCTTGACAGCTATATTAGAGCAGCGTATTTTCTCAATCTAATCGGATTCTGAACACGTTTTTTGTCTATTGTGATGACCATATGAGTATTCTTTCTTTTCAAGAAGTCCATTTGATTTTAGCGAATCGTTGTATTTTAGACCATGTAAATTGGCAAATTCAGCCACAAGAGCGTATTGCTTTGGTTGGACGTAATGGCGCAGGAAAATCAACTTTGTTAAAATTATTGCAAGGTAGTGCTGTGCAGGATGCTGGATTTATACACCGACAACAGGGTTTACGTGTAGCCGGTTTGGCGCAAGATGTGCCGTTGGATGAAACGCTCTCTGTGTATGATATTTTGGTGCAAAGTTTAGGCGCAGTGGGCCAGGCTTTAATCGAATATCGTGCTTTATCAAAAACGGAGGATTGGGATGCGTTAGCTGCTTGCCAGCATCGTTTAGATGATATGCACGCTTGGGATGTGATTCCAAAAGTTGAAACGATTGCCATGCGCTTGGGAGTTAATGTTGATGCGGTGATGAGTCGTTTATCGGGCGGTATGAAACGACGAGTTTTGTTGGCGGCAGCATTGATTGTTGAGCCAGATTTACTCCTGCTGGATGAACCGACTAACCATTTGGATGTTGAAACAATAGAATGGCTCGAATCTTATCTAAAGACCTATCCAGGTAGTCTTGTTGTTGTAACCCATGACCGAGATTTTTTATCAGCTGTGGCCACCCGTATTGTAGAGTTAGATAGAGGGCATTTGCATTCATACATCTGCTCCTATGAGCAATATTTAGATCGACGAGAAGCTGCGCGCTTAACTGAACAAAAGCATCATGATCTATTTGACAAGCGATTAGCGGAGGAGGAAGTCTGGTTGCGCACAGGCGTTAAAGCGCGACGTACGCGTAATGAAGGTCGTGTGCGGGCTTTAAAAGCGATGCGAGAGACTTTTAAGCAACGGCGTTTGCAAGTTGGTAAGCCAGGTGCTTTAACTCTAGAGGTTGCTCGCTCTGGAAATGTGGTTATTGAAGCTCAACATATCAATTATGCCATACAAAAACGGCCATTAATTCGTGATTTTTCATATGTGCTGATGCGTGGTGAAAAAGTGGGGATTATTGGGCCAAATGGTTGTGGTAAGACAACGCTAGTGCGATTGCTTTTAGGTGAGTTACAACCAGATTCAGGTACGATTAAACAGGGTACGTCTTTATCTGTGGCATATTTTGACCAATTAAGGCGACAGTTAAATCCTAATCAGACTGTTATGGAAAATGTTGCCGATGGTGCAGATCACGTCACGATCGGTGGAAAATCCAAGCATGTGGCGTCATATCTTCGAGATTTTTTATTCACCCCAGAGCGATTTCATCAACCGGTTTCATCTTTGTCTGGTGGGGAGTGTAATCGATTATTACTCGCCAAGCTATTTGCTCGACCGGTAAATTTATTAGTCATGGACGAGCCTACCAACGATCTTGATATGGAAACCCTGGAGTTATTAGAATCTATGTTGGTTGATTATCCCGGCACTTTATTATTAATCAGCCATGATCGTGCGTTCATCAATCAAGTGGTTACCAGCATTCTGATTTACGAGGAGGATGGGTGTTTTCATGATTATGTCGGTGGTTATGATGAATATCGCCATCATCGTAAACAACAACGCACACAATCGCTTGCTAATACCCGATCACCCCAAGAAAAGCGTGCTTCGCCTCAAAAATTATCCTATCAAGAGCAACGAGAACTGGCTGCTCTACCGCAGCAAATTGACACGTTAGAGCATTCGATTAGCTCAATACATCAACAAATGGCTAATCCTGACTTCTATCAGCAATCAGAAGATAAAATTGTTGAAGCCAAGCGGATGTTGATGGAGTACGAGGCAAAACTTGAGGCATTCATGCTCAGATGGGAATTGTTAGAAGAAAAGAAATAGAAGCGATACCCTTGATAACAAAATGATGGGTTTAGTTTGAGGTGTTTTCTGTTTTTTTTGGTCATAACCTGGTATCTTTAATCATCTTCATACATCCTCATCCTATCTTGAGGAAATCGCTTGTTAAGAGGAGCCTATGTTTGAGTTAACCCTGAGTAAACAATCTCTGTTGACACCACTCCTAATGGTGGCAGGGGCAGTAGATAAGAAGCAATCTTTAGCAGTTTTATCGAATATATTGCTTAAAATCTCAGACAATCAACTTCACTTAACGGCAACCGATTTAGAAATTGAAATGAGTGCTAGCATTGCTTGTAATGTCGATCAGCAAGTTGGTGCAATTACGATTCCAGCTAAAAAAATGATTGATATCATTCGTTCTTTAGATGATGATGCCACGCCAACCTTATCTGCCCAATCGAGCTCACTGAATATCAAAGCTGGGCGCAGCCAGTTCAAGCTTTCCACACTACCGGCCGATAATTTCCCGGCGATTGAAGATGAGTGCGCAGAAGTCGAGTTTACCGTTGCCACGCAAGCATTTATTCGTTTGTTACAATCTACTTATTTTGCAATGGCCCAGCAGGATGTACGTATTTATCTCAATGGGCTCTTTTTAGAAATCGATGCACAATCGATAACGGCGGTTGCTGCCGATGGTCACCGTATGGCGGTTTGTCGTCTAGCTAGTCAAGTGGCCCAACAATTGCATCGATTACTTGTTCCTAAAAAGGGCATTCAAGAGCTTTTACGTTTATTAAGTCATATTGATGATGAGCAGGTTCTTATTTCGGCTAGTAAAAATCACTTAAAATTAACATCTAAGCAATATGTATTTGCGTCAAAGTTAATTGAGGCACGTTTCCCACCTTATGCGCAAATTATTCCTAAAAATCTAGATAAAGTGGTGATCATTGATCGCGATTTGTTAAAGCGTGCTTTATCCCGAATTGTTATCATGGCCAATGAAAAGTTGCGCGCGGTATTATTACAAATTCAGCCTGATTCTCTCACTTTAACAGCTAGTAATCAGGAGCATGAGGAAGGCGTCGAGATGTTACCTGCAAAAACCGAAGGTGATACTCTGTCCATTGGCTTAAATGCCACCTATTTACTAGATGTATTGAATCATCTTAATGAAGGGCCTATTCGTCTGTCTTTTGGTAGCGCTGATACCAGTATTTTAGTTGAATCACCTCAAGATGAATTTTATCAATATATCATCATGCCGATGAAATTATGATTTTATCGGCTTTAAACATTCATCATTTGCGTAATATTTCTCTAACTCAGTTAACGCCTCATCATCAAGTTAATCTTTTTTATGGTCCAAATGGTAGCGGCAAAACAAGCCTTTTAGAAGCAATATATCTATTATGTGGGGGGCGATCATTTAGAACACGAGAGATGGCTCCTTTGGTTCAATACGAACAAGACACGTTAACGGTGTTTGCAAAAACATCCTCGCAAGAGAGCGTGAGTTTACAAAAAAATAACAATGGGGTCACGCGTGTTCGTATCAATCAACAGCCATGTTTACGCGGCAGTGATTTGGCTCGACGTTTCCCTTGTCAGTTGGTCTACCAAGATTTATTTCAAATTATGGATGCCGGGCCTGCTTCGCGACGTGCAATGTTAGATTGGGGAATGTTTCACGTGAAACATTCTTATCATGAAATATGGAAAGAGTACAAACAAGTACTCAAACAGCGAAATGCTTTATTACGCCAAAAACCCACCTATCAACAGATATTACCATGGGATAAATTATTTGTTGAGCTGGCTTTAGATATTGAGCAGTTAAGGATTGACTATTTTCAGGGCTTAAGCGAGCTATTCCAGGTATATTTAGAAAAATTAACCAATGTTTCATGTACGATTGATTATTATAAAGGATGGGATCGGCGAAAAACTGGAAAGTCTTTAGCCGATATTCTTAAAGAGCATTTTCATCTGGATTGCCAGCGACAATTTACGCATTATGGTCCACATCAAGCAGACATTCTATTTCAATCCAATGAAACAAAAGCGAAAACTCATTTATCTCGAGGACAGCAAAAAATCGTTCTCATTGCATTGAAGTTGGCCCAAGCTCATATGGTAAAAACTCCATGCCTCTATTTGTTTGATGACATCTCAGCGGAGCTTGATACGCACCACTTGAAACGTCTCATAGATTGTTTGCTGGATATTCAGGGACAATTTTTTATGACAACCATTGCATTAGAATCGTTTATGCATACCCCTTTGCTCGAAATAGCTCAAATTTATCATTTAAACGAAGGACAATGTAGCTTATTTCAAAAGGCGATTTCATAATTTACGCAGTCTACCAAAAACGCTGGAGAATTGGCGTGTCTAGGCTAAGGACACTGCATCTAGTCTCTGAAAGTCCGACTGAGTTAAATGACCCGAGCATCGTGGCGTGAGAGGAAGATGATGAAGTCCCCCGACAACATATTCAGATAGGAATATGCGTAATGTACCAGGCCGTAAACCTAAAGAGATACCGCGCCAGTTCTTTGCCCGACAAGAGTAATGTGAGTCGATGAAGTAAAATGCAAGCGTGTCAAAATCGCCAAAACAAAGGCCATTCGAACACATTGCAATCATCTGTTTACATCTATCATTGCCTACTGCAAACTAGAACCGCTAAAATTTAAAACCGCTTTGAATCTTTTTGCCATTAAACAAAAATGGTTTTTGAAGACCAATCAAATTATGCTCAATGAACTGCAGGTACTGAAAGCTGCTGCGTGAGGTGAGTTATTAGAGAGAGCTGGGAAAACCGAAGGTGTTGATGACAAAGAAGCCATTTATAAAGAAGCTTATCGCAGGGCGAAAAATGATCGTCAGCGCGTATTAGTTCTTGAGCATTTGATTAATGCGTTAGGGGGGCGTATGATCATTATGTTCATGTTGAGCTTAGACATCGAAATCATAATGATGCGGTTTGCGATAGCATGAGAGAGCGAAACTTTAAAAAAATACAACGTTATTTTAGCTTACTACCTGAGGATTATGCCAAACCCTCTCACAATGTCCGTTTATTATACGATAAACTCAATGAAATTTATCAACTGATTAAAGCCAATCGATTAGATGAAGCATGGCAGCTTTATGAATGGATGCCTCAAATAGGGTATTTTACAGAACGTGTTTTTCCGCATTTAAAAATCGTGCATCAACAGCTTTCCATTATTTTTATCATCACGCGCCATAAAATAGATCTCCAGCCAGGATTAAGCTTGGATGAGTGAGAAATATTATGGCAGGTCCAATATTATTTAGAAAAAATAAACAAAATCTTTGATAACTACCAACCCGAACAACGTACTTTTATCGAATCACAGCTCATGACGTCCCTTAATGAGTTACTTAAAATCGGTGAGCGCGCGGCAAGTAATATGAGTTCGGGCGAAAGTGATTTGCTTTACCAAAGCGAATTAGCTCGCACCAAGCTTTTATATGAACAAGGGGTTCATACGGTCTATCGCAATCCAGATGAGTCAATGGATGATGATGAGCGTGTGATTGTAATTTGTTGCTACTATTAATATTAGGATGTTGTTATGCCTTTAGAGCCATTAAATCTACCGCAAAATAATAATCGCTTACTTGTTGGTTTTTGTTTAAGTTATCTGCTGCCTGATTTTGATGATGACGATGCATTTGATGCAGCCGTTGAGCGTTTATTCGGTGCTACTTCACGACGTGCGAGTAGCACTTTGATACTTGTCATTTCTAGTTTGTTTTGAAATCATCAGATTATATAAACAAACAATATATGTTTGCCTAGGAGCAATAAAACATTGGCCAAGATGGAGCGCACTAGTTTTTGTTGCTCACCGACTATCACTATTAATTTGAAGCGCAAGACGTACACACGCCACTAGAATTTACTTCTGTGCATACGCATGCTCTTGATACCGTTCCACCGCTCCCATCAGCACAACAATTATTAACAGCGCAACACGAGCCATTACCAGTAGTACAACCGGTATCATAAGGAACCGGCTGACAGTCACTGCATGGTGGCTCACCCTTCGCACAGGCAGCTGCATGTATCTGAGGTGCTGTGCCTAACGCCGACAACAATACAAAAAAGACAATCTTAGATTTAATCATTTTTTATCCTTAAATTACCATCCACACCGTGTGCAATATCCAGCCGTATCGTATGATTGACAACTACACTTAAAGCTTGTATCGGTGTCACAACAGTTATCAACACCACAATTAGCACTACCGGGCACCGTAATGCATGAAGCTGTGCATTGCGGCTCGTTGATCGCACAGACGCTACTGGCTAAGCATGTATTAGTTGCGCACCCCAAAAGCAAGGCACAAACTATCAAAGTTTTTATCATGGTTTTAACTCCTTTTACTAACCTATTCATAGTGTATAGTACGTTACTTTAAATTTCAAATGATTAACATATCCTCTCTCGGGAAATGAAGACAGGCATTGTTTTAATTGTTTAAATGCAGCGTTATTTCGATCGCCAAAAGTGTATGCAAGAACTTCGCTATGATGATGGTTTAGTGCAAGCCATAACCAACGCTGGTTCGATTGTTCACCAACAATCGATTTGCCATTTTTGACTACATTTTTATCGTTACAATAAGGGCAAAATACATCCACAACAGCCATCTTTTCGTTCCCTGAAAAAATGGCTGTTGTCATCACATCAACAAATTAAGGGTACTGCCTATTGCCGTGACAATCTTGAATTTAACATAGCTTCAATTTTGTTTTGTGCAGTTGAGCGAACCGGATTGATATCTAAGCCTCCTCGCCTGGTAAAGCGGCCATATATGGTCAACTCTTTAGGTGAGCAATGCTTCATGATATCCATAAACATTCGCTCAATACACGTTTCGCTGAATTCATGAGAGTTTCTATAGGAAACAATATAACGCAATAAGTTTTCTCGATTAATTTTTTCACCTTGATAATCAATATAAATACTGCCCCAATCTGGTTGCCCTGTTACCAAACAATTCGATTTCATGAGGTTAGAGTACAATACCTCGGAAACAAATTCGGCTGATTCAATGGATAAAAATTGAGGACTGAGCTGATATACTGAACAATCAACTGGTAAATCATCAATACACGTGCCTGAGAAACCTGGATACAATTTGTCTTCATTCAGTTGACTAAGAGGGGTAATCTTGATGTGTAATGGTGATTGAATTCGAGATTCTATGTCTTGTTGAATGATCTGCTGTAGTGCGTTGACATCTTTGATTTGAGTGTTATTGAAAGAATTGAAATATAGCTTCATCGATTTTGACTCAATGATATAAGGAGATTGGCAGTCATAATCAAACTCTGCGAGTGCCACAATTGGTTTTCCTTGTTCATTTAGCCAGGATACTTCGTAATGATTCCAAATATCTCGTCCCACAAAAGGCAACGGCGGTGTTAGGTCAATTTTTTCGCGATTAAGTGAGCGGGCGATGGGAAATAACAAAGAAGGATCATATTGATGTTGGTAAGTGGTTTGCTTGCCCAGAATGCCATGTTGTTGCATAAAATACCCATGTGAGAAAAGATGAGGTGATTGTATTATAAACAATATTCATCTGTCATCTATATCTGGATTTTTGCTGTTTTTTGAATGGTTTAGACAGATTAGGGCGAATGGATTAAGTAAAGATGTTTGAACTTGAGATCTGGATAGTCCTTGATTGATTTGAAGGCTTTCCACACTCGTAGCAAAGTGTTTTCGTCATAGCATGTCGAAGCAAGTCTATGGTTGATATCAAAACGCAGGCTGCAACAAGGTGAGATGATGGTGATCAACCATGGCAATATTTAAATTTTTTCTTGCTCCCACAAGGACAGGGCGTATTTCTGCCTATCAGTTCATTGGCCATTGGATGTATAGGCGGTAACTGATGCCCCCCTGTGTAATACCAGATGCCTGAAACCTGAAGAAAATCGCTTATTTCATGGATACAGTGTAACGATTTTCCCTCCATAAATACCGCCTCAAATTCAACAGTCCCGTGCTCAGAGGTAGATTGAGTTGTTGCGAGTACATTCAGTTTTATCCAGTTCGCTGTCTTGGCCCAGTTATATGCATGGTCTTTATCAAAACCGACTAAAGCGCTGCCTCGCATGGTGTTTAAAATATATTCGATGTTTGCTTCTGAATAAGCTGTATATCGAGAGCGCATCAACGCTTCTGGTGTTTGGGGAATGCAGAGACCGTCTATATATGGCTTGCAACATTGCGTTGCGTTTTGACGAGACCCGCAAGGACAAAGCATTTGATTCAGCAAAAAATTAATATACTTTGATTATGCCATGAAATAAAAGCCCTTTCTATGAAAAAATGAATATGCAAAGTATAAACTTTTATTGGTATAAAATTGTTTGTGGATGAAAATTTTTAACTATTTTTTAAACAGATTTTGACTCGCTGTTTGATGAGTGCTATTTTAGAACCATTTAATATGGGCGTTTATGAGTAGACATTTTATTACCTCTTCTCTTCAAATTGGTTCGCTAAAAATTCCCAATCGATTGATTCAAGGGCCATTAGCAGGCGTGAGTGCGGCGCCATTTAGGAAACTATTTTATCAATTTACCGCTCCTGCCTATAGCGTCACAGAGATGATTTCAGCTCATGACGTACTGCATAAACATGATTTAAATTCTCGTTACCTTTATCGAGCCAAAGAGGAAACCTGTCTAAGTTATCAACTGTCAGGTATCGAACCATCTGTTATGGCTCAAGCTGCGTTGAAACTAGAAAGAATCGGTGCGGATTTGATCGATATCAATTGTGGGTGTCCAAAAGCAAAAATCCGCAAAAAGGGTGCTGGAAGTGCCTTGATGGATACGCCCGATTTACTATATCGTATTGTCGCTCGGGTGCGGGAGCTGATTCGTATTCCATTGACACTCAAACTCAGAATTTATGGCACATCAACGGATATTTTATTGGCTCAAATGCTTGAGCAAGCTGGTGCAGATGCATTAATTATTCATGGCCGAAAATGGACAGATGACTATGATAAACCCTGTGATTTTCATCATATCAACCTGATTAAACAGCACGTCAGTATCCCCGTTATTGCAAATGGTGATATTCGTGATATGACTTCTTTAGGTGTTGCGATGCATGAAAGTCAAGCTGATGCCTATATGATTTCTAGAGCAGGTTGCGGTTATCCTTGGTTGTATCAGTCTTTATTCGGTTCGACGTCTGTTCAACAGGTAGATTGCTCGATTCAGCTAGATTGCTTTTTACAGCATATGCATGATTTAGCTCTTCTTGAATCGGACTATCAAGCAGTGATGCAAAGTAAAACTTTGGTGCGATATTATTTTCGGCAAGCACTTGATGTTGAGCAATTAAAATATTTTTATACACTGACATCGTTGCGAGATATGGCATTGTATTTACGCAATACCATTTAGCTCTTATACTTTTCAATATGGTAAAACACCGATCGTGATATGAAACATGATCTCATAACCTTTAAAAACAGGATGTACGGATAAACGATGCATTTGGCGAAGACGGTTTAGTGATGGTGAAACCACTGATAAAACAAAATAAGCTGATGTTTCAAACTGCGCTTTAATAAGTTTACACAATTTAAAATCATGAATTTGTCCGATATTCTCTGGCATCAGTGCGACATGCTCTTCGGGATAAATCACAGAAATATGAGCGCCTATGTCATTTGATGCGTCAAAATAGTCTGGCTTCTGAATACCAGTATGGAATTGCTCAATGTGTGGATACGCTTGATGAACAAAACCGTCATCAACTTTCAAATAGCAATAATTAGATTTTTGTTCTATCCAACCTTTTAGCGATAAACCATCAACAGCTTTTAATATTTCTGCGTCGGGTATCTCATTGAACCTTAATCGATTTGGAGACATAAGGGGTAGCCCACTGCTTTTCAAAAGCGTCTAGTTCATTTTCTAACATCCATTGTAGATGGGCTTTTTGACTTTTTGCAATAAATTGTTGGCATGTCTGGCTTTTTTTATCAAGGCAATCAGGAACAATAATTGGCTTTGAAGCATTGAGCCACAGACTCTTGCCTGGCAAAAAGCTGTAGGTGAGAGCATTTCGATTAATCTGCTTGATGGTTTTGTATGCCAAATGATATCGTTCAGTGGCTTTGAAAAATTCTTGTGTCAGACTGGTTTCAGATATACCGGCATCATCGGTTGAAATAACGATAGGAACCTGATGATCTAGATAGTACGGAAAAGGGTGTGCTGTTGTGAGTGATAAAATGTCTTGATTGCTGGTGAGATTAATTTCTACAGCAATGTTTTCACTTGCCATTTGTTTAACCAGATTTTGGTAATCATCTTCTGCGTAAAGGGCCGCACCATGACCGATACGCTTTGCTTTGCCCAAGCGAATGGAGTCTTGGATATGGTTATGTTGCAGTTTATTTTGTGCCATTTCAGAGGTTAATTCACCTGCATGTAAACTGATGTTGACCGAGGGATATGCCTGATGTAAGAAACTCAAAAATTGCATGTGTTGCTTGAAATCACCAGAAGCTTTGGGGCCCTTTTCTGGCTGAACCATATTGATCCCTACGATGTCCTTAGATTGACTCGCAGCAACAAAACCTATGAGCGCATCACTAAAGACTTCATTTGGAGGTTTCTCACGTAAAACAAAATATTGAAATTTTACGGTGACTTGGCACGCGGCTGATTGCGGGTGCTTTTTGCAGCCTAATGCTTGACGAGTTTGCTTTAAAAGATATTTTGCTTGAAAAATTTGTTGATCTATCAATTGCTGCACACTGGGATCTGATAAAAGTAATTTCTTTTTTTCGTCTAATGACACGTTAGGTTTCGCCTCAGGAACCAACGCTCCTTGTTGCCTGGGATTTTGCATGATGATTTCAAGATATAGTTCATGTTGTTTTGCCGCATGTTGTATCATATCGACTAAGAGCGGAATGGTGAAATCTTGATAAATAGGCGAAACTTTTTGAAATATATTAAAAAAATGATCGTATCTGTCTGAATCATCTGGTTGCAACGTTTCCATCGACCAATCAGCTCTCAGTTGTTTGCTGTGTGCTGGATTTTCAAGGAAAGTTTGTATGGGGACGCCGGCACAATCTTTGAGAGGGCGACTTAGTGTGAATGTTTTAGGATCTATGCAATACTTACCTTGCTTAGCTAAACGGATTAAAGTGTCGAAATTTGCGCTACCATCGAAATGGGCATGTAGCTCACCGGCCTTTGGCATCTGTTGCAAAAAGCTGTATAACGCCTTAGGATCCTCTTTAACATGTTCGAACGCTAAATCAATGGTTGTTGCATACAAGTAATTTTGATGCATGCAAGTTAAAATAAACAATAAGCCTGATACAAAAGAATACTTTAATTTCAAAGACACCACCATTTTTACCGTATTATTACAAATCGAACACAATTATATCACAAAATATTGTTGAAGAGAAAAATCGAGGGGCATTATAGAATTCTACGGAAACTCGCTGAAGAAAGCATATTATAAGGTGTTGTGCCGCGCAGAACCTTCGTTTACAAGATAGTACATGAGAATTTAGGGCATCAAAGCGATGAAACAAAATACTTATCACTAGCGTTTCTAGGTAATGCCAATAATCTGGGTGTCTGCTTTTTAAAGCAGATTGAAGCATTCGAGCATCGTTCGGAATTAGGTCGTTGGTGACGAAAGGATTTTAGTCTGTTTCTTATCATTGACTAAAGCCTGGAATATCTTCTTTAGCAGATTTTGCTATATAAAACGGCCAAAATGAAATATAATTAAACATATAGATGTGATTGAAAAGGAGATGTTATGAGTTCAGAGCCTACTGATATGTCTGCAAGCCCTACCACAGAATCATCCGGTGCAGAATCAGCTATTGATTTATCATCTCCGGTCTCTGTTGCCGCTAATGCTACTCCTCCTACCGTTGGTGCTACCACCACAACGGCTACTTCTCTTGTCGAAAACCAGCCAGCTCCTCCCACAACAGAGGCTGAAGATGTCACGCCAAAACAGTCAGAAGATGAGGACGCTAGCGAAAAAAGGAAAAATTCATTCTTATCTGATGCGAAAGCAGGGTTTGATGAGGCTGAGCGTAAGAAAAAGCCTCAGGGTAAGAAAGGTAGTGCCAACGCTCATGTGGCAGCCCTTGAGCAAGGAGAGGAAGGTTTTGAAAAAATGGCTTGGAGTATGGCCAAACTGGGCTTCAATACGAATTTAGTAGCACTTAAAGGAGCGGGTAGTAAACTCCATTCTTTATATAATG
>VFQP010001966.1_pt1 | contig 24624 bp, 21 predicted proteins | sample 3512351 | NCBI WGS metagenome assembly VFQP01 (sample SAMN10412372, study PRJNA504923) | tailings metagenome | isolation source: Relicate 1 Philex TSF1 revegetated site | place: Philippines: Tuba, Benguet | collected 2017-08-29
GCATCCGGTCGATCTGCTCGTTGATCGAGGATTCCTTCTCGATATAGGTGTCCGACCGGGGCACGTAGGCCTCCGGCTGGTAATAGTCGTAGTAGGAGACGAAATACTCGACCGCGTTGTTCGGGAAGAAGCTCTTGAACTCGCCGTAGAGCTGGGCGGCCAGCGTCTTGTTCGGCGCCAGCACGATGGCCGGGCGCTGCGTCTCCTGGATGATCTGCGCGGCGGTGAAGGTCTTGCCGGAACCGGTGACGCCGAGCAGCACCTGGTCGCGTTCGCCCTGCCCGATGCCCGTGACGAGTTCGGAAATGGCCTGCGGCTGGTCGCCGGCCGGCGTGAAGTCCGAGACGATCTGGAAGGCCTTGCCGCCTTCCCACTTTTCGGGGCGCGCCGGCTTGTGCGGCACCCAGACCTGGCCGTTGACCTCCGGCCGGCCCTCCTGGATCAGGCGCTCCAGCGCCTTGACCGTGGCGGTGACGCCGGACTTGCCGATCTCGTCCTCGATGTCGAGCGCCTGCGCGTCCTCGACAGCAATGCCGAGGCGATGGGCCAGCGCCTTGTCGGTGACGCTGGCCTCGGCCCTGAACTCCGCCTGCGGGGCCTCCGAAAAGCCGGTGGTCGAACCGACGCCGGCCGTGCCGCGGTTGATGGCGGGGTTGAGCAGGTCGGCCAGCGCCGGCCCGAGCGGCTTCAGCTCCGGCTTGGAAGCCCTGGACTTCGGGGCGCGGGCGGGCTTGCCCGCGGGCGGTTTCGGGGATTTCGGCATGGCTGCAATATGGGCCCGCGGCCCGCAAAGCGGAAGGCGTCTGCTGCCGCGCTGCTGACAGGAGGTGGCGGCAACGCACACCTCAAGCCGCGCGCCTGTTCGCCTGCCCCACCGTGACAACTTCGGTGCGGCTCATGCCGCCGCCAGGCGCTCCGACATCGCGGCGATCCGCCGGAGGTCGGCGACATAGTCGCGATAGCCCTTTTCCCTCTCCGCCTCGTCCGGCAGGCGAAGCAGATAGGACGGGTGCACGGTGATGAAGCCCGGCCGGGCGCCGAAACGCGTCTCGCCGCGGTTGCGGGTGATCGGCAGGGGCTTGCCGGCAAGCGCCAGCACGGCGGTCGCACCGAGGGCGACGACGAGGCGCGGCGCGACGAGGTCCAGCTCCTTCTCCAGCCACCAGCGATAGTGTTTCACCTCGCTTGTCGTCGGCGTCTGGTGAATGCGCCGCTTGCCGCGCTGCTCGAACTTGAAGTGCTTCACGGCATTAGTGAGATAGGTCTCTTGGGGATCGAGCCCGGCTTCCTCCATGGCGCGGCGCAGGAGCTGGCCGGCCGGCCCGACGAAGGGCCGTCCCGCGAGGTCCTCGTGATCGCCCGGCTGCTCGCCGACGAAGGCGATGGCGGCATGGGCAGCCCCTTCGCCCGGCACGGCCTGCGTCGCGCCGGGCACCAGCGGTTCCGACGCGGCGATGATGCGATTGAGTTCGGTGAGCGTCCGCGGCTCGGCATCCATGCGCGCGGCGACCGCCTTGTCGGGATTGCGCTTCGCGGGCATGGCGGCCTCCCTGTCCATCATGTGCTCAACGCGCGAGCCGGCGGATCGCACCAGCGACGGGATGACGGCGGCCTCCGGCAGGTTGCGCCAGTACTTCTTCGGCATTTCCGCGCGCATGACCTCGGTGTTCAGCCGCGCGGGATTGAAGGTGCTTTCGTAGTAGCCGATCCAGCCGGCCTCGAAAGCGTCATGGTCCGGGGCATCCTCGCGACGGCCCGGCGGGCCGGTCCGCAGCGTGCGCGTGTCCCAGTGCAGCGAGCCGATGGGCGTCAGGATCGACCAGTTCAGCGCGCCGAAGCGCTCGATGAAGAACGGCGCCGCCGCTTCCAGAATGAAATGATCCGGTTCGAACCAGGCGACGAAGCATTCGCGCCCCTCCGCCATCGTGTGCCGGAAACGCAGGAAGGCGTGCATCTTGTGGAGGTCGCGGCGCACGCTCTTGTGCATGGTGCCGAGGCGATGAACGAGCGGGTCGCTCGCCACATCCATGAGCTGCCGCTCGCCATGCAGCAGCCGCCAGATCAACCGGTAGAGCAGGGCGAACCGTTCGGGATCGCTGTGGCAGACGGCCTTCTCGACAAGTTCCGCAGCTGGCCGCGGCAGCGAGAATGACGGGCCGTCGACCGGCGGCGCGGCGCCGAACAGGTCGGTTCCGCCGCCGCTGGCGAAGACGACCCTGTCCGGCCCGACACCTTTGGCGACGAGCCCTCGCACCGCCCGGCGAAAGCCGTCAAGATCGGCGCCCTCGGCGAGGTGAATGGTGGCGTGGTTCATCCGAACAGGCTCATCTGTTCCGGCGGCGGCGCGAGACGCTGGCGCAGGTCCACGCGATCCAGCGAATGGACCGGCCGGTGGTCGGCCGCGACGATGAAAGGCCGTGCACGCTTCAGCCCCGAAGTCAGCCGCGCAATATCGGCGAGCCGCAGCCGCGCGTGCCGGCGGGCGAGGATGATCTTGTCGACGACGCGTGTGCCGAGGCCCGGCACGCGCAGCAGCATCTCGCGGTCGGCGGCGTTGATGTCGACCGGGAAGCGGTCGCGGTTCTTCAGCGCCCAGGCAAGCTTCGGGTCGATGCCGAGATCGAGCATGCCGGCCTCGCCGCCAGCCGCGATCTCGTCGACCGAGAAGCCGTAGAAGCGCAGCAGCCAGTCGGCCTGGTAGAGCCGGCTCTCGCGCTGGAGCGGCGGTGCCTTCAGCGGCAGCGCGCGGCTTGCCTCGGGGATCGGGCTGAAGGCCGAGTAGTAGACGCGCTTGAGGTCGAAGCGCCGGTAGAGCGTGTCGCTGGTGCGCAGCACGCCCTCGTCCGTCGTCGCGTCGGCGCCGACGATCATCTGCGTGCTCTGCCCGGCCGGCGAAAACCGCCGCTTCTCCTCGCGCGCTTCCGCGATGCGCTCGTGCATCTGGCCCATGGCCGTCCGGATGGCGGCGCCGTCCTTTTCGGGCGCAAGCGCTTTCAGGCTCTCCCTCGACGGCAGTTCCAGATTGATCGACAGCCGGTCGGCCCAGAGGCCGGCCTGCTCGATCAGCCAGGGGCTCGCCTCAGGGATCGTCTTGAGGTGGATATAGCCGGCAAAGCCATGGTCGCGTCGCAGTTTCCTCGCGACCAGCATCATCTGCTCCATCGTGTGGTCGGCGTTGCGGACGATGCCGGAGGAGAGGAACAGGCCCTCGATATAGTTGCGCTTGTAGAACTCGACGGTCAGCGTCACGACCTCGTCGACGGTGAAGCGCGCCCGGGCGACGTTGGACGAACGCCGGTTGATGCAATAGGCGCAGTCGAACAGGCAGTAATTGGTCAGGAGGATTTTGAGCAGCGAGACGCAGCGCCCGTCAGGCGTATGGGAATGACAGATGCCGCTGCCGGTGGTCGAGCCGAGGCCCACGGCGCCCGCCGCGCGCTTCGGCGCGCCGGACGAGGCACAGGAGGCATCGTATTTGGCGGCGTCGGCCAGGATGCGCAGTTTGGCGGCAAGTTTCGGGTCCATCGGCCAGCTCATCTGTTCATGATACGTTCTCATCATGAAAGCGGCTTTTCAAGGGCGGCCCGCAGAGTCCGGGAGAAATGCCGCCCGCTGGGGGCGGCATCTGTCAGGTCATGCAGATCAGGCCAGCATATCCCTGACCATGGGCGCGACCTTCTCGCCGTAGAGCCGGATGCCGTTCATGAGCTTCTCATGCGGCAGCGGGCCGGCGCTGTATTTGAGCTGGAAGCGCGTCGCGCCCAGCGCCTTCACCGTCGCGGCGATCTTGCGCGCCACCGTCTCCGGGCCACCGACATAGAGCGAGCCGTGCGCGATCTCGCGGTCGAACTCGGCCCGCTGCATGGGCGGCCAGCCACGTTCGGAGCCGATCTGGTCGCGCATCCGCTTGTAGTCGGCATAGAACTCCTCGCGGGCCGCCGCGTCGGTCTCGCCGACATAGCCGGGCGAGTGGACGCCGATGGGCTGCGCGGCGAACTCGAACTGGCCGAGCGCGCGGTGATAGAGGTCGACATAGGGGCGGAAGCGGCCGGGCTCTCCGCCGATGATCGCCAGCATCAGCGGCAGCTGGTAGCGCGCCGCGCGCACCACCGATTCCGGGCTGCCGCCCACGCCAACCCAGGTCCTGAGGCGGCCCGTCTCGATCGGCGGGAACACCCGCTGGCTCGCGAGCGGCGGGCGGGTCGAACCTTCCCAGGTCACCGGGTCTCCGGTCAGCAGGTGCGCGAACAGGTCGAGCTTCTCGGAGAACAGCGTCTCGTACTGCGACAGGTCGAAGCCGAACAGCGGGAAGGATTCGGTGAAGGAGCCGCGGCCGAGGATCACCTCCGCCCGGCCGTTCGACACGGCGTCGAGGGTGGAGAAGCGCTGGAACACCCGGATCGGATCGTCGGAAGACAGCACCGTCACCGCCGAGCCGAGGCGGATGCGCTGCGTCCGCGCGGCGATGGCGGCCAGCGCCACCTCCGGCGCGGAAAGGGCGAAATCGCCGCGATGATGCTCGCCGAGGCCGATGAAATCGATGCCCAGTTCGTCGGCAAGGACGCCCTGCGCCACCACCTGCCGGATGACCTCGGCATGGGGCAGCGATTTCCCGTCCGGCCCCGACGTGACATCGCCGAACGTGTCGAGGCCGAGTTCAAGCTTGGCGGTCATGCGGGCTCCGTTGGAAGAATTGCTCTGGCGGTTACACGCGGACGAAAGCCGTGGCTTCCGCAACGGGACGCATGTGGGACCGGCGCAACCGTTCTGGAACCTGCATCCATGCAAACGCGGCTTGCATTGACCATCTTCCGCAAGGCGAGGCGGCGTGGCATGTCAGGCCTCAAGCAACCAGCCGACAGGAAACGCCCCATGACCATCACCCGCCGCGCGGCCCTGCCGCTGATCGGTTCCGCCCTCGCTGCGCCCGGCCTCGCCCGCGCGCAGGCGGATTACCCGTCCCGCCCCGTCACGGTCGTCGTGCCGCAGGCGGCCGGCGGCGCCAACGACATCATCGGCCGCATCGTCGCCGAGAAACTGTCGGAGGTGCTGGGCCAGCGCTTCGTCATCGAGAACAAGGCCGGCGCCGGCGGCAATCTCGGCTCGCAGGCAGCCGCCCGCTCCGCCCCGGACGGCTACACGCTGCTCGTCACGATCTCCGCGAGCCAGGCGATCAACCCGGCGCTCTACGCGCGCACGGGCTTCGATCCGGTGAAGGATTTCGCCCCGATCTCCATGCTCGGCACCGTGCCGAATGTGCTGGTCGTCAACCCGAACTTCGAGGCGAAGACCATCGCCGACCTTGTCCGCATGGCCAAGGAAAAGCCGGGCTTCTACCAGTACGCCTCGGCCGGCAACGGCACGCTGAACCATCTGGTCGGTGAGATGCTGAAGTCGCGCGCCGGCATCGACCTCAAGCACATCCCCTATCGCGGCATCGCCCCGGCGCTGGCCGACGTCATCGCCGGCCACGTGCCGATGACCTTCGCCAACCTCCCCGCCGCGATCAGCCAGATCCAGGGGCGCACGGTGCGCGCCCTCGGCGTCTCGACGCTGAAGCGCAACGGCTTCATCCCCGACGTGCCAACCATTGCCGAGTCCGTACCCGGCTTCGATGCCGAACTCTGGATCGCGCTCTACGGCGTCGCGGGCACGCCCCAGCCGGTCATCGACAGGCTGGTCGCTGCGACGCACCGGGCCATGGCCGCGCCGGAGATGAAGGACAAGTTTGCCCAGCAGGGCGCCGAGATCGTGACATCGACGCCGGCCGAACTCGCCGCCAAGCTGGACGCGGACCTCAAGGTCTGGGCCGAGATCGTCAAGGCGTCCGGCGCGCGGATCGAGTGATCTGCGCGCCCGCCCGAAGAACCGACGGCACCGCTGCGCGCGATCGCTCAGTTGGTGATGCGGATTCCCGCGCGCTCGATGACCGGTTTCCAGCGATCGCGCTCGCGCGCCACCATGGCCTTCACCTCGTCGGGGCTCGATCCGACCGCCTCGAAGCCAGCGCCGCGCAGGCGTTCAAGTGCTGCCGGGTCGCGCATGGCGGCAACGGCGGCGCGGTGAAGCTGCTCGATGGCGGCCGGCTGCGTCGCCGCCGGCACCATAAGCACGAACCACGAGGAGATCGCGAGCGCCGGAATGTCCGCCTCCGCGACCGTCGGCACGTCGGGCAGCATGTCGGAGCGCGTCGAGCCGGTCTGGACCAGCGCACGGACGCCGCCTGAGCGCGTCTGCGCCGCCGCGAGCGGGATCGACAGGAAGGCACCGCCGGTCTGGCCGCGCGCAATGTCGCCGATGCCGTCGGCCACCGCCCTGTAGTGGACCGGCTCGACCTTGAAGCCCGCGCTCTGCCCGAACAGCTCCGCTGCGATATGGCCGGGGCTGGTGACGCCGAACGTGCCGAGCAGCGTGCGGTCGGCCCGCTTCGCTGCGCCGATGAAGGCCGCGACCGAAGCCGGGCCGCCCTGAGCCGGCACGACGAAGGCGAAGTTGGTGCGCGCGACCTCGGAGACGTAGGTGAAGTCGCGGGCGGGATCATAGGGAAGGCTTGCGAAGGCGAAGGGCGCGATGGCGACCGAACCGACCTCGCCGAGGAGGACCGTCGTGCCGTCCGGAGCAGAGCGCGCGGCGCGCGCAGACGCCACCTGCCCGCCCGCGCCAGGCACGTTCTCGACGACCACGCTGACATTGCCGGTGCGCTGCATCGCCTCTCCAAGTATGCGCGCGAGCGTGTCGGGCGCGGTGCCGCCGGCGAACCCGACCATAAGCGTGATAGGCCGCTGCGCCTGCGCTCGTGCGCGATCCCCCGGCGCGCAGAGCACCGCCGCGGCCGCCACCATCATGCCAATCGCCAATCTCATCCGTCCCATGCGTCACTCCCCTGGTCTTATGATTTTTTTGGCGGCCGGCCGCTGCTGCGACGGCGTCCTAGCCGACCTCGTAGATGTCGAGCAGAACCTCGTCGGGCCGCCGCGTCCCGACGCAGACGAAGATCGAGCGCATCAGCCAGCCGAGTTCCGGCGCAGCCGTCTCGAAGCGCGGGACGGTGCGGAAGTAGATCAGCGCGGGATCGACCGGTTCGCCGCGCTTAAGCTTTGCGATGAGTTCGGGCGGACCGCGCCGAATGCCGGTGTTCTCGACATAGACACGGCTGCCGGCATCGGTCTCGATGACATAGCGGGCGTGGATATCAGCCAGCCCCTCGTCGCGGATCGACTGGTAGTCCACCCCGCCGGGCAGGATCGTGCCGGAGAGACGTGGGCCGCTGACCCGGCCTCCCAGAATAGGTATGAGGCGGCGCTCGCCGATCGGTGTCGGCCCGACCTCGATGGCGGGCGCGACATCGGCAGCGACGGAAAAGACAGGGATCAAGCTGGCCGGCATAGGGCTATCCTCACCCGCATGGGATCGTGACATCGCATAACGATTAGTGTCAATAACGATATACGGTGGCCAGGCGGCCGGAGCCACGGGGATGGGAGCAGCCCAGGTGGCCGCGCCTGGAAGCCGATCCTTTCCAAACTGTCACGTGATCCCTCGGCTGCTCCGTGATAATTTCGGCTGCAATCGAGGGACCTCATCCGCCATGCGCCGCTGGCCGCTCTACATCCTGATCCTCGCCGCGCTTGGCGGCGGCGCCTGGTGGTTCGCCGGGCCGGGAACCTTTGCTGTGGCCGACCAGCCCGCATGGCGCACGGTCAAGGTCGACCGCGGCGACGTGGTCGCTTCCGTCAACGCCACGGGCACGATCAACCCGATCTCGACCGTCGTGGTCGGCTCGCAGGTGTCGGGCCAGGTGCTGGAAATCCTCGCCGATTTCAACACGCAGGTTGAGGCCGGGCAGGTCCTCGCCCGCCTCGACCCGACGCAGGTGAAGGCGCGGCTCGATGGTGCCCGCGCCGATCTCGCCAATGTGCGCGCCGGCCGCCAGGTCCAGGAAGCGCAGATCGAGCAGAGCCGCGCGGACATCGCCCGCTCGGAGGCCGCAAGGCTCGATGCGGTGGCCAAGCTCGCCCAGGTCGAGGCGCAGCTCGCCGATGCCGAACGCATCCTGGCGCGCCAGAACGACCTGGGAACGCGCGGCTTCGCGGCGCAGGCCGCCATCGACACGGCCCGCGCCACGGCCGAAGCGCAGCGCGCAGCGCGCGATTCCGCGAGGGCTCAGATCACCTCGGCGGAGGCGTCCAAGCAATCCATCGAGGCGGGGCTGAAGGTCGCTCAGGCGACGCTCGGCACCTTCGACGCCCAGATCATGCAGCGCGAGGCGGTGGTCCGCCAGATCGAGGTCGATCTCGCCAATACCGAGATCAAGTCGCCCGTGGTCGGCACCGTGGTCCAGCGCCAGGTGGAGCTCGGCCAGACGGTGGCCGCCTCGCTCCAGGCCCCGACCCTGTTTCTGGTGGCGCAGGATCTCTCGTCCATGGAGATCTACGCCAATGTCGACGAGGCCGATGTCGGCCGCGTGCGCACGGGGCAGCCGGTGACCTTCTCGGTCAACGCCTACCCGAACCGCGAATTCCGTGGCGAGGTGAAGCTCGTGCGCCTGGGATCGCAGACGATCCAGAACGTCGTCATCTATACCGCCATCATCTCGTTCCAGAACCAGCGCCGGGAACTGCTCCCCGGCATGACAGCGACGCTACGGGTCATTTCCGACCGGCGCGAGAACGTGGTGCGCGTGCCGAACTCGGCGCTGCGCTGGCGTCCGGCCGGCACGGCCGCCGTCGAGCAGCAGCCGGCGCAGGAGGCGTCCAACCCCTTCGGCCCGCCGCAGATCGGCCGGGGCTGGGGCCGCGGCGGCGGCCAGCAGCAGGGCGGCGGCCGGCAGATGAACGAGTTCATCGAGAGCCTGAAGACCGAGCTTGGCCTCGACCCGAACCAGGGCGCGCAGATCGACGCCATCGTCGAGGAGGCGCGCCCGCAGTTCCGGGGGCTGATGGACCCCTCGCTCGACCGCAACCAGCGCATCGAGCGCGTGCGCCAGATTCGCGCCGACATGGCGAAACGCATCGAGGCCGTGCTGAAAGAGAACCAGCGGCAGGCCTTCGCCGACATCCGCGCCCGCTATGAGGGCGGCCGCGGCGGTGCGGGCGGCCAGCCGGGCCGGGTCTTCGTGGTGGGCGAGGACGGCAGGCCGCAGGCCGTGGCTGTCAGGCTCGGCGCGACCGACGGCTCGACCACCGAGATCGTCTCGGGCGCCATCGAGCCCGGCCGCGAGGTCATTATCGGCGGCGGCGCGCCGGCCGCGGCCCAGCCCGCCCCGCAGCGCGGCTTCCGGATGTTCTGAACGCCATGGCCGATCGTCCCATCGAGCGCCCGCTGATCGAGACCGCCGATCTCGCCCGCCACTACACGCTGGGCGATCAGGTCGTGACCGCACTCGCCGGCGTCTCGGTCGATGTCATCAGCGGCGAATTCGTCGCGGTGATGGGGCCGTCGGGCTCCGGCAAGTCGACCTTCATGAACCTCGTCGGCTGCCTCGACAGGCCGACCGCCGGCCGCTACGTGCTCGACGGCGAGGAGGTCTCGGCCATGTCGGCGGACGGGCTCGCCGAGGTGCGCAACCGCAAGATCGGCTTCGTGTTCCAGCAGTTCAACCTGCTCGACCGGCAGGACGCGCTGGCCAATGTCGAACTGCCCATGGTCTATGCCGGGCTCGGGCGGAAGGAACGCCGCGCGCGCGCCGAGGCCTCGCTCGCCAAGGTCGGGCTCGCCGAGCGCGTCCATCACCTGCCGACGCAGTTGTCCGGCGGCCAGCAGCAGCGCGTCGCCATCGCGCGCGCGCTCGTCAACGAACCCAAGGTGCTGCTGGCGGACGAGCCGACCGGCGCGCTCGACAGCCGCACCTCGCTGGAGATCATGGCGCTGTTCCAGGACCTGAACCGGCAGGGCATGACGGTGCTGATCGTCACACACGAACCGGATGTCGCGACTTTTGCGAGCCGCGTCGTGCGCTTCAAGGACGGGCGGGTGCTGTCCGACACGAAACAGGGGCCGATGGATGCGGCGCGCGCGCTGGAAGAGGCGGTCGAGGAAGCGGCGTGAGGTCGGCAGACCGGCGGCTGTGGCCAGCCTGAGGCGCGACGGCGCCGCCGCCTCGCCTCTCCCCGGCGGGAAGAGGCGATCTGATGCCCTGCATCAGCGAAATGCGCCCTTCGAGGCTCGGCTGACGCCTCGCACCTCAGGATGAGGGGGGAGAGTTGCACCCCGGTTCAATAGAACCCGGCGGTCGAGCCTCATCTGCCACCGATGCCAGTCACCGACGCCCTCATCCTGAGGTGCGGGAGAGCAAGGCGAACGAGCCTCGAAGGACGCACTTGCCCTGGTGCAATGCGCGGCCAGCTTGGGGCCAGCATCTCACGCATAGAGCCGCCTGATCGCGTCGGCGTATTTCGCCTCGATCGCCTTGCGGCGCACCTTCATCGTCGCGGTCACCTCGCCGTCGTCGTGGTCGAGTTCCTTGTCGAGGATCTCGAACCGGCGGATGTTGGCGACCTGCGCGAGGCCCTCATTGGCCTTGTCGACCTCGGCGCGGACCAGTTCCACCACCTGCGGCGCCTGCGACAGGTTCTTGTAATTGGTGAAGGCGATGCCCTTCATCTCCGCCCATTTGCCGACCGTCTCCATGTCGATCTGGATCAGGGCCGCGACATATTTCTGGCGGTCGCCGAAGACGATGACCTCCTTGATGAACGGGCTCGACTTCACCGCGTGCTCGATCTCGGTGGGCGACAGGTTCTTGCCGCCGGCGGTGATCATGATGTCCTTCTTGCGGTCGATGATCTTGATGTGGCCGCCCTGTTTCTCGGCGACGTCGCCGGTGCGCAGCCAGCCATCGACGATGGTCGCCTTGGTCGCTTCCTCGTTCTTGTAATAGCCCTCGAAGATGGCCGCGCCGCGCGCCATGATCTCGCCGTCCTCGGCAAGCTGGACCTGCGTGCCCTTCATCGGCACGCCGACCGTGCCGACCACCACGTCCTCCGGCGTCTGTCCCAGAATGCCGCCCGAAGTCTCGGTCATGCCGTAAATCTCGACCAGCGGCACGCCGATGGTGCGGAAGAAGCGGATCACCTCCGGCGAGATCGGTGCCGCGCCCGTGAAGGCGACGCGGCAGCGGGTGAGGCCGATGGCATTGTTCAGCGCCCGGAACACGGCGACATAGGCGAGCCCGTGCTTCGCCTTCTCGGTCAACGACCACTGGCTGCGCGGCTTGTCCGCGAAGGGCTCGCAGAGCGCGAAGGCCTTGGCATAGAGCCATTTCTGCAGGGGCTTGGCCTCATACATCTTGACGCGGATGCCGGAATGCATCTTCTCCCAGATGCGCGGCACGCCGAGGAAGCTGAGCGGTGCGACCTCGCGCAGGTCCTCCTGCACGGTGCGCAGGGATTCGCCGAAATTGACCTGGCTGCCCGAATAGAGCGGGCCGAACACCGTCGTCGCCTGCTCGGCGACATGGCAGAGCGGCAGGTAGGACAGCGTCGTCCAGCCCTCGCCGATGCCGTAGCGGTCGAGCAGGCCGTTCGCCCCCGCGCGGATGTTGCGGTAGGAGAGCATCGCGCCCTTGGGCTTGCCGGTGGAGCCGGACGTGTAGATCAGCAGCGCGATGTCGCTGAGCGAATGGTCCTTCATCAGCGCGTCGACGATGCCGGGGTTCTTCTCGTATTCGGCGCGGCCGAGCGCCTCCACCTCGTCGAAGGTCATGACGAGGCCCGGCTCGTAGCCGGCAAGGCCGCGGTTCTCCAGCGCGATGATCCTTGTCACCTTCGGCAGGTCGGCGCGCGCCTCCACCACCTTGTCGATCTGCTCCTGGTCCTCGCAGACGACGATGGAGCAGTCCGCATGGTCGAGGACATAGGCGACCTCGTTCGACGGGCTGGTCGGATAGACGCCGACCGTCACCGCGCCGACGACGCCGGCGCCGATCTGCGACAGCACCCATTCGATGCGGTTCTCGGAGATGACGCCGATATGGCCCTTCGGCTGAAGGCCGAGCGCGCGGAAGCCGAGGCCGACATGGCAGGCCCTCAGCCAGTATTCCGCGAAGGTCGTCGGCTGCCAGATGCCGAAGCGCTTCTGGCGCAGCGCGACCTTCTCGCCACGCTCGGCGGCATGCGTCTTCAGCATCTGGACGATGGTCAGCGCCGGCAGGCTGGCGGCCGGATCGGCGGCAGCGGACGAGGCGGCTTCGCGCGGCAGGTCGAGGGTCATTGCGGTCGCGGTCATGACAGCCACCTCTTGCGGCGCTTGTAGTGTTTGATGTCGCGATAGCTCTTGTGGGAGAGCCCGAGATAGAACTCCTGCACGTCGCGGTCGGCGACCAGCTTCTCGGTCGGCCCGTCGATGACGATGCGCCCCGTTTCCATGATGTAGCCGTAATGCGCGATGGACAGCGCCACGGTGGCGTTCTGCTCGACGAGGAGCATCGAGACGCCCTCTTCCCGGTTGATCCGGGCGATGATCGAGAAGATTTCCTCGACCAGCAGCGGCGCGAGGCCGAGCGAGGGTTCGTCCAGGAGGATGACGCGGGGCTTGGCCACCAGCGCGCGGCCGATGGCCAGCATCTGCTGCTCGCCGCCGGACAGATAGCCGGCAATGGACTTGCGCCGCTCGGCGAGGCGCGGGAAGTAGCGATAGACGAGATCGAAGTCCGGCTTGGCGTCGGTGCGCCCGGAAAGCGCGTAGGTGGCGGAGGTCAGGTTCTCTTCCACCGTCAGGTCGCCGAAGATGCGCCGCCCTTCCATGACGTGGAACAGGCCGGAGCGCACCAGCCTGTGCGGCGTCACCTGCTCCACCGGCTTGCCGTCGAAGGTGATGCGGCCTTCGGTGACCTGGCCGTTCTCCATCGGCAGCAGCGCCGACACGGCCTTGAGCACGGTCGATTTGCCCGCGCCGTTGGAGCCGAGCAGGGCGACGATGCGGCCCTTCGGCACGACGAGGGACAGGCCCCGCAGCGCCTGGATCGCCTTGTTGTAGACCACCTCGATATTGTTGACCTCGAGGATCGCTTCGGCCGTCTCTGCCATGGGTTCACCGTCAGGGCATGCTGCGGAAAAGCGGGGACCGGTTTCAGGTAGCAGCATGCGGCAACTGGGAATCTGCAATAGAAAGCGGCGGCCCCGCGAGGGCGAGGCCGCCGGTCAGTCAGCTCGCCGCCGAGATGGTGATCCAGTCGGAGGCGGGCTTCAGCGCCTTGTCGGCGGCGCTGTATTGATAGACCCGGCCGTGCGGGAACGAGTTGCCGGTCATGGTGATCGGCACGCCGAAGACGCCGCCGGAATCGAAATTCCGGATGGCGCGCGCGTGCTTGATCATGTTGGCGGCGTTCAGCTCCTCGTTGGCGGCGAGTGTGCGGCGCAGGACCTCGATCGCCAGCATGGCGTTGGTCCAGCCCTGATAATAGGCGTGGGTGCGCGTCTTGCCGACATTGGCGGCCTTGATGACCTCGATCTGCGCGCCCGAGGCGGCCAGGTCGAAGTTGTAGGCGGAGACGCCCATATAGCCGTCGGCGGCGGCGCCCGCGCGGTTCATCAGCACCGTGTCGGTGGAGTAGAACGTGCCCATGAACTTCGAGGTCATGCCGGCCTGACGGGCCTGCGCCATGAATTCCGGGATCGGCTGCAGCACATAGCCATGGAAGATCACGTAGTCCGGATTGCGCCGGCGGATCTTGAGCACGTCGCCCGACACGTCGACCGAGCCCGGCTGCGTGACGATCTTCTCGACCAGGTTGAGCTCGAGGCGCTTGGCCTCGGCCTCGCCCGCGGCGATGGGATCGCGGCCGAACTCGGTGTCCGAATGGACGAACACGACCGAGGCGCCCTTCTTCTGGCTGGCGATGTAGCGCAGCAGCACGCGCATCTGGTCCGAATAGTTCGGGCCGGGAATCCACTGGTTCGGGAAGGCCTGCGGATTGTCGATCTCGGAAGCGAAGGAAGCACCCGCCATGACGGTGGTGCCGCGCCGGTTCAGCTCCGGATTGATCGCCTTCTGGAAGCCGGTGGAGTCGCCGAAGAACACCGGCACCTGATGCTGCGAGGTGATGCGCGTGAAGATCGCCACGGCATTGTCGACGCGATAGCCGGAATCCTCGTTCACGTAGCGGATGCGGCGGCCCTGCACGCCGCCGTTCCTGTTGAGGTGGTCGAAATAGTCGCGGCCGCCCTCGAAGCCCTCGACGCCGGCGAAGGCGAAGACGCCGGACATCGGATTGGCGGCGCCGATGACGAGTTCGGGCGCCTGCGCGAAGGAGCGGCCTCCGCCCGTCGAGACGAGGGCTGCGCCGAGGCCGAGTGCGTTGAATGCACGGCGGGAAAGCTTGGACTGGGAAAGTTGGGTCATCTGGGTCTCCTCAAGGTGGTTCCCGCCTTGCCGGCGGTGTCGTGTGTGTCAGGTGCGGAACGGCCAGAGCGCGAAGAACCGGCGCATGCGGCGCCAGACCTCGGCAAGACCCATGGGTTCGAAGATCAGGAAGCCGACGATCAGGAGGCCGAAGACGATGTTGCGGACGGGGGCGAGATAGATGGAGGCGTCCGGGAACCAGGGCACCAGCGCCGTCGCCATCAGCTTCAGATATTCCGGCACGAGGGTCATGAAGATCGCGCCGGAGATGCCGCCGATGATCGTGCCGGCCCCGCCGACGATGACGGCGGCGAGGAAGAAGATCGAGGCAAGCGCCGGGAAGCTTTCCGGCGTCACGACGCGGAACAGATAGGCCCAGAGGCCGCCGGCCACACCCGCATAGAAGGACGAGATGGCGAAGCTCATCAGCTTGTACTTGAACAGCGAGATGCCGATGATCTCCGCGGAGATGTCGCGGTCGCGGATGGCGATGAAGGCGCGGCCGACGCGGGTGCGGAACAGGTTCTTCGCCGCCAGCACCATGACCACGCAGATCGGCATGACCAGCCAGTAGAGCCGGTCCGGCGTCGCCAGTTCGACGCCGAGGATGCGGGCGGTCGGCACGTTGAGGCCGCGCAGGCCCCCGGTGACCGGCGTCCAGTTGAGGAAGATGAAGCCGAGGATGACGGAGGCCGCGAGCGTCGCGATGGCGAGATAGAGCCCCTTGATGCGCAGCGACGGCAGGCCGACCAGATAGCCGATGGCCGCGGCCACCGTGCCGGCAAGCACGAGGTTCAGAAGGACCGGCGTGCCGAAGCGCCCGTCGAAGAAGGCGACCGTGTAGGCGCCGACCGCCATGAAGGCGGCGTGGCCGAGGCTGACCTGGCCTGTATAGCCGGTCAACACGTTGAGGCCGGTGGTGGAGATGACGTTGATCATCACCAGCACGGCGAGGAACATCCAGTAGTTCGACGCACCCAGCGGATAGACGAGGAGACCGGCGATCAGCAGGCCGAACCAGACGCGCTGCGTGTCCGTCTTGAACAGGCCCTCGTCGGCGGCATAGCTCTCCTTGGCGGTAGCGACGCGCATATCAGAGCCTCTCGATCTCGTGCGTGCCGAACAGGCCGTAGGGCCTGACGACCAGCACCACCAGCAGGATCGAGAAGGTGGCGAGCAGCTTGAACTCGCCGCCGAGGAAGCGCCCGACCATGGCCTCCAGCCAGCCGATGAACAGGCCCGCGATCAGCGCGCCGGCGATGGAATCGAGCCCGCCGACGATCACCACGACGAAGACGGAGAGGCCGAACAGGCCCATCGCCGACGAGATGCCGCCGACCGAGCCGACGAGAATGCCGGCGAGCGCCGCGACCACCGCCGCCAGCATCCAGGAGAACGAGAAGACGCCGGGCACGTCGATGCCGACCGAGGACGCCGCCGCGCGGTCGGTGGCGGTGGCGCGCAGCGCGATGCCGCCGCGCCAGAAGGCGAACACCGTGATCAGCACCGCGATGACGGCCGCGGCGATCAGGAAGGAATAGAAGGTCTTCGATGCGATGAAGGCGTCGCCGACGATGATCGGCTGCGAGGGCAGGAACTCCGGCAGGCGCCGCGGCTCGGCCGACCAGATCAGCTCGACGACGCCGATCAGGATCGAGGTGAGCCCGATGGTCACCATGAAGACGGAAACCGGATTGTCCTTAAGGAGCGGGCGGATCATCGTCCGCTCGATGACGCCGCCGATGACAGCCGCGACGACCAGCGTCAGCGGCACGGATGCCCATATGGGCAGCGCCAGTCCGGCGGAAAAGCCGTAGAACACGAAGGCGCCGATCATCAGCATTTCGCCGATGGCGAGATTGATGACCTTGGTGGCCTTGTAGATGATGACGAAGGCGACGCCGGTCAGCGCCATCAGCGAGCCGGTGCCGAGGCCGGCGAGGCTGGTTTCCACGACATCGACGAATTCGACGGCCATCAGGCGACCTCCTCGACAGCCGCCCTCTGCGGATCGCCGGACGATCCGAGATAGGCCTTGATGACATCCGGGTTGGCGCGCACCTCGGCCGGCGTGCCGGCGGCGATGCGGCGGCCGAAATTCAGCACGCAGACATGGTCGGAAATATCCATGACCATGCCCATGTCGTGCTCGACCAGGAGGACCGTGACGCCCCACTCCTCGCGCACGTCGAGGATGGCGCGGGCCATGTCCTCGGTCTCCTCGCGGTTCATGCCGGCGACCGGCTCGTCGAGCATCAGGATGCGCGGGCGCATGGCGAGCGCGCGGGCGAGCTCCACCTTCTTCTGCAGGCCGTAGGGCAGGATCGCCACCGGCACGTTGCGGATGTGGTCGAGTTCGAGGAAGTCGATCACGTCGCGCTCGATCTCGGCGCGCAGCTCCATCTCCTCGCGCTTGGCGCGGCCCCAGTAGAGGAAGGCGTCGAAGACGTTGGTGTTGAGGTGCGCGTGGCGGCCGAGCTTGATGTTGTCGAGCACGGTCATGCCGCGGAACAGCGCGATGTTCTGGAAGGTGCGGGCAAGCCCCAGCTTCGCGCGGTCGCGCGCCGGGACATGGGTGATGTCCTCGCCGTCCAGTTTCACCGTGCCGGTCTTCGGCTTGTAGAAGCCGGAAATGGCGTTGAAGGCCGAGGTCTTGCCCGCGCCGTTCGGGCCGATCAGCGCGGTGATCGAGCCGGCGGCGACGTTCAGCGAGACGCCGTCGAGCGCCTTCACGCCGCCGAACTGCAGCGAGAGACCGTCGACGTCGAGCGCGGCTGCGGGCGGCCGCACGGGCGCGGCCGAATCCAATGGCGACACCGCCATATCCTCCCTGGAAGGCGCCGCGCGGCTTGCCGCCGTCTTCGTCGCCGAATGCGTTCCGTGCCGGCCCTGTCGGGATCCGACCCTCGCGCGCAACCTACCCTTGGGTATGGTCAGGTCAATGCGATTCCGCACGAAACCGGCCTGATCAGCCGATTGGAGGATGGTTGCGCTCGGCGCGACATCGACCGTCGCGCCGTCGGCCTAGCGCGCCAGCTGCTCCGTCGGTATCGTCATGGTCACGACCAGGCCGGTTCGCCGCCAGTCATAGGCGATGGAGCCCTTGAGCTGCCGCGTGATCGCCATATCGATGAGCCGGGTGCCAAACCCCGTCTGCGCGGGTGGCGTTGGAGCCTGGTCGCAAACCTCCGACCACACCATTTCCAGCACCTTGTCCCGCGTGGTCCACGCGATGTTCAGGAAGCCGGTTTCGGCACAAAGGGCCCCATATTTCGCAGCGTTGGTGGCCAGTTCGTGCAGGACGAGCGACAGGCCGTTGATCGCTGCCTCGCTCAGCCGGACGGCAGGGCCGCTGGGCGCGAAGCGCGGTTCTCCGTTCACGCCCGCATAGGGTTTCAGAACAACATCCAGCAACCCGCCCAGACTGGCCGCCCCGTCGACGACTTCGTTCATGACCAGCGCGTGAGCGCTCGCCAGCGCATGAAGCCGTCCGGACAAGGCGACCGCCATCTGGTCCTTGTCGCCCTGGCCGCGAGCGCTGAAGCGGATCATGCTGTCGATGAGGGCAAAAACGTTCTTGACGCGATGGTTGAGTTCGCGCGTCAGCAGTTCCTGCTCGGCAAGGGCTTCACGAAGCTGCTTCTCGGCCAGCGTCGTGCGAAGCGCCGCGGCGGCAAGACTTGCCAGTTCGCTTGCCGAGCGGGCATGTTCGGCATGGAAGTGACCCTCCGTGTCGCTGACGATCCAGAGGGTTCCGACCGGACCGCTCTCGCCCACCAGCAGGGGAACGAGAAGCACTTCCGGAAGGACGATGCCGGCCTCGGCGACCCAGGCATAGTGCCTCTCCGGATGCCGGGTCAGGACCGGACTGCACGCATCGACGGTGACCCCGCAGGGACTCTCGTTGCGCGGCGTCGTGGCGCCTTCGAATGGCGAGAGCAATCCGACCAAATGATGCCAGCGGAAGACCTCGACGCCGCCCGCCTCCTCCAACAGGCTCAAGCCCGCCGAAACACCATTCGTCAGCACCATCGCGAGCTGGACGAATTCCGGCAGAATGGCCTCGGGCCGTTGCGCCATGCTGGCGACGAGCCGCTGGAGCGCGTCCTTCTCCATCCGGTAGTCGGGACGGGGGGCCGGGCGAGAATCAAGGGCAGCCGTGATGAAGACATCGGCCGGGAGGGACTGCGGTTTCTGAAGCAGGTCCATGGTCCAGGCCTCCCCGGTCCTTCGTCGGTCGGCAGATGATCTTGCCCCCGCCAGTGAAGCAGATGCGAAGCGCGCGTCAAACCGCGCAACTGCCTGATCGGGCCTCGCCAGACGTGTTTTGCGCACTGGATTACCGGCAATGGATGGATCTAGCCGTCGAGCGCCGTCAGTCCCGCCCCGGCGAAACCGCCATCCACGGCGATCGCCTGGCCGGTGACGTAGGCCGACTGGTCCTCGTCCAGCAGGAAGGCGATGAGCGCGGCGATCTCGTCCACCGTGCCGTAGCGGCGCATGGGCACATGGCGGATCCACTGCTCGCGCGTGGCCGCATCGTGGATGGCGGCGACCAGCGGCGTGTCCACCGGCCCCGGGCAGACCGCATTCACTCGGATGAGCCGGTGGGCGAGATCGACCGCCAGTCCCTGCGTCATGTTGATGACCGCCGCCTTGGACGAGCCGTAGGCGACGCGCCCCTTCGAGCCGCGCAGGCCGGCAACCGAGGCGATGGTGACGATGGAGCCGCCGCCGGTCTCGGCCATCACGCGGGCGGCCGCGCGCGCGGTGACGAAGGTGCCTATGACGTTGACCGCATGGATGCGCTGGAACTGCTCGACGCTGGTCTCCAGCGCCGGCACGTCCGCGCCGATCCCCGCCGAGGTGACCGCGCCGACCAGCCGGCCGCGCTCCGCCGCCGCGGCGATCCAGGCGTCCACCGCCGCCTCGTCCGTCACGTCGACCGCCGCATAGGTGCCCTTCGCGCCGAGCGCGGTTTCGGCGGCGGCCAGCGCCCGGCTGTCCCGGTCGGCGACCGCCACGTGCCAGCCCTTCGCCACCGCGGCGCGGGCGGCGGCAAGGCCGATGCCGGAGGCGCCACCGGAAATCGCGACGATGCTGCGCTCCATGGGGGCCTCCCGTGCTTCTGGCCTAGCGTGATGGAAGCATCAGCCGGGCCGCGAGTCAGCGGTGGTGCTTTCCCGGATTTTGGCTCAGCGGAAGAGCAGGCACCATTCCACCCTCCCCTGCATGGGGAGGGTCGGCCGGCGGAGCCGGCCGGGGTGGGGTGCCAGACACGATGGGTTCAGCGATACCAGCTAGATCGACAGGATTCAGGAGGAAGCGCGCTGCGGAAATGCGCGCTGCGATGACCAATGCCGAGCGAACCCTTTGGCGTGCCCTCAAGGCCATTACCCTCCAAGGCACGCATTTCCGCCGACAAGTGTTGATCGGGCCCTACATCGCCGACTTCGCGTGTCTTGCCGTGAAGCTCATCGTGGAGGTCGATGGCTCGCAACACGGTCTACCCGACCATCAGGACGATGACGCGAGGCGTACCAGCTATCTTGAGGGGCAGGGCTTTCGCGTCCTTCGCTTCTGGAACGTGCAGGTATTGCGGGAAACGTCCTCGGTTATCGACACCATCCACCATGCGATCTTTGAAGCGCGCGACCCCGACCAGGCGATCACCCACACCCGGTCCAGACGCAACCACCCCACCCCGGCTCGCGTTGCGAGCCGACCCTCCCCCTCCAGGGGAGGGTGAGCGAAGCCGCTCGGGCAGGTGCATGGATCAGAGATCACCCTCCGCGAGCCCTTGCCAGCGCCGCCGTCCTCGTCCCATCATTCCGCCAACAACCGGGCCGCCAGATGCCCGGGTTCGCCAAGGGTTAGAGAAACGCAATCGGGAAGGGAGGCGCACCATGTCGGAGCGCAGCAACGGGTTTCGCGTGACGCGCCGCACGGCGGTCGCCGGCATGGGCGCGCTGGTTTTCGCGCCGTGGGTGTCGAAGGCGCAGACGCTGAAGAGCGAGTACAAGCTCTCGGTGGTCGGCAACCGGCCGATCGCGCTGTCGGAAGGCGCCTTCCAGTGGGCCGAGATGGTGACGAGCCGCACCAACGGCCGCATCAACGTCAAGGTCTATCCGGGCTCGCAGCTCGTCGGCGGCGACCAGACCCGCGAACTGGTCGCCATGCGCCAGGGCGTGATCGATTTCACGGTGTCCTCGACCATCAACATCTCGCCGCAGGTGCGCGAGATGAACATCTTCTCGCTACCCTTCCTGATGCCCGACCACAGGGCCTTCGACGCCATCGTCAACGGCGAGGTCGGGCAGGCGCTGTTCAAGGTCATGGAGACGCGCGACGTGGTGCCGCTCGCCTGGGGCGAGAACGGCTTCCGCGAACTGTCCAACTCCAAGCGGCCGATCCGCGCGCCGGCGGACCTGCGCGGCCTGAAGATCCGCTTCGCCGCGGGCGCCATCTTCTCCGACATCTATAACGGCCTCGGCGCCAACCCCGTGCAGATGTCCTTCGCCGATTTGCAGCCGGCCCTCTCCACCGGCGCGGTGGACGGGCAGGAGAACCCGGTCAACCTGTTCCTCGGCCTGAAGATGGACGCGCTCGCCCAGAAGCACATGACGATCTGGAACTATTGCGTCGACGCCGGCCTGTTCCATGTCGCCAAGCCTGTCTGGGACACCTTCTCGGCCGCCGACAAGGAGATCGTCCGGCAGAGTGCGCTGGACGCCGCCAAGGTGCAGATCGGCGCGACCCGCAAGGGCCTCGGCGTGCTCGACCCCAACGACAAGTCGTCGCTCGAGGAACTCGCCAGGCGCGGCGTCGCCACCGTATCGCTGACGGCCGAGGAGAAGCGCGCCTTCGCCCGCGCCACGCGGCCCGTCTTCGACAAATGGGCGGCGCAGGTCGGCGCCGACCTCGTCAAGAAGGCCGAGGCCGTGGTCGCCGCCAACAGCTAGGGCTTGCCGCCCTCGCGCAGCCGGGCCTCGCCGCCCGGCTGCCAGCCTCTCCCGCCTGAAAGCACCTCGCCTTGTCAGCCGAACCCGATCCGACGGCTCCGCAGCCGAACCCCAAGACGCGCGTGCCCCTGAAGATCGAGGAGGTGCTGATCGCCGCCGCCATGGCCGGCATGGCGCTCATCACCTTCGGCAACGTTGTGGTGCGCTACCTGACCAGCGTCTCCTTCGCCTTCACCGAGGAATATTCAGTGGTGCTGATGGTGGTGGTGACCATGCTGGGCACGTCGTTGGCGATCGCCGCCGGGCGCCACATCCGCATCGGCTATTTCGTCGACCTCCAGCGGCCGGAGGTGCGCGTTCGCTTCGAGATCGGCGCGATGGCGCTGGTGGTGGTCTGCTTCGGCATCCTGTTCGTCTATGGCGCAAGCCTGACCTGGGACGAATATCGCTTCGAGGTGCTCTCGCCCGGCCTCGGCCATCCGCAATGGCTCTATACCGGCATGCTGCCGCTGCTGTCGCTCGCGGTCATCGGCCGCGCCGTCGGCCGGATCCTTCGTTTCATCAGGGGTGAAGAGGCATGACCGGCTTCATCCTCTTCGGCGCCTTCGTCGTCATGCTGTTCGGTGCTGTGCCGATCGGCGTCGCGCTCGGCCTTGCCGGCACGCTCGCCATCTGGCTCGCCGGGCAGAGCATCATGGCCGTGCCGACCAACGTCTATACCGGCATCGCCAAATATCCGCTCATCGCCATTCCGATGTTCGTGCTGGTCGGGTCGGTCTTCGACCGCACGGGCGTCGCGCTCCGTCTCGTCCGTTTCGCCACCGCCCTCGTCGGCGCGGGACGCGGCGCGCTGGCCACCGTCTCGGTGCTGGTCGCCATGGTCATCGGCGGCATTTCGGGCTCGGGTCCGGCCACCTCGGCGGCGGTCGGGCAGGTCGTCACCCGCTCGATGATCCGCGACGGCTATCCGCGCGCCTTCATCGCCTCGACGGTCGGTGCGGCCGCTGCGACCGACATTCTCATCCCGCCCTCCATCGCCTTCATCATCTACGCGGTGATGGTGCCGGGCGTCTCGGTCCCGGCCATTTTCGCCGCCGGCATGTTCCCCGGCATCCTCGCCGGCATCGCCATCATCGTGCCGATCCTGATCATTTCGTGGCTCAGGAATTTCGGCGGCCAGATGCGGGAAACCGAGGATCGGCTGACCGTCTGGGGCACGTTCAAGGAGGCCATCTGGGGCCTGATGGCACCTGTGGTCATCCTCGGCGGCATGCGCATCGGCGCCTTCACGCCGACGGAAGCCGCGGTCATGGCCGTCTTCTATGGCCTGTTCATCGGCTTCTTCATCTACCGGACGCTGACGCTGCGCGACGTCTACGAGATGCTGGTGGAGGCCGGCGAACTCTCGGCCGTCATCCTGATCGTCGTGGCGCTCGCCTCGGTCTTCGCCTGGTCGACCTCGACGCTCGGCGTGATCGAGCCGGTGGCCAAATGGATCGTCGGCCTCGGCCTCGGGGAATACGGCACCATCGCGCTCCTGATGATCGCGCTGATCGTCATCGGCATGTTCCTCGACGGGGTCTCGACCTTCCTGATCCTGCTGCCCGTCCTCATTCCCATCGCCAATTCCTTCGGCTGGGACCTCGTCTGGTTCGGCGTGATCCTGACCATGAAGATCGCCATCGGCCAGTTCACGCCGCCGCTGGCGGTGAACCTCATGGTGTCCTGCCGGATCGCGCAGGTGCCGATGGAGGCGACGATTCCCTGGGTGGTCTGGATGATCCTCGCCATGTTCGTGGCGCTGGCCATGGTCGTCGCCGTGCCGGACATCGCCCTCTGGCTGCCGCGCGTGCTCGGCTACTGAAGCCGGCCCCATGAGGTCGGCGGTCGCGCAACCTGCACCTTGCACGACGGAAGTGCGTCCTTCGAGGCTCGCTGCCGCTCGCACCTCAGGATCAGGACGATTGAGAATGGCACTGCGGTTCCTGTCAATGCGATCCGGCCGTTCATTCACCGCCGATGCCAGGCACGACCGTCCTGATCCTGAGGTGCGAACCCGAAGGGTGAGCCTCGAAGGACGCAGGTCGATGGTGCAGCCGTTCCACAGCGGGCTCCTTGTGGGCTTCCCTGCCAATCGGACGAATGGCAGCCGAACCTGACCGCTCGCTCATCTTGATGCACCGCGGAAAATCCACCATTGTCCGCCGGTCAGTTCACCGGATGCGACAGGCATTCCAACCGAGGCCGCGGGCGTGGCCCGTGGGAGGCGATTTCAGATGAGTTCAAAGGTTTATTCCTCCGCCAGGGAGGCCCTGGCCGGCCAGATCAAGGACGGCATGACGCTGATGGCCGGCGGGTTCGGCCTCTGCGGCATTCCCGACGTGCTGATCGAGGCTGTCAGGGATTCCGGCGCGAAGAACCTCACCTTCATCTCCAACAATGCCGGCGTCGACGGCGCCGGCCTCGGCATCCTGCTGGAGACCAAGCAGATCAGGAAGATGATCTCCTCCTATGTCGGCGAGAACAAGCTGTTCGCGCAGCAGTTCCTCTCCGGGGAGCTGGAGCTTGAGTTCAACCCGCAGGGCACGCTGGCCGAGCGCATCCGCGCGGGCGGCGCCGGCATTCCGGCCTTCTTCACCAAGACCGGCGTCGGCACGATCATCGCCGACGGCAAGGAAGTGCGCGAGTTCGACGGCGAGAAATACGTGATGGAGCGCGGCCTGTTCGCCGACATCTCGCTCGTCCATGCCTGGAAGGCCGACAAGGAGGGCAATCTCGTCTTCCGCAAGACCGCCCGCAACTTCAACCCGATGATGGCGACCGCCTCGCGCATGACCATCGTGCAGGTCGAGCACCTCGTCGAGGTCGGCGAGATCGACGGCGACACGATCCACACGCCCGGCGTCTATGTGAAGCGCATCGTCCACGTGCCGAATGCGGTCAAGCGCATCGAGCAGCGCACCACCCGCCCGAAAGCGGCCTGAGAGGAGACGAGACCATGGCATGGACCCGTGACCAGATGGCCGCCCGCGCCGCCAAGGAATTGCGCGACGGCTTCTACGTGAACCTCGGCATCGGCATCCCGACGCTGGTTTCCAACCACATCCCCGCCGGCATGAGCGTGCAGCTCCAGTCGGAGAACGGCATGCTCGGCATGGGCCCCTTCCCCTTCGAGGGCGAGGAGGACGCCGACCTCATCAATGCCGGCAAGCAGACCATCACCGAACTGCCGACGACGAGCTACTTCTCCTCGTCGGACTCGTTCGCGATGATCCGCGGCGGCCATATCGACCTCTCGATCCTCGGCGCCATGCAGGTGGCC
>VFQP010001967.1_pt1 | contig 24615 bp, 18 predicted proteins | sample 3512351 | NCBI WGS metagenome assembly VFQP01 (sample SAMN10412372, study PRJNA504923) | tailings metagenome | isolation source: Relicate 1 Philex TSF1 revegetated site | place: Philippines: Tuba, Benguet | collected 2017-08-29
ATTTTCATGATTTTGGATGTATTTGTCAATATCAACATATAATTCGGCAAAATTTCTCTCACGATAATTTCCTTTCATGCTTACCGACAAAATTGTGAATAAACCTGTGTTTACCAGAATAGACCAAAAGAATATTTCAGGAATACGGTCTAAAAATTTAATGTCAAAAAACTGGAAAGCATTATACATGTCCCGTAAAATTCCCTTCAGTTCCTGATTGTAAGAAAAATAATACTGTGGAATAATCAAGCCGAAATAACAGATAATTAAACCTGCTAAAAGTCCTGTAATTGCACCTTTGTAGCTTCCTCTTCTCCAGAATATGGCACCAAAAAATGCGGGAGCCAATTGCGCAATAACGACAAATGAAATTAATCCTACGGAATTGAGCGAAGTTTTCAGGATGAAATATTTATAAAAGACAAAAGCTAAAATAATCAGCCCGAAAATTGAAAACTTTCTGATATTGGTAATGTTTCTTGTATTTTGAGTTTCATTTTCAGCTTTGAATTTGCCCAATAATCCGTAAGGAATAATGAGGTTGTTGGAAAGCATGATGGATAATGTAATTGAAGAAATAATAATCATCGAAATTGATGAACTTAACCCTCCAAGAAATACCAAAACAGTGATTAAAATATTATCAAAATACTGCGGAATTAAAATAGAGTAGAACTCCGGATTTACATTCTGACCAGCAAAAAGTAATCTTCCGCCCCACGCAATAGGAAAAATAAACACCGTGAAAACCAATAAATATAACGGGAAAAACCAAATGGCTGTTTTAATGTGTTTTTCCTGTCTGTTTTCTACAATAGCTGTATGAAACTGTCTCGGAAGGATGCAGATTGCTGTTCCTGAAATCATGCAGAGAACCATCCAGTTCATTGCGCCCTCCACTCCGCTAAAAGTATTTTTAGCCTTAAAATCGGAAAATTTACTCGCTTTGCTGTAAAGATCTGAAAAGCCGTCAAATGCAAAATAGATCACAAATAACCCTAAAATGATGATAAAAAACAGTTTAAGAAAACTTTCTAAAGCTATTGCTGAAATAATTCCTAAACGTTTTTCTGAAGCATCCACATATTTGGTTCCGTAATATGATGAGAATACAGCAATCAAAACAACGACAAAAGTTGCGCTGTCATTTAAGATGTTTTTAGATATTGCCGTTTCTGTTACCAAATGAAAAGTTTCGGAAATTGCTCTGATCTGTAGTCCGATATAAGGTATAATTGCCAGTATGCATACTAAAGTGATAATGGCACTGAAGCTTCTGCTGTTTCCGTATCGTAAAGAGATGAAATCTGCAAGGCTGCTTATTTTATTGATCCTTGAAATACGGACAATTCTTGTATTAATATAGATCCATGCAGGAATAATGATAACCGGACCAATGTAAACAGGTAGATAATTGAGCCCGCTTGTTGCAGCAACACCAATACTTCCGTAATATGTCCATGCGGTGCAGTATACGGCAAGAGACAAAGCATAGATGTAAGGATTGTTGATCCAGAACTTACTTTTTTTCTTCTCTGCCAAATATGCAACAAGAAACAGAAGAGCCAGATAAATAAGAACAACAATAAATAATACGAAACTACTCATCATATTTTTTTACAATGAAGAAAGAAATCATAATAGAAATCATCCAGACAGAAAAAATATACACCAGAAGCCTGGGATAGCCTAAAGTTTCTGTTTCGTTGTTGAAAAGCATAGAAACAGGAATGCTGAAAGCAATAAGCAGACCTATGCTCAGAATGATCAGTTTTTGCTCGTGGCGTTTTTTCATGATTGAATGATGGTTTTATAAATAGTTCTCAATATTGATCATAAAGATAATTGATGAACAGAATCATTCATCAATTATCATCTGATATTTATAATTATTTCTCCTCAGAATATTCTCCGATCAAGGAATAATATCCAAAAATCGCCATTCCGCCGGATACAATAGGAACCAGAATAAAAAGTATAATGATTCCGAATACAAGATCCTCCTGTTTACCCGATGTAATTTTTGGGACACCCATTACGGTTATTCCCAGATAAGCTACTGCCAGAGCGATAATGATCCATACAATGCCTAATATTTTTTTTAATCCGTTCATTTTAGTTAGATTTAAAATTAGTAATTTTTTAATGATAATTTTTGCTAATCGTGGATATTGTTATTTTTATTTTTAAGATAAATCAATCCGATGATTAAACAGATTCCTGCCACGCCGATAGGGTACCAAAGTCCTTCAAGATACCATGTTGCATGCCCTGCTTCTTTTCCGGTAGTCACAAGATAAGTAGCAACAGCTGGAAGAAGACCCCCGAAAACCCCGTTACCGATATGATAAGGCAATGACATAGAGGTATAACGGATTCTCACCGGGAACATTTCAACTAAAAACGCTGCAATAGGACCATAAACCATCGTTACAAAAATTACCTGAATAAAGATAAGGAAAACCAGATACCACTTTGTACTGTCGCTTAGAGTAATTGATTGGGAAATTTTAGGCTCTTCAGCTTTTCCTTCTTTCATTACCGGACCATTGATTGACCAATGAACAATACTGTCTTTTTTAATTAAAGTTCCGTCGGTATAAACGGTTTCTTTGTGAAAAGTGATCAAGCTGTCTGCTGCAATTTCCTGATGAACTTTAGCAGTTCGCTTTTCTGTAATGCCGTTATCAGCAACTGTTTTTGCTTCTATATTAATGCTTTTGTACATAGCATCATAAATCGGTCTGTACGCTAAAATGGCAATGAGCATCCCGGTCATCATTATGGCTTTTCTTCCCACTTTATCAGACAGCCATCCGAAAAACACAAAAAACGGAGTTCCTAAAAATAATGCAGTTGCCATTAAAGAGTCTACCTGCGCAGATTCTACATTCATCACTTTCTGCAGGAAACTCATAGCGTAGAACTGTCCGGTGTACCAGATGACTCCCTGTCCCATTGCAGCTCCGAATAAAGCAAGTAAAACAAACTTAAAATTAAATCTGTTTCCAAAGCTTTCTTTTAAAGGATTTTTAGACGTTTTCCCCTCACTTTTAGCTTTTGCAAACAAAGGAGATTCTTTCATGTTTTTTCTGATGATGTAAGAAACTCCTACCATGAGAATTGAAATCCAGAACGGAACTCTCCATCCCCAAGTATCAAATTCTTCAGCTGAAAGTGAACTTTTAGTAACCAGAATGACAATCAGAGAGATAAAAAGTCCTGCTGTAGCGGTAGTCTGAATCCACGATGTCCAGTAACCTCTTCTGTGCGGCTGTGCATATTCTGCAACATACGTTGCAGCTCCACCGTATTCACCACCTAAGGCAAGACCCTGTAAAAGTCTTAAAATTAAAACTAAAACAGGCGCTAAAAATCCAATAGTTTCGTAGCTGGGAATACATCCGATAAGGAATGTTGAGAATCCCATGATTAATAAAGTAACCAGAAAAGTATATTTTCTTCCGATAATATCACCTAATCTTCCGAAAAATAAAGCTCCGAAAGGTCTTACTACAAAACCTGCCGCAAAAGTTGCCAAGGTAGACAAAAATGCTGCGGTAGGATTGTCAGCCGGGAAAAATTTGGTTGCTAAAACAATGGCAAGGCTTCCAAAAATATAGAAGTCATACCATTCTATAAGGGTGCCTAGAGATGATGCTGTGATAACGCTCCAAATGGTGCGGTTTTTCTGCTTGTCAGTCATATTCTCGTAGCTGTCGTGATGTTGCTGATTCATATTACTAGATTTTATTTTTATTATAATGAATTTTAAAGATAGATTTGGAGCTGAATGATAAACTCTCCTTTAGAAGTTGGGCTTTCTGTGGCACTTGTATAGACCGGTCTTGTAGAATACTGAGTAGTAACTTTTGCATGATGACCGTCCAGAAACCAGTTGGCTCCTACATCAAACTGAGAAGAAGATTTCTCATAAGCGTCAAAATTTTTGTGAGTGTAAGCTGCAAATGGCTGAATTCTGATTTTCGGCTTTTCTGCCTGACTTGGAAGAAGTAAGCCAGCCTGAGCGTAGATGATATCACCTGTTCCTATCATCGGCTGTAAATTTCCCGGGCCTGCAATTGCCCGCTGTCCGACAAAGTTGGGGTCATTAGCTGCAATATTCATGATTCCCAGATTTCTTATATAATTTGGTCCGAATTGATAATTGAAGTAACCTGCGTATGCAGAAACTGCCATTTTGTTTTTAGCATTTCCCAAAGGAATATCCGCAAAAGCATCCGCAGAAAATAATGTTATATCATGTTTTTCAATATTTGAATTCACTGAAGTCCTGGTTCCTTCTTTTTGATGATAGAAACCTGCGCCCAGATTGAAAACCTTTTTTGTTCCCAAATAAGATCCCACTTTGTAAGGCAATAGATTGGATTCCTCATCCAGAAATTGGTATTCAAAATATCCGGCTTTGGACCAGTTAGGGTTTCCGTTGTTGTCAACTGCAACTGCATTATCGGGATTTAAAGTATTTGTAGGAGTGAGATCGGTTGCAAATGGTTTGTTTAAGCTCATACGGTATTCAAACTTTCCGTATTTTCCTTTTGCGAAAATTCCCATTTGTCTGGCAAACTGATCAGAATTATCAATTAAAGGCCAACTGAAAATAGGAGAATCTATTGTAAGGAAGTTAAGCGTTGATCCCATGGTCATGCGGGAAAGTCCCATGTAATAGTGAAGACCGGCACCTAAAGTGAGACTGAATTTTCCCGCTTCTCCGGGTAATACAGCAGCATATTCATTCCATGCATCGTGAAAGAACAGTTGTGGCTTTTTACCGTTTCCGTAGCTTCCTGTTCCTGATGTTCCGGGCGCTCCGCCATTGATGAAAGTCTGGTTGTTAATTCCGAAATGCGTTAAAATCATATAACGCTTTGTAATTTGAGCATAAGCCAATGCTCTCAGTCTCCGGTTTCCTAAATTCCATGTATTTTCGGTGGGTTCACCACCAACCATACTTCCGGGGTTCATATCCGAGTTTCTGATCCAGAACTGATCCCAGAGAATAAATCGAACGTATTTATCACCATTAGGATTCAGATTAATTTTTAAGCCACCACCATAATCAGGAGAACCTTGTGAGTATAAAGAACTGCTAATTATAGCTAAACCAATAAAACTTAATATTTTCTTCATAAATTATTAATTTTTAGCATCGTTTTTTGTGAAAGCCAAATTGTAATTAATAATTTAATTATAAAAATTTAATATATATAATTGGTAATAGTATAGTTTATTGTGATTTATTATAAGTTTAAATTAGGAAACTTTTCTTTTTATTTGAATTAATCTATTGAATTTTATATAGTTAATTTGATATTTGCATTTACTTAACTCATGACTTACACTTATAGCTCATAATTTTATTGGTCTATTTTTTAAACCGCTCCCATTTTATCAGCATGTATTTATCTGCAAACTGGGTGATAATTAGTCCTGAATTTTTCAGATTTTCTTCTTTGCTCATATATTCAATCAGTTCATTTTGTTTCAGGATTTTATACACCGGATGAAACTCGGAATGCGGAGGTCTTGTGATATTATATTTCTTGATCCATGAACTGATAGTAACATGAGAAACCCCTATAATCCTTTCAATTTCACGAAAACTTAATCCTTCAAGATAAAGCTGTAAAGCTTTGGTTACGTAATAATCGTCTATTTGTTTTCCCAGCTTTTTTACCGTAAAATAATAGTTGCAGTCTTTACACAAAAAGCGTTGTTTTTTGTTTACAATTCCGCTTTTTACCACTTTATCTGTATTGCATTTCGGACAGCGATTTTCCATAGCTATATCTTTTTAGCAAATATATAATAATTTAGCAAAATATTAATTTTACGTAAAGATAATTTTACCTGTATATTAATTTAATTCAACAAAATTATCTTTTTTATTTGTTTTTAAAAGAAATTATATTTTAAATTTGCGAAAAAATTCAGATAAATAAATGGAAATAGAAATTTCCTCATCCATGCATCTGATGTATGTGAGTGAAATACAGCAGGAAATGTACGATTCTGCACAGCGCAGAGGAACGGGGATTGCTAAACGCTCCATAGAGTATCTCAGTAAAAAAATTACTGAAGGTAACGCTGTAGTCGCCACCGATAAAGGAAAATGGGTGGGTTTCTGTTATATCGAAACATGGTCTCACGGTCAGTTTGTTGCTAATTCAGGGCTCATTGTTTCTCCGGAATTCAGGCATTTGGGAGTGGCGACCTTAATCAAGGATAAAGTATTCGCTTTGTCCCGAAAAAAATATCCAAATGCTAAAATTTTCGGATTAACTACCGGTTTAGCAGTCATGAAGATCAACAGCGATTTAGGATATAAACCCGTTATTTATTCTGAACTTACTCAGGATGAAGAATTCTGGAACGGATGCAAAAGCTGTGTAAATTATGATATTTTAATGAAAAAAGAACGAAAAAACTGCCTTTGTACAGCAATGCTTTTCGTTCCCGATAATACAAAAAACAGCACTGAAAATAATCAGTCTGAAAACAGATACAATAATGAGCAAGAAAGTAGTTTTAGCATTTAGCGGAGGTCTTGATACCTCTTACTGCGCCAAATATCTCAGCGAAACACTGGGATATGATGTGTATGCAGTTACTGTAAACACCGGAGGTTTTTCCAAAGATGAAGAAAAAGAACTGGAGAAAAAAGCCCTTAATCTTGGAGTAAAAGAATATAGGTGCGTTGATGCTCAGGAAGATTATTACAATTCTTGTGTAAAATATCTGATTTTCGGAAATGTTCTGAAAAACAATACCTATCCTCTGTCTGTAAGCGCAGAGCGTACCATTCAGGCGCAGGAAATTGCAAAATATGCGATTGAAATCGGAGCGGATGCAATTGCGCATGGAAGTACGGGAGCAGGAAATGATCAGGTTCGTTTTGATCTCATTTTTCAGGTGATGTGTCCGAATGTAGAGATCATTACGCCCATTCGTGATATGGCTCTTTCCCGTGAAGAAGAAATTGAATTCTTGAAAAATCACGGTTATGAAATGGAATTCCAGAAAGCACAATATTCTGTCAATAAAGGGCTTTGGGGAACTTCAGTTGGCGGAAAGGAAACGCTGACTTCAAGAAATTATCTTCCTGAAGAAGCTTTTCCGTCACAAATTAAAGAAAATCAACCCTCTGAATTGGAAATTGAGTTTAAATATGGCGAAATTATCTCTGTAAACGGAGAAAGTTTTGAGCATCCTGTTTACGCGATTCAGAAAATCGAAGAACTGGCTTCGGCTTACGGAATCGGTCGTGATATTCACGTAGGAGATACCATTGTCGGAATTAAAGGAAGAGTAGGTTTTGAGGCAGCAGCGGCTTCAGTAATCATCAAAGCGCATCATTTATTAGAAAAACATACGCTTTCAAAATATCAGCAGATGATGAAGTCCCAATTATCCGACTGGTACGGAAACTGGCTTCACGGAGCACTTTTCTTAGATCCTGTGATGAGAAATATTGAGTCTTTTCTTGTTGATTCTCAAAAAACAGTCAGCGGAAAAGTATTTGTAACCCTTCATCCTTACCGATTTATTTTGAATGGAATTGAATCTGAGCACGATCTGATGTCTGATAAATTCGGAAGCTACGGCGAAACAAACAGAGCATGGACGGGCGAAGATGTGAAAGGTTACACGAAAATTGTAAGCAATTTTTTAAATATATATCATCAGATTAATAAATAAAATTTGGGCAGCTTTATCCGCCTTCCACTCCCAATCTTTTATTCGTCGTTCCTCCTCATAAAAGGATTTCCGTTCAAGTCGGGCTGCGAGAGATTTGAAGCCCAATGAACCCAAAGGGTTTAATATGAATAGGCATAGGTGAAACCGATGGAAAATAAAAATCAAAAAAAACAATCAGAACCCGGTAGGGTTCAATACAAATAACCGTAGGTAAAAACCTATGGAAAATAATGAAATGAAAAAGAAAATTGGAATCATCGGAGCCAACGGTTACACAGGAAGCGAACTGGTTCGTCTGTTGGCTTTTCATCCCAATGTGTCATTGAGTTTTTTATATAGCCGTTCAAATTCGGGGACAAAAATTTCAGATTTGTACCCGGATTTAACGACGGTTTGCGAAATGATTTTGACTGATCAGCCTGAAGAAGTCGATATTCTCTTTCTATGCCTTCCTCACAAAGAAAGTCAGAATTGGCTGATTCAGAATCCCATAAAAGATGAAACATTGGTGATTGATTTAGGAAACGATTTTCGCTTCAATGGAAACTTTGGGAACAGAAATTTTATCTACGGATTACCTGAAATCAATAAAAAACAACTTTTAAAAGCCAGAAGCATTGCCAATCCGGGATGTTTTGCCACAGCAATTCAACTCGCTTTACTTCCTTTGGCTCAAAAAGGTTTTTTGAATGAAGTGTATACAACAGGAATTACAGGCTCTACAGGTGCAGGTCAGTCTTTGCAGGCAACTACTCATTTTACCTGGAGAAATGATAATATTTCAGCATATAAAACTTTAACACACCAACATGTGGATGAGATTTTACACCAATTAGTCTCTTTTAATACCAATGAAATCAGTCTGAATTTTGTTCCATGGAGAGGAGATTTTGCCAGAGGAATTTTTACAAGTTCTACCGTGAAAACAAATGCAGAACTTTCAGAGATCTATCAGTTGTTTAAAGATTTTTATGCAGATGAACCTTTTGTACAGGTAAACGAAAAAGCAATTGATTTAAAACAGGTTGTCAATACCAATCGCTGTGTGATTCACATAGAAAAGAATGGAAATGTTGCGGTCATTCACTCAGCGATTGACAATTTGTTGAAAGGTGCTTCCGGACAGGCAGTGCAAAACATGAATATCGCCATGGGTTGGGAAGAAAATTTAGGATTGAACTTAAAACCGATTGCGTTTTAACATCAATTGTCAATAAGTCAATCGTGAATTTTATACTCAAATTAAATCTGACTTAGGAAACGGAGGCGTTAAGAAATTTTGAAGAATTTCCGTTAAAAAATTTCTTCTGTTTGAGTGGCGGGACAAAAAGCTCTTGAAAAAACGAGTTATTGCTTTCCGCCCGAGTTTAGAAATTTTAGGAAATTTTTTAAAATTTTAGCCGGAGTTTCCAGTCTTGAACTTTTGTTTCTTTTGTTTCAAGACAAAAGAAATTAATTAAAACAAAGGAAAAAATTTAGGATTGACCTTAAAACCGACTTAGGAAAATGGAGCGTTAAGAAAAATAATTTTGTGAATGTTAAGAAAATTCTACTGTTTGAAGCGCGAAACAAATGTAGAACCGAAGAACAAATGCTGATTTCGCGCAAGTTTTAGAATTTTTAGAGAACAAAAATATTTTTTAGCGGAATTTTCCAGTCTTGAACTTTTGTTTCTTTTGCTTCAAGGCAAAAGAAATTAATTAAAAATAAAGATGAAGCTGTCAATAAGTCAATAATGAATTTTAAAAAATTCGAATTGCAAAACCAGCAACTGTCAACCAAAAACCATCAACTAAGATGAATTTATTCAACGTATATCCATTATTCAACATCAATCTGGTAAAAGCTCAGGGATCATTTCTTTGGGACGATAAAGGAGAAAAATATCTTGATTTTTACGGAGGTCATGCGGTGATTTCTATCGGTCACAACCATCCGTATTATCAAACTCAATTGAGAAATCAATTAGATAAAATATCTTTCTATTCCAACTCGGTCCAGAATGAATTGCAGACTGAGCTGGCTGAAAAATTAGGAAAACTTTCAGGTTTAGAAGATTACAATCTATTTTTATGCAATTCAGGAGCAGAAGCGAACGAAAATGCTTTAAAACTGGCTTCTTTCCACAATGGAAAAAATAAGGTGCTGTATTTTTCAGGTTCATTCCACGGAAGAACTTCGGCAGCAGTTTCGGTGACGGATAATCCTAAAATTGTTGCTCCGGTAAATTATGATGAAAGATTTATTAAGTCTGATTGGAATAATATCGAAGAACTTGAGCAAATTTTTGAAAAACAGGGGAATAAAATTTCATCTGTCATCATTGAAGGAATTCAGGGCGTCGGCGGAATTATGATTCCAACCGTTGAATTTTTAACTAAAATTAAAAAATTGTGTGAAAAACACGATGTTGTGTTGATTTTGGATGAAGTTCAGTCGGGATACGGAAGAAGCGGTTATTTCTTTGCTCATCAGGAATTTGGAATTGAAGCAGATATCATCACCACCGCAAAAGGAATGGGAAATGGCTTCCCGATTGGCAGTGTTTTAATTCATCCGAAATTTCAGGCAAGCAATGGTTTATTGGGAACAACTTTCGGAGGAAATCATTTGGCTTGTGCTGCGGCAATTGCGGTTCTGGATGTGATGAAAGATGAAAATCTTATCGAAAATGCTCAGCAAATGGGTGCTTACATTGAAAATGAAATTAAAGATTTTCCACATATTAAAACTATCCGAAGGAAAGGCTTGATGATTGGGATAGAACTTGATAGGGATTGCTATGAAGTAAGGAATAACCTGTTGTACGATCATCATATTTTCACAGGAAACTCCAGTGATAAATCTGTGTTGAGGATTCTTCCGGCGCTTAACATTAAAAAAGAAGAAACTGATTTATTCATAAATGCTTTGAAAGAAGTATTGGAGAATATTTAACCTGTGAAAATATTCTGACGAAGGAAGAATTTATTAATATTATAAAAAGAGATTCTTCACTAGACTTTGTTTCGTTCAGAATGACAACATACCTTTCAATTGCTGAGTGAAACGCCTTTGCGAACGAGAAATATTTTCAATTTTAATTAAAAAAGCTTCGCGACATAGCGTAAAAACTCAACATAATATTTAAAATAAAAAATCTTTAATATCAATTCAAATGAAAAAATTCACCTCTGTAAGCGATGTTGAAAACTTACAGGAAATTATAAAAAAAGCTTTACAGATTAAAGAAAATCCGCTTTCAGAACCCGAAAAAGGAAAAGGAAAAACAATAGGACTTGTCTTTTTAAATTCAAGTTTGAGAACCCGTTTAAGCAGTCAGATTGCAGCACAGAATTTAGGATTAAATGTTTTAACCTTAAATGCCGCTCAGGAAGCTTGGAACTTAGAATTTGCAGACGGTGCAGTGATGAACGGCGATACAGTTGAGCATATTAAAGATGCGATTGAAGTGTTAAATCAATATTGTGACATCATTGCAGTTCGTTGTTTTGCAGGAATGAAAAATAAAGAAGACGATGTGAATGAAAGTATTTTAAGCCAGTTCGAGCAACATGCGAAAGTTCCGGTTATTTCTCTGGAATCTGCTACGCGTCATCCTTTGCAGAGTTTGGCAGATTGCATCACGATTACAGAAAACTGGCACTTCGACAAGCTCAGTGTAAACCGTAAACCGAAAGTGGTTTTAACCTGGGCTCCTCACATCAAGCCGATTGCCCACGCAGTAGGAAATTCTTTTGCAGAATGGATGCAGGAAATGGACGTAGATTTTATGATCGCCAATCCTGAAGGATATGATTTGGATAAAAATTTCACGAAAAATGTGGAAGTAATTCACGATCAGGACGAAGCATTGAAAGATGCTGATTTTATTTATGTGAAAAACTGGTCGTCTTTTGATGATTATGCGGCAATGCCCGAGGTAAAAGAAAGCTGGATGCTAACGAATGAAAAATTAGAAAATACCAATCAGGCAAAAGTAATGCATTGCCTTCCTGTCCGCCGTAATTTGGAATTGAGCGATGAGGTGATAGATGGCGAAAATTCTATCATTTATCAGCAGGCAAAAAACCGGATTTTCTCAGCACAGGCGGTTTTTTCTGAAATTTTAGATGGATTGAATTCTTAATAAATCAACCTAATAGGTTTCAAAAACCTGTTAGGTTTTCACTTGCAAACCTTGTCAAGGTTTTAAACCTTGACAAGATTCTTAAAAAAAGGGTTTACAATGAAAGAAAAACTATACATCATAAAAATCGGAGGGGCATTAATTGATGATGAGGAATTATTAGATCAATTCTTAGAGCAGTTTGCAGAAATTCAGGAAAAGAAAATTCTAGTGCATGGAGGAGGAAAACTGGCAACGACTTTAGCCGATAAGCTCGGAATTGCACAGAAGCTCATAAACGGAAGAAGAATAACCGATAAAGATACATTGGACATTGTCGCAATGGTTTACGCGGGAGGAATCAATAAAAATATTGTGGCAAAACTTCAGCAGAAAAAGTGTAAAGCCATTGGTTTTTCAGGAGCAGATGCGAATTTAATTAAAGCAAAAAAAAGAGAACACGCCGAAATAGATTTCGGATTTGTGGGAGATATCACCGAGAAAAGCGTGAACAGAAAATTAATTTCAAAATTGCTGAAACTGAAGCTTGTTCCGGTATTTTCGGCGATTACCCACGACAAAAAAGGGCATCTTTTCAATACCAATGCAGATACTATTGCTTCGGTAATTGCACAGGCTTTATCCGTAAAATATTATGTTGAATTGTTATACTGTTTTGATAAAGAAGGTGTTCTGGAAGATGTAAACAATCCGGAATCGGTTATTAAAAATATCTCCGAAGAAGAATTTTCAATCTTAAAAGAAGGTGGAAAACTTCACAAAGGAATTCTTCCCAAACTGGAAAATGCTCTGGGAGCAGTGAAAAATAACGTAAATAAAGTATTCTTAATTAAAGAAACCGAACTGAAAAACCATATAGAAAACCATCATGCAGGAACTGAAATCTGTTTATAGTAAAGAAGAATTACTGAATAATGCAGTAGAATTGCTGAAAAAACTGATTGAGATTCCGTCATTCAGCAAAGATGAATTTAATACTTCGGTGGAAATTGAAAATTTTTTCAAAAAACATCAGATTCCGACAAAACGTTTTAAAAATAACATCTGGGCGGTGAATAAAAATTTTGATGTTTTCAAACCATCGATTTTGTTGAATACGCACCATGATACGGTTAAACCGAATAAGGCTTACACGCTGGATCCGTTTGTTCCTATTGAAAAAGACGGAAAATTATTCGGATTGGGAAGTAATGATGCGGGAGCTTCATTGGTTTCTATGGCGCAGGTTTTTTTACACTTTTATGAAAAAGAAAATTTACAGTATAACTTAATTATAGCTTTGACGGCAGAGGAGGAGATTTCAGGTTTTGACGGTATTGAAGCGCTTTTTCCCCAATTACCCAATATTGAACTCGCCATTGTAGGAGAACCCACGCAGATGAATCTGGCGATTGCAGAAAAAGGACTTTTGGTAATTGACGGGGAAATGAAAGGCACTCCTTCTCACGCCGCTCATCCGAACAATGATAATTCGATTGTGAAATGCATGGAAGATCTGCAGCATATTTTAAATTTAAAATTCCCAAAAGTTTCTGATTATTTGGGTGAAGTTAAAATTACCTTGTCAGGAATTCACGCAGGAGTTCAGCATAATGTCGTTCCGGAATCCTGTACTTTCACTTTGGATGTAAGAGTTACGGATGAATATTCTAATAAAGAAGCATTTGAAATCATACAATCTCAGATGAAATCCACTTTAACCCCAAGATCTTTCAGGCTGAATTCTTCAAAAATTGAAATGGATCATCCTTTTGTAAAAGCAGGTTTGGAAATTGGGAGGACAACATACGGTTCCCCAACATCATCGGATCAGGCAATCATTCCCTGCACCTCCGTAAAGATGGGTCCGGGAGACAGTACCCGTTCTCATACCGCAGATGAATTTATTTTCATTGAAGAAATCGCAGAAGGAATTGAGATTTACATCAAGATTTTGGAGAAAGTTTTATAAGCTGGAAGTAAGAAGAAGGATGATGGAAGTTTATGAAGCATAAAAATATCGACCTAGGAAAATGGAGCGTTAAGAAATAATTTAATGAACGTTAAGAAAATCCCACTGTTTGAGTGCGACGGAAATATCAAATCGAAGAACGAATATTCAATTCGCGCAAGTTTAGAATTTTTAGAGAATAAAAATATTTTTTAGCGAAAGTTTCCAGTCTTGAATTTTTGTTTCTTTTGTTTAAAGACAAAAGAAAATTTTAAAAATAAAAAAAGAAATTTTATGAAAAAAATATGGCAAAAAGGCGATAACGCCACCAATATATTAGTCAATACATTTACAGTCGGGAAAGATCTTGATTTTGATGAACGTTTGGCAAAATACGATGTCAAAGGTTCAATGGCGCATTGCAAAATGTTAGCAGAAGTCGGGATTATTTCTGTTGAAGAATCAGAGCAAATGTTATTTGTTTTAAAAGAAATTTTAGACGATATCGAAAACGGAGTCTTTCAAATTAATAAAAATGCTGAAGATATTCATTCTCAGATTGAATCAATTTTAATTGAAAAACTGGGCGATACCGGAAAGAAAATTCATACGGCGCGATCAAGAAACGATCAGGTTTTACTGGATATTAAATTGTATTTATTAGATGAAATCCGTGAATTGACAGCATTAACAGACGAATTCTTTCAGATATTAATTAAATTGGCGGAACAGCATAAAAATGTTCTGCTTCCTGGTTATACGCATTTGCAGATTGCGATGCCTTCGTCATTCGGATTATGGTTTGGAGCTTATGCAGAAGCCTTGTTAGATGATATGGAAATGCTGTTTTCAATTAAAAATATTATCAATAAAAATCCATTGGGTTCTGCGGCAGGTTACGGTTCATCTTTCCCGATTGACCGTGAAAGTACTACTTGTAATTTAGGTTTTCAGTCGATGAATTACAACTCCGTGTACGCTCAAATGACGCGTGGAAAGTCTGAAAAAATGCTGTCAATGGCAATGGCAACTTTGGCAGGAACTTTAGGGAAATTCTCTTACGATATTTGTCTTTATTTAAGCCAGAATTTCGATTTTATCAGTTTTCCGAAGGAATTTACCACAGGAAGCAGCATTATGCCTCACAAAAAAAATCCTGATATTTTTGAGTTGGTTCGTGCGCGCTGCAACAGAATACAGGCTTTGCCAAATGAATTTATTTTGCTCACAAATAACCTTCCTTCCGGTTATCACAGAGATATGCAATTGACGAAGGAAATTCTTTTTCCTGCGATTGATTCATTAAAAGAATGTCTGGAAATTTTAAATTATACGTTGCCTAACATTCAGGTGAAAGACGGCATTTTGGGAGATGAAAAATACAAATATCTTTTCAGTGTAGAGAAAATCAATAAAGAAGTAAAAAACGGAAGTTCATTCCGGGATGCTTACATAAAAGTAGGGCAGGAGATTGAAAATAATGAGTTTGATTTTGAGATTGAAAATTTAAACCATACCCATCAGGGAAGCATTGGAAATTTGTGTTTGGATAAGATTGAATATCAATTTAATAAACTGAAAAATAAATTATTGGGTTGATTTATTTTAAACCATTAAGATTCATTTAAGGAGTTAAAAAAAATTAAGTGATATAGGGTTTTGATATAATTCGCTTAAAAATTTAATTTCTTAATTAAAATCTTAATGGTTCATTTTACCCCAGATCAATCTTAAACTTAGTAGACTTCTTCACCTCATGAAGCACAATAGAACTGTGATATTGCCCGATATTCGGAATATTTGAAATTACATTCACCGTAAAATCATTATAAGAATTGATATCTTTTGCAATAATTTTCAACATATAATCATATTCACCGGAAAGACTGATAACTTCCTGAACTTCATCATGCTGCATAATGTTTTTTTCAAACGTTTCCAGAACTTTTTTAGATTGTTCTTTCAGACGGACATTACAATAGACGACAATATTCAAACCCAGTTTCTCACGGTTCAAAAGGCCTACATATTTTTCAATGATTCCCTGTTTTTCCAGCTGCTTGATACGTTCATAGGTAGGAGTAAAGGTAAGACCAATCTTTTCTGAAATTTCTTTCACAGAATAAGTAGAGTCCTCCTGAATAATGCTGAGAATCATTTTATCTTTTAAATCCATAAAAAGCTTGAGTTTTAACAAAAGTAATATATAAAAATTAAATAAAAAAAGAATATTTTAATTAAATCCGCTTTAGAGTTTTGTCATTTTCCAGAATTGTTATATCTTTGCACCTAATGAATAATACAGTATTTATATCATTAGAATTACCGGGCGTAGACGCCCTTTACGATATTTATTTATTTTAAGCGAAGATATTTTCTTCGCTTTTTTTTTGTAAAAAATTTAAGGACAATATGTTTACGATTACAGAACTAAGCAACGAAAGAATCAACAGTATAGTAACTGAAGCGTTGGCTTTTGCGAACGGGAAAACTGCCAAAATTGAAGGTGAAGTTTTTTGTTCTAATCTTTTCTTCGAAGACAGTACAAGAACGAAAACAAGTTTTGATATTGCCGAAAGAAAATTAGGTTTACAAGTAGTTCCTTTTGATGCATCTCACAGTTCGGTAAACAAAGGAGAGAGTCTTTATGATACAGTAAGAACAATTGAAAGTCTTGGAGTAAATCTGGTGGTAATCAGAGATAAAAAAGACAGATATTTTGATGATTTGGCTCAAATTAAAATTCCTGTCATTAACGGGGGAGACGGAACTGGAAATCATCCATCTCAATGTATGTTAGATTTGATGACTATCTATCAGGAATTCGGAAGATTCGAAGGATTAAAAGTAGGAATCGTTGGAGACGTAAAACACAGCAGAGTGGCAAACTCTAACGCTGAAGCTTTAAGAAGATTAGGCGCAAAAGTTTATTTTTCAGGACCGGAACAGTGGTTTGATGAAGGAGCTTTAATTAATGGAACTTATTTGAATGTAGATGAATTAATTGCTGATGTTGATGTTTTAATGTTATTAAGAATTCAACACGAAAGACACGATGCCAAAATGAGTTTTTCTGCTTCGGAATATCACAGAAAATACGGTTTAACGAAGGAAAGAGAGAAAGCCATGAAAAAGGAAGCCATCATCATGCATCCTGCTCCCATCAACAGAGGAGTGGAAATTGACACCGGCTTGGTAGAATGTGAACGTTCAAGAGTTTTCAAACAAATGCAAAACGGCGTGTTCGCAAGAATGGCAATTTTAAAAGAAGCTTTGGAGAAAGAAGGGTATACTTTTAAATAAACGAGATTTGCAATGCGAGTTCAAGGATAAATAAAACCGATCACAAATTCCCCTCCTTTGGAGGGGTGGCAAAAATTCTCTGAATTTTTGACGGGGTGGTTTAAAAATAAAATAGAAAGAAATAAAAATAACAGAATGTAGAGGTCTGACTTCTAATTTCTAAAATCTAATACTAATTAAAAAAATGAAGAAAAAGTTAATACTGGAGTCCGGTGAAGTGTTTCATGGAGAAGGTTTCGGAGCAGACTTGGAAACTGCAGGAGAAGTGGTTTTCAATACCGGAATGACAGGATATCAGGAATTGATTTCTGATCCGTCTTATTGTGGTCAGATTGTTTGCATGACCTATCCGCTTATCGGAAACTATGGAATTAATAGAGATGATTATGAAAGTATTGAGCCGGCTATCAAAGGACTTATTGTAAAAGAACTTTGCGATCTGCCATCCAATTTCCGTACTCAGATTACTTTAGATGAATTATTTAAAAAGAAAAACCTTTCAGGAATTTCAGGAATCGACACCAGAAGACTGACAAGAATTCTTCGTAATCAAGGGGTAGTGAAAGGAAAAATCATAAACGCTGATGCAGACGAAAGCACGGTCGTTTCAGAATTAAAATTAACAAATTTTCCAACCAATCAGGTGGAACAGGTTTCCACAAAAACACCTTATGCAAATCCTGGAAGAGGTTTGAAAGTAGTATTGGTGGATTTCGGGTCTAAATTGGGAATTATCAGAGAGTTATCTCAAAGAAACTGCGATATCACAGTAGTTTCTCAGGACGTAACGGCAGAAGAGATTTTACTGATGAATCCTGATGGTGTGATGCTTTCAAACGGTCCCGGAGATCCTGAAGATAACCAACAAGCGTTGGAAATGATCAGAGGAATCTTAGGAAAAGTTCCTATTTTCGGAATCTGTTTAGGGCATCAATTGATCGGCTTGGCTTGTGGCGCAAAAACCTTCAAATTAAAATTCGGACACAGAGGAGGAAACCACCCGGTGTTGGATTTAGAGAAAAACAAAGTGGCGATCACTTCCCAAAACCACGGCTACGCTGTAGAGCAGGAAAGTTTGAAAAATACAGATTTAATAGAAACACACATCGCCTTGAACGACAGAACAAATGAAGGTCTGAAACACAAAATCCATCCTTGTTTCTCCGTTCAGTATCACCCTGAAGCAAGTCCGGGTCCGGAAGATGCGAATTATTTGTTTGATGAGTTCATTGATTTAATGTACCAATTTAAAAATGTACCAGTTTAACAATAATTAAAATGATCAATTTCGAAAACAATCCTTTAATTGAAAAAACCGTTAAGTTCTCATTAGATATTATAGAGTTCTGTGAATTATTGGAAAAGTAAAAAGAAATTTGTTATTGCTAAACAATTATTACGTTCTGGAACAAGTATTGGCGCAAATTCTTTTGAAGCACAAAATCCCTACAGTAAAAAAGATTTTGTGAATAAGATTAAAATTGCTGCTAAAGAGCTTGAAGAAACAAAATATTGGTTATATCTGTGTAAACATTCTCAAAGTTATCCATTTAATGAAAACTTGGAAACACAGATTATAGAAATTGGAAAAATTATTTATAAAATTTTAAGCACAAGTTTATCAAATGAAAACGGACAGTAACATTGTTACACTGTTAGATTGATAAATTGTTACATTTTAAACCCCTATGAAAAGAAACGACATAAAAACAATTTTAGTAATCGGTTCAGGTCCCATCATTATCGGTCAGGCGGCGGAATTTGATTACGCAGGAACGCAGGCTTGCCTGTCTTTAAAAGAAGAAGGCTACAAGGTAATCTTGATCAACTCAAACCCTGCAACGATTATGACGGATGTTGAAATCGCAGATAAAGTATATATCGAGCCGATTTCACTTCAGTTTGTAAGTCATATCATCAGAAAAGAGCGTCCCGATGCCCTTTTACCGACTCTTGGAGGACAAACCGGACTGAATATGGCAGTAGAATTAGAGAAGTCAGGGATTTTGGAAGAATGCAAAGTTGAAGTTTTGGGAACCAAGCTTTCAGCGATCAACAGAGCAGAAGACAGAGACTTGTTCCGTGAATTGATGAGAGAACTCAATGAACCTGTTCCAGAATCTGATATTGTAAATACCGTAGAAGGCGCATTAAGATTTGCTGAAGAAATCGGATATCCTGTCATTGTTCGTCCTGCGTTCACAATGGGCGGAACAGGAGGAGGAATTGCTGCTAATGAAGCTGAACTGAAAGAAATTGCTGAATTAGGACTGAAACACAGTCCAGTTACTCAATGTCTGATTGAAAGATCTATCGCTGGTTTTAAAGAAATTGAATACGAAGTAATGCGTGATGCAAACGACAACGCTATTGTGGTTTGTAACATGGAAAATATAGATCCGGTTGGAGTCCACACAGGAGATTCAATCGTTGTGGCACCTTCTCAGACGCTTTCTGACAGAGAATACCAGATGCTGAGAAATGCTTCGCTAAAAATCATCAGGGCTTTAGGAATTGAAGGTGGTTGTAATGTACAGTTAGCTTTAGACCCACATTCATTCAATTATTATATCATTGAGGTGAATCCACGAGTTTCTAGATCATCAGCTTTAGCATCAAAAGCAACAGGGTATCCGATTGCAAAAATAGCCGCGAAAATCGCTGTAGGATTGACACTGGATGAAATTATGAATCCGGTAACAGGAAAAACTTACGCTTGTTTCGAACCTGCTTTGGATTATGTGGTCACTAAATTTCCAAGATTCCCGTTCGATAAATTCGAAACAGCCGATAGAAGATTATCAACACAGATGAAAGCAACGGGTGAAGTAATGGCAATCGGAAGAAATTTCGAAGAATCTTTACAGAAAGCCATCCGTTCTCTGGAAACAGGAATAAGACATATCGGTTTGAAAACAAAACAGGCGGCAGCTTTAACGGCTGAAGAAATCGAAAGAAGAATCAGAGTTTGCGATGATGAGAGACTGTTTATCATTGGAGATGCTTTAAGAAGAGGCTATGACTGGGAACAAATTGTAGAATGGAGCAAAATAGATAAATTTTTCATCTGGAAAATCAAAAAATTAATTGATTTTGAAAAAACAATTGCTGAAAATAAATTTAGTAAGGAGATTTTAGTAGAAGCTAAAAGATTAGGTTTTGCAGATTTGAATATTGCTCACCTTTGGGAAGTATCTCAGAGAGAAGTTTTCAATTTCAGAAAAGAAAACGGAGTAATGCCAGTGTACAAAATGGTAGACACTTGCGCTGCAGAGTTTGAATCTGAAACTCCTTATTTCTATGGAACATACGAAGAAGAAAACGAGTCTGTAGTTTCAGATAAAGAAAAAATCATCGTTCTGGGTTCAGGACCGATCAGGATCGGACAAGGGGTTGAGTTTGACTATGCAACGGTTCACTCGGTTTGGGCGATCAAAGAAATGGGCTATGAAGCCATTATCATCAACAATAATCCTGAAACCGTTTCCACTGACTTTTCCATCTCAGATAAACTCTACTTCGAGCCTTTGACCGAAGAGGATGTAATGAACATCATTGAATTAGAAAAACCCAAAGGTGTGGTCGTACAGTTTGGTGGACAAACGGCAATCAATTTAGCGGATAAATTAGCCGCTCACGGAATTGAGATTTTGGGAACTTCTCTGGAAGATCTGGACAGAGCGGAGAACAGAGACAAGTTCGAAAAAGCACTTCAGGAAATGCAGATTCCGCAGCCTTTAGGAAAAACATCTGTTTCAAAAGAAGAAGCAATAAAAATTGCCAACGAAATTGGTTATCCGGTTTTGGTTCGTCCGAGCTACGTTTTGGGCGGTAGAGCGATGGAAATTGTATATACGGAAAAAGAACTGGCACACTACATGGAAAATGCAGTGGAAGCAAGCCCTGAACACCCGGTTTTGGTTGATAAATACATGGTCGGAAAAGAGGTTGAAATCGATGCGATCTGCGACGGTGAAACAGTAATTATTCCGGGAATCATGGAACATATCGAAAGAGCAGGAGTGCACTCGGGAGACTCAATTGCGGTGTATCCTCCACAGAATATTTCACCAAACGAAATAGATACTTTGGTTGATTATACGAAAAGATTAGCGAAAGGATTAAACGTCATCGGATTAATGAACATCCAATACGTTCTTTTTGAAGGAAATGTTTATGTAATTGAGGTAAATCCACGTTCGTCAAGAACGGTTCCTTTCCTGTCTAAAATCACAGAAGTTCCGATGGCAAATCTGGCTACTAAAGCAATTTTAGGACAAAAACTGAAAGATTTAGGCTACGAAAGCGGGCTGGTTCCAAACAAAGAAGGGGTTTTTGTGAAAGTTCCGGTATTTTCTTTCTCAAAATTAACTAAAGTGGATATTTCTTTGGGTCCGGAAATGAAGTCAACAGGAGAAGTTATGGGGAAAGACACAACTTTGGAAAAAGCTTTATACAAAGGATTGGTTGCAGCAGGAAGAAAAGTTCCGATGCACGGTTCGATACTGTTCACAGTTGCAGATAAGCATAAGCAGGAAGCGGCAGATTTAGCAGCAAGATTCCATGAAGTTGGTTTCAGAATCTGGGCAACAGAAGGAACTGCAAAGTTCTTCGAAGAAAAAGGAATTCCTTGCAAAATAGGATACAAAATCGGAGAGGAAGATGTTAATCTTATCGACCTGATCCAGAAAGGAAAAGTTCAGTATGTGGTCAACACCATGACGAAAGGAAAACAGTCGGAAAGAGACGGTTTCCAGATTCGAAGAATGAGCGTGGAAAACGGTGTCCCGTGTTTAACATCTATGGATACGGTTGAAGCCATCTTGAAAGTAATCGAAAGCATGAGTTTTAAAATGGAGACGATGTAATTGTCGGAAATTTTAATGATTTACCATAAATCAACCTCACAGACTTTAAAAATCTGTGAGGTTTTTTTATTAATAATTATTTATTTACAACAAAATTTATATAGATTTGATAATTGATTATTAGATCTATATAGATGAAGTATACAATTTCTTTTAAAGTTTTGTTGTTTTTTATAGCATTATTGTCAATTTTTCAATGTTCTTATTATGGAAGTAAATTTGAAAAAGAATTTGATGAATTTGTTTCTGATTCAGATAAAACAGTAACCAACGGTGATCTTCTGCATCCTGTTTATGCTTATGTTAAAAATGGCAAAATCAAGGGTTTAGAAATTAATAATGCTCCAGAGTGCGGTCGTTATACCAAGAGATATTTTTTATCTGAAAATGAAGAAGTTTTTAAAATTATTATTGAAAAAGATTTTTATAATGAAAATTGTGGGGGAGCATTCGATTCTATATATGTGATAAATCCTGCAAGAAATGAAATCGTGACTTATACAAAATTTATGGTAGGAAAAAAGTTCACTAAAAATACTTCAGCAGAACTAAAAGATTTTGACAGATATAAAAAAGAAATTCACAATTGGAAAAGAAAATAAATCTATCATAGCGAAATTTCTCTTACACTTTCAACACTTCAATATTTTAGTCATCCCTAATACTGTTCGATTGGTTTTATAAAAGTTCATTACCATAAATTCTGTAAGGAATACAATTATTTTTGATTCTGATAATAAAATAAGCATCAAAATATCACACAAAAGTGCTATTCTTTACAAACTTGATTTCGAGTAACTTCGGATAAAATATTTCGGGAAAATATTGTGAATTATTTTAAATTACAGTAACTTTTCTGTAATTTTTTAAGTGATTTTTGTTGACTAATAACCTTAAAAACTTATACTATGTTTAACTTTTTTAATACTGCTGAAACAAAAGCAATCATTGTTGATAAGCTGGTCAATCAGTATGATCAGATTATCAAAGATCAAAGCAAGCTGGAAGAAGCAAGGCTGCTGAATCATCCGCTTATTGATCTTGAAGATAATCAGAAGCGCGTAGAAACAAGAGTAGCCCGTGAGAATCTTAATTTCAATCTTGGAATTGAAAGGATAATTGAAGAAAATGATTTGGTGGATATTGTCAATCTTTCCAAAATACTGAAAATATCTCAGTCTGTCTGCCGAATTTTACATAATAACAAACCTGTGGGAACGGGTTTTTTAATTAACGGAAATGTTTTGGTAACCAATAATCATGTGATTTCCAGCGAGGAAGAATGTTCAAATATCAAAGCTGAGTTTTTCTATGAACTTGACGAAGAAGGCAGAATTCTGAATCCTGTACAGTTCAGACCCGAACCTGAAGCTTTCTTTTTTACATCAGATATCAGAAAAAAAACCGAAGATGAATTTTCCGGATTGGATTTTACCATGGTTGCGCTTGAAAAAATTAATCTTAGAGGAAAAAAAATTGCAGATATTCCGTCTTTAGAGTTGGATGGTAATATTGGTAAAATCATCAAAGGTGAAACCTGTATTATTATTCAGCATCCTAATGGTCAGCCGAAAAAGATTTCGTTAAACAATAATTCTTTCTTTTCTGAAAATCAGGATCAGATTATTTATGAAACCGATTCATTGCCGGGTTCTTCCGGTTCACCAGTTTTAGCATTGGGAACCTGCGAGGTTGTAGCACTGCATCAGACAGGAGTTCCAAAAATGGATGAAAACGGAAATCCTCTTACCAAATACGGAACTGTTGCCAATTCAGAAACTCCTGATGAAGATATTGAATGGGTAGGAAATGCCGGAATCAGGATCAGCAGAATACTGGAGTTTCTCCAAAAGAAAAATTTTGATAAACCTGCTCATAATACAAAAAAAAATGAAATTCTTGCAAGAACCAATAAGGCTAAAAGAGAGTTGGACGAGGTAGTAGAAAATCAGCCTGAAATATCTCTTACGGATGTTAAGAATGAAGCACAGAAGCTTAAATCTACATCAGATTCTAAATTGCAGAATAAAAGTAAATATACAGGTGCTTCTGAAAAATTCCCGTTTATTATTCTGGCAAAAAACAGCCCCGGAAATTTCGAAAATCTTGAAGCTGAACTGAAACTCAATTATGGTAATGACTTCAGTCTTTATCTGGCAACTCCGGTGTCTGCAAAAGAAAATGAGGAAGAACTTTTTGTACTGAATATTTCTTCCGAAGGCAAAAATCCAAACGAATTTGCCAGAGAATTACTTTCATTAAAAGAAATTATTCATGCAGAATATGACAGCGAGATTTATCTCAACATGGAAGTAACGTATGATAATGATTTGAAAGCTTTTGAAAGCTCTGGCTCTAAAGATTTTAATAATGAACAGCATTTTCTTGAATTATACAGCCAAACCAGCAAATATGTAAAAGGTAAGACCAAAGAACAGTTCAGACAATGGAACTGGAAAGCCGTCAATTACAACTCCTCGGTTACCGATATTATAGGAAATTCAATAAAAATTGTTCAGTTTGATACCGGATATTCTCATCATCCGAAAAATTATGGGGCTTTTAATCTTTCAGAAGATTTTGATTTTGTAGATGATGATGATAATTCCAGCGAAGAAGAGCATCACAAGATTACATTGGCAGATTATGGTCATGGAGCCCGTACA
>VFQP010001968.1_pt1 | contig 24615 bp, 27 predicted proteins | sample 3512351 | NCBI WGS metagenome assembly VFQP01 (sample SAMN10412372, study PRJNA504923) | tailings metagenome | isolation source: Relicate 1 Philex TSF1 revegetated site | place: Philippines: Tuba, Benguet | collected 2017-08-29
CCCGAGCCGGAGCCGCCCTCGCCGCCGCCGTCCTCCTTCTCCTCCTCCTCGTCGCTGCTGAGGTCGTCGCGCCGCACTGCGCCCACGCACGCCACGCACCAGCCACCACGCGCACGGAGCAAGTGTCGACACGCGCAGCGGCAACCACTCGACAGAGTGGCTGCTTGCTGGAGCGCGTGAACGGGTAGCGAGCTCTGCCAGTGCACACGATCGCCCACCCCGACCGCCGCCTCGAAAGCACACGCACCTCTAGGGTGCTGCTGCCGCCTGCCGCCCGCGCCCCGCCGCGCACGTCTCCCTCCCTCCGCGCCGCCGCCGGCGTCCGCCCCCGCTTGCCGCCGCCGCCGCCCGCCCTCCTCCGCGTCGTCACCGTCCTCCTCCTCGCCCTCGGAGCCGCTGCTGCTGCTGCCCTCTGACGGCTCCTCGTAGTCGCTGTCGTCGTATGGCTCGTACGAGGGGATGACGGCGGGGTCCACCGGGTCGTCCTCGCCCACCACCACAATCACGTTGCTGTCGTCTGGGCGGTTGTGCCCGTGCCAGATGGGCCGGTGGCTGTCAATGACGATGACGCGCACGTTCTCGCCAAAGTTGCACGCGCCGCGCACATCCTCGGTCGCGCCGCAGTTGATCATGAAGACGGTGCGCAGGTCCTGAGGCCAAGCAAGCGTCGCACCGGCACAGCACGAGCTGTGCGCGTGGTTTGGAGGCTCTTGAGAGCCGGGGCCTCTGCGCGCACCGCCCACGCCCCGCCCCCCACCTCTGCCGTGTCCAGCTGCTGCTCCTTGCACTGCTCGGAGATGGCTTGGTAGCTCTCCACGGGCAGCGTCATGGTGGTCATGTCTGAGACGGCCAGGATGGTCTGCGTTTGCGCGTTTGGTGGTCGATCGCGCCGTGGGCGCCCGGTGACACGCGGGTGTGTGTGCGCGCCCTGGGGGCTGGCCTGCACCAGGCAGGCCCGGCGGCAGCAGCAGGCCCCCGCAAGGTCTGCTTGCTGCTGGGCCTGCGCGCTGCGCTGCGCACCTCGAGCTGCGCGGCAGCGCAGACCGAGTCCACGTCCCCGTTCGCGGCAAAAATGAGCACGCTCTTGTCCTCGCTCTCGTGCTTGTCAATCTTGACGGCGAGCAGCAGCTCCGTGAGGCTCTTGGCCGTGATGATCATGGCTGCGGAGCGCCTCGCGCGGCCGGGACGAGGTGCCTGCACGAACTCCTCCTTGCGCGCAGCTGGTGGCGCTGCTCAGCCCGTGGTGCCGCCAGCGGCCACGCCACGGCGCCACATCCTGCTGCTGCACACGCTGCTCGCGGCTGCGGCCCGCTGCGGCGAGCTGCGCCTGTGCACGAGCTGCTGTTCGGTGCTGGGCTGGGGAGTGCGCGCGAGTTGAGGTCGCGAGTGGACTAAAAGCGGACTTGCGCTGTCGCCTCTGCGCCGCCGATGCTGCTGCTGCTGCTGCTGCTGCTGCTGCTCAACGCGAGCAGGGGGAGGGCCGCCCCACAAGGCTCCAAATTGGGGCGAGAGTGGCAGCAGCAGCAGCGCGCCGCGGTGCACAGCCTTGAGGGAAGCGTCGAACTCCTCAGCTGCTCTTCCTGGGCTGCGCTGCCGACGTGACTGCTCAGAGTGGAGCTGGTTCGGAAGTTCGTGCACCCTCATGCTGCCCGCGCGGCGGCCTGCTCTCATCGTAGCTCGTGTGTGCGTGAGTTGCAGCGCTGCAGCAGCACATATGCATTAACCTGTTCCATCCGGCACCGGCGGCCACTCTGCAGGTGGCTTCAAGTGGGGCAAATCCGCGGCGGCCCCGACCCACGGCTCTCGACAAAATGGTGGTCCTCTAAACGGAAATGGAGGAGGGAGGGAGCGTGATGGCGCAGAAGGTGGCCTTCGGTCAAGGAATCACGGGGCGCCACCCCGGAACCCGCCGCGGCGTGCGCGATCCTACTCCTGAAGGCCACGGTGGCTCCCAGCTCACCCCCATCCGCAGGTCAGGCAGGCGTCACGCGACGAGACAAATTGGCACACTGCACACCCACACCACGGCACAAATTTTGGCGCAATTGGCGCACGCACACCTCAAATTGGCACACGCACGCAAACAAGCACACCACACGACCCTCCTGGTGCGGAGGGGAGCTGGGAAGCACACTCGGGGCTGCGCTATTTCGTTCGATTGCTGTCCCTGCGATGTGGCGGGGAGGCTCGTCCCATGAACTCACACACCATCGTCGCTCCCCGGCACATGGCCGTGCCAAGCCCAAGGCCTGCCTGCTCCTACACAGCGTCGACACAAACCCCACAAGCGAAAGCTGCACCGCCCAAACAACGGGGACATCAAACCTGTTCCTTCCTCTTACCAAACAGGGAAACGACAACACGCGGGGCGCGTTTTTGGCGAGGCGCCCAGGCGACGTCGGGCGCACGCAGGCGAGGCGCCGAGCGCCTCGCCCGGCTGTGGTGCGCCCCCACGGCCTGACGCCTCAGCCGGCTCCGTAATCCGACCCTTGGCACACAGGCCCTTGCCACCGAGGGCCCCGCTCTCTCTCCCTCTCCCTCGCTCTCCTCTCGCCCTCTCTCCAAAAACACCGCCGCCGCGCCACCGCTCCCCCCACCACCAATCTCCTGGTCATCCTCAATGCGCAGGCGCCGGCTGCTGCGCCACGTCCACCACGGCCGCCACCACCGGGGCCGCCGCGCCCAGCCCAAAGCGCCGCGGCCGCGCCGGCAGCGGCGGCTTGTCGGCGGTGAAGAGCACCACCACGGCCGAGGCGTTGTCGGGCGAGTTGCGCGCGTCAATGGCGTAGCGCACCAGCTGCTCGGCCGCGTGCCTGGGGTCGTTGCCCTGCTTGGTGGGACCCGGCTCGTGAAGGAAGCGGCACACCTGCAGGGGGACGCAGTGCGGCGCCGCCACGGGGGCACGCACACGCTTTCACGCTGCGGCAGCGCGCGCGCGCGGGGCCCTGCGCGTGGAGGCGCGACGTCGCCGTGCAAAGCGTAAACAGCCCCGGTTTGGCGGTGGTGGGTGGCGCACCTGGTTGACAATCTCCTCGTCCTTCATGGCGCACGTGATGCCGTCGCTGGATGCCACGGCGAACAAGCTGTGCCGCGTGAGCATGTAGGTGTGCAGCTCGGGCTCGGACAGAATCACCTTCTCGCCCAGCTGCTCCTTGGTGCTGCGGGAAGCAGGCAGCCGCCCCAGCACGCACGAGGTGAGTGAGCCGCCAAGAAGCCGGCGAACGCCACCAAGGCTGCCGCGCCCCCCTCGCACCTGAAGTCGCCGATGGAGCGGCAGACGGCCAGCAGCCCGGCGCCGGGGCCCACGTAGCCGTCGTCCGACACGGGCACCTGCGAGCGGGCCGGCGCCGCCACCACGACGAGGACGCACTTTTGCACTCGCGACGCGCGCCGACTCCTCCGCTCTGCGCGCGCCCCCCATGTCTTCGTGCTCCCCGCCATCCCTGCTGCGCAGCCACCCACAACCACTCCCCACAGAGCGGGAAAGAGCAGCGCGCCGGCGGCGCACCTGCAGCGCAGCGAGCCGGGCCGCCTCCTCCTTGTTGCTGGGCACGTGGTCGTTGGTCACGGCGCGCGGCACCGCCAGGCCCGTGCGCTCGTCGCGCTCGGCCACGATGAGCCGGCAGTCGCCCACGTTGGCGACAAACATGCAGCAGTCAATCACCGTCGCCACCAGCGCCGTGCTGCCTGGGTCCCGCCCGTGCATGGCCTGCTCCCAGTCGCCCAGCCCGCCGCCGTCCTCCTCAATGTCCTCCTCCTCCTCCTCCTCGTCCTCCTCCTCGCCGCCCAACATGCCCTCCTCGGGCGCCTCGCGCGCCGCCGTCCCGCCCCCGCCCGCCGGCAACGCCACCAGCCGCTCCGCCGCCGCCGGCGCGTCCTCGTGCTGCTGCGGCGCGGGCGCATCGCCGCCGCCCGCCGCGGGATGATGGTCCTCTGGCGGTTCCTCCACCTCGAAAACGGCGCGCCGGCCGTGCTGCTCGCCGCCGGCGCCGCCGTCCGACGAGGGCGCTGCCGACGCGCCGCGCCGCTGCTGCTGCGGCGTGGTGACGTCCACGATGGTGACGGGCGAGGCGCCACGGCCGCGGTCACGCGCCTCGGCCGCAAGCAGCGCGGCGGCGGCGCCCGCCGCCTGGGCGGCCATGGCGGCTGTCGGCGAAGTCACGATGGGCTGCTGCTGCTGCTGCTGCTGCAGCAACTGCTGTGGGGAGCCTTGCCAGCTGCCTGGCAGTTCAATGGGCGGGCAGGGCGGCTTGGGCGGAGGCGGCGGCGGCAGCGCGTCCTGCCCGCCGCTGCCGCCGCCGTCGCTGCGCACGCCGCGCCACTTTGCCGCCGCCTGCTGCTGCAGCAGCTGCACGGCGGCGGAGGGCGGCGCGGGCGCGCCGCCGCCCGCCGCCGTGTCCCAAGCAGCCAGGCCAATGTCCGACTGGCTGCGCACGTGCGGCGGCAGCAGCAGCTGCGCGTGGTGCGGCGGCGCACCAACGCCGCCGCCACCGACAACGACACCCACGCCCGCGGCGCCCGCAACCGCTGCCGCAGCGCCCACGCCACCCGGCTGGTGCTGCTGCCCGCTGATGCTGCTGCTGCCGTGCGGCCGCATCGGCGCCAAACCGCCGCCCGCCGCCGCCGCCGGCGGCAGCACCGCCGCATCGGCCGCAGCCGTGCCACCGCCGCCACTGGCCCCAGCCACCAGCCCGTCAGCGCCGGCGTCGCTGCTGCCTAGCGGCGCGTGCAGCACCGACACGCTGTGCGCGCTGTGCGACGGGCAGCTCATGCTGCTGACGCTCAGCAGCGCCGTCGGCGTCGTCACCACCGCCACGCCCGCGCTGCCACCGCCGCCGCTCCCGCCGAGCTCCGACGGAGGAAGCTCCTCAATGGTGACGCCGTGCGCCGGCGCCGGCGGGGCCGCAAACGCCGCGCCGAAGTCGGCGCTCGACGCCGCCGGCCCGCCGGCGCCGCCGTTGCTGCTGCTGCCGCCGTCGTGGTGCAGCGAGTGCAGCGACAGCGCCGAGGTGTGCAGCCGGCGCATGCCGGGGCCGGCGCTGGTGGCGGCGGCAACGGGCGGGGGGCCGCCCATGGGCGACGCCGTGGCGGCGCGCGCCTGCTGCGGCAGCAGGCCGCCGGGGCCCGGCGCGCCGCCGATGAGCACGCTGGCGGGCAGGGCGCCCAGCCGTGACGAGCCGCCGGGCCCGCCGCTGCCGCGCTTGCCAAAGCTGTTGCTGGGCGCCAGGCCCGCCGCCGCTGACGAGGTGGAGAGCGAGGGCGAATGCGCGGCGGGCGGGCGGCCGACGGGCGTGGAGGCCGACGGCGTGGCGCTGGCGGCGGCGGCGGCGGCGGCGGGGATGGACGAGGTGGATGAGGAGGGCGACCAGATGCCCGGGTCGCGCTTGAGACGCCGCTCGTGATCCATCAGGATCTCTCCCATCTGCGGCGGCGGGCACGCGACGGGACAGCGAGCGGCGGCGTGAGTTGGGGAGCGGCAGGAACGAGTGGGTCTCACAACTCGAGCTTGGTGGCCTCTGGCTACCAGCTGGTACGTGGTGGAGAGGGCTGGGACCAGGCCTGACCTGCTGCGCGCCCTCGGTGGCGATGTGGTGGATGCCGGCCTGGATCTGGTCGGGCACGTGCTGCGCCAGCGACTGCGCCACCTCGTGCCCGCCGTGCCCTGCACACACGCGTGCACACCCGCCACACGTCCACACGTGTTGCCGTGAGCGCAGTGGCGCAACATGCGGCCTGGCGCCGCCGAGGCGCGCCCCCCGCCGCTCACCGTCAAAGACGCCGAAGCAGGCGCCGTGCCGGAACCTGAGGCTGGGCACGTTCTCGGGGCAGGTGAGCGGCATGGCAAAGGCAAAGTCCTCCATGGAGGAGCGCTGGCCCACCGAGGTGGAGACGCCCATGCGGATGCACTGCGGCACCTCGAGGGCCAGCGCGTCGTGGTCGTGCGCCTCGCCCGCCGACGCCGGGGGGCAGCCCACGCCGCCCGCCACGCCGGGGCTGCTGCCGCTGCTGCTGCCCAGGTGCGCCTCGCTGCGGTGCACGCGCCACGGCAGCCCTGCCGCGGCGGCGGGCGGCCTGCCCACAGCGGCGCCAGTGCCGGCGGCAGCGGGCGGCGGCCTGAAGGCCCGAGGGCTCGCGCCGCCGCCTGCTAGGCCGTCGCCGCCGACGCCCGCTGACGCCTCCGCTTGGTGCGGGGCAGCGGCGTGGGGCTCCGCGGCGAGTGGCGCGCTGGTGTGCGGCTGCAGCGCGGCGCGGGGCGAGACTTCGGGGGAGATGGTGACGGTGGGCGCTGTGGTGGAGGCGGCAGAGACCAGCACGCGCGGCGGGTGCTGCTCTGCTGCCGGAGCGGGCAGCAGAGCGGGGAAGGCGTCGAGCGGCGCCGCGCCAGCGGGGAGGGCCCCGGAGCCGGCTGGGCTGATGCCGCGCGAGTGGGATCCGCTGCCGCCGCTGGCCTGGGGCGGTGGTGGCAACGGCGGCAGGCCACGCAGCTGGTGGATGCGCGCGGCCGCTGACGACGTGGGGGCCGCCCCCGCCGCAGCTGCGCCTGCTGCTGCTTGGGCTGCTGCGCTGCCATTGTAGCCTGCTCCGGGAGGGGCCTGCGCAGCAGGAGTTGCCGTGTGGCGCGTGTGGCGGGGCCGATTTGCGAATCCCGCCCGTGGTGACGCCGCGTGACGCGGCTGCGCATGGGCCAGGAGGCCTGCGTCCCCCTGGCCGCCACATGCACGCACTGCGCAGGTGGCGCTCTGCAGCCACCTGCCCTGCTATGCTGCAGGGAGCGGCAGCGCCCTGGGTTGCACACGTTGGCCCCGCTCACCTCGAGCAGCAGGAGCCTGCGCCGCTGTGCGGCGAGCGCGCTGCGCAGCGAATGGTGCAGCAAGAAGGCTACGACGCCCGCCTGCGTGCCCGCGAGCTGGCGCTGGGCGCTGAAGACCTGCGAGAGCCACCTTTTGGCGCTCTCGCTCTGGACCTGCACGCCAGAGACGCGCTGCAAGGGCTGGAGAGCGAGTGCGTCCTCATCCCTGCGGCCGCGTGGCAGCGCACCAGCCACGCGGTGTCGGGGCGTGCAGCGCGAGCGAGCGGGGAGGCGGGGAGACCTGGGCACGAAAGGCAACACGCACCTCGTCGGAGCTCCGTGCTCCTGCTCCTGCGGGGGCCTGGGAGCGGCGACCACCACGATGGCCTTGCTGCTGGACGGCTGCTGCTGCTGCTGCGGGAGCTCCTGCTGCTGGGACAGGCTCAAGTCGTCGTCGCGGGCGGTCATCAGCGCGAACAAAGCTCCATCGACAGGGGTAAACGCGTGGCCATCTTGGGTGCTGCGCTGTGGTGCTGAAGTGACGTTCAGGACTGCGGGCCACGCACGCCGCTTGCACCACGCTTGGCTGCACTGGGGTTTAGCTGCTCCTACGCGTGCAGCACAACCGTGGACGAACGCTCCATCAAGATGCAATCCCCCTCTGAGCCTGGCCCTTCTGCGGCGGCTTCCCGGCGCCTGGCGGTGCTGGCCCAGCAGGTGGGCGCCGCGCCGGGCGCGGAGCAGCAGCTGCAGCGCCAGGCGACCAGCGTGGCGTCGACGTCGTACGCGTCCATCGACGGCCGGCCCTCCTCCTACGCGAGAGTGCACGGGGAGGTGACGCGCCGGCCCGCCGTGTGGCGCATCATCGACGTGGTGGCCAAGGAGCGCCTGGGCGAGGTGGTCTACGAAAAGGCGGTCGGCGAGGGCATCGCCAAGGTGCGGGGCAACGGACGAGAGGGCTGCGGGCGGGCGGGGTCCTCCTCGCTCTTTGTCATCCCGAGTCCTCCCTTTCACTTGCTCCTGCGCGCAGATCACCATCAACCGGCCGGACAAGCGCAACGCCTTCACGCCGAGGACGGGTAGGCCTGCACGCGCACGCCCAGGATCTCCTGCGGGTGCCTGAGGGTCAGGGAGCCACCCTCTCTTTCAGCCGCTCGTCGATTGCGCTCGCAGTGCAGGAGATGTCTCGGTGCTTCTCGGACGCCAGGGACGACCCCAGCATCGGCGTCATCATCCTCACAGGTGGGCCTCACGGGGGCCGTGCCCGATGCGACGCACGTCAGAAATGTTGACCGGGCGCGCTGGCGCGCCCCGATCGCGGCGCAGGCGCTGGGACCGAGGCGTTCTGCAGCGGAGGTGACCAGAGCGTGCGCGGCAAGGGCGGATACGTGGGCGAGGACAGCGTGCCGCGCCTCAACGTGCTCGACCTGCAGGTGCGTCACGCTGCGCCCCGCAGCGGCAGGTCAAGCGCAGGCCACAGGCCAGGCAGCTGAAGTGTGAAAGTGCGTGGCGTGTGAGACGGCCCTGCAGGTGCAGATCCGGCGCCTGCCCAAGCCCGTGATCGCCATGGTGGCGGGCTACGCCGTGGGCGGCGGCCACATCCTGCACATGGTCTGCGACCTCACGGTGCGCACGTTTGAGGGGGGCGGGGGAGGGAACGAATGCGTGCGCGCATCATGCTTGCACATGCCCTGGCGTCAGACCTGGCCGCCCAAGGTCGTGTGGCCACGTTGCTCCTGCTGCGGCCACGCAGGTGGCGGCGGACAACGCCGTGTTTGGCCAGACGGGGCCCAAGGTCGGCAGCTTTGACGCGGGCTACGGGTCCACGCACATGGCCGCCATCATCGGTGCGCCTCGCTCGTGCTTCTGGTGGCCAGCAGGTGCTGGCCTTGCCGAGGAGGAGCTGGCCCAACGTCAGCGCCTCTTGCCGTGCCCTCAAGCGCAGGCCAGAAGAAGGCGCGGGAGATGTGGTTCCTCGCGCGCATGTACACGGCGCAGCAGGCGCTGGATATGGGCCTCGTCAACACGGTGCGCCCTCCTGCCCGCCTGGTTTTCTGAGGACTGATCCTCAGCGTTGGTCCAGGCAACGCACGTGCACAAAGGACTTTTCCGCTGCTGCTGGGCCGCAGGTGGTGCCGCTGGCCAAGCTGGAGGAGGAGACGCTGGTCTGGTGAGGCTCCTTGTGGCATTTGCCATGCATTGAGCCAGCGGGTGGGCTCGGCACCGAGGTGAGACTTGCGCGGCTGACGCCTCGACTGTGCAGGTGCCGGGAGATCCTGCGCAACAGCCCCACGGCGCTGCGGGTGCTCAAGAGCGCCATGAACGCCGCCGAGGACGGGCAAGCGGGCATCCAGGCGAGCACAGCGCGTGATGATGCACGAGCCACAGCGTGACGTGTCGCAGCGTGACGGGGCACGGGCCACGACGTGTTGCTGGGCGCTGCTGCGTGTGCACTGCCGCAGGAGCTGGGTGGCCACGCGACCATGCTGTTCTACCAGTCCGAGGAGGGCAATGAGGGGCGCCAGGCGTACGTGGAGAAGCGGCCGCCCAACTTCAGCAAGTTTCCCCGCCTGCCTTGACTTCCCCCTGACTCTGAATCACGCGCGCCTGCAACGCTCTGCGGCTCTTGCACTCTTTTGGTTGACCACGCAGCAAGCAGTCAGCCCTCAGCCATATCGTCCTGCTCGCCGGCGTCGGGCGCGGCGCTCGTGCCGGCGGCGGCCGCGGCGGCGGACGGCGGCGCGTAGCTGGTGCTCTTGTGCTTGGGCGTGAACGTGAAGCCCTCGGGCGCGCGGCCCAGCAGCATCTCGGAGATCTGCACGCGATAAGCGAGAGTGCGCGCTCGGCGGTCAGTGCGCTTCGAGCGCGCGGCCACCGGCGGCTACGGACGCGCCGGGAGAACGCCAACTCACGTGGATCCAGTCGACCGGGTTGTCCGAGGACAGGAGCGTCTCGAGGTCGCTGCGGCCGTAGATCCTCGGCTGGCGCCAGTGCAGCTTCTGCGGGACCACCTCAAGCAGGCCGACGGGGAGGTACCTGTGAGTAGCACAGGACACGAGCACGGCGCGCCACGCTGACAAGAGCGAGGCCTCATCTCGCGCGTGGTGGCCCAAACAGGCCGCAGCGCTGAGCGCACCGGTGCATGTAGGAGAGCCACTCGAGCATGAAGCGGCGCGTGGTCTCCACGCCGCGGCCGTCGCTGCCCCAGTGCGTCAGCCCGGCTGAGGCAAAGTCGCGCAGCAGGTCGAGCCGCTCGCCCGCGCTGATGTCCCAGTGGCGCTGCTCCTTGATCTCGGTGAAGAGCTGCAGCAAGCGTGCACGAGCGCGGCAGGAGGCACGGATCGACAATCTCGGCGCTGCGTCGCACACCTCGCCGCCGCCGCGACCTCGCCGTGCCCACGACGCGACCTCGCGCGCGACACGCACCCACGGCTTGATGAGCGCGCCCCGCCCAATCATGCACGACGCCAGCGCGCCGCCGCCGTTCCCCACGTGCTCGTTCCAGTCCACGTAGCTGAACACGTCGCCGTTGCCGACGAGCTGCAGCCCCGTGGGGTGAGCGAGCTGCGAGGGGACGGAGGAGCCACAGGCCAGCAAGCACAACAGCACTGGCGAACACCCGCACGCTGTTGCGTCGAACCTCACGCCGCGCACGGCTCAGGCAACCATGGCGCACCTCTGCGCAGCGCTCAATGTAGTTCCAGTCCGCCGTCTTGCTGTAGCGCTGCTGCCGCGTCCGCCCGTGCAGCGTGAGCGCGATGGGCCCCCACGACCGGATCTGGTCCACAAACGTGTGCGTCACCTGCGGCCCCAACACGCAGCAACGCATCTCCTTGGCGACTGCACACAGCGCCCTCGCCTGTCGCACGCGAGCACGCGCCACGCAGCGCCCTGCCCCCTCCCCCGAACACGCACGTCTTGGTCGTCGTGGTACCCCTTGCGCGTCTTGAGCGTCAGCGGCAGCGACATGGAGCGGTCGGCGGCCTTGGCGATCTCGGCGATGCGCTTGGGCCGCAGCAGCAGCGCCGACCCCGCGCCGCGGTCGCACACCTACGCAGGAGGTGTGCCCCGCACGACAGCTCCCCACCCAAAGTCGACGATTCGCCCAGTCAGCGGGGTGCGCGGCGCGAGGAGGGCGCAGGCGGGCAGGCCTCACAATGTCAATGGGGCAGCCCATGTTGATGTCCACGTAGTCGACCGAGGTGCACGTCTCGTCAATCAGCTGGCAGGCGCGCGCCACCGTGTCAGGGAACCCGCCGGCAATCTGCACGACAGCGCGCAAGCAGCGTGCCGCGGTTGGAGCAGCGCGGCCACCGGGGCGTGTTCGGCTGGGGCAGCCTGGGCCTGGGCGAGCGGTGGCGGCGCTGTGTGGGCTCTGTATGGTCACGGCGCGCGCGGGCAGCAGCCCGGGCGGCGCGCCTCACCTGGACGCCAAACAGGTCCTCGCAGGGGTGCCGCTTGAGCAACGCCCACTCGCTGGCCTGGCCCTGCGGCACGCAGCACACGGCGTGTGCACAAGGACAGCTCAGTCCGCCGTTGGCGCGCCTTCGTGCTCGCTCGTTGATGGAGCAATCCTGCTACGTAGCAGGGTTGCCTGTGGCGCGGCGCGCTGCCCAACACACCTGCAGCAGGTTGGTGGCGAGCGCCATCTCCCCCACCGTCACGTCGGCGCCCAGCTTCTTGCACACGCGCCGGAAGGGCAGGTTGCCCACCGTGGTCAAGGGAGCCAGCACCTGCGCAGCGACGCACCACCCACGCACAGTCAGAAGTCCGCTTCCCCTCAGCCCACCAAGGCTTCCAGGGCGCTTTCGGAGGTGCCACAGCCACACGCCGCTTGGCACCCCCTTCTCAGCACGCCCAGGGCGATGCGACGCCCTCCCTGGCCCCTTGCCGCTCACCGTCTTGCCGCGAAAGTCAATCACCTGTGGGCGCACGGCAAGCAGTTTCACGTTAGCCGTGCGTGCGCCGCGGCGTCAACACAGGGGCAGTCGACCGCGCAGGCGGCCGGGCGACGCACCCGCTTCTCCTCGCGGCGCAGGGGCACCTCCACGTGCTGGGCCACATTCTCCTGCAGGGCCGCAGCGCTGGCCCCCGCCGACGCCGACGCGCCGTCGCCGCCCTCCACGCGTGCGCGCTTGCGCTCGGGCTCGGCCGCCTCCGCGCCCACCGGCTCCTCCTGCTGCTGCGCCTCTTGCCCGCTTGGTACCGCCGTGGCCTCGGCGTCCATGGCGCCCGCGCCCTGTGCCTCGGGCGCCGGCTCTGCGGCTTCCGCGCCTTGCGGCGCGGCGGCGGCGCCGTCAGCGCTGCTCGGCGCCGCCGCCGCCGCCGCGCCCTTCTGCCCGCCGTGCCGCTGCTGCTGCTGCTTGGCGTTCTTGCCGCCCTGCTGCTGGTGGTGCTGCTTGTCCTCTCCGGGCAGGGGCTTGGCGGGGCGCACAGACACGCGGAGGCCCAGGTCCTTGAGCACGCCGTCCGCCTTGGTGAAGTCGTACCTGTTCAGGCAACAGGCGTGCAGGCGATGACAGGTTGCAGTCAGGCACGTCTTGCGGCAGTCCAGCACGCTGTTTCTCCATCGAGGCAGCACGAACGAGCTGGCGACCTCGCGCGCTTGCCTGTTCTTCCACAGCAGGCGCTGCAGGTCCTTGCTCATCGTGTTGAACGGCTGCTGCACCGTCTCCGGCACCGGCAGCAGCACCGGGCCCTGCAACGCCTGGGCCCCTGCTGCTGCGGGCGCCGCGCTGCCGCCTGGCGCGTCTGCACCCGCTGCCGTGGGGGCGGCGGAAGCGGCGGCGAGGTCGTGCTGTTGCGCTTGCTGCGGCTGCTGCTCGAGGAGGTGGGCCCTCAGCTGCGCGTGCAGCTCGTCCGTGGCGGTGTGTGTGCCGGCGTAGCGGCAGGCGATGCCTGCAGGCGCCGTGCCGCGGACCCCACGCAAGGTGTGGGCACGCCAGTCAGCAGGCAGGCGCGCCTCTCGGTACGCACAAGGCTCGTGGAGCTCACCGTAGGGGCAGGATCCTGTGTTGACGAACGGGCAGGTGCCTAGGAGGTCGGGCAGCCGCGTGGCCAAGTAGGCCTTCACGTCGTGGCTGAAGCGGCACTTGTCGCCGTAGGTGCACAGGCCGAGGAAGTGGTTGATGCATGCGCCCTTGGGCCGGTCCTTGTTGCCCTTGTCCTGCACGCAGCGCCGGGCGAACGACGCATCCCACGCTGAGCAGCGCCTGCGCCACAGGCTTGCCATGATCATGGCACGATGGTGGCGCCGCGGCAGCTGTGCCACGCACCTTCTTGCCCTTCTTAGCGCCCTTGTCCTCCTCCTTCTTGCTGGTCGCTGCTTTGGCGTGAGCTGAAGGAGTGGCGCCGTCGTCGTTGCCCCGCAGGTAGCTGAGCAGGACGGGCGCCTCGTTGCGAGCCACCAGGTCGGCGATGCGCTTCTGGCGCGCAGCCTCGTCCTCCGCGCTCGCTTGCTGTGCCGGCGGCACCCCAGCAGAGACCTGGGCAGCGCCTTCTGTGGCCATTGCAGCTGCGTTGCAGGGCACCTGCTACTGCTCGCTCTATGTTGCACTAGTTGCTGTGCGTGCAGGGCCAAGGGGAGGAGGAGAGCGAGCATGCGCAGCGCGCACGTGCCGCTCGAACACGATCCGTGATGAGCACGACAGCTTCACGCGCCGGCGAGCTGCGAGTCGAGCACGTCCACGATCTCCAGAAGCCACCGCCGCTTGTGCTCCGGGTGCAGCGGCCACAGGTGGTTCCCCGGGTTGCTGCGCAGCTGGACGGGTCCGGTCGTGAACCGCCGCCACTCCTGCGCACACGAACCGCGTCTCTCACGCGTGACGGCCCCCGCCCACAATGTGCAGGCCACTTGAGCCCTCATCCTGGCAGTGGTGCCACCGCGCCGCACCTGCACCATCCCCTTGGTGACGCGCCTGTCGCCCTCGCCCCACCAGCAGTGCAGCGGCAGGTCAGGGAACGGCTCCGCGCCGCCGCCGCCGCCGCCGCCGCCGCCCGCCTGGTGCACGTACGAGTCAAAGAGCGTGAAGTCGGCGCGCAGCAGCGGCTGGTACACGGGCCACATGCCGGCGCTGAAGACGAGCTCGTTGATGTCCCACGCCCGGCACTCCTCCTGCGCACCACACGCACATTGGCGTGAGCTCGGGCGGCGCGTCTGCACTGAGCCATCCCCTGGACGTGCAGTCCAGCCAGGCGGCGGCACCGCGGTGTGTGCGTGCGCCCCCGCACCATGAACTGCCGCTCGTCGAGCTCTGCCTGCCGGCGCCACGGCCGCTCCTTGGGCGGGATGTCGGGCGCTGGCATGGCCGACAGGAACCACGCCTTGGGCAGCGGCACGCCTGCAGAGCGCTCGGCGGCCGCACGGCAACGTGCTTCAAGCCTGGGCTTGATGAGGACGATCAGGTCCTCGACGTCAGGGAGGAGGCGCACCCTTTGCTTGGCAGAGGCGTAGCAGCTCGTACGCCACCCATGTGCCGACGCTGTGGCTCACAAGCACCCACGGCGTGCTCCGCGACAGCCCTGCGTCCTCCGTCGCTCTGTCGTCGTCGGCTGCTTCGTGCGGCAGCAGGACGTGGTGCAGGGCCTCGTCAAACACCTGTTGCGCCAGGGCCTGGGCAGTCGGCGCCGGCGGCTCCTTTGCGCGCGCCGCCCGGCCCGGCGGCTGCACGGCCCACACCTCCGCCTGGTGCGCGCGGCACCAGTCCTGCGAGCGTGCGCGGCGGGCAAAGCAAAGGTGCATGCGTGAGGCCAGGTGCGCACGCTGGCCCCGCTTGCGCCGCCCTGAGCCCTGTGCGCACCAGGAGAGCGTTGGGCGCCCTGCGTGCCCCGGTGCCCTCGCTGGTGAACATGTCCTCGGCGTTGCCGGCGGAAGGGAAGCAGACGACGCGCAGCCTGCCATGGGGGGTTTTGGCGTCAGGCGTCAGGCGCCCGCAAGTGAGCCAACACGGTGTGAGTGCGGGGCGGCGCCGCTGTCACCAACGCCCTCGCACCTTGGGTTGTCGCAGCGTGTGCCGCTACGCTCCAGGCCAGGGAACCATTTGCGGATCGCCTCGGCGGACGGGGGCTGCAGGCGTGGCGCTGCTGCCGCGGCCGTCGCGGGCGGCGCTCGCGCCGCGTAGTGCTCGACGACCTCTGCCTCACTCATGCTGCGCAAGGCTTCATCCGTCAGGGGCTCGACGGCGCGGCCCGCCTCTTGCGCGCGCTCGAGCAGCACCTCGGACAGGTTCACCAAGCGCACCCAGGCTCGGTCGTCCATCCTCGGCATTCGCCTTTGCACGCGCGAGCTCGCAGGCACGCAGAGGGAGATCGAGAGTGCGCGCGCACAACAGCAAACCAAGTCGCGCGCAGGGACCCGAGCTCCCTCTCGTCCGAGCGGCTCTTGGTCCGGCTCGCTCGTTCGCCCCCGCCGCCGCCGCCCGCCGCCCCGCCCCGCCGCACATGTCGGACAGCACCACCTTCATGGCTGCATTTCCGCAGCGCCGTTGGTGGCTGCTGCCGCTGCAGCAGTTGGTGCCCGAACCCCGCCGTCCTGGTGCTCGTTGGCGGCCTGTGGAGGCGCGGGCGGGCCCGCGACGCCCGCCACCGCCCGCTCCACCTCGGCCATTAGAGCCCTGCACGCGCCGCACACGTTCAGGAAGCCATACCTTGACGCATGGCGCGCCTCTCCTGCTGCTGCTGCTGCCGCAGATGTGGGGCCTCTCACTTGCTCTGCTTGAGCATGTCGGCGCACGTCCGCACAAACTCCTCCTTCTCCTCCGCGTCCTCCTGCGCCAGCGCGGCGATCTCGTCCTGCAGTTGCTGGATCTCCTGCAGTTGCACACGCACGCAGCGATGCCCCAGGCGGTCAGCAGGCGCGGCGCCACCATGGCCCCGCGGCGTTGCGTGCGCCAGCCGTCCTGACCTGCTTGAGCATGTCGCAGGCCTCCCGCGCCCTGGCTCTGCCCTCCTCCGCGTGCTTCAGGTTGGCGGCCATGGCGGCCCGCTGCTCTTCTTGCACCTGCGCGAGGTTGGGGGCGTGCTTGAGCGTGCGGTCCCGCGAGGTGCGGCGCGCGGGCAAGAGACGCTCGCGCAGCGAAGCGCCGCACACCTGCAGGTCCTGCCGCTGCTGCAGCAGCGCCGCGAGTTGCGTGTCCGCCTCGTTCGCAAGCTGCTCGCGCCGGCTGCGCGCCTCTGCGATCAGCGCCTGGTGCCTGCCCAGGTTCCCCTCCACCACCTCCAGCGCCTTCACCAGGGCCTCCATCTCGTCAAAGTGTGTGCGCACTCGTTTGCTGTGGCTGAGCATCACCAGGGGGCCGCAGCGCGCGCAGCGCACGATGCAAGTTTCAAACGCTGCCGGGCGCGGCAGAGCATAGGGATCACACGCAGCGTGCCTGCAATCAGCTGTCTGCCTCGCCCCCGCCGCCTCTCTGCCGCGCGCCCGCTCCCGGCCTGGCCGCCGCCTCGCCGTCGCCCCGCGCACGCGCCGCCGCTGCCTTCTCCCTCCTCGCCTGCTCGTCCCACTCCCTCTCCAGCGCGTCCGCCTCCCTCGCCCACCGCCCGTCGTCCGCCTCGCCGCTGCCTGCCGCCGCGCCCCCTCGCGTCGTCGCCGCCGCCGCCGCCGGAGCGCCGCCGTGCCCATTCTCCCCCGCCGAGCCGCCGCGCGCCGGCGGCCAGGGCTGCTGCCTGGAGGGCGCTGGCCGCGGCGGCGGCGCGCGCGGCTCTGCGCCCGAGACGTGCCACCGCAGCGCCATCTGGACAATGACGACCGCCATGAAGGTGAACACGAGCATGAAGGCCTGCTGCAGCCCAGGCGGCACGCCGTCCGCCCCCGGGCCCACCAGGCTCCTCACGGTCGCCCACGCCGTCCTGCGCGCCGCGCAAGGGGGCACACACACGGCGGACCAGCGCGCAACACAGCATGGGCTCGTTGCCAGAAGCTGCAGCACCACAAACGGAGGACAGGAACGCTGACGGCGCCCTGACGGCGTCCACCACACTCACTTGCTCCCGAGCACCACCCGGTCCAGCACCCAGCTCGCCGCGTCGGGCTCGTCGTCGTCCACCAGCGACGGCGGGAACTCGCCGCCCGGCAGCGGCGCCAGCGGCGCCACGCCGCTCCGCGCGCCGCTGGCCTTGGCCGCCCGCACGCACGCCTCGAGCCACCGCAGCACCGGCGCCTGCCAGTCCTCGCGCAGCTGCTGCTGCTGCTGCCGCGAGGCCGCCTCCCACCCGTCGGGCAGCGGCATCACGGAGAAAAGGTGGCGCGTGCCGCGGGCGCTCGAGCCCGGCGGCGCCGGGCGGAAGGCCAGCAGCACGGCGCGCGGCGGCGGCGGCGCCAGCAGCGCCGCCGCCTCGGATGCCGCGCCGCGCGTGAGCAGCGCGGCCGCCGCCTGCGGGAGGTCGCCGGCGAGGAGCCCCAGCCAGCTGCGCCCGCAGGCGCCGCCCACCAAGTCCTTCCTCCCGCCCGCCTGCGGGAAGCCAGTGCATTCGCGCGCGGGGAAGCACCTCGCGCCCGCAAGAAACCGCCCTGCGGCACGGGCTCGGCACAGCAAACGGCACTGAGCGCGGAGCAGTGGGGCTTGCCTGCGACGCGGCGTCGGCGGGGGCGGCCGACACGTGGGCGTGGCAAAAGGCCCGCTGCACCGCGCCGTTCATCCAGGCCAGGCGCAGCTCCCCACGCGAGTACACCTGCGTGGCGCCACACGTGCACGCCGCCGGTGGCTCCGATACTACATGGATGCAGAAGCGCGCGCACGCGCCGCCCGCACAGTCGCTCCCCACGGAGAGGTGGGTCGCCGCCGCTGCCGCCGCAGCTCGCACCTCTGGCGTCTGCGCCGGCGCGTCCACGCCGGCCCTGGCCATGGCGGCCGGATCGTTGAGCGCGGACGACAGCGCCAGCGCGGCGCGGCGCGCGGCGTCCAGCGCCGGCGGCGAGGGCGCCACCACCACCACGCAGAGCCGCGTGGGCGCGCGCGGCGGCGCCGAGGTGGTGCGCGCCGAGGGGACGGCCCAGCGGCAGCCCAACGAGTCCAGCGTCAGCGGGCGCAGCGCAGGGATGGTCTGCGGGCACACACAGGTGCCCAAACAGATGCAAAATCCCACACACACCACGCGACCCGGGGGGACAAGGGTGAACGCTGCCGTCGCCTGCTGCTCAGGCGCTGCGGGCGTGCAAGGCGGCATTCCCAGCGTCTCGCTGCCGCACCTGCCACATGAGCGCGTTCTCGTGGATGCGGTCGGCCAGCTCTGCCGCCTCACCCGGCTTGGCTATGAGAACCTGCGGCGGCAGCACCACCGCCGCAGCGCGACGCCGCATGACTGGTGCGCGCCGCGCGCACCCTCCATGCGGACTCCATGCCGATGAAGGTCCACGTCGTGCACGGGCAGGTTCACGCCGGCACCCGCGGCGCTCGCTCGCCGGTTGACCTTGTGCGCCCGCCACTGGCGGCTCACCTCTGGCGTGGTGCCGGGGCCGCGCAGTAGCACCAGCGCCGGCGGCTGGAACGTGACGCCCAGCCGCTCCCACCACGCCTTGAGCAGCTGCCCGTCCTGCTGCTGCTGCTGCTGCCCGCCCGCCGCCGCCCTGCCGCCGCCCGCCTTGCCGCCGCCCGGCACCACCACGCGCACAAACGTCATCATGTGCCGCTGCTCGTGCGCCAGGTGGCGCAGCAGCAGGGAGCCCTGCGAGGAGCGGGGACAGCGGGCGCAGCAGCGCACGCTCGCTCTCTCGTTCGCGGTCGCTTGCGTGCGCTCTCAACAAGACGCTCTCAAGCAGCGGTGTGGCCTTGGCCCAGATGGGCAGCGCTGGATGGACAGGTGAGGTGTGTGTGTGTGTGTGTGCATGCATCTGTGTGGACACCTCGGCGGGGCCGGAGCCCAGCTACCAGGTGTGCACATCAGACCTCGCACCTGCCCATCGGTGCGGGAGAAGGCGAGCGCCACCACGTGCGCCGGGTGCGCGCGCCGCAGCGCGCCGTCCTGCGGCCACCACCACCGCCGCCACCACCACACTCGCCTCTCGCCCCGCAGCAACGCACCATCACGCAGTCGAGTACCAGCCTGACAATGCGGCGTCAAAGGGATCCCTTCAGAAGCAAAGCCTGCCAGGGCACCGCTGTCAACGTGTACGGCGGACGAAGTGGTGTGCCCGTGGGCAGCGCACCAGGCTCTCCAGGTCCGCCATGGGCAGGGGCTGCCAGTTGAGCAGCTTGGACGCCACAAAGTCCTGCACCGTCGTCATGTTGATGGGCCCTCGCAACCTGCCGCCACGCCACCGCAAAGCACGGGCACGGGCGCATGACAGGTCGATGGCGGCTCTGGCATGGCGCGCAGCCTCCTTGACTCAGGCAGCGCCAGGGGTGGTGTGGCGGGTGGCGGCGTGCTCTCACCTGACGAAGCATTCGGAGCGCACGCACTCGGGCCGGACGGCGAGGATGACGGGCAGCGACTGCCAGGGCACGTCGGCGCCGTTGGTCATCCAGTGCGCCAGGTTGAGCTGGTGCCGCGCGTTGACGCGGCCCAGCTTGAACAAGGCCTGCGCGGCAAGTGAGCGCGAGCGAGCGCAAAGAGCAGCGCTTCGGCACGCCCGCGCCGCGCACCGGCAGCCGGGAACACGTGACGACTATCGCCTGCTCTGCCTGCCCTCAATCAGAGCTGCCGCTGGGAGAGGGCTGCCTATGGTTGGTGCAGACCGACTGACGCCTGGAATGGCGCGCGCGAAGTGGTGGGTGGTCGGGTGTTGGGGGCGCACCTGCTGCCCGTCTCCGTGCTGCCGGTCGGCCACGCTGCCCGCCATCTTGTGCAGCGCCTCCCAGTCGCGCGCAAACGCCCGGCAGGCGGGGCTGTCCTCGGCGTACACCTGCGCGGCGCCGGTGGCAGGGCGCCAAACAACCACAGTGCTCGACCGCCTCGTTGTCAGAGCTCTGCGCTCTGTGGGGGCGCGGGAGGGTTCTGCACAGGCTGCCGTTGGCGTGCCGCTCAGTGAGCGTGTGCCAGCAATGCCTTGCCGGCCCCTGCCTCCGGGCCGCACGCCCAGCCCGCAGCGCCTGGGCTGCGGGCGCGCCACCTGGACCAAGCGTGCACGCCACTCGGGCTGTGCGGGCGCGACGCCTGGGCCAAGCGGGCGCGCCATTGCTGGACCTGAGCGCGTGCGCAGCGTGCGCACCTGGATGAGCCAGGGCAGCGTCGAGTACAGCACCGTGGTGCGCAGGTTGGACGCCGTGATGACGGTGGTGGCGCTGGGGATGGCGCGGTTCCACGAGCTCTCCGACTCGTCGCGCCACTCCCAGTGGAACCCGCCGCCGCCGTGCCACTGGTGGTGGAAGTGTTGCTGCTGATGCTGCTCCTGCTGCCGCTTCCGCTGCTCTTGGTCCCCTGGGTCGTAGCCTTGCTGCGGGGCGACAATCACCGCACCAAGGCGCGCCGCTGTCTCAGCATGGAGCAAGATGCGCCAAGCATGCACCTGCACACACTGCGGCGCCCGTGCGTCCACCCCCGACCTGGCCCACCTGGTCGTACAGGCGGCGCCTGTCGGGGTCCGAAAGGATCTCGTACGCTGCGCCCACGCAGAGCCGCGCACCGTGCCGGGCAGACATGTCACGGTGGTCATCGAGCACGAGGAAAGACCTTCTAGCCAGGCTGTGCCAGCCTGGGCCCACGCGTACCTGCCGCTATGTCCTTGAACTTGTCCTCGGACTGCACATTGTGTGCGGAGTGGGGCACACGACCGCGCTCGGGATCAGTGGCGCTGGCGGGTGCTGCGCGGAACGGCCCCAAAGCAACACCTGCGTGCCGCACCTTTTTCTTGCTCTTGGCGTTGCCTGCCACGCGGTCAGGGTGGTACTTGAGCGCGAGCTTCTTGTACGCGCTCTTGATGGCGCTGGCGTCGGCGTTGCGCTCCACGCCTGCAGCGCTCCACACGCACGCACGCAGCACGCCCCGGGTCGCCCTGCTCACCTTGCCCATCACGGAGGCCATTGTGCTGGCTTCCATTGGAAAAGAGGAGCGGCCCGGAACGTGCCGGCTCGAGCGCTGCTTTGAGCGGCCCCCGCCCAAGGTGCCACAACGTGCTGCCGTGCCTGCTGCAGCCGTGCAGAAGGAGCACCCACCAAGGACCTTGTATGGGTCCTGCTGCGGCGCAGACCGCTGTCCCCAGCCGGACGCTTCGTGCACGAGCAGCAGGAAGACGAGCAGCAGCGCCAGCAGCGCGCCGCCGCGGATCCCGCCATCGCCCATTCCTCGAGAACCTCCTGCCGCTGCCCTGGCAGCGGCAGGAGGCGTCTGCTCGTTGCTCGCGTGCATGATCTGAGGGCTTGCAGCTTGATCTCGAGCACGAAGCAGAGCGAAGCATGCAGGGCCAGGCCGGATGAATAGCGTCATTGGGGGCGAATGTGCCCGTCCAGACGCTTTCCCAGGCCACTGCCGGGGGGGGGGGCGCACGTCCGAGCGCACACGACACACGCGAGTCGTTCGTCGCGTCGTCTCCTCCGGCGAGAAGGCAAATACTCCAAGGCGAGAGCCACGAGAGACCAGCAACCACAAACACGCTCGCTGCGAGCGCAACACACACTACCGCTAGCGCTGAGCCTGCAGCGGCCTCTCCGCCGCCGCCGCCGCCGCCGCCGCCACGGCCTGGGCCGCCGCTGCCCCGCCGCCGCCCGCCCCCCCCGCCACGCCCAGGATGGGCCCCACGCGCCTGCCAAACAGCTCCGCCACGGCGCGCAGCACCTCGACCGGCGCGTAGTCGGCGCCGATGACGGCCGTCATGAGCGGGAAGAACTCGGCCAGGTGCGCGCGGAACGTGGCGTCGTCCAGCGCCCCCAGCGCGCCCAGCGCGGCGTGGATGAGCGGCGCAAAGGGCGCAAACTCGACCGCCGGCGACGCCATGAGCACCAGCAGCCCGCCCGCCGTGCGGCCCACGATGACGCTCTTGTGGTCGGCGGTGCGGCCCTGCGTGGCGGCCGCCACGGCGGCGGCGTACGCCGCCGCGCGCCGCTGCGCCTCGGCCGTCTTGGCCGCCGCGCCGCCGCCAAACGTGATGTTGCTCAGCAGCGCGCCGGCCGCCCGCTGCGCGCCGTTGGCCAGCAAATGGTAGTCACCGCCGCCTCCTCCACCACCGCCGTCCCCATCGCGCTGCTGCTGCTGCTGCTGCCGCTCGCGCTCCTGCCGCTCCTGCGCCGCCCGGTCGGCCTTCTCCTTGTCCTGCAGCTGCCGCTGCTTGGCCCGCGCCTCCGCCATGTACCCTAGGTCGGGCTGCACCGACCGCGACGGGTCGGCGCCCTGCGCGAACCGGTCCAGCGTCGCCAGCACCAGCCGCACCACCCGCCGCGCCAGGTCGCCGCCGCCGTCGCCGCCCTCCTCTTGTGCGCCGTCGCCGTCGCCGTCGCCGTCGTTGTCGCGCCCCACGGCGGCGGCGGCGCCCATGGCGTGGAGCAGCGCGGCGAGGTACGCGTGCGCTGCCTCGGTCTCCAGCCGCAGCAGCGGCGGGTCATACACCACGCGGTCGTCTCCGACCCGGTCCTCCGCCTGCTGCATGGCCAGCCGGCGGCGCGCCGCCACGTCGGCGTCCACGCGCCGCGCGTGCGCGCACACGGCGTCGAGCGCGTCGAGCAGCACGCGCAGCGCCGCCGGCGGCACGCGCGGCAGCTGCCGCTCGCAGACGCCCGCCAGGCTCTGGACGAGGAGCAGCTGCACGGCGCACTGCGTGCGGAACCGGCCCAGCCGCCGCGCGCCGATGCCCTCGCGCAGGCTGTACCCGCTCGCGCCGGTCAGCGAGCCGCCGCTGCCCGCTGTCGGCGTGCCCGGCGGCGCGCCGGCCGCCGCCGGCGGCATGGACGGCCGGTGCAGCGCGGCGTTGCCGCCGCCGCCGCCGCCGCCGCCGCCGCCGCGGCCCGCCGGCGGCGTGACGAGCTCCAGCACGCTGGGCGCGGTTTCCTGCGCCACGGCCAGGTAGAAGCTGGCGAGCTGCAGCCAGGCGTCGGCGTCGAGCCGCGCGGCGGCGCGGTGCGCCAGGTGCGTGAGCGCGTCGACGCCGCCGGCCGCCAGGCTCTGGTGCGTGCGGTTGATGAAGCTGGAGAGAAGCTGCAGCAGCTGAGCCAGCAGGTCGTGCGTCTCGTCGTAAAACTGCAAACGCGGAGGCGGGCAGGCAGAGAGGCGTGGGGGGAGCAACCAGCCAATGGGAGCGCTGCTGCGCGCAGCAGAATGTGCAGTGCCGGGACTTGCGTGCAGCAGCTGCGGTTCGCTCACCATGACGAACACGTCGATGAGGTGCTGCAGGCACCGCTTGCACGTCTCGTACAGCCAAAAGTCCTCCTTCTCGCGCCGCTTCTCGCTGGTAAAGGTCGTCGTGTCCGTCACCTGCCCCACACACCGCGCACCGCGCCACACGCCGCGCAACACAGCACAGCACGGCATGAGCAAGGCGCCGCTTGCTAGGCCGCAAACGAACGCGGCAGGGCAACGTCCTGCTCAGGAGCCGGCGAAAATGCGAACGTCCGGCATCTCACTGCTGTCGCCGCCGCCCACCGGTCCGCAGGCTGCCTGCCCACCTCTGCTGCCAAGGACCAGGCTGAAGAAGACAGGTCGAGAGCGCGCGCACCTCTGCCCGGACGTGGTCAAAGATGGGCATGAGCACAGAGTCAAACACGCGCCGCCAGAACGAGGCGGCAAAGGTGCCGCCGTGCGCCTTGAGCGTGTCAAACAGCACCTCGAGCGCGCTGTTGCGGATCTGGTCCCTGCGGCCGCACATGCGCAGCAATCGATCCAGCCCTGACAGACGAACGCCAACCGGCCTCACACAAGCGCGAACGGCGCACGACAGAGCTGCAACAGAGCTGCAACAGAGCTGCAACAGAGCCACAGAAACTCCGTGGGGTCAACCTGGGGTCAAAGGTGAGCTCAGACAGGCCGGCCAGCAAGGGGAACCAGAAGTAGACGTGCTCGTCCCGGTCCACAAACTTGACGACGCCGGCACCGGCAGCCACGCCCGCGCCGCCACCGTGGCTGGTCCGCTCCGGGCTGCCCACGCTCAGGCTCGTGCTGCGAGCGCCAAAGCAGGCACGCACACGGTTGTGGCTGAGGCTCGCGCCACGATCGCGTCTCGTCTGCCAAAACTGCAAAGCAAAGGACTCGAGGATCGGGCGTGCGGCGCCGGCGCCCACCTTCGCCGCAGCGAGTTGGTGACGCGCTCCAGCGCCGAGCTGGGCCCCGCGTGCGTGCCCGGCCGCCGGAGCTGCCCCGCCGACCCGCCCGACCCCTGCACGCGCACGATCGGACGAAAGGAGCAAGGAACCCTTGGAAACGCAGGTGGTAACGAAGGTCGAGGGAGGCTGATCTACCTAGGTGCTGCCTGTCCCGAGGAACCGCAGTGACCGCGGTGACCGCAGTCACCTGCGGCAAGCCCCCGTCGGGGCTCAGCGGCACGCTGGACGCCTCGGCCAGCGGCCGCTCATGCGGCCGCCCGCGGCCGCCCGGCGGCGGCGGCGGCTGCTCGCCGCTGCTGGCGTGCGGTTGCTGCTGCGGCGCCGGCTGCGCCACGCCGTCCGACGCTCTCCGCCGGCCCCGCGGCTCACGTGTGGCCTCGTGGCCGCCGCCGGCGCCGTCCGCGGGCACGCCCTCCTGCGACACACACACGCACGGGGGAGCACACAGATGCTGGCTCGCAGCAAGCAGGGCACAGGGCCAGGTGGCATCACACAGTGGAACCAGAGGGATGCGTGATGTCCTGGTCTTCCACAACCACGCCTACCGGCGTCCTCTTTCTTTCTTTCTTTCTTTCTTTCTTTCTTTCAGGGCACAGGGCCAGGTCAGCCCAGTACTGTGGCCCTGCAGGTGCACGCCCTGCGCCG
>VFQP010001969.1_pt1 | contig 24610 bp, 24 predicted proteins | sample 3512351 | NCBI WGS metagenome assembly VFQP01 (sample SAMN10412372, study PRJNA504923) | tailings metagenome | isolation source: Relicate 1 Philex TSF1 revegetated site | place: Philippines: Tuba, Benguet | collected 2017-08-29
AGGTGTTCGAGATCGTGAAGGACCTCAACCAGAAGGAGAAGGTCACCTTCCTGCTGGCCGAGCAGAACACCAACATGGCGCTGAAGTACGCGGACTACGGCTACATCATGGAAAGCGGCCGCATCGTGATGGACGGCGTGGCCAGCGAGCTGCGCAACAACGAGGACGTGAAGGAGTTCTACCTCGGCATGGGCGGGGGCGAGCGCAAGTCCTTCAAGGACGTCAAAAGCTACAAGCGCAGGAAGCGCTGGCTGGCCTGAAAGCTCCCCCGCGCCGCGCCTTCGGCGCGTCACCCCCTCCAGGGGCGATGCCTGAGGCCCGGCAAAGCCGGTTCCTCGGCATCTCTGGATTCAGACACCTCACTCCACATTTGCAGCCATGGCACAGACCGAATTTTTCGACGCACTGGAAACGCGATCGGCCGATGAGCGCGAGGCCGCGCACATGGCGGCCCTGCCCGCGCAGATTGCGCATGCGCAGAAGAGCGCGCCCGCGTTTGCCGAACTGCTGGCAGGCGTGGGTGCATCCGGTATCGCTTCGCGCGCCGCGCTGGCGAAGCTGCCGGTGATCCGCAAGCACGAACTGCTGGAGCGCCAGAAGGCGCAGCGCGCCACCGACCCGTTCGGCGGGTTCTCCGCGCTGCGCTGGGGCCCGGGCATGAGCCGGGTCTACGCCAGCCCGGGCCCGATCTACGAACCCGAGGCCAGCACGCGCGACTACTGGCGCGCCGCGCGCGCGCTTTTCGCGGCCGGCTTTCGCAGCGGCGACCTGGTGCACAACGCCTTCAGTTACCACATGACGCCGGGCGCCTTCATCCTCGAATCGGGTGCGCTGGCCGTGGGCTGCACCGTGTTTCCGGCCGGCACCGGCCAGACCGAGCAACAGCTGCAGGCCATCGGCGAGCTGCGGCCGCAGGCCTACACCGGCACGCCCAGCTTCCTGCGCATCCTGATCGAAAAGGCGGCCGAAGCGGGCGCGGACGTGTCCAGCCTGCGCAAGGCCTCGGTGGGCGGAGAGGCCTGCCCGCCCAGTCTGCGCGACTGGTTCGGCGAGCGCGGCGTGGCGGTCTACCAGACCTACGCCACGGCCGACCTTGGCCTGGTGGCCTACGAAACGCAGGCGCGCGAAGGCCTGGTGATCGACGAGGGCGTGATCGTCGAGATCGTGCGCCCCGGCACCGGTGAACCGGTGCCCGATGGCGAGGTGGGCGAACTGGTGGTGACCACGCTCAACCCGGCCTATCCGCTGGTGCGCTTCGGCACCGGCGACCTCTCGGCCATCCTGCCCGGCGCCTGCCCCACCGGGCGCACCGGCCAGCGCATCAAGGGCTGGATGGGCCGCGCCGACCAGACCACCAAGGTGCGCGGCATGTTCGTGCACCCCTCGCAGGTGGCCGACATCGCCCGGCGCTTCCCCCAGGTGAAGAAGGCGCGGCTGGTGGTCAGCGGTGAGATGGCGAACGACCAGATGTGCCTGCGCGTGGAGGCCAGCGAGGCCGGCAACGGCCTGCAGCAGCAGATCGAGGCCGCCGTGCGCGACATCACCAAGCTGCGCGCGCAGGTCGAACTCGTGCAGCCGGGCTCCCTGCCGAACGACGGCAAGGTGATCGAGGACGCGCGCAGCTATCAGTAAGCAGGACCTGGGAAAAAGGTGCGCCAACAGCACCGGAACTGACGCCAACCTGACGCAAAAGCCCGCCAGGGAGGGTTTTCCCCGCCTTTGGGCTAAGTAATTTCCGCGATTCCCGATGCAGCGGCGCACACTACGATTCATGGGTTAACCAACCCTTAAGGAGCACCGTATGAAAAAGATCCTTGCACTGGCCGCCCTCTCGGTCGCCGTGTCGTCTGGCGCTTTTGCCCAGGCCTTCCCGAGCAAGCCCATCACCTTCGTGGTGCCCTTCGCCGCTGGTGGCCCGACCGACCTCGTGGCCCGTCGTCTGGCTGAAGCCATGCGCAAGCCCCTGGGCGGCGCCAACATCGTGGTGGAAAACGCGGCTGGCGCCGGCGGCACCATCGCCGGCACCAAGGTGGCCCGCGCCACCCCTGACGGCTACACCCTGCTGGTCTGGCACATCGGCATGGCCGCCACCACCAGCCTGTACCGCAAGCAGACCTTCAAGCCGCTCGAAGACTTCGAGTACCTGGGCATCATCAACGACGTGCCCATGACGCTGCTGGGCACCAACAAGCTCAACGCCAACACCTACCGCGACTTCGAGTCCTACATCCGCGCCAACGGCGGCAAGCTCAACCTGGCGCACGCCGGTCTGGGTTCCGCTTCGCACATCTGCGGCCTGATGTGGCAGTCGGCCGTGAAGCTGGACAAGTCCATGACCACCATCGCCTACCGCGGCACCGGCCCGGCCATGAACGACCTGATCGGCGGCCAGGTGGACGTGATGTGTGACCAGACCACCAACACCACCGCGCAGATCGAATCCGGCCGCGTCAAGGCGTTCGCCGTGACCACCGCCAAGCGCCTGGACAAGCACAAGCTGCTGAAGGACTACCCGTCGCTGCAGGAAATGGGCCTGAAGGACTTCAACCTGACCATCTGGCACGGCATGTACGCACCGAAGGGCACGCCGCCCGACGTGCTGAAGAAGCTCAACGACGCGCTCGTGGTGGCCCTGAAGGACCCCGAGTTCATCAAGAGCCAGGAAGAGCTGGGCGCCATCGTCGCCACCGACAACCGCGTGACCCCCGCCGGCCACAAGGCCTTCGTGGCCAGCGAAATCGCCAAGCTGAAGTCGGCCATCGACGCTGCCGGCCAGTTCGCGGACTGATTTCCGCACCGCTCGCCCGCAAGGGCGGCTCCATGCAAGCCGCCTTCGGGCGGCTTTTCTTTTTGCCACCCGAGGAGACATCGATGGACCGCAAGAAGTTTTCCGCATCGCGCCGCCACCACCTGCAGACACTGGCCACGGCCGGCGCTGCGCTCTGCCTGCCGGGCCTCGCGCTGGCCCAGGGCGCCTGGCCCAACAAACCGGTGCGCATCGTCGTGCCCTTCGCACCCGGTGGCACCACCGACATCCTGGCGCGCGTGCTCGCGCCCGAACTCAGCAAGGCCTTCGGCCAGAGCTTCGTGGTGGAAAACCGCGCGGGCGCTGGTGGCAACATCGGCGCCGAGGCCGTGGCCAAGTCGCCCGGTGACGGCTACACGCTGCTCATGGGCACGGTCGGCACGCACGGCATCAACAAGTCGCTCTACGACAAGCTGCCGTACGACCCGCAGAAGGACTTCGTGCCCATCACCCTGGTGGCGGGCGTGCCGAACGTGATGGTGATGAGCGCCCGCCGCGCACAGGCGCTGGGCATCACCAACGTGGCCGAGTTCGTGAAGTACGCCAAGGCCAACCCGGGCCGGCTCAACATGGCCTCCAGCGGCAACGGCACCTCGATCCACCTCGCGGGCGAGCTGTTCAAGTCGCGCACCGGCGTCTTCATGACGCACATCCCCTACCGCGGCTCCGGCCCGGCGCTGACCGACCTGCTCGCGGGCGCGGTGGACGTGATGTTCGACAACCTGCCCTCGGCAATGCCGCACATCCAGTCGGGCGGACTCAAGGCCTTCGCCGTCACCAGCGCGGTGCGCTCGACCGCCCTGCCCGACGTGCCGACGGTGGCCGAAGCCGGCAACCTCGCGGGCTTCGAAGCCAGCTCCTGGTTCGGCCTGCTCGCCCCCACGGGCACGCCCGCCGACGTGGTCAACCGCATCCAGCAGGAGACCGCGAAATCCCTGAACCTGCCGGCGGTGAAGGAACGCCTGCTCGCCCAAGGCGCCATTCCCAGCGGCAACACGCCGGCGGAGTTCGCGCGCCTGATCGACGCGGAAACCACCAAGTGGGCGACCGTGGTGAAGGCCTCAGGCGCCCGGGTGGACTGACGCAGCGCGGGCGTCGATGCAGCCCGATGCCGCCAGGAAGCGGGGCAGGTCCCAGCCCGCGCCCAGCAGCACCATGCGCGTGTGAAAGTCCTCCCGCCTGGCGACATCGACCTCTGTGCCCAACCAGTGCAGGGTCTTGTCGCGCAGCGAGACGAAGCCCAGCGGATGTTGCCGTGAAAGCGATTGCCACAGGGCGTGCGCGCCGGCGGACTGGCGCGGCCCGCTGATGAAGCACAGCCCCGCACCCAGCGCCCATTCGTAGACCACGCGCGCAAGGCCGCGCCGCTGGTAGGCCGGCGCGTAGCGCGAGTGTGGGCCGCGCAGCACACGGTCGGCCCGCCGGTCGAGTTCGATCAGCCGGTTGAACACGGTGTAGCCGGCAAGGCAGCCGAGCGCGGTGTCCTGCACATAGACGTAATGCTCCCCATCCGCCTCGCGGTGGCGCAGCGCCAGGCCAGGCAGTGGCGAGGGCAGCGTGCCGCAGCGGTGCAACGCATCACCGGGTGTGCGCAGGCGGCGCTGCAGCCGGCGCAGGTCGGCGTCCACCGCCTCGGTGGGCAGCTCCACATCGATGCGCAGTTCGGCCGGGCGTTGCCACGGCAGGCGGATGCCTCGCACGGTGCGAAGCAGGATGGTCGGGTTCGAGCGGGCAAGGCCCGGCATGGTGAAAAGTGGCTCACCCAGGGCAAGGGATGTCATCAACGACGCCTCCGGTTCGCCTCGGGCCGACGGGGCCCGGGCAAGGTTCGCACGGAGCGGATGGCCCGGCGATGGAAGTTGTGCGTTGAAGGGAAAGGGTTATCGCCGGGCGGAGGAATGTGCGGCAAGCCGGCGCGGACCGTGCCAGGCCGCGGGCCTGCGCTGCACCCGACGCACGCACGCCAGCACGCGCACACGGGCGCGGCTCGAAGTGGCGTGGAATCGTCCTGGGAACATGGGCCGCGAGTCTAGGAAGACGCGGCGGCAGCGTCAACCGGGGTGTGCCATGTCGCACCCCGGCGTGGGGTTGAACGCCAGCAGACGTGGCCGGTCAGACGCCCCAGACGATCTCCACGCCGGCCTGCTCGCAGCGCTGCAGCATTTCAATGAACGGGGCGGCGCGCATGCGCAGGCTGACCGTGTCCGTCGGTGCGTCTTCGTCGTCGCGGCCTTCTTCGGCTTTCTGTCGCTGTCGCGCGGCGTCGTCTGCCTCGACCGCGGCGCGGATCGCCTGGATCGCGCCGGGCATTTCGGCGGGCTGGATGATGCCCGGGCCGGACAGGTGTTTGCCAAGGATCTCGAGCATGCGCTGGCCGTGCTGCTGCAGCATGACGAGATCGCCCGTTTCACGGGACTTGAAGCGATAGACAGACATGAATGCCTCCGATGGTGCTGAGGTGAAGACCATTCTTGCACCGACACGCCGCCGGAAACCAGCGGATTTGTAGGATGCACGTCCTGAGGGATGTAGGACACATGGTCCGGGCATCAACCGCAGCGGATGGGCTACGGGTTTACCCGATTGGAGTTGCATATTTTAAGCCTAAACTAATTAGGCATGAAACCCTATACGTCCCAGCTCCAGCGCGTTCTCTGCATCGGGGGGGGCCCGGCCGGCCTGTATTTCGCCCTGCTGATGAAACGGCGCGACCCGTCGCTCACGGTCACGGTGGTCGAACGCAACCGGCCGTTCGACACCTTCGGTTGGGGCGTGGTGCTGTCGGACCAGACGCTGGGCAACCTGCGCGAGGCCGACCCTGAGTCCGCCGCGCTGATCGGCGAGGCCTTCAACCACTGGGACGACATCGAGGTCTTCTTCAAGGGCGGCCGCGTGCGCTCGGGCGGCCACGGTTTCTGCGGCATCGGCCGCAAGAAGCTGCTCAACATCCTGCAGGAACGCTGCCTGGCGCTGGGCGTGAACCTGGTGTTCGAGACCGACGTGACGGACGACCAGGCGCTGGCAGCCCAGTACCAGGCCGACCTCGTGATCGCCAGCGACGGCCTGAACAGCCGCATCCGCACGCGCTACGCCGACACCTTCAAGCCCGACATCGACACGCGCCAGTGCCGCTTCGTCTGGCTCGGCACGAAGAAAACCTTCGACGCCTTCACCTTCGCCTTCGTGCAGACCGAGCACGGCTGGTTCCAGGCGCACGCCTACAAGTTCGACGGCGAGACCTCCACCTTCATCGTGGAAACGCCCGAGGAAGTCTGGAAGGCGCACGGCATCGACCAGATGAGCCAGGAAGACGGCGTGGCCTTCTGCGAGAAGCTCTTCGCGCCCTGGCTCGACGGGCACGCCCTCGTCGCCAATGCCGCGCACCTGCGCGGCTCGGCAATCTGGATCCGCTTCCCGCGCGTGATCTGCAACACCTGGGTGCACCAGCAAGACATCGCCGGCCGCAAGACACCCATCGTGCTCATGGGCGACGCGGCCCACACCGCGCACTTCTCCATCGGCAGCGGCACCAAGCTCGCGCTGGAAGACGCGATCGACCTCGCCACCGAGTTCGAGCGCCACCCCGAGGCCGACGTGGCCACCGTGCTGCAGGCCTACGAGGCGCGCCGCAGCGTGGAGGTGCTCAAGATCCAGAACGCGGCGCGCAACTCCACCGAGTGGTTCGAGCATGTGGACCGCTACACCGGCATGGAGATCGAGCAGTTCGCCTACTCGCTGCTCACGCGCAGCCAGCGCATCAGCCACGAGAACCTGCGCCTGCGCGATGCGAAGTGGCTGGAAGGTTATGAAAACTGGTTGACGCAACAGGCCGTGCCAGGCGCAGCACCGAAGAAACACCCCACGCCGCCCATGCTGCTGCCGCTCACGGTGCGCGGCGTCACGCTCAAGAACCGCATCGTCGTCTCGCCGATGGCGCAGTACAGCGCGGTCGACGGCGTGGTGGGCGACTACCACCTGGTGCACCTGGGCGCGCGCGCCATGGGCGGCGCCGCGCTGGTGATGGTGGAGATGACCAGCCCCACACCCGAAGGCCGCATCACGCCCGGCTGCCCTGGCCTGTGGAACGACGCGCAGCAGGCCGGCCTGAAGCGCATCGTCGATTTCGTGCACGGCAGCAGCAGCGCGAAGATCGGTCTGCAGATCGGCCACAGCGGTGCCAAGGGATCCACGCAACTCGGCTGGGAACAGATCGACGAACCCCTGGCGCAGGACAACTGGCCGCTGCTCTCGGCCAGCGCCGTGCCCTATGGCGAGCAGAACCAGGTGCCCCGCGCGATGACGCGCGCCGACATGGACGCGCTCACCGCGGCCTTCGTCGACAGCACGAAGCGCGCGGCCGCGGCCGGGTTCGACTGGCTCGAGCTGCACGCCGCGCACGGCTACCTGCTCTCCAGCTTCATCACCCCGCTCACCAACCAGCGCACCGACGAATACGGTGGTTCGCTCGCCAACCGCTGCCGCTACCCGCTGGAGGTGTTCGCCGCCATGCGCGCCGCCTGGCCGGCCGACCGGCCCTTCAGCGTGCGCATCTCCGCGCACGACTGGGCACCCGGCGGCAACACGCCGGACGACGCGGTCGAGATCGCGCGCCTGTTCAAGGCCGCCGGCTGCGACCTGATCGACGTGTCCTCGGGCCAGACCACGCGCGAGGCCAAGCCGGTGTACGGCCGCATGTACCAGACGCCGTTCGCCGACCGCGTGCGCAACGAGGCCGGCATCCTCACCATGGCGGTGGGCGCGATCAGCGAAGCCGACCACGCCAACAGCATCATCGCGGCTGGCCGTGCCGACCTCTGCGCCGTGGCGCGCCCGCACCTGGCCGACCCGGCCTGGACGCTGCACGAAGCCGCGAAGCTGCAGACCCGCGCCATCGAATGGCCACGCCCCTATGAGAGCGGGCGCGACCAGCTCTACCGCGAGATCGCCCGCCAGCAAGCCCTCAACGCGAACACGCCATGAACACCTCTCCGCTTGATCTTGAAGCCCGCGCCCACAGCGAACATGCGCACGAGCTGCGGCTGTGGCTGCGCCTGCTCACCTGCTCGCAGCTGATCGAGAAGCGCGTGCGCGCCGGCCTGCGCGAGCACTTCGACACCACGCTGCCGCGCTTCGACCTCATGGCCCAGCTCGAACGCCACCCCGACGGCCTGAAGATGAAGGAGCTGTCGCACCGGCTCATGGTCACGGGCGGCAACGTCACCGGCATCACCGACCAGCTCGTCAACGAAGGCCTGGTGGAGCGCATGGGCGTGGACGGCGACCGGCGCGCGTTCCGCGTGCGCCTCACCGACGTGGGCCGCGCCAGCTTCGTCGACATGGCACGCCAGCACGAGCAGTGGATCGTCGAGGCCTTCGAAGGCCTGAGCCCGCGCGACCTGGAAAGCCTGCACCGCCTGCTGGGCAAGGTCAAACAGCACCAGCTCGAACTCAACCAGAAGATCGAAGAATGAAACACCCCATCCCCGACCACAACCCGATGCGCGGCCAGTACGGCCCGAAGGCCACACCCGCACCCACGCACTTCGCGCTGAGCGTGGGCGACGACGGCGTGGCCACCGTCACGCTCAACCGGCCCGAGCGCAAGAACCCGCTCACGTTCGATTCCTATGCCGAACTGCGCGACTGGTTCCTCGGCCTGCAGAAGGCCACCGACGTGCGCGCCGTGGTGCTCACCGGCGCGGGCGACAACTTCTGTTCGGGCGGCGACGTGCACGAGATCATCGGCCCGCTCACGAAGATGACGATGCCCGAGCTGCTGGCCTTCACGCGCATGACCGGCGCCCTGGTGAGCGCCATGCGCGCCTGCCCGCAGCCCATCGTGGCCGCCATCGACGGCGTGTGCGCCGGCGCCGGCGCGATGATGGCGCTGGCCTCCGACCTGCGCCTGGGCACGCCACAGACCCACACCGCCTTCCTGTTCACCCGCGTGGGCCTGGCGGGTGCCGACATGGGCGCCTGCGCACTCTTGCCGCGCATGATCGGCCAGGGCCGTGCCAGCGAACTGCTGTTCACCGGCCGCGCCATGACGGCCACCGAAGGCCACGCCTGGGGTTTCTTCAACGCGCTGCACGACAGCGCCGCCCTGCTGCCCGCCGCGCACAAGCTGGCCGCGCAACTCGCGCAGGGCCCGACCTTCGCGCACGGCATGACCAAGACCATGCTGCACCAGGAATGGGCCATGACGCTGGACCAGGCCATCGAGGCCGAGGCGCAGGCACAGGCCATCTGCATGCAGACGCAGGACTTCCGCCGCGCGTACGAGGCCTTCGCCGCGAAGCAGCGCCCCGTCTTCGAAGGGGATTGACGTGGTCGCCTTCGAACACCCGCACGTGCAGCCCCCCCAGGCGCAGTGGGAACTGCCTTTCTTCGACAGCCACCACGGCGAACTGGCCTCGCGCCTTGCGGGCTGGGCCGCGCTGCAGCAGGTGGACGAGGCCGACGACCGCGCCGCGTGCAAGGACTGGGTGGCGCGCCTCGGGCGCGACGGCTGGCTGCGCTACTGCGTGCCGCAGGCCCACGGCGGCGCGCTGCCCGCGCTGGACTCGCGCTCGCTCGTGATCCTGCGCGAGACGCTGGCCTTCCACTCGCCGCTGGCCGACTTCGCCTTCGCCATGCAGGGCCTGGGCAGCGGCGCCATCACGCTCGCTGGCACGCCCGCGCAGCAGTCGGCGTACCTGAACGCGGTCGCCACCGGCGAGAAGATCGCCGCCTTCGCGCTCAGCGAGGCCGAGGCCGGTTCGGACGTCGCGGCCATGGCCACGCGCGCCACGCAGACCGCCAGCGGCTGGACGCTGGAGGGCAGCAAGACCTGGATCAGCAACGGCGGCCTGGCCGACTTCTACGTCGTCTTCGCCAAGACCACGCCCGACGCCGGCGCGCGCGGCATCAGCGCCTTCGTGGTGCCGGCCGACGCGCCGGGGCTGGACACGTCCGAACACATCGACGTGATGGCCCCGCACCCGCTGGCCACGCTGAAGTTCTCGAACTGCCGCCTCGGCGCCGACGCGCTCGTGGGCACCGTCGACGGCGGCTTCAAGCTCGCCATGCAGACGCTGGACATCTTCCGCGCCTCGGTGGCCGCCGCCGCGCTCGGCATGGCGCGCCGCGCCTTTGCCGAAGCCGTGGCGCACGCGAAGCAGCGCAAGATGTTCGGCCAGACGCTGGCCGACTTCCAGCTCACGCAGGCCCGCCTGGGCGAGATGAGCGCGCTGATCGACGCCGCCGCCCTGCTCACCTACCGCGCCGCCTGGCAGCGCGATTGCAGCGCAACGCAGGGCGCGGGCACGCCCGCCTACACCGCGGCCGCGGCCAGCGCCAAGCTCACCGCCACCGAGAACGCGCAGCGCGTGATCGACATGGCGCTGCAGATGTTCGGCGGGCGCGGCGTGCGGGTGGGTGAAAAGGTGGAAAGCCTGTACCGCGACATCCGCTCGCTGCGCATCTACGAGGGCGCCAGCGAGGTCCAGTTGTTGATTCTTGGCAAGGCCGCATTGAGATGAACAAGATCGCCGTCCCCTCCGCCCAGGTCGACCACTTCGTGCACGACCGCCTGCCGCCGCCGGAGCAGTGGCCCGAGCTGCGCTTCGACCGGCCCGAGCTGCAACTGCCCGCGCAGGTCAACGCCGTGCAAGCGCTGTTCGAACGCGCCACCGCGGCAGGCCATGGCGACCGCGCCTTCCTGCGCAGCGACGACCGCACGCTGAGCTACTCGCAGGCGCAGGCGGAGGTGAACCGCATCGCCAACGCCCTCACGGTGGAACTCGGCCTGGTGCCTGGCAACCGCGTGCTGCTGCGCGGCGGCAACTCGGTGGCCATGGCGCTGGCCTGGCTGGGCACGGTGCAGGCGGGGCTGATCGCCGTGGCCACCATGCCGCTGCTGCGCGCGAAGGAACTGGGCGCGATCATCGCGAAGGCCCGACCCTCGGTCGCGCTGTGCGACGCGAAGCTGCAGGACGATCTCAAGGTGGCGCTCGCCGCAGACCCCGACGCGGCGGGCATCCAGCTGCTGGTGTTCAACGCCGGCGAGGTCGAGGCAGCGCCATCGCTCGAAGCCATGGCGCGGCGCCAGTGCGAGCACTGCACGCCCTGCCCCACCGCCGCCACCGACATCGCGCTGCTCGCCTTCACCTCGGGCACCACCGGCACGCCCAAGGCTGCCGTGCACACCCACCGCGACGTGCTCGCCGCCTGCGAGACCTGGCCGCGCCACGTGCTGCGCGCCACGCCAGACGACATCGTCATGGGCTCGCCGCCATTGGCCTTCACTTTCGGCCTCGGCGGCCTGCTGGTGTTCCCGATGTGGGCCGGCGCCTCGGTGTATTTCCCGTCCATCCCGTACACGCCCGAGGCCATGGTGCAGCTGATCGGCCGCGTCGGCGCGACCATCTGCTACACCGCGCCCACTTTCTACCGCCAGATGGCCGCGTTCGCGCAGAAGCACGGCATCGGCAAGCTGCGCATGAGCGTGAGCGCGGGCGAAGGCCTGCCCGACGCCACGCGCCAGCTCTGGAAGGAAGCGACCGGGCTGGAGATGATCGACGGCATCGGCGCGACCGAGATGTTCCACATCTTCATCTCGTCGCCGCCGGAGTCGGTGCGCCGGGGCGCCATCGGCCAGGTGGTGCCGGGTTACGAGGCGCGCGTGGTCGGCGACGATGGCCAGCCGCTGCCCCTGGGTGAAGTGGGCAAGCTCGCGGTGATCGGCCCCACCGGCTGCAAGTACCTCGAGGAGCCGCGCCAGACGCAGTACGTCAGGGGCGGCTGGAATTTCCCCGGCGACGCCTTCCGGCAGGACGCCGACGGCTACTTCTTCTACCAGGCGCGCACCGACGACATGATCATCACCGCCGGCTACAACGTGGCCGGCCCCGAGGTGGAAGCCGCGCTGCTGCAGCACCCCGCCGTGGCCGAGTGCGGCGTGGTCGCCAAGCCCGACGACGAGCGCGGCCAGATCGTGCTGGCCTACGTGGTGCTCAAGCCCGGCCAGGCGGCCGATGCGGCACAGGTGAAGGCGCTGCAGGACCACGTCAAGCAGAACATGGCGCCCTACAAATACCCGCGAGAGGTGGTCTTCGTGACCCAGCTCCCGCGCACCGAAACCGGCAAGCTGCAGCGCTTCGCGCTGCGCCAGCAAGCCCAGCAACACTGAAACCGAACGACATGCTCAAGCACCTGCAACCGCCCGGCTGGGCGACCCCCAAGGGCTACGCCAACGGCATCGCCGCGCGCGGCACCCACGTCTACGTGGGCGGCCAGATCGGCTGGAACGCCGCCCAGCAATTCGAGAGCGACGACTTCATCGCCCAGACCCGGCAGACGCTGCTGAACGTGCGCGACGTGCTGGCCTGCGCGGATGCGGCACCGCAGCACATGGTGCGCATGACCTGGTACGTGGTGGACCGCGAGGAATACAACGCCCGCCTGCGCGAGCTCGGCGAGGTGTACCGCGAGGTGATGGGCAAGAACTTTCCGGCCATGGCCTGTGTGGAAGTCAGCGGCCTGATGGAGGCCCGTGCCAAGGTGGAGATCGAGGTCACGGCCGTCGTGCCGGACTGAACTTTTTCCCTACATTGCGCCCCACGGGGCTTGCTCCCAGAATGGCTTTCCCGGCGGAATGGTCCGGCGGGTTTCACCCATTCAGAGGAGACATATGAAAAGCACAAGACTGTGGATGGCGCTGGCGGCTCTCGGGCTCGCCACGGGAGCGGGCGCGCAGGCGACAAAGGACAACCTCGCCACGCTCAAGCAGATGAAGGTGTCGGGCGTGGATCTCAACATTCCGCCGGTGGCCCAGGAGGGCCGCAACGCGGATGCGATACGCGCGAACCTCAAGGCGGTGAAGCTGCCGCCCGGCTTCAAGATCGAGCTGTATGCGGTGGTGCCCGACGCGCGGCACATGGCGGTGGCACCCAACACCAACATGCTCTTCGTGGGCACCCGCAAGACCCGCGTGTGGGCCGTGACCGATCGGAACGGCGATGGCTTCGCCGACGAGGTCAAGCCCTTCGCGCCCTCGCTCAACTTCAAGGTGCCCAACGGCGTCTGCTGGACCAAGGACGGCTTCCTCATCGTGGTGGAACACAACCGCGTGCTCAACTTCCCTGCCGCCGAGTTCTTCTATGAAGGACCGGACGTCGCGGTGATCGAGGTGGTGAGCCAGGGCAAGCTGATCCCCGAGGAGGAAGAGTCGTTCAATCACGGCGCGCGCGTCTGCCGCGTGAGCGACGACGGCAAGCTCTACATCGCGCTGGGCCAGCCGCACAACGTGCAGCCCGCCGGCAAGGTGGCGCTGTACGACCAGATCGGTATCGGCGGCATCGTGCGCATGAACCCGTTCGACGGCTCGGGCCGCGAGGTGTATTCGCGCGGCGTGCGCAACTCGGTGGGCATGGACATCAACCCCAAGGACAAGACGGTGTGGTGGACCGACAACCAGACCGACGGCCTGGGTGACGAGGTGCCACCGGGCGAACTCAACCGATCGACCAAGCTGGGCGAACACTTCGGCTACCCCTACTGGAACGGCAAGTTCAAGGTGGCGGGCTCGGCCGCCGCGCCGGATCTCAAGGACATGAAGGAACCGGCCAACGCCGTCTTCCCGCAGGTCGAGTTCCCGGCCCACCAGGCGCAGCTGGGCATGACGTTCTACAGCGGCAACATGTTCCCCGCAAAGTACCGCGGCGGCATGTTCGTGGCGGCGCACGGTTCCTGGAACCGCACCAAGCCCAGCGGCGCGCTGATCAACTATGTGCCGCTGAATGCCGATGGCACCGCGGGCAAGTCCGAGGTGTTCGCCGAAGGCTGGCTCGATGCCAACGGCGTCTACAAGGGCCGCCCGGTGGACGTGGCGCCAATGAAGGACGGCTCGCTGCTCATCTCGGACGACTACGTCGGCGCCATTTATCGCGTCACGTACTCGAATTGATGAAGCACCCTGCCCCGGCGGCGCTGCTGCTGTGCCTTGTCGGCATGGGCGCCAGCGCCGCCGATCTCGAGGCGGGCAAGGCCCGCGCGGCCACGGCCTGTGCGGTGTGCCATGGCCCGGTGGGTCTGTCGATGCAGCCCAACGTGCCGCACCTCGCGGGCCAGCCGTTGTTCTACCTGACCGAGCAGCTCAGGAACTACCGCAGCGGCAAGCGCGCGAACGAGGTGATGGCGGTGATCGCCAAGCCCCTGACCGATGCGGAGATCGACAACCTGGCCACCTGGTATTCGTCGCTGCAGGTGCGGGTGGAACCGCCTTGAAGAAACGCGACTCCGCGCTCACCAGAGTGCGGAGTCGCGCATGTCCTGTAGCTTGCGGCGCGCGCGCTGCAGGCGGCTCTGCACGATCAGCGCGACCACCACCAGCAACGCTCCGCCGACGAGCACCGTCTCCCAGGTGGAGAGTGCGCGGCCCAGGAGAACCGACGCCAGCAAGGCGATGCCCGTGAGGCAGACGGCCCACCCGGTGGCGGCGGCAATGATCAGGGGAAGGTGGTGGGGCATGAAATCATTCTCGCATCCCTGAACCGGATCCGGGGTGCGGGATGACTACACTGGCGCGCTCCGCCCACACTCTCCCCCGGTATCCCATGGACATCCTCATCCTGCTGCTGGCGCTGTTCGCCGGCATCGCCTTCCTGAACGCGCAGGAACAGAAGAAGCGCATCGCCCTGCTGGGCCACCACCTCAGCCAGTACCAGATCGAGACCCTGATGGAAAAGCTGTCGGACGGCTACCTGCGGGCCCTGGGCGAGGAAGATCCGCAACGCCGCGAGCAGATCTGGAGCATGCTGGCCACGGCCGAGCAGAGCCTGGTGGAGCAGTTCAACCGTTTCGCGAAAGACTTCGCCCGGGTCGATGCCGCGCAGGCGCGCGTGAGCACCCTGGGGTTCGCTCTGCCGGGCGCGAGCCGCTGGTGGCCAGGCGCGAGCTTCGACGCCCGCGAGGCCTTCCGCGTTCACGCCAGCGGCATCGCCGAAGCCGCCGCCAGCCAGGGAAAGTCGCTGCGCGACAAGGCCTTCACGCTGTCGGCCGAGCTGTTCCTGATGCAGCACACCTGCCACTGGTTCTGCCGTTCACGCGCGGTCGCCTCCGCGCGCCTGATGCGGCGCCACCAGACCCGGCATGAACAGGTGCTGGAAGCGGTAACGCCAGGCACGCGCGACGCCTACCGCGCCCTCACAGGGGTGTGAGCCCCCTGTTCAGCCCACTGCGTCGCGGTTGCACTTCTTGGTGAAGCTGGTTTTCGCAGCGCCAGCGAGTTTCTTCTCGGCGGCGGCGGTGTCGCAGGTGGCGGCCGCGTCCTTCTCGCATTTCTTCAGGAACGAGGTCTTGGCCGCACCGGCGAGTTTCTTCTCGGCGGCGGCGGCGTTGCAGCTCGGGCCCTCGGCGAAGGAAGCGATGGGCATGAGGGCGGCAACGGCGAAGGAACACAGGACAACGAGGCGCATGAAGTTCTCCAGGGACGAAAGCTCCATTGAAGGCCTTGGCCGTGACGCTGTCAAGAATACCCTCCGGGGGTAGACCACCCGACAAACCCTAGGATGACACCGCCGACAGCACGCGGAACAGCGCGGCGGGCAGCGCAGAGGGCTCCCCCACTCCCTCGCCATGGCCACGGCCCAGCGCCGGATCGAGCGCACGCGCCTCGCCCGGGCTGAACACCAGGGCGCGCACCGCCACACCCTGGCCACTGGCCTCGTGCGCCGCGCGCCGCAGGTCCGCCGGCAGGTAGTCGGGGTCGTGCACGTCCACGTCGTGCAGTTCGCCATCGGTCAGCAGCACGATCACGCGGCGCAGGCCGGGGCGCTGGCGTGCGTCGGCGGCCGACAACCGCAGGCCGTGGCGCAGCGCGGCGCCCATTCGGGTGGAACCCTCTGCGCGCAACACAGGCCACGCCAGCGAGGCCACGGTGTCGTCCCAGTCTTTCAGGCACGGCATGTTCACCCGATGCCGGCCCTGGCTGGAAAACGCCCACAGGGCGCTGCGGTGGCCCTGGCGCTGCAGCGCCAGGGCGGCGGTGAGCGCCGCGCGCTGCATCTGCGCCAGCGCGTCGCCGCGCGCGGTGGAGGCCGAGGCGTCCAGCAACATCAGCACCGCCAGCGGCGGGCACGCCCGGCCCTGGCGCACGTGCACGCGGGCATCGGGCGTGCGGCCGGCGCGCAGGTCGGCCCAGGCCTCGGCCATGGCCGCCGGGTGCAGGTGCTCGCCATGGTGCGCCCGCCCGCCGGTGCGTTCGGCCCGCCCCCGCAGGTGGGCCAGGCGCGCGGCCAGCTGGCGCGCCAGCGCATGGGCGCCGGGCATCGCCAGCCGTTCGCCAGCGGCCGGCGCGGGTACATGCACGCTGCACCAGTCGGGCCGGTAGCGGTGGATGCGGTGGTCCCACTCGGCGTGCAACGCCACCGGCGCATCCACCGCCGGTCCGGCGGGCTCCGTGGGCACCGAAGCACCCGCCGGTGAGCCACCGGCGCCGGTGGACCCGGCCGATTGCGCGAGCTCCGCGTCGGACGGCGGCAGGCTGTCGTCGGGCAGCCAGAGGTGGCTGTTGTCGTCGCGGCAGGCGGCGTGCACCGCGTAGGTCCGCGCGTTGAACGGCAGGCGCATCTGGCCGATGTCATTGCCCAGCACCGAGGCCGCGCGCCGCACATCGGCGGCGGTGGGCAGGGCCAGCGTGCGTCCGTCGGCCTTGAAGAACATGGCCTTCACCCGCGCGATCCAGGGGTGGGGGTCGTGGTGCGCGGGATCGAGCAGGCAGGCCGATAGCCGGGCGAGCAGGTCTTCGAAACTGCCGCCCCCGGCGGCGGCCCGCTCGCCGTGGTACGGCCACCAGACGCGGCGCAGGCCGGGCAGTTCCTGCAGCGCGAGCCATTCCACCCGCGCGTCTTCCAGCACGCCGCGCAGCGCCTGCTGCACCGGCTTGAGCCCGGTGCGGCTCTGGGGCGCAGAGCCGAACCGCAGGTGCGCCGCCGCGTGTGCCGCCACCGCGAGCGCGAGGTCCGGCGCGTCGGTGGCGAACGCGGGCAGGTGCAGCACGTGCCCGGTCGTGTCGTCACCGGTGATCACGGCGCGGGCCGCATCGACGCGCTGCCGCAGCATGGCTTCCACCCGCAGCGGCTGGCCCCACAGGGCCTGGGCGATGCTGGCGATCAGGCTGTGGGGGTCCCCGGTGGACACGGCTCAGAAGCTCGCACGCACCAGCGCGCGCAGTGCGGCGAGCAGTTCCGCGTCGTCGCTCAGCGGATCGGCGATGGCCTGCAGCGCCGCGTCCTGCGGCGGCCGGCCCGCGCGCACCAGCAGCGCCGCGTGCACCAGCATGCGGGTGGACGCGCCCTCCTCCAGCCCCTGGTCCTGCAGGCGCCGCGTGCGCCCGGCCAGTTGCACCAGCCGCTGCGCGAGCGGCCCGTCCACACCGCCTTCACGGGCCACGATGGCGGCCTCTGCGGCCGGTTCGGGATAGCCGAACTCCAGCGCCACGAAGCGCTGGCGCGTCGACGGTTTCAGGCTTTTGTGCAAGCCCTGGTAGCCGGGGTTGTAACTGACCACGAGCTGGAAGTCGGGGTGCGCCTGCAGCAGTTCACCGTGGCGCTCCAGCGGCAGGGCGCGGCGCGTGTCGGCCAGCGGGTGCAGCAGCACCGTGGTGTCCGAACGCGCTTCCAGCAACTCGTCGAGGTAACACAGCGCGCCGTGGCGCGCGGCCATCGCGAGCGGGCCGTCCATCCAGCGCGTGCCCTGCGCGTCGAGCAGCCAGCGCCCGGCGAGATCGCCCGCCGTCAGGTCTTCGTGGCAGGCCACGGTCACCAGCGGCAGCTTCATCCGCCAGGCCATGTGCTCGACGAAGCGCGTCTTGCCGCAGCCCGTCGGCCCTTTCAGCAGCATCGGCAGGCGCGCCTCGCGCGCGGCCTCGAAGGCCGCGATCTCGTGGCCCACCGGCTGGTAGAAGGGTTCCTGCGTGAGGCGCCAGCCGGCCAGGGGGTCCACGGTCAGCGGTGGCCCACGGTGGACGGGTTCGGGATGCCCTCGATCGGGCATTCCTCGGTGCCCACCATGGGCCGCGTGATCGCCTCCACCGCCTTCTGCGTGCCCTCGGGGTCGTTGACCCAGTTGGCGTAGAAACCATAAGGGCAGGCGGCGGCGCCCTTGTCGCCCTCGCGCGAATTGATCATGCCGGTGTAGCCGCGGTGCAGCAGCTTGAACAGGTGGTTCTCGCTCTGCGCGTTCTTGCGGAAATCGCGGATCAGGCTGGTGGAGAGCGCGGCGTACTGCACGCCGTAGTCTTCCTCGCCGCACTCGCCGAGCGTGCGCCCGTCGAAACCGATGATGGCGCTGTGGCCGAAATAGCTGTACACGCCGTCCCAGCCCGAGGCGTTGGCCACGGCCACGTAGCTGTTGTTGGCCCAGGCCATGGCCTTGGCCATGAGCACCTGCTGGTCCTTCGCGGGGTACATGTAGCCCTGGCAGCGCACGATGAGCTCGGCGCCCTTCATGGCGCAGTCGCGCCAGATCTCGGGGTAGTTGCCGTCGTCGCAGATGATCAGGCTGATCTTCAGGCCCTTGGGGCCTTCGCTCACGTAGGTGCAGTTGCCCGGGTACCAGCCTTCGATGGGCACCCACGGCATGATCTTGCGGTACTTCTGAACGATCTCGCCCTGGTCGTTCATCAGGATGAGCGTGTTGTACGGCGCCTTGTACGGGTGCTCTTCGTGCTGTTCGCCGGTGAGCGAGAACACGCCCCACACCTTCGCCTTGCGGCAGGCTTCGGCAAAGATGTCGGTCTCGGCACCCGGCACGGTGGCCGCCGTGTCGTACATCTCCTTCGCGTCGTACATGATGCCGTGGGTGCTGTACTCGGGAAAGATCACCAGGTCCATGCCCGGCAGGCCGGTCTTCATGCCGACGACCATGTCGGCGATCTTGCGCGCGTTGTCCAGCACCTCGGCCTTCGTGTGCAGCCGGGGCATCTTGTAGTTCACCACGGCCACGCCGACGGTGTCCTTGCTGCTTGAAATGTCGCCGTGCATCATGGCAATACAACCTTGCTCAGGGAGGTGGGTGAATGGGTTGAAGGCCATTGTGGAAGCCGTGCCGGGCTCGGTGTATACGTCAATTGACGTAGCTGGAGGCGGCGTCAGAATCCGCCCCACAACGGGAGACAGGCACCATGCGACACCCGAACCGGATACGGGCAGACGCCATTGCGCTCGCGGCCCTCGCGGCCTCGATCGCGCACGCAGGATCCACGCTGGACGGCCACCCGTCCGTCACGCAGTACCTGAAGAACGACGCGCCCTTCGTCGTCTTCGGCGTCACGCCCACCCGGCTGGACACGGCGTCCAGCGGCCTCACGCTCACCTTCATTGCCACCGAACCGCTGTCGCAGGTCAGCGTGTTTCCCTATGTGCGGCGCCTGCCCGACAAACCCTCCGGCCTGCGGGACCAGGTGAACTGCGGCCCGCGCGAGATGGGCTCGTGGAACTGCCGCATACCCGTCGCCGCCCTGCTGCAGGAACTGCGCGACCACGACGGCGAGCTGGGCCTGCGCATCGAGGCGCATGGCGACGTGCGCGAACGCAACCAGCACAGCACCGTGATCATCACCGTGCCGGTGCGCCACCTGCCGGCCAGCGCGAGCAGGTGACCCCGTTCAGCGCGAATGGCGCGCGAGCGTGCCGCGCAGGGTCTCGATGAAGCTGAGGCTGGCGGCCGACAGCGAACGCCCCCGCTTGGTGACCACCGACACATCGCGCGAGACGCGCGGCGCCGAGATCGGCCGGATCACGAGGTCCGGATTGCCTTCGGCGCGGGCGAAGGCCGAGGGCATGATGGCCGCGCCCATGCCGCTGGTGGTCATCCACAGCGCGGTGGACAGGAACGACACCTCGTTGCTCACCTCCAGGTTCACCCCGACCTGCGCCGCGGTGGTCTCGATCAGCGAGCGGATGCCGTAGCCCGGCCGCACCGTCACCAGCGAGTGCCCGGCCAGGTCGGCCCAGCGCACGCTGCGCAACCGCGCCAGCGGATGAGCGGGCAGACACACCAGCGCGAGGTGGTCGCGCAGCAGGGTCTGCACATCGATCTCGGCCCCCGGCCGCTCGGGGGTGCCGATGCCGAAGTCCACATGCTCGCCCATGATGCGCGAGACGAACTGGTCGGGCGCGCAGTCGTCCACCAGAAGCCGAACGTGCGGATGCTGCTGCATGAAGCGCTGGATGGCTTCGGGCAGCAGGAAGGAAGCCAGCGTCGGCGTGATGGCCACGCTGATGCGCCCACGTTCGAGCTGCGCCAGATCACGGAAGCCGGCCGACAGCGCATCCACGTCGCGCAGGATGCGCTCGGCCATCGGCAGCATCTCGGTGGCGGCCGGGGTGGGTTGAAGCGAGCGCGTGGTGCGGTCGAACAGCCGCGCACCCAGACCTTCCTCGAGCTGGCGCAGCAGCATGCTGACCGCCGACTGCGTGACGAACAGCTTTTCTGCCGCCGCGCTGAGCTTGCGAAGGTGGTGCACCTGCACGAAAGCGCGCAGCTGCCGGATCGTTGGACTGAAATTCGAATTCATCAGCAAACATCATATTTGGTTCTGAATTTATTGATTTACGAATGAATCAAGGAAGCGTTCAATGCGGCTTTCCCGACACGACAACAAAAGGAGACAACCGCCATGCTTGAAGAATCGACCGCCGCCGACCGGCGCACCGGACTCACCCGCCGCACCGCGCTCGCCGCCATGACCCTGGCAGGCGTATCGGCCACCGGCCTCGCCCGCGGCCAGGGGGACTACCCCAACAAACCGGTTCGCGTGGTGGTGACGTTCCCGCCCGGCGGGAGCGCCGACGCGGTGTTCCGCCTGCTGGTGCCCAGGCTGACCGAAAAGCTCGGCCAGCCCGTGATCGTCGACAACCGGCCGGGAGCGGGCGGCAACGTTGGCATGTCGCTGGTGGCCAAGGCGCCCAACGACGGCTACACCCTGGGCCTGGGTGCCGCAGGCGCCCTGTCTGCCAACGTGAGCCTGTACGAGCAGATGCCCTTCGATGTCCAGCGCGATCTCAAGCCGGTGGCCATGCTGGCGGGCATTCCCTTCGTGCTCGTCGGCCACCCATCGGTGGAGCCGCGCACGCTGAAGGCCCTGATCGACCGGGCCCGGTCCGCACCAGACAAGCTGTCGATCGCGCACGGGGGCAACGGCACCGCCATGCACCTGTCGAGCGCCCTGTTCATGCAGATGGCGGGCATCAAGCTGGTGGAGATCGCGTACCGCGGCTCCGGCCCGGCCGCGCTGGACACACTGGGCGGGCAGGTGCCGCTCGCCATCGTCGATCTGCCGGCGTCGCTGCAACAGATCCAGGCGGGCAAGCTGATCCCCTATGCCGTGACCGGCACCCAGCGGCTGCCCACGCTGCCCGATGTGCCGACGATGGCCGAGGCCGGCCTGCCGGGCTACGACTCGACCGGCTGGTTCGGCATCGTGGCACCGGCCGGCACGCCCGACGCCATCGTCTCGCGGCTGAACGCCGAGATCAATGCAGGCCTGCGGGACGAGCAGACGCGCGCCACGATGCACACCATGGGTGTCGCCCCGGCGCCTGGCACACCGGCACAGTTCGCCAGCTACATCGCTTCCGAAACCACCAAGTGGGCCACGGTGATCCGCACCGCCCGCATCAAGCTCGACTGACCTGATGAACCAGCAGACTTCGAACGCCGACGTGCTCATCGTGGGCGCAGGCCCCGTGGGCCTGACCCTCGCCATGGATCTCGCTTCGCGCGGCGTGCGCGTCGTGATCGCCGAAACCCGCCGCCGCGGCGAGCCGCCCAGCGTGAAGTGCAATCACGTGGCGGCCCGCACCATGGAACAGTTCCGGCGCCTGGGCGTGGCGCAGAAGGTGCGCCTGGCCGGCCTTCCCGAGGACTACCCGAACGACGTCGTGTTCCGCACCGCCTTCACGGGGCAGGAGCTGACGCGCATTCCCATTCCCTGCCGGCGCGACCGCTACACCGCTGAAGGCGGCCCGGACACCTGGTGGCCCACGCCGGAGCCACCGCACCGGATCAACCAGATCTACCTCGAGCCGATCCTTCTCGAGCATGCGGCGTCATTGCCCGGTGTGTCGCTGCTCGACCGCACGCAGATCACCGGCTTCACGCAGGACGACGACGGCGTGGTGGCGACCGCGCTGAACCTGGACGATGGCCACACCGTCGACATACGTTGCCGCTACATGGTCGGTTGCGACGGCGGCAGTTCGACCGTGCGCAAGACCATGGGCGCGAAGCTCGAAGGCACGCCGGTGATCCAGCGCGTGCAGTCGACCTACATCCGGGCCCCGGGCCTGCGCGAGCGCGTACCAGGCGCACCGGCATGGTCGTGCTACGCGGTCAACCCGCGCCGCTGCGGCACGGTCTTCGCCATCGATGGACAGGACCGCTGGCTGGTCCACAACCACCTCAACCCCGACGAGCCGGACTTCGAGTCCATCGACCGCGACCAGTCGATCCGGAACATCCTCGGCGTGGGGCCCGATTTCGAATATGAGGTGATCAGCAAGGAAGACTGGGTGGGCCGGCGCCTGGTGGCAGACCGGTTCCGGCAGGGCCGCGTCTTCCTCGCCGGCGACGCTGCGCACCTGTGGGTGCCCTACGCGGGTTACGGCATGAACGCCGGCATCGCGGATGCGATCAACCTGGGGTGGCTGCTGGGCGCCCGCCTCCAGGGCTGGGCCGACGAACACGTACTGGACGCGTACGAGCTCGAACGCCAGCCGATCACCGAACAGGTGTCGCGCTTCGCCATGGACCATGCGCAGAAGATGATCCGCGCCCGCAGCGCCGTGCCACCGGACATCGAAGCGCCCGGTGCGCATGGCGAGGCCTTGCGCGCCGCCATGGGGCAGGAAGCCTATGAACTCAACGTGCAGCAGTTCTGCTGCGCCGGCCTGAACTTCGGTTACTTCTATGCGGACTCGCCGCTGATCGTGTCCGATGGCGAGGCACCGCCCCCCTACACCATGGGCAGCTTCACCGCGTCCACCGTGCCCGGCTGCCGCGCGCCCCACTTCTGGCTGGAGGACGGGCGCTCGGTGTACGACGCCTTCGGCCCGGGCTACACGCTGTTGCGCAGCCACCGCGCGCTCGACATCGAGCCCCTGCTGCAGGCCGCGCGGCAAGCCGGCATGCCACTGGCCGTGATCGATGTGGCGGCCGCGCAGTTGCCCGAAGGCTACCGCCACCCGCTGGTGCTGTGCCGCACCGACCAGCACGTGGTGTGGCGCGGCGAGCACCTGCCCGAGGACACCGGCGCGCTGGTCGCCCGCCTGTGCGGCCGCGCCCACGCGCTGGTGCCCGAGGCACTCAGTGGCTGATCATCCAGGGCCGCTTTGACGGGAAGGCCTTCGCGCCATTCGGTGCCGTCACGGTCGCCTTGCTGCGCCCCGAGGTGCTGCAACAGCCGCAGCCGGCCGGGTGCTTCAGGCGCTGGTAGTCGCGCGACATCTTCGGCTCGTGCCGCGCGCGCTCGTTGATGCCGATGGCGGTGCGCGTGCCGCCGTCCATGAGCGCCAGGCGCGGCGCGCTCACGAACACGCGCGGCGAGGCGGTGCCGCAGTCCGGGCAGCCGGCCGGTTCGTTGCGTTCGCTCAAGGAGCGGAACGCATCGAAGCCACCGCAGGACGGGCAGTCGTAGTCGTAGGTCGGCATGGCGTCAGAGGTCCGGCGACAGGGGCATCACCACCGAGCCATCGAGGTGCTTGATCGGGCCGTTCGCGTTCGGGTTGATGTCGAACTCGAAGATCTGCGTCGGCAGCCACAGCGTGGCGCAGGCGTTGGGCACGTCGACCACGCCGCTGATGTGGCCCTGCACCGGCGCCGTGCCGAGGATGGAGTAAGCCTGCGCGCCCGAGTAACCGAACTTCTTCAGGTACTCGATGGCGTTCAGGCAGGCCTGGCGGTAGGCCACGTTCACGTCCAGGTAGTACTGCTTGCCGCTCTCGTCGACGCTGATGCCTTCGAAGATCACGTAGTCGTTGTAGGTCGGCACGATCGGGCTGGGCTTGAAGATCGGGTTCTTGATGCCGTACTTGGCCATGCCGTCCTTGATGATCGACACCTTCATGTGCACCCAGCCGGCCATCTCGATGGCGCCGCAGAAGGTGATCTCGCCGTCGCCCTGGCTGAAGTGCAGGTCGCCCACGGAGAGGCCCGCGCCTTCCACGTACACCGGGAAGAACACCTTGGAGCCGCGCGAGAGGTCCTTGATGTCGCAGTTGCCGCCGTGTTCCCGCGGTGGCACGGTGCGCGCGCCGGTGGCGGCGGCCTTGGCCTTGGCATCGCCCGTGAGCTTGCCCATGTGCGCGGTGCCGGCGAAGGGCGGGTTGGCCAGGCCGCTGGTGGCCGGGTCGGAATCGATCAGCGCCTGCTCGCGCGTGTTCCAGGTCTCCAGCATCTTCGGGTCGGGCAGGCAGCCGATCAGGCCGGGGTGGATCAGGCCGGCGTACTTCACGCCGGGCACGTGGCGCGACTCGGTGAACATGCCCTTGAAGTCCCAGATCGACTTCTGCGCCTGCGGGAAATGTTCGGTGAGGAAACCGCCACCGTTCTTCTTGCTGAAGAAGCCGTTGAAGCCCCACAGGCTGTCGTCCTTCGCACCGATGTCGAGCAGCTCGACCACCAGCAGGTCGCCGGGCTGCGCGCCCTTCACACCCACCGGGCCGCTGAGATAGTGCACCGTGGTCAGGTCGATGTCGCGCACGTCGTCAGCGCTGTCGTTGTTCTTGATGAAGCCGCCGGTCCAGTCGTAGGTTTCCAGCACGA
>VFQP010001970.1_pt1 | contig 24601 bp, 21 predicted proteins | sample 3512351 | NCBI WGS metagenome assembly VFQP01 (sample SAMN10412372, study PRJNA504923) | tailings metagenome | isolation source: Relicate 1 Philex TSF1 revegetated site | place: Philippines: Tuba, Benguet | collected 2017-08-29
CGCTCATCTCGGCGATGCCGCCGGCGTTGTCGGTGATCGGGCCGTAGGCGTCGAGCGCGACGATCATGCCGGCCATCGACAGCATCGCCGTCGCCGCGATCGCGATGCCGTACAGGCCCGCGAACGAGAAGCATGCCCAGATCGCGAAGCACACCGCGACCACCGGCATCGCGGTCGACTTCATCGACACACCCAGGCCGGCGATGATGTTGGTGCCGTGGCCGGTGGTGGATGCCTGCGCGATGTGCTTGACCGGCGCGTACTGCGTGCCGGTGTAGTACTCGGTGATCCAGACGATCGCGCCGGTGAGCACCAGTCCGATCAGCGCGCACAGATAGAGATTGGTGGCGCCGTGGGTGTTGTCGGCCATCAGCTGCTGGGTGATCGGCCAGAAGAGCGCCGCGGCGATGACGCCCGAGACGATGACGCCCTTGTACAGCGCGCCCATGATCGAGCCGCCGGCCTGCACCTTCACGAAGAACGTGCCGACGATCGAGGCCAGGATCGACGCACCACCGAGCACCAGCGGATACAGCACGCCGTTGCCGCCGACGGTCGACGCCATCAGGAAACCGAGCAGCATCGTCGCGATCACGGTGACCGCGTAGGTCTCGAACAGATCCGCCGCCATGCCCGCGCAGTCACCGACGTTGTCGCCGACGTTGTCGGCGATCACCGCCGGATTGCGCGGGTCGTCCTCGGGAATGCCGGCCTCGACCTTGCCCACCAGGTCCGCGCCGACATCGGCGCCCTTGGTGAAGATGCCGCCGCCGAGGCGCGCGAAGATCGAGATCAGCGAACTGCCGAAGGCCAGGCCCACCAGCGCGTGCAGCGCCGCCTCGCCGGCGATGCCGAAGCGCGGCAACAGCATCCAGTAACCGGCCACGCCCAGCAGGCCGAGCCCGACCACCAGCAGGCCGGTGATCGCACCGCCGCGGAACGCGACGTCCATCGCCGCGCCGATGCCGCGCCGCGCAGCCTCGGCGGTGCGCACGTTCGCCTTCACCGAGACGTTCATGCCGATGTAGCCCGCCGCCCCCGACAGCACCGCGCCGAGCAGGAAGCCGATGCCGGTGGCCCAGCCCAGGAACACGCCGATCAGTACGAACAGCACGGCGCCGACGACGGAAATGGTCAGGTACTGGCGGTTGAGATACGCGCGGGCGCCTTCCTGGATCGCACCTGCGATCTCCTGCATCCGTGCGTTGCCGGCGGGTTGCCGGTTGATCCAGGCGGCCGAGATCACGCCGTAGAGAATCGCGATGACGGCACAGCCCAGTGCCAGCCACAAACCGTGTTGCTCGAGCATGGAACCCCTCCCAGAGTCGGTATGCCAAGACTGAACAGCGGTGATGCGCGCCGACTATCGCACAGGGTTCGCCGGCAGGCGTGCTGCGATGCGGGGCGAATGCACCGGGCGGCAACCACGCCGGTCGCGCGGCGCGATGTGGCGCCGCGCTGAATGCGGACTGCGGCGCGGCGAGACTGAACCCCCGTGGCCCCATACGGTCTCGCAGGGATGGCAAAGCCATGGGGCCGGACGCATCATGGACGCGTTCACCTCATCAAGCCGCGCGCGCCATGTCCGCTTCCCTGTCCGAGTTCCTCTCCGGTGGCCTGCTCCAGTTCGGCTGGGTCGCGATGCTGGTGTATCTGCTGATCGCCACGCAGCTGACGATCTTCGCCGTCACCTTGTACCTGCACCGCAGCCAGGCACATCGCGGTGTCGATTTCCATCCGGTGATCGCCCACTTCTTCCGGTTCTGGACGTGGCTCACCACGTCGATGATCACGCGCGAGTGGGTGGCGATCCATCGCAAGCATCACGCCAAGTGCGAGACCGAGGACGATCCGCACAGCCCGCGCTTCAAGGGCATCAGGACCGTGTTCTGGAAAGGCGTGGAGCTGTACCGCGAGGCGCGCGGCATGCGCGCCGACATCGAGCAGTACGGCAAGGGCGCGCCGAACGACTGGATCGAACGCAGGCTCTACACGCCGTGGGCGACCTTCGGCCCGACGCTGCTGCTGTTCGTCAGCTTCGCGCTGTTCGGCTTCAAGGGCGTTGCCGTGTGGGCGATCCAGATGGCATGGATCCCGTTCTGGGCGGCGGGTGTCGTCAACGGGCTGGGCCACTGGTGGGGCTACCGCAACTTCGAGACCACCGACACCGCGACCAACCTCACCCCGTGGGGCGTATGGATCGGCGGCGAGGAACTGCACAACAACCACCACGCGTTTCCTTCGTCGGCGAAGTTCGCGCTGCGCAAGTGGGAATTCGACATCGGCTGGATGGTGATCCGTGGCCTCGAGTCCGTCGGCCTGGCCAAGGTGCTCCGGGTCGCGCCATCGCTCGATGTGCGCCCGAACATCCACGTCCCGGATACCGACACGATGAAGGCGCTGCTCACGCACCGCTTCCAGGCCATGACCGACTACCAGCGCAACGTGCTGACACCGGCGCTGCGCGAAGAAGCGCAGGCCGCCGGTGCCCGGCTGCGCGCGCTGTTGCCCCGCAAGCTGCGCAAGGGCCTGGTGGACGACGGCCGCTGGCTGCAGCCCGACGCGCGTGCTCAGCTCCAGCAATGGGTGGACCAGCGCCCGCGCATCCGCACCTTGGTCGAATACCGTGCGCGCCTGTCGGCGGTACTCGAAGCGCGTTCGCACAATGCGGCCGATGCTCTGCATCACCTGCAGGCCTGGTGCCGCGAGGCCGAGGCCACGGGCATCCGCGCGCTGCAGGAGTATTCGGCGCGGCTGAAGGGGTATTCGCTGCAGAGCGTCCGCGCCTGAGCGCGCGGCTGCCCGACGTGCCGCGTGTCACGCCCGCTCGAAAGCCGGCCTGGGCATGCGCGGTCCTGCTGTCGATGGGACTGGCCGGCGCGGCATCGGCCCAGGTCACCCAGACGCGCGATTACCTCGAGCGCATGGACACCGACGGCGACGGCCGCGTCTCGCTGGCCGAGTACCAGGCCTGGATGCGCTATGCGTTCGACCAGATGGACCGCAACGGCGACGGCGTGCTGGCGCCCGAGGAATTGCCGGGCGGCAAGGGCCGCCCGATCACGCTGGCCGAGCACATGGCCAAGCTGGCGGCCGCGTTCAACCGCCAGGACACGAACCGCGACGGTTATCTCGACACGCGCGAACTCGCGGCACCGCCGCAGCGCTGAGCGGCGGCGTGACGCCCGGGGACCAGCGGGCACTGGGGTGTGCTGCGCGTGGCGCCCGCGGTCGGAATGGCGTGCGCAACCGGGGCGATGCCCGCCGCGTCATACGGGGCCGCACGACCGGCAGCGGCATGCGTCACGCATGAGGCGAACCGCTTCCGGCCGGGACGCGGGCGGCACGCGGTCCGGGCGGCTTGCTCAGGCGCGGCAGGCGGCGCGCAGCACCGGATCGTCCTCGCGCAGCACGCGCCACTGCGCGTTCTCGAGCGATCCGTCTTCGGCGAAACGGACCTGATCGACGAGGTCGGCGCGGCGCCGGGCCGCGCAGTCGAAGACCACGGCGAACTGGCGCGACGGTTCCCAGCGACCGACCAGCAGCACCTGGGTCAGCACCTGATCGGGGTGCGCGGGATTGCGCCGGTCGAAGCGGTGGTCGATCGCGATCAGGCGGTTCACCTGGGGCACGACGAAGGTCCACGGGCGGTACCAGGCGCGCACTGCATTGGTGGACGCCACCTCCACCTCCTGCGGGTAGTTGGCCGTGACCCGGTCGAGCCACGAATACTCCAGCCAGACGGCCATTGCGAGCATGCCGACGCCGGCCGAGGCGGGCATCACCCAGCCCGGCAGGCGCTTGCGGAGGAGCACGTTGAGCGTCAGGGCGAGGCCCGCCAGGCCGAAGCCGGCGGCGATGATGGCGATGAATTCCAGCAGCATGGAAGGTCCTGTCAGAGCGTGGCCGCGAGGCAAGGGCAATCGCCCAAGTATCGGTGGGATCCGCGACGGCGTGCGCGGGCGCGCACGCCCGGCCGTCGACGTCCCCGGTGCAGCGGACGTCCGCACCCGGGGCGGAACCCGGCTGCGGATATGGAACGGCCCGCCCCCCGCAGAGCGAAGGACGGGCCGTGGGTCACGCGGGTACCGGAATCAGTGGTGATTCACGGCGGCCCCGGCGCCGCGGGGCACGCGGATGCTCTCCACGAGCTCCTGCACGCGCTCCGGCGTCGGCTTGGTGAACAGCATGGTCACGTAGGCCGCGATGAAGTTGAGCATCGCACCCACCGCACCGAACGACAGCGGCGAGATGCCGAACAGCCAGTTGTCGGGCGTGTTGGGCAGCATGTTGGTCTCGGGAATGAAGAACCAGCCCAGGTACGTGAAGATGTACAGGCAGGTCGAGATCAGACCCACGAGCATGCCCACGATGGCGCCAGTGGAGTTCATGCGCTTGTAGAAGATGCCCATCATGATCGCCGGGAACAGCGACGATGCGGCTAGGCCGAATGCCAGTGCGACCGTCTGTGCGGCGAAGCCGGGTGGATTGAGTCCCAGCCAGGTCGCCACCACGATCGCCACCGCCATCGAGATGCGCGCCGCGAGCAGTTCCCCCTTCTCCGAGATGTTCGGTTTGAAGGTGGATTTGATCAGGTCGTGGCTGATGGCCGACGAGATCGCCAGCAGCAGGCCTGCCGCCGTCGACAAGGCTGCCGCCAGACCGCCCGCGGCGATCAGGCCCACCACCCAGCCGGGCAGCTGCGCGATCTCGGGATTGGCCAGCACCAGGATGTCCTGGTTGAAGGTCACCATCTCGTTGCCCGCCCAGCCGCGCGACTCGGCGACCGCGGCGAACTCCTCGTTCGCACCGTTGTAGTACTGGATGCGACCGTCACCGTTGAGATCCTCGAACTTCAGCAGGCCGGTCTGTTCCCAGTTGTGCATCCAGTCCGGACGCTCGTCGTAGGTGATCGACGCGTTCTCGGTGCCCTGGGGATAGATCGTGGTGATGATGTTCAGACGCGCCATCGCACCCACGGCCGGGGCCACGGTGTAGAGCAGGGCGATGAACACCAGCGCCCAGCCCGCCGACTTGCGTGCGTCGGAGACCTTCGGAACCGTGAAGAAGCGGATGATCACGTGCGGCAGACCGGCGGTGCCGATCATCAGCGACATGGTGAACAGCACCATGTTGAGCGTCGAGCCGTGATTGCCGGTGTAGTCCTGGAAGCCCAGTTCCAGCAGCACCTGGTCGAGCTTGGCCAGCAGCGGCAGGCCCGATTCGGTATGCGTGGAGAACAGGCCCAGCTGCGGAATCGCGTTGCCGGTGAGCTGCAGCGAGATGAACACCGCCGGGATCGTGTAGGCGATGATCAGCACCACGTACTGCGCGAGCTGCGTGTAGGTGATGCCCTTCATGCCGCCGAGCACCGCATAGACGAACACCACGCCCGAGGCGATCAGCAGGCCGGTCGTCGCATCGACTTCCAGGAAGCGCGAGAACGCCACGCCTGCACCGGTCATCTGGCCGATCACGTAGGTGACCGACATGATCAGCAACGACGCCACCGCCACCAGACGCGCACTGCGGCTGTAGAAGCGGTCACCGATGAAGTCGGGCACGGTGAAGCGGCCGAACTTGCGCAGGTACGGCGCCAGCAACAGCGCCAGCAGCACGTAGCCACCGGTCCAGCCCATCAGATAGCTGGAGTTGCCGTAGCCCACGAACGCGATGAGGCCGGCCATCGAGATGAACGAGGCCGCCGACATCCAGTCCGCGGCCGTGGCGGCGCCGTTGACCACCGGATTGACGCTGCGGCCGGCGGCATAGAACTCGGAGGTGGAGCCGGCACGGGCCCAGATCGCGATGCCGATGTAGAGCAGGAACGTGCCGACGACGAAGATGAGATTGATGGTGAACTGATCCATGGGTCGCGGTCCTTATTGCTCGTCCACGCCGTACTCGCGATCGAGCCGGTTCATGTACCAGGTGTAGAAGAAGATCAGGGCGATGAAGACCAGGATCGAGCCCTGCTGTGCGAACCAGAACCCCAGATCGGTGCCACCGATGCGGATGCCGCTGAGCAGCGGCCGCAGGATGATGCCGAATCCGAACGAGACCAGAGCCCAGATCGACATGCAGATGCCGATGATCCTGAGATTGGCCTTCCAGTAGTTGCTTGCGGTTTTGTCCAACATGTTCGTTCCCCCTCGAAAGCGTGATGGGCGATGGCGAAGCGGCGGTGCGTTGCGGCGCCGCTGCCGGCGCGGCGCTGGAAGCAGTTGACCCGTCCCGGCGGACGGTCGGAGCGCGGACCCGGTCGGCGGATCCGCGTCCGGATCAGAACGTGTAGCGCGCCATCGTGTGCAGGCGGATCAGCTCGCCGTCGACGCCGGACTCGAGCGTCCGCTCACCCCAGATCGCCTCGACGCCGAAGTCCAGGCGCGGCACCGGCGACCAGATCATGTTGGCGTGCAGCGAGTGCACCTTGCGGGTCACGCCGAAGCCGGTCCAGGTGGTGTCGTTGTCCCACTGCGAGCGTGCGTAGTAGAGATTGCCGCGCACCTGCGGGCTGAACACCTGGCGCAGGCCGACATAGCCGGCCCAGCCGCCGAGCGCGTCGAGATTGCCGGCCGAATCCACCATCGCATCCTGCTGCACCGTGGCCAGACCGATGTAGCGGCCGATGCCTTCGCCGCCGCTGACCTGGTAGCGGATGTCGGTGCTGTCGCCGAGCTTGACCAGGCCGCTGACGGTCGCGCCGAAGCCGGTGTCGGTGCTGTTGCTGCCGGCCACGGGCTCGTACTTCAGCTGCCGCGCCATGCCGGCGACGCTGACGTGGCCCCAGTCGCCTTTGTGGGTGTAGCGGGCGACCACGTCGGGAATCGCGCTGTTGTTGCCGGCGATCACGCGGGCGCCGCCGCCGAAGGGCTGCACCGTGGTCTCCGGGCTTTCGATCGACACCGCCCACGGGCCGCTGGTGTAGCGCAGCTGCGGCTGGCGCACGAACACGACCGCATCGGTCGGGCCGACGAAGTCGACCGCGTCGATCAACGCGGCGGTGTCCATGAAGTTCGACCAGGTCTGGCCGACCAGCCAGTTGTTGTAGGTCAGATACGCATGGCGCAGCGTGGCGCCGTAGGTGTTGGTGGCCGCCGAGTTGCCGAGCGCGCCGCCGAAGAAGTCGAGTTCGACACGGGCGCCGAGCCTGTCGCCGGTGCCGAGCACGGTACTGGCGTCGAACCACAGGCGCGAGAACTTCAGATGCGCGTCGGAATAGGTGTCCGGACCGTTGCCTCCGACCGGAATCGCGCCGGGCACGTAGAAGTCGCGGCCGGCGGTGCCCTTGCCGATCGCGCCGTCGGTGGTCTTGGTGACCAGGCCGTCGGTGCGGATCATGCCGCCGACGGTGAACGTCGAGCCGGAGGTCGGCACGATGGTCGTCGTCTGGATCGGTGCCGCAGCGCCGGTGCCGGTGGCGGCCACGGGCGCCGGTGCCGGCTGCGCGGCCTGGGCCGTACGCACTTCGGTCACCGCGGTTTCGGTCTGCTGCTGCTGGGCGACCAGTTGCTGCACCATCTGCTCGAGCTGCGCGACGCGCGCTTCCAGCTCCCGCTCCTTGGCGGTCTGCGCGAATGCGGCGCCGGGCAGCATCAGTGCGGTGAGCACCGCAGTGGCCAACAGGCGCGGCCGTGCCTGGTGTGTCTGTGTCATCGCTCCCCTCCCACGGGTCAACTGAAAATCGGCCAACGGCAACGCGCCGCAGCCCGGTCCGTCACGGAGACTGCACCGATGCCGGGGGCACGCCCATTCGCCATTGGTCGATACCCGCACGCCGGCGACACGCTTAGACCAAGGTCTAGACCGGCATTCGGACGGATACGGCACACTGGTCGGACGCGTCAGAAGGAGGTACCCCCGCGATGTCCAATTCCGCAGAAATCCACCCGGTTCCCGCCGGATTCGCCGGCCCGGGGACCATCGGCCCCGACGACTACGCGCGCGACTACGCGCGATCGGTGCAGGCGCCGGATGCGTTCTGGGGCGAGGCCGCCAAGCGCCTGCACTGGGACCGTGCGCCGACGATCGTGCGCAACGTCAGCTTCGATCCGGCCGATTTCCGCATCCGCTGGTTCGAGGACGGCGAACTCAACGTCAGCGTCAACTGCCTCGACCGCCACCTGGCCACGAAGGGCGACAAGACCGCACTGATCTGGGAGCCCGACAGCCCCGAGACCGGCGCCCGCCACGTCAGCTACCGCGAGCTGCACGCGCGCGTGTGCAAACTGGCCAACGCGCTGCGCAACCTCGGCGTCGGCAAGGGCGACCGGGTCACCATCTACCTGCCGATGATCGTCGAGGCCGCGGTCGCGATGCTGGCCTGCGCGCGCATCGGCGCGGTGCATTCGGTGGTCTTCGGCGGCTTCTCGCCCAATTCGATCGCCGATCGCGTGGGCGACTGCGGCAGCAAGCTGATCATCACCGCCGACGAAGGCCTGCGCGGTGGCAAGACCGTGCCGTTGAAGGCGAACGTCGACGCGGCGCTCAAGCTGCCCGGCACCCAGACCGTCGAAACCGTGCTGGTCGTGCGCCATACCGGCGGCGCCGTCGACATGCAGATGCCACGTGACCGCTGGTACGACGCCGTCGTCGACAGCCAGCCCGACACCTGTGAGCCCGAGCGCATGAACGCGGAAGATCCGCTGTTCATCCTCTACACCTCCGGATCGACCGGCAAGCCCAAGGGGGTGCTGCACACCACCGCCGGTTATCTGCTCTACGCCAGCTACACCCACGAGGCGGTGTTCGACCTGCGCGACGACGATGTCTACTGGTGCACCGCCGACGTCGGCTGGGTCACCGGCCACAGCTACATCGTCTACGGCCCGCTGTGCAATGCCGCGACCTCGCTGATGTTCGAAGGCGTACCGAACTATCCCGACGTCTCGCGGTTCTGGAACGTCATCGACAAGCACAAGGTCACGATCTTCTACACCGCGCCCACCGCGATCCGCGCGCTGATGCGCGAGGGCGAGGGCCCGGTCAAGAAGACCTCGCGCAAGTCGCTGCGCCTGCTCGGCAGCGTCGGCGAGCCGATCAATCCCGAGGCCTGGCGCTGGTATGCCGATGTCGTCGGCGACGGCCGCTGTCCGATCGTCGACACCTGGTGGCAGACCGAAACCGGCGGCATTCTGATCTCGCCGCTGCCCGGCGCGGTCGACACCAAGCCCGGCTCGGCCACCAAGCCGTTCTTCGGCGTGCAGCCCGCGCTGGTCGACGCCAATGGCACCGTGCTCGAAGGCGCCGCCGAGGGCAACCTCGTGATCACCGATTCGTGGCCGGGCCAGATGCGCACGGTCTACGGCGACCACCAGCGCTTCATCGACACCTACTTCAAGGCCTATCCCGGCAGCTACTTCACCGGCGACGGCTGCCGCCGCGACGAGGACGGGTATTACTGGATCACCGGCCGCGTCGACGACGTCATCAACGTCTCCGGTCACCGCATCGGCACCGCCGAACTCGAGAGCGCGCTGGTGCTGCACCCGAAAGTCGCCGAGGCCGCGGTGGTCGGCTTTCCGCACGACATCAAGGGCCAGGGCATCTATGCCTACGTGACCCTCAAGGCCGGCGAGGACTACACCGAGGAACTGCGCAAGGAACTGGTGAAGCACGTGCGCACCGAGATCGGGCCGACCGCCTCGCCCGACCACATCCAGTGGGCGCCCGGCCTGCCGAAGACCCGCTCGGGCAAGATCATGCGCCGCATCCTGCGCAAGATCGCCGAGAACGCGCCCGACCAGCTCGGCGACACCAGCACGCTGGCCGACCCGGGCGTCGTCGACGCGCTGGTCAAGGACCGCTACATCCCGCAGGGCTGAGCATGACCCCGGCGCTGCACGAGGGCAGGCCCCGGCTTCGGGGTGCCGCGCGGCATCGCCCCGCGGCAGGCGAGGCGGGGCCGGGGCGCGGGGTGCATGGCGCGTCCCGGCCGCCCATCATCGCCGGCCGCGCGCTCAGCCGGGTTCCGCCGTTGCACGCCGCACGTCACTTTCCAGAGCATCACCCGCGCCGATGACCACCCTGCTGATCGCCGACGACCATCCGCTGTTCCGCGAGGCCCTGCGCGGGGCGATCTCGCGCGCCGTGCCGGACGCGCGGCTGCGCGAGGCGCACAACGTGGACGCGCTGTACGCGATGGTCGAGTCCGAGCCGGACGCCGACCTGCTGATGCTCGATCTCAACATGCCCGGGGTGCACGGCTTCAGCGCGCTGGTGCATCTGCGCGCGCAATACCCGCAGCTGCCGGTGCTGATGGTCTCGGCCCGCGAAGAGCCTGCGGTCATGCGTCGCGCACTCGATCACGGCGCCGCCGGCTTCGTGCCCAAATCGGCGGATGCCGAGACGCTGGGTCGCGCCGTGGTGCAGGTACTCGACGGTGACCGGTTCGTGCCCGAGGCCGCCGTGTCCGCGCCGGCGGTCACCTCGCACGAGCACGATGTCGCCGCGCGCCTGCGTGATCTCACGCCGCAGCAGTTCCGGGTGCTGCAGATGCTCGGCGACGGCATGCTCAACAAGCAGATCGCCTACGAACTGCATGTCTCCGAAGCCACGGTCAAGGCGCACATGACCGCCGTGCTGCGCAAGCTCGGCGCGTCCAATCGCACCCAGGCGGTGCTGATCGCCGGCAAGCTGGCGGTGGACCCGGATCCGGACGAAATTCCGCCCGACGCACGCTGAGGGTCGCTGCGCCGCGTCGGCCCCGCCTCCGGTCGCACGGACTGCGGCGGACGCGCCGGCGCGGCGCCCGTCCGGAACGGCATCGCGCGCGAGCGCGTTCCCGCAGCGCGTGTGCGCGTGCAGGGTGTCCCGGCATGCCCGGCGCGCACCGATGCCGGCGCGTGACGTGGCGTGATCTGGACCACGACACACCGGCGCTCAGCCGCCGCGGCCACTGCTTGCGCGTCGACAGAGGCAAGCATGCGGCCGGCGCGGTGCGGCACCGGCCTTGGCGAAGACGCAGGGCGCGTCGATTCCCGACGCGCCCGCCCGGTCAGCGCGTGCGGTACGCCCGCGGCAGTCCGCCCTGGTCGGCCGGCGTCGCCGGATGCAGATACCGGTCGCGCAGTTCGGTCTGGCGCGACCGCATCGGGATCGCGCGGCCGTCGAACCAGACCTGGTCGGCCGTGCTGGCGACATCCAGCGGGTCACCCGACCAGAGCACCAGATCGGCGGTCCGGCCGACGGCGATCGTGCCGATGCGATCGCCGACGCCGAAGGTCTCGGCCGGCACGCGGGTCAGGCCGTCCAGACCCGCGTCCCAAGGCAGGCCGTGGGCGACGGCATTGCCGGCGAGCTGACGCAGCTTGCGCGCATTGTGCGAGGCGTCGCTGGCCTGGGCGAAGCCGACGCGCACGCCGGCCGCCTGCAGGCGTGCGGCGTTCTCCAGCGTCGCGCCGATCTGGTCGAAATCCGCCGGCAGGTTGGCCAGCGGATCAACGAACACCGGCACCTGCGCCGAGGCCAGTTCGGGCGCGAGGCGCCAGGCCTCGGCACCGCCGCGGATCGCGATGCGCAGGCCGTGACGCTGCGACCAGCGCAGCAGCTGGCGGATGTCGGACGCGCGGTTGACGCCGACGACGATCGTGCCGCGGCCGTCGAGATACGGCGCCAGCGCGCGCTTGCCGGCCGGCGTGAGCGCGGCGACGTGCGAGTCCGCCGGAACGCGGCCGCGTGCCTCGTCGATCAGCTGGTCGAGCAGCATCCATTGCGCGGCGCGCGAGGTGCCGCTCTGGCCGGCGCCGGCGCTGCCGAGCGAGAGATACAGCACCTTCGGGCCGGCGGGATCCACGCTGCCGTCGAGCCGCATCACCGCGCCCTGACCACCGATGATCGAACTCGCGCTGCCGGCCGAGATCAGGGTGAAGCCGATGCCCTCCACCCGCGCGACCGGAATGACGATCGAATCCGGGTTGTAGGCCAGGGTGACGTCGAACTCGGGACGCACGGCCATGTCGCTGGCCGGGCCGAGCGCGAGGCGATCATCGCGGGTGCCGCTCTCGCCCGAGACTTCCTCGATGCCGATGCCGGTCACACCGCCGAACAGCGTGGGCGTCAGCGGCCGGCCGTTGGCCTCGATCACCGGCGCGTCGCCGGCGGCGAGGCCGGTGCCGATCGCCGCGATGCGCCCGCCCTGCACCAGCACGTCGGTGTTCTGCAGTGAGCCCTGGGCGCCGGCGGTGTGCACGGTGGCGCCGCGGATCAGCAGCGACTGCGCGGCAACGGGCACTGTCGCCGCGAGCAGCGCGCCGGCGATCAACAGGCGGGCCATCGTGCGCGGCACGCGCCGCTTCGCAACGTGACGGCTCATCGTGCACCTCCGGTGGCTGCGGCGCCCTGGCCGAGCATGAAATCCGAGACCGGCTGACGCGCCGGATCGGTGCGGTCGTACACGTGCGCGCCGTCGATCCAGACCTGTTCGGCCAGCGCGTAGACGCTGAAGGGATTGCCGTTCCACAGCACCACGTCGCCCATCTTGCCGGGCGTCAGCGTGCCGGTGCGCTCGAGCACGCCGAGCGAACGCGCCGCGTTCTCGGTCACCCAGCGGATCGCGTGCTCGGGCGTGATCTCGATGCCCGCCCGCCGCGCGCTGGCGATCACCTTGGCGGCCTCCTGGTTTAGGCGCTGGATGCCTTCGTCGGAATCCGAATGCACGATCGCGCAGCCGCCGGGCGCGCGGTCGACGATGGCGATGTTCTCCTGGATGCCGTCGAAGGCTTCCATCTTGAAGCCCCACCAGTCGGCCCACAGCGCGCCGCAGACGCCGTCGGCGCCCAGACGGTCGGCGATCTTGTAGGCCTCCACCGCATGGTGGAACGCGGTGACCCGGAAGCCGAATTCCTGCGCCAGGTCGAGCATCTGCACCATCTCGTCGGCGCGGTAGCAGTGGATGTGCACGAGGATGTCGCCGTCCATCGCACCGGCCATCGTCTCGAGTTTCAGATCGCGCTTGCCGGGCGAATCCCCGGCCTGGGTGCGGCGGTATTCGGTGGCGTCGATCAGCGCCTGGCGATAGCCGGCCACATTGCCCATGCGCGTGGCCGGGCCGCCCTTCTCGCCGTAGACACGCTTGGGGTTCTCGCCGCAGGCCATCTTCAGGCCGTAGGGCGCACCGGGAAACTTCATGGCCTGCACGGTGGTGGCGGCGATGTTCTTCAGGGTCACGCCGCGGCCGCCGACGAGGTTCGCCGAGCCGGGCAGGATCTGCAGCGTGGTCACGCCGCCGGCCAGGGCCGCGCCGAAGCCCGGATCCTGCGGCCACACCGAATGCTCGGCCCACACCTGCGCGGTGTTGGGCGCGGTCGCCTCGTTGCCGTCGCTGTGCGCGCTGGCGCCGGGGCTGGGATACACGCCGAGATGCGAATGCACGTCGATGATGCCGGGCGTGACCCATTTGCCGGTGCCGTCGACGCGCTGCGCGTTCGCCGGAACTTCGAAGCCGGTGCCCACCGCGGCGATGCGGCCGTCCTGCAGCAGTACGTCGGCGTTCTCGAGGCGACCGCCGTCACCGGTGAGCACCGTGGCGCCGCTGATCAGCACCGGGTGCGACGCGATCGGCACATAGGTGCTGGCGTAGGCCGTGGACGGCGCCGCGGCGTCGCCGCGCGCGGGTGTGGAGGTGGTGGCACAGCCACCCAGAAGTGCGACCGCGAGAGCGGCGGACAGGACGCGATACATCGGCAATTTCCCCGGTGCGATGGTGACGGACGTCGTCGGCGCGGCGCATGGGCCGGAGCAGGACGACGGCGTGAAGCGGGGTCGAGTGTACCCGCGCCCGCCGCGGCGTCACCGACCGCGGTGCGCTCGTGCGGCGCATGCGGCGATGCGAGAATGGGCCGACACAGGAGACGACCGATGAAAGAAAAAGACCAGATCGTCGAGAACTGGCTGCCGCGCTACACCGGCGTGCCGCTGGACCGGTTCGGCGAACACGTGCTGCTGACCAACTTCGGCGGCTATCTGCACCACTTCGCCCGGCTCACCGGCGCCGAGGTGGTGGGCCTGGACCGGCCGATGCCAAGTGCCACGGCCGACGGCATCACGATGATCAACTTCGGCATGGGCAGTCCCAATGCCGCCACGGTGATGGATCTGCTCTCGGCGATCATGCCCAAGGCGGTGCTGTTCCTCGGCAAGTGCGGCGGTCTGAAGCGCAAGAACCAGCTCGGCGACCTGGTGCTGCCGATCGCGGCCATCCGCGGTGAGGGCACCAGCAGCGACTATCTGCTGCCCGAGGTGCCGGCGTTGCCCGCGTTCGCGTTGCAGCGCGCGGTCTCGACGATGATCCGCGACCTCGGCCACGACTACTGGACCGGCACCGTCTACACCACCAACCGCCGCGTCTGGGAACACGACGGTGCGTTCAAGGAGCGCCTGCGCGCGATGCGCTGCATGGCGATCGACATGGAAACCGCCACCGTGTTCGCCGCCGGCTTCGCCAACCGCATTCCCTCGGGCGCCCTGCTGCTGGTCAGTGATCAGCCGATGATTCCCGAGGGCGTCAAGACCGAGGCCTCGGATGCGCTGGTCAGTGCCGATTTCGTCGAGCGTCACATCACCATCGGCATCGAGGCGCTGAAGCTGATCCGCCGGCACGGCAAGTCCGTGCGCCATCTGCGCTTCGACGAATAGGCCGGCTCGCGCGCACGCGGCGCGCTGCGTCGGGCCCGCGGCATCGCACGGACGGCCGCGCCGCCGTCATGGCGCGGTGGGGCGACGCACGGCGTAGATGTGGCCGGCGTCGTAGGCCTCGCGCAGTTGGGCGCCGCTGAGCGGGATTTCCTCGCTGTCGTCGAACGCGACCGCGGCGAGATCCCCGCGCAGGGCCTGGCGCGACGGCGCCTGGTCGTCGACGGCGCTGCTCTCGGTGATCACCACGACATCGTCGCCGTCCACGGCCACCACCTTCAGCAGCCCGTAGGCCGGCTCGATGGTCTTGCCTGCGTCGTCGGTGAAGCCGTAGCCGGAGAATTCGCTGAGTTCGGCGGCGTAGACATCGCCGGTCGCGGGCGCGGCGATCAGGGCCAGCTCGGCGTCCTTCGCCCCGGTGCAGGCCGCCAGCGCGAACGCAGTGGTGAGCAGAGCGACGGTGAGCAGGCGGATCGGGCGCATGGTGGAGTCCGGGGCGGAAGAGGCGGGCGCGAGTATAGGGCGCGCCTGCCAACCCGGCGACGTCACGATGCCGGCCGCCGGGTTAGGCTGGGCGCATGGACACACACCCGCACGACCTCCTCGACTTCTGGACCGACGCCGGCCCCGCCAAGTGGTTCAAGGGCGGCGAGGCCTTCGACCGCGAATGCGACCGCCGCTTCCGCGACGCGCACTTCGCTGCCGCCCGGCGCGAATGCGACGACTGGCTGGAGACGGCCGAGGGCGGTCTGGCACTGCTGATCCTGCTCGACCAGATCCCGCGCAACATCTTCCGCGGCAGCGCCCATGCGTTCGCGACCGACGGTCTGGCGTTGCAGCACGCGCGCACGATGGTCGACGCCGGGTTCGATCGCGACGTCGCGGCCGATCTGCGCAGCTTCGTCTATCTGCCGTTCGAGCATTCCGAAGCGATGGAGGACCAGCGCCTGTCGGTGCAGCTGTTCGCCGATGTCGACAACGCGGAGTACCGCGCCTACGCCCAGGCCCACCTCGACGTGATCGCGCGGTTCGGCCGCTTCCCGCATCGCAACCGTGCGCTCGGCCGTCTCAGTACGCCCGAGGAACAGGCCTGGCTCGACGCCGGCGGCGGCTTCTGACCGCGTCCCGTCCGCCGGCACTCCACGTGCATCGTCCGCGGCCCGTCTCCTAGGCGCGCGGCACCGCGAGCGATGCTCCGCCGCTGGGGGGCTGCCTCGTCCGCGACGCACCCTGCAGGCGCGCGCGGGCCGTCCTGGGATATTGATCCCCCGTTCCGCTCCCATCACCCGCCCGCACGTGCCCGCGCCTTGCGGCACGCGCGTGCTGCGTCAGTCAGAGAAACGAATCCGCGAGCCGCGCGATGCCTTCCAGGCTGCGTCGCCAGTGCGGCCGGCGGTTCCAGTCGTCCAGCGTGACCGGCGTGGCATGGGCCAGATAATCGGCTTCGATCCGGCGCATGTGTGCGACCACGTCACGGTCGTAGGCCAGCAGGCCGATTTCGGCATTCAGCGCGAACGAGCGGATGTCGAGGTTGATCGAACCCAGCAGGGCCATGTCGTCGTCGATGCTCATGTGCTTGGCATGCAGGAAATGCGGCGCATACAGCGCGATCCGCACGCCGCTTTCGAGCAGCTCGCCGTAGTAGGCCTTCTGCGCCCAGGCCGTGAGCGGCTGGTTGTTGCTGGCCGAGAGAATCAGCTGCACGTCGACGCCCGACAGTGCAGCGATGCGCAGCGCGGTCAGCGTGGCGTCGTCGGGCACGAAGTAGGGTGTGGCCAGCACCAGCCGGCGCCGCGCCAGATGGATCAGCGCGTTGACCGTGTCGCGCGCATTCTCGAACGGATACGCCGGGCCGCTGGGCAACAGCTGCACCGCGACATCGGCATCGGGCAGCGCGGTGGTCGGTGCGACTTCGAGCCGCTCGCCGGTCTCGATGAACCAGTCGCTGGCGAACACCGCTTCCAGATGCGCCAGTGCCGGGCCCTGCACGCGCGCCACCAGTTCGCGGTTGGGAAAGCCGGCGATGAAGCCCGGTTCGGCGAGATTCTGCGAGCCGACGTAGGCGGCCGTGTCGTCGATCACCGCGACCTTGCGGTGATTGCGCAGGTCCATGCGACCGCTGCGCCGCCAGTGCAGACCGCCGGGCAGCATCGCATGCACCTCCACGCCCGCTGCGCGCAGGCGCTTTGCGTACCGGCGCAGACCGCGCTTGGCGCCCACCGCATCCAGCAACACACGGCATCGCACCCCGCGCGCGGCGGCGCGTTCGAGTGCATGCACGACGGCATCCCCGGTCGCATCGTCGAACAGCAGGTAATACAGCAGATGCACGCGCGCCTGCGCGCCGTCGATGTCGGCCAGCAGCGCGTCGAGTGAGGCGGCGTAGTCGTCGAGCAGCCGCACCGCATTGCCGTGCGTGGGCATGAAGGCGCCCAGGCGCTCGAGCAGCGGCGCCATCTCGGCCGACGCGCCGTGGGGCGGCGGCGTCCAGCGCAGCTCGGCGAGCGGCCGTTGCTCGTCGCGGATCACCTGCGAGGCCAGACGCTGGCGCTCGATCCGCGTACGCGACAGCCACGGATGGCCGAACAGCAGATACAGCGGCAGGCCCGCCAGCGGCACGAACCCGATCAGCAGCAGCCAGCTGCGCGCGGCCGCGGGACGGGTGCGTGCGGGTATCCAGAGCAGGGCGGCGATCCGGATCAGCCAGTCGGCGATCAGGATCGCGAGGCCCAGGTTCAGTGCCGGCCAGTGCATGCGCCGATTGTGCGACGGCGGGCGTGTTGGATGGGCATGGACGATCGACGGACGTGCTCGCATGGTCACGGCGGCGCCGTGCGCTCCGGAGGGTCCAGGTCCCGCCACGCGCCGCGTGCGCAGCTTGTGTGAACGCGCTGAGTGACCAGCCGGTGGGCTGTCGATCAGCGTTTCCCGCCTGCGCAGCATGACCTTCGGACCGCCACGCGCCCCGTGCGCGCAGCCTCGGCGCACACACCCGCCTTCGGTGGGTTCCGTTTAGAAGCGTTGGATGATCAGCCATTCGGCTGTTGAACAGCGTTTTCCGCCCGCGCGGGGCTGACCTTCCGGCGGCTCCGTTCTGCGCACGGGCCGCAGGCACAAAGAAGCCCGCCTTGCGGCGGGCTTCCGGATCCCCGCCTGCGCGGGGAGGATGCAACGTCAGCCGCGCTGAAGCGCGGGGCCTTGCATCACTTGATCTTGCCTTCCTTGTAGATCACGTGCTTCCGGACGACGGGATCGTACTTCTTGATCTCCATCTTGCCGGGGGTGTTCTTCTTGTTCTTGTCCGTGGTGTAGAAATGCCCGGTGTTGGCCGAGGAAATCAGACGGATCTTGTCGCGCTTGCCTGCCATGTTCTAACTCCTCAGACCTTTTCGCCGCGGGCACGAAGCTCGGCGAGGACGACGTCGATGCCGTTCTTGTCGATGGTGCGCAGGGCCTTGGTGGAAACACGCAGCTTGATCCAGCGGTTCTCGCTGGCCACCCAGAAACGACGCTCATGCAGGTTGGGCATGAAGCGGCGACGGGTCTTGTTCATGGCATGCGACACGTTGTTGCCATGCGTCGTACGCTTGCCGGTGACTTGGCAGACTCGGGACATTACGCACCTCGAAGTAATTGATATCGCCCTTAGCCAGGGAGATGGCGGCCCCGATGGCGTGACCATCGCGCGATACGGGTGGGGTGACGCCTCGTGCTCCGCGGCCGGGAATCGCGCTTCCGGGCCGCCGGTCAGGCCATGTCGCCATGGGCTGGACGCAACGAGCCGGCCATTCTGCGGAAAATCCCGTTGCGGCGCAAGGCCTTGAGCGATGCAGGGCAGGCGCGCCGATACCGGCTGGGCTGCACGCATCGATTCACCTGACCCGCCGCCGGCGCGCACCGGTCCCGCCCGCCCTCCGCCAGCTTCCTCATGGCGGCGGCGCCTGAAGCCCTGCTACCCCTTGCGCGTCCTCGGCTTCGCTTTCGCGCGCGGCTTGCCGGCGGTGGTCGGCATGGGCGCCTTGCCGGCCAGCACACCGGCGTCCTGCAGCGTTTCCAGCCACGACAGGGTGTCGGCGTAGGCGAGGAACTGCCGCAGGTACCCGGGCGACACGTCGCGCATCCGGGTGAGTGCGCGATGCACGAGCCGGCTCGAATTCAGCGGGCCGGCGTCTTCGGTCGGCGCCGCCAGCGAGCGACGCATCTGGCTGCGCGTGCGCACGTCCGACCAGAGACGGCGGACCTCCTCGAGCGCAGGCAGTTCGGGGTAGGCCACGCGCCGCAGGCGACGCGACGCGTCTTCGGACGCCATGTCTCCGTCGGCCGCCATCGACTCGATCAGGGCGCCGAGGGCGGACGGCGCGCGTGCCTGCGCGTGGGTGCCTTCCGCGTCCCCGACGAACGCATCGGCCATTCCAGCGGCGGCGCGCGCGCCGGCCACGGCGCGACCCTCCCACTGCCGGCCGAAGGCCTCCGCCTGTGCGGCCAGCCGCGTCTCCAGCGCCTGGCGTGCGGCTCCGCTGCGCGCGGCTGTTCGCCGTCGCAGCGCGGCGATGCGATGGAAGCCCACCGGATCGATGCGGTCGGCGCCGCACGCGCGCCAGGCCGCGAGCAGCGCGTCGATGTCGGTGCGATCAGCGGCCATCGGGATGGGCGGCGGCCTGCAGGCGCGGCACGGGCGCCATTTCCACGCGGCGGTTCTGCGCGCGGCCTTCGGCATCGTCGTTCGAGCCCACCGGCTGCTGCGCGCCGAACGCGGCGGCGAACACCGATTCGGCCGGCACGCCGTCGCGGATCAGGGCGCGGGTGACGTTGAGCGCGCGCTGCGCCGACAGCTCCCAGTTGTCGGCGAACCGGTGGCCGCCGCGCACCAGGCGGTCGTCGGTGAAGCCGCTGACCATGAGGATCTCGTCGCGCGAGGCGAGGTACTCGGCCAGCGGCCCGGCCAGGCTCTGCAGCAGTTCGCGGCCCTCGGGCTGGAGCTGGTCCGACGCATCGGCGAACAGCACGCTGCCGCGGATGCCGATGCGGCCGTCGACCAGGGTGATGCGCCCCGCGGCCAGCGGGGCGGCCAATGCCTGTTCCAGCGTCTGCCGGCGCTGCTCTTCGGCCTCGCGCTGGGCGATCTCCGCGTCCAGCTTCATTTCCAGCTGCAGCTGCACACCGATCACGCCGACCAGGATCAGCACGAACACGCCCAGCAGCACCGACATCAGATCGCCGAACGCCGCCCAGATCGGCGCGGTCGACTCGTGATCGCCGTCCAGCTCGACGCTCATGCGGGTGTCGCGCGCGATGCGCCGAGCTGCTGCAGGTCTTCGATGATCTGCTTCTGCGCCAGTACGCTGAGATCCACCACCTCACGCGCCTGGGCCACGTAGTACGCCAGCTGCTCGTCGCTGCGTGCCAGCGATTTCTCCAGTGCGTCCTCGATGCCCTGCAGGCGCGTGGCGAGCTGCTGGTTCGATTCGCCGAAGACCTCGACCGCGGCGCCGAAGGCCTCGCCGAGACTCGCCACTTCGGCCGCGCCGACGCTGAGCGTCGTCGCCACGCCGTCGAGCTTGCCGGTCTCCGCGCTGATGTGATCGGTGAAGCGCGTGCCCACGCGTTCCAGCAGATCGGCGGACGTCGCCACCAGTGCATCGATCGCCGCGCGCTGTTCGGTGGACGCGTGGTTCACCGCGCTGAGCAGGGTGTCGAGCGTCGACAGCATCTGTGTACGTTCTTCCAGCATCGCGGTGTCGCGCACCATGCTCTCCGACAGCGACTGGCGCAGTTGGGCGATGACTTCGGCCGCCGCGCGCGGCGCTTCGGAGGCGGTGTCGACCAGGCGCGAGATCTCGGCGATGGTCTCGCTGGCATGCGCCTGTGTCTGCGCGCCGATGGCGTCGGCCGTGCGCGCCAGGGTGTCGCAGATCGCCTGCTGCTGGCGCGTGGTGTCGGCGCCGGCCTGTGCCCAGTCCTCGCGCAGCGCGGTACCCATCGCGGTGAGGCTGTCGGTCCACGCGGTGAGGCGCTGGGCGTCCTGCGCGGCGAGCGCGGTCTGCAGCTTGACGTGCGAGGCGTCCACTTTCTGCAGCAACGCTGCCGAATGCGCTTCGAACGTCGCCGCGGCGGCGTTCAGCGCCTGCTGGTGCTGCGCGCTCATCGCATCATTCGTTGCGGCCTGCTTGTCGAGTGCGTCGGCCCAGGCCGCGCTCACGCTGCCGGCGGTCGCATCGAGACGCGTGGCGACGCCGTCGACCAGTGCGGTCGCGCGCTGCGCGAAGGTCGCGCCGATGCTTTCGAGTGCGCTGCGCAGATCGGACGTCAGCGCGGCATGCGCCGCCTGCTGCGCGGTCAGCGCGTCCTGCCAGCGCTCGGCCACCTTCGCCGTCGATGCATCGAAGCCGGTGGTCAGTGCCTGCAGCTGCCGGTCGACGGCGCCGGTCACGGTGTCGTGCAGCGCGGTGGTCTGCGCGGTCGTCGCGTCGAGGCGCGCGGCGACATCGCCGAGCAGGCCGCTCGCGCGCTGCTCGAACGTCGCATTGAAGCCGTCGAGCGCGCTGCGCAGGTCGCGCGCCAGGGTGTCGTTCGCGGCCTGCTGGCCGTCCACGGCCTGCTGCCAGCGCTCGCTCACGCGTGCGGTCGAGGCGTCGAAACCGGCAGTCAGCGCGGCGAGCTGGCGCTCCACCGCCTCGGCCACGGTGGCCTGCAGCGCCGATGTTTCCCGCGACAGTGCGGCCATCGTGGTTTCGAACACCGGTTGCAGCGCGGCGGTCGCGGCGCGTGCACTGTCGGCCACGCTGGTCTGCAGCGCATGTTCCACCGAGGCGGCCAGCTGCGTGTACACCGCTTCGGTGCGGGTGTGGAAGGCGTCCTGGCTGGCCGCGTAGCGCTCGCCGCTGGCCGCGCTCTGCTGCTCGATCGTCGCCATCATCGCGCCCAGCCGCTCCACCAGCGCCGGCATCACCTCGGTCTGCTGCTGCAGCAGGCGCAGGGTCTCCTCGCGCTGGTGCGCCTGCGAGTGCGTGCGCAGCGTGGTCGCCGCGGCGACGTCCAGTTGCTGCACCACGCGGGCGCGGTCGCGGCGCAGCAGCGCCGAGGCCAGGCCCAGCATCGCCGAGGTGGCGATGCCCGCGATCGAGGTGCCGAACGCGACGCCGAGGCCCCTGATCGGCGCGGCCAGCGAATCGCGGATCGCCTGCAGGTCGGTCGCCGTCTCCAGCGCCATGCCGGTACCGCGCAGCATCACCATCATGCCCAGCAGCGTGCCCAGCATGCCCAGCAGCACCAGCATGCCGACCAGATACGGTGTGAGCGCCGGCACCGGCAGCGCGACGCGCTCGCCTTCGATGCGCAGGCGCACCGCATTGCGCAGGCCGGCGTCCAGCCCGCCCAGCCACGTGTCCAGCGACGCCGGCGGTTCGCGCAATTGCGCCACGCCGTCGGCCAGCGTGGTCGTCGCCCGCCGGTAGCGCAGCAGCTCCAGGCCACCGGCGATGTAACAGGCACCGATCAACAACGCGGCGGCCAGCGCCAGCGTGTTCGAGCCGATGTAGCCGATCGCGATCCAGCCCACCACGGCCAGACCGAGGGCGAACGCGAACGCGGGAAGAAGAGCGGTGATGCGACTGCGTGAGGACATAAGCACTGCGTCAGTGGGTGCGAAGCGCTGCGAGCAGCCCTTCGACCGGTTGGAAACGGACATCCAGCTCGGCGATCAGCACGCTCTGCATGTCTCTGCGAAAACCATCGAGCCAGTCCGCGGACGGATCCGCGGCCGACGCGCCCGCGCCCGTGCGCAAGCGCTCGAAATGCGCCTCGAGCAGCGCGAGCACCGCGCCGAGCAGTGCGTGCTCGCGTGGGCTCAGTGCGCCCTCCATCACCGCGTCCAGCTCGGCCAGCCGCGCCATTTCGGGTGAACGCTGCGCCAGCCGCTCGCGCAGATCGCCGCGCAACCGGCCCGTCGCGATCAGCATCGAGCGCTGCAGGGCCAGATGCCGCTGGCGGAACGGCGCAAACTCCACCGGCGCCGGCGCCGGCGGCGCCGCTTCCGCATCGTCGGACGACCCGACCGCCTGCGGCTGCGGGATCGCCAGCTCCGGCGCGCTGCTGATCGATGCCAGCAACGTCGCTCGCGCCTGTGCGCAGACGGCCGCGTCATCGCGATCAAGGACTTGCATGCCGTGTTCAGCCTCGACCGGCTTTGCGTCGAGCGCCTTCGACAGCACCACCGCTCGCGTCCAGTCGAGCCACTGGCTCAGGCGCTCGGCCGGCGCCGGGCCGCCTTGCGGCAGCGTGTCGTCGGTCAGGCGGGCCAGCAGCCGGACGAAGGTCGGGCCGTGGAGGGCGGGGCGGGGCGGGGAATCCAAGGGGGCGGCGCGCAAAAGACGGCGATTTTACAGGCTCAGTCGCAACAGGACCCAGTGGCGTGACGTAGACAGCCGCTACGCAGCGCGATGAGCACCAAGCTGGCTAAAAGCGCTCGGGGCGGGCAGGCCGATGCCATCGATGGAATGTCGAGACGATGTCCGGCGTTCCGCTTCTTCCGAACAAACGATCCGAAGTTCCCTCGGAACCGACGTCCGGCACCCGATCGCCGCAGCGATCCCGCGTCGTTGACACTTCTCGACGTCATGTGGACGATCCACCCGTATCACCCCGCGCGGGCTTTGAGAATCGTACGGCCATGAGCGTCTCAACCTCCAGGCTCAAGATGATTCTTGATGACCCGCTTTTCCTTCGGGTATGCCACGTAGTGTGGGCCATTCCTCTCCTCACGCTTGGGGGCGTCGGCTTCATGCTCATCCCACCGCCAGAACCCAAAGCCGTTTTTATAGCGCTGCTTTGTATTGCGTTTGGGTTATGGGGGGCCTGGATCATGTATGAGGCACTTTTTTCCAGCGATTCCGAAGTAAAAAATTCACAGTCGACGGGAGGAGATGGAGGCGGCTGGGATATTTTGCTCATAATCGGTGCAGGGGTGATCGCACTGCCGATCACGGCGCTTATTCGTCATTTCAGACCTCCGCGCTTCAACGACTGACCGGTCAGGCTTCGCGTTCGAGGCGGCTCTTAACCGGTGGGGGCGAATGAGACAGGCAGGGGGCGAGCAGAACGGAACCTGCGCCAAGTTCACTTCTCATCCCGGCGAAGCGCGGAGATCGTCATGAAAGAAGCCGAGTCAGTCTTTGCCTCGTTGTCCAGTATCTTGCGCAGGCACACGGCCGGCCTGTCGCTCAAGGTCGACGAGCCGGGCAACCTTTATATCGAGTGGCTTTCACCGAGACCCGGCGCGAAGCCCGCGTTTTTCGGGGCCGTGCAGACGAAGAAGTCCTACGTCAGCTATCACCTGATGCCGATCTACGAGCATCCGGCGCTTCTTTCGGGGCTCAGCGAGGGATTGCGCGGGCGCATGCAGGGGAAGTCCTGCTTCAATTTCGTTGCCCCGGATCCAGTGCTGTTTGCCGAGCTCGACGCGCTGACAGCGAAGTGCGTGGCTGGACTGGAGTAGCGCCAGGGCGCGTTCGATGTGTCCCCGGCAGGTTCGGGGTGACCTTCCCCTGAGTGGCCGCGCGATCGGATGGATAACGCACCGGCTTCACTTCGCATCTCGATGGAACGAGTCGATCACTCGGGGACCTCCGCGCACGCAGGCGAGTGGCGTGTGCCGGCGTAGAACCGCGCATACGTCAATGCATCCGTGACGAGATCGCGGGAAACCCGTTCCGCGCCATCAGCTGGATCGCATTGCGCCGGTCGGTGCGACCGGCGCGCAGGCGATAGTCGAACCAGCTGTCGACGTCCGGGTCTTCCTGGAAGTAGTACAGGTCATAGGGGCCTGCGATGTCGTCCTGCAGTTCGACGTCGTGCGTGGTCACCAGCACCTGGGCGTGGCGGCCGAGGCGTTCGAGTACGGCGCGGCCTGCGGCCAGGCGTTCGACGGTGTTGGTGCCGTTGAACAGTTCGTCGATCAGGAACAGCCGGCAGG
>VFQP010001971.1_pt1 | contig 24591 bp, 20 predicted proteins | sample 3512351 | NCBI WGS metagenome assembly VFQP01 (sample SAMN10412372, study PRJNA504923) | tailings metagenome | isolation source: Relicate 1 Philex TSF1 revegetated site | place: Philippines: Tuba, Benguet | collected 2017-08-29
GCGCGCTCCACCGTGATTCGCGAGGCCTACCTCGGTGCCGACAAGGACCCCGCCACCGGCACCACCAGCGCGGCCGACGCCGTGAACCGACGCAAAGCTTTGGCGATCACCGCCTGAACACCTTTCAAGGAGAAACCCCCATGTCCGACATGTCCATGCTCATCAACGGCCTCAAGGTCACCGCCGAAAAAGGCGCCACCTTCGAGCGCCGCAACCCGCTCGACGGCAGCGTGGCCACGCGCGCGCCCGCGGCCAGCCCGGCCGACGCGGTGATGGCGGTGGAAGCCGCCGCCGAGGCCTTCAAGACCTGGAGCGAGACCGGTCCCGGCGAGCGCCGCGCGCTGCTGCTGAAAGCCGCCGACGCGCTCGAGGCCAAGACGCCCAAGTTCATCGAGGCCGTGGCCGCCGAAACCGGCGGCACCGCCATGTGGGCCGGCTTCAACTGCTTCCTGGCCGCGGGCATGATCCGCGAGGCCGCCGCGCTCACCACGCAGATCTCGGGCGAGGTGATCCCCTCGGACGTGCCGGGCTCGCTCGCCATGGGCGTGCGCCAGCCCGCGGGGGTGGTGCTGGGCATCGCGCCCTGGAACGCGCCCATCATCCTCGGCGTGCGCGCCATCTGCGTGCCGCTGGCCTGCGGCAACACGGTGATCTTCAAGGGCAGCGAGAACTGCCCGCGCACCCACCAGCTCATCGTGGAAGCCTTCCAGGACGCCGGCTTCCCGCCCGGCGTGGTGAACTACATCACCAACGCCCCGGCCGACGCCGGCGCCGTGGTGGAAGCCATGGTGGCGCACCCGGCGGTGCGGCGCGTGAACTTCACCGGCTCCACCAAGGTCGGCAAGATCATCGCCATGACCTGCGCCAAGTACCTCAAGCCGGTGGTGCTCGAACTCGGCGGCAAGGCGCCCATGGTCATCCTGGACGACGCCAACGTCGAGGACGCCGTCAATGGCGCGGCCTTCGGCTGCTTCGCCAACAGCGGCCAGATCTGCATGAGCACCGAGCGCCTCATCGTCGACCAGAAGATCGCCGATGAATTCGTGAAGAAGTTCAGCGACAAGGCCAAGGCCCTGCCGCTGGGCGACCCGCGCAAGCCCGAGCCGGTGGTGCTCGGCTCGGTCATCGGCATGGGCACGGTCGACCACTGCAATGCGCTGATCGACGACGCGCTGGCCAAGGGCGCCAAACTGGTCTGCGGCAGCAAGGCCGACAGCACGCTCATGCCCGCCACGGTGCTGGACTTCGTGACGCCCGCCATGCGCATCTACCACGAGGAAACCTTCGGTCCGGTGAAGTGCGTGGTGCGCGTCAAGGGCGTGGAGGAGGCCATCGCCTGCGCCAACGACAACGAGTACGGCCTGTCGTCCGCCGTGTTCGGCGGCGACATCGCACGCGCCTTCAACGTCGCACGCAGGATCGATTCCGGCATCTGCCACGTGAACGGCCCCACCGTGCACGACGAGGCGCAGATGCCGTTCGGCGGCGTCAAGGATTCGGGCATCGGCCGCTTCGGCGGCAAGGCCGGCATCAACGAGTTCACCGAGCTGCGCTGGATCACGCTGCAGACGACGCCGCGGCACTACCCGTTCTGACCGTGACGGGTGTGCGGTCTCACCGCCTTGCCATTCGCGTGGGCGCGAACATGCTGCGGCCCAGCCAGCGCCAGAGTCGCTGACCGTTGCGTCCCGCGCCCTGCACTTTCAAGTCGCCCGACTGGATGGCCTGCTCGGGGTTGCTGTCGCCCGTCCAGATCTCGGTGAGCGCGCGCACGGTCGAGTCCACCAGCACGCTGACGTCGTGGCCCGGGTCGTCGCGGCAGAGGTCGGCCTCGTGGTGGTCCACCACCAGCCACCATTGGCGCTCGGCCGCCGGCGCATCGCTGAAGCGGAAATGCACCACGGTGCGCTCGCCATCGGGGAATTCCTCCAGCCGCGCGAAGCGGCGGATGTCCCACATCAGAAAGCCCGCGTCGAGTTGCTCGTGCCGCAGCCGGCTGCCGATCCAGCGCGCACCCCAGTGGCCGATGCCCACGACGATGGGCCGCAGTTCCTCGCCGGCGGGCGTCAGGTGGTACTCCCAGTTCTTCTCGACGCGGCGCCGCTCGACGACGCCGATTTCTTCCAGCTTGCGCAGGCGCTGCGTCAGCAGCGTGGCCGACATGCGCGGCACACCACGGTGGATGTCGTTGAAGCGGTGGCTGCCGCAGAGCAACTCGCGCACCACCAGCGGCGTCCACAGTTCGCCCAACACCTCGGCGCCGCGGGCGACGGTACAGAACTGCATGTAGTCGATCATGCGGGCCAGTCTATCGGTGTGCTGCAGGAATGCCTACTCCAGATTCTGGACTTGAGGGCGCCCGTCATCGCGCCTACCTTGAAGGCCGACCGTGCATCCCGCACCGGTCCAATCAAGGAGCACTGCCATGACCGAAACCCTCATTGCCTCCCCCGTTGCCCCGGCCGTTTTCGACGCCGAGAAGTTCCGCCAGACCACGCGCGCGCAGTGGGAGAACGCCGCCGAAGCCTGGGACCGATGGGGGCCGTTGCTGGCGCGCTGGCTCGGCCCCGCGACCGAGGCCATGCTGGACATGGCGGCCGTCGGCCCCGGCGCGCGCGTGCTCGACGTCGCGGCTGGCGCGGGTGAACAGAGCCTGGTCGCCGCGCGCCGCGTGGGCGCGCGCGGGCACGTGCTGGCCACCGACATCTCGCCGGCCATCCTGCGCCACGCGCGGGCGGCGGCCGAACAGGCCGGGCTGGCCCACGTGGACACCCTGGAGCTCGATGGCGAGCGCCACGACCTGCTGCCCGCCGCCTCGTTCGACGCTGCGGTGTCGCGCGTCGGCCTGATCTACTTTCCCGACCAGCAGCGGGCGCTGGCCGGCATCCGCCACGCGCTGAAGCCGGGCGGGCGCTTCGCTGCGGTGGTGTATTCCACCGCCGATCGCAACCCCTTCTTCGCCGTGCCGGTCGGTATCATCCGGCGCCGCGCGCAACTGCCGCCGCCCCTGCCCGGGCAACCCGGGCCGTTCTCCCTGGGGGCCGAAGGCGTGCTGGCGAAAACGCTGGCGCAGGCGGGTTTCCGGGACGTGGAGGTGCGCAGGGTCGATTCGCCCGTGCGCCTTCCCACCGCCGCCGAGTGCGTGCGCTTCGAGCGCGAATCCTTCGGCGCCCTGCACCAGATGATGGCCGGCTTGAGTGACGACGAGCGCACCGACACCTGGAGAGAGATCGAGGAAGCCTTGCTTCGCTTCGAAACCCCGTCGGAGGGCTTCGTGGGGCCGTGCGAGATGCTGGTGGGAGCGGGCACGCGCTGATCGATCACCCGTGCCGTGATGTTGAACGACATCCCGGCGCTCCGGGCAGCAGCCGGCCGTCAGCATGCGCATGAAACGGGCAGACGCGCGCGGCGCTGCGGGTTACAGTGGCACAGCCCCGGCAATCCCGCGCAGGACTCCCCATGGCCACCTTGTGCAGACATCTCGACCAGATCGTCGTCACGACCACCGACACGCGGGTCTGCGAGGACTGCGTGAAGCTGGGCGACGACTGGGTGCACCTGCGCCTGTGCCTGCATTGCGGCCACGTCGGCTGCTGCGACTCGTCGAAGAACCGCCACGCCACGCGGCACTTCCAGCGCACCGGGCACCCGCTCATGCGCTCCATCGAACCCGGCGAGCGCTGGGTCTGGTGTTACGCCGACCAGGTCATGCCGGGCGAGTTGGCGGACTGATGCCCGCCGGCTGCGGTGTCGATGGGGGCTCACCCACCCGGCAGCTTGGCCGCCAGCACGTCGACCTTCTCGATGGATGGCGGTGTGGAGAACAGGTCGCCTGCCCGCGCCATGAGGGCGGCAGCGACCTTGCCGGCCAGATGGGCCTGGCGTCCCGCCTCGTCGGGGAAGGCGTCAAAGATGCCGAACGTGGATGGCCCCAGACGCAGACCGAACCATGCCGTCGTGGCAGGCTCCGCCTGGACCAGCGGGAGCCCGCCCAGCAGAAACTGCTCGACCTCCTGCTCCTTTCCGGCCTTTGCTTCCAGGCGGACAAACAGCGCTACCTTGACCATGGCATTCTCCTTGGGTTGGGAAACAGCTTCGCTGCCCATCGGTCAGCGCCTGCACCCCATCCTCGTGCATCGAGCCCGGGCCATCTTCCCGGAGCCTGCTGGGGATGACCGCAAGCTGCGGTCGGGCATGGCCGCCTGCTTGATCGGACCCGCCCGGCGGTCGATACTGAAGCCATGAAGCAAGTCACCTTCCCCAGCGGGCTGCGTGTGCCCGCGCTCGGCCAGGGCACCTGGCACATGGGCGAGCCAAGGACCGGCACGACGAGGAGGTCGCGGCCATCCGCCTCGGCATCGAGCTCGGCCTCACGGTGATCGACACCGCCGAGATGTACGGCGACGGACGTGCGGAGATGCTGGTCGGCGAAGCGATCCGGGGCCAGCGCGACAAGGTCTTCATCGTCACCAAGGTCTACCCGCACCGCGCCTCGCGGACCGAGATGCACCGCGCCTGCAACAACAGCCTGCAACGGCTGCAGGTCGACACCATCGATCTGTACCTGCTGCACTGGCCGGGCGAGGTGCCGGTCGACGAGACCGTGCAGGCGTTCGAGGCCCTGCAACGCGCCGGCAAGATCCGCCACTGGGGCGTCAGCAACCTCGACCTGAAGTGGATGAAGGCCCTGTGGCAGCTGCCCGGCGGCGCGGACGTGCAGACCGACCAGGTGCTCTACAACCTCGGCACCCGGGGCATCGAGTGGGACCTGTTGCCGTGGCTGCGCGAGCATCGCCTGCCGGTGATGGCCTACTCGCCGTTCGACGAGGGCCGGCTGCTGCGCCACCGCGGCCTCGTTGCGTTCGCGAAGCAGCATGCGATGACGCCGTCGCAGGTGGCGCTCGCCTGGCTGCTGGCGCAGGACGGCGTGATCGCGATTCCGAAGACGGGCCATCGCGAGCGTGTCCGCGAGAACGCTGCGGCGCTGGAGCATCGCCTCTCTGCGGCCCATCTGCGCGAGCTCGACGCCTTGTTCCCGCAGCCCAAGGGTCCGAGCCGCCTGGCGATGATCTGACGCGGGCTTCACTGCACCGGTGCCGACAGCCTGGCCATCCTCACCGCCAGGCGGAACGCGAAGGACCGGGCCTGCAGGTCGGCGGCGTGCATCCGGCTCGACTGCGCGAAGTCGTGTTCCAGCATCGTGCGCACCTGCCGTGCCAGCGCCCGGTCGATCACGGCCATCGTCATCTCGAAGTTCAGCCGGAACGAGCGGTTGTCGAAGTTGGCCGTGCCCACCGTGCACCAGTCGTCGTCGATCAGCGTGACCTTCTGGTGCATGAAGCCGCCGTGGTAGTGGAACATCGCCACGCCGGCCTGCTCCAGCGCCTGGACGTAGGACCACGCGGACAGGTTGACCAGCAGGTTGTCGCTGCGCTGCGGGATCAGCACGCGCACGTCCACGCCGCGCAGCGCGGCCAGTTGCAGCGCGGTGACGAACTGCTCGTCGGGCACGAAGTAGGGGCTGGCAATCCAGAGCCGGCGGCGCGCGTGGTGGATGGCGGCGATGAAGAAGAGCGTGCACGTCTCCAGCTCGTCGGCCGGGCCGCTGGGCAGGCACAGCACCGGGTATCCGGCCGCCGACGCTGGCCGGGGTCGCCAGTGCAGCGGCGGCAGGCGCCCGCCGGCCCAGCGCCAGTCCTCGACGAACGCGGCCTGCACGCAGGGCACGACCGGTCCCTCGACGCAAAGATGCGTGTCGCGCCAGTGGCCCAGGCGCGGGTCGCGTCCGAGGTACTCGTCGCCGACGTTCAGGCCGCCAACCCAGGCGCGCAGTCCGTCGACGACGACGACCTTGCGGTGGTTGCGGAAGTTCAGGCGCAGGCGGTTGACACCGGGACCGAGCGCATGGATGGCCCGCACCGCGACGCCGCCGGCGCGCAGCCGCTCGAGGTAGGCGCGCGGCAACCCGATGCTGCCGAGTTCGTCGTACAGCAGGTGCACGCGCACGCCGGCGGCGGCGCGCTGCAGCAGCCGTTCGGCCAGCGCGCGGCCGACGCCGTCGTCGCGCACGATGTAGAACTGCACCAGCACGTACTGCGCCGAGGCCTCGATGCCGGCGAAGATCGACGCGTACGTGGCCTCACCGTCGATCAGCAGCGTGGCCTGGTTGCCGTCGGTGAACGGCAGCTTGGCCAGGCGCTCGAAGGGCAGGTCCTGCGTGTAGCGCGTGTCGACCACGAGGTCGCGCCGCGCCAGCGCTGCCTGCGCGCGGGCCGTGCGGGGCGGCAAGGCGGCGAGCAGCTGTCGGCGCGCCTGCATGTCGTCGCGCACGCGCGACTGCCCGAACACCAGGAACAGCGGCAGCGAAACCAGCGGAAATGCGACCAGCGCGACCGCCCATGCGGCCGCGCCCTGCGCCGTGCGCGCCTCCATCACCGCCTTGACCGCGGCCAGCAGGCCGAGCAGCTGGATGAGCGCGGCCAGCCAGCCGATCATCCTCTGCATCCGGGGCGACCCGGGGCCCTCATGCCGCAGCCTTGTGCTCGACCTCCTGCGAGATCCGCACCGCTTTGGTGGCGGGGTCGTACGACAGCGTGGCTTCGGAACCCGACTGCAGGTCGCCCTTGAGCAGCGCGGTGGCCAGCCTGGACTCGACCTCGCTGCGCACCTTGCGCTTGAGCATGCGCGCGCCGAACTCCGGGTCGTAGCCGACCTCGGCCAGGTGGTCGACCAGCGATTTGTCGAACCTCAGGTGCAGATCCTGCCGCTCTGCCGTGCGAGCCACCCGTTCCAGCTGAAGCTCCACGATGGAACGGATCTGTGCGCGGCCCAGCGCATGGAAAACGACGACCTCGTCGACCCGGTTCAGGAATTCAGGGCGGAAGTGATGGCGCAGCATCTCCATCAGTCGGTCGCGCAGCGCGGGGTAGTCGAGCATTTCGCGGTCCTGGACCGTCAGGTTGCGCTGGATCACGTCGGAGCCCAGGTTGCTGGTGGCAATGATGAGGGTGTTCGTGAAGTCGACCATGCGGCCCTTGCCGTCGGTGAGCCGGCCTTCGTCGAACAGCTGCAGCAGGAGGTTGTGCACCTCGCTGTGCGCCTTCTCGATCTCGTCGAGCAGCACCACGCTGTAGGGGCGCCGGCGCACCCGTTCGGTGAGCTGACCGCCTTCTTCGTAGCCCACGTAGCCGGGTGGCGCGCCCACCAGCCGCGCCACCGTGTGGCGCTCGCCGTATTCGCTCATGTCGATGCGCACCAGCGCCTCCTCGCTGCCGAACACGGTGGCCGCGAGCGCCTTCGCGAGCTCGGTCTTGCCCACCCCGGTGGGACCGAGGAACAGGAAAGTGGCGGTCGGCTTGCCGGCTTCCTTCAGTCCGGCGCGGGACAGACGCACCGCCTCGGAGACCGCGTGCACCGCTTCCTCCTGGCCGACCACGCGCTCGCGCAGCCGGTCTTCCAGGCGCAGCAGTTTCTCGCGGTCCTCGGTGGTCAGCTCGGACACCGGGATGCCGCTCAGCGAGGCCACGATCTCCGCCACGTCCTGCGCCGTCACGACCTCGGAGCTGGTGCCGCGCTGCTTCTTCCACTTCGTGGTCTCATCGTCGAGCCGCTTCTGCTCTGCCTTGGCCCGGCCTTCGATCTCCTTGGCCTTGTCGTACTGGCGTGCCGCGCCGGCCGCGTCCTGCTCCTGGCGCAGGCGCCGGATCCCTTCTTCAATGTCGTGCATGGCCTTCGGCCGCGAGCTGGCGCGGATGCGCACGCGCGCCGCCGCCTGGTCGATGAGATCGATCGCCTTGTCGGGCATGAAGCGCTGGGTGATGTAGCGGTCGGCCAGTGTCGCCGCCGCCGAGATCGCCTCCTCGGCGATCTTCACCTTGTGGTGGGCCTCGAAGCGGTCGCGCAGGCCGCGCAGGATCTCCACCGTCTCGTCCACGCTGGGCTCTGGCACGTTCACCGGCTGGAATCGGCGCTCCAGCGCGGCGTCCTTCTCGATGTACTTCTGGTACTCGTTCAGCGTGGTGGCGCCGATCAGGTGCAGTTCGCCGCGCGCCAGCGCCGGCTTGAAGGTGTTGGCGATGTCGAGCCCGCCCTCGCCGCCGCCCTGGCCAGCACCGACGATGGTGTGCAGTTCGTCGATGAACAGGATCAGGTCGTTCTGGTTGGCAATCACCTCGTCGAGCATCTGCTTGACGCGTTCCTCGAATTCGCCGCGGTACTTGGAGCCGGCGACCATGCTGTTGATGTTCAGCTCCACCAGCCGCTTGCCGCGCAGCACCTCGGGCACCTGCTCGTTGACGATGCGCTGCGCCAGGCCCTCGACGATGGCGGTCTTGCCGACGCCGGGTTCGCCGATCAGCACCGGGTTGTTCTTCTTGCGCCGCGCCAGCACCTCGATCGTCGTCTCGATCTCCTTGGCGCGGCCGATGACGGGGTCGAGCTTGCCCTGGCGCGCCAGCTCGGTCAGGTCGCGCGCGTGCTTGTCCAGGTTCGGCGTGCCGCTGCGCTTCTGCACCTTGCCTTCCTCGGCACCCTTGCCGACCACCTTCACCGTCTTCTGGCGCAAGGCTTCGCGCGTGAGCCCGAGCTTGCGCAGCGCGTCGCCCGCGAAGCCGTCTTCTTCCTCGACCAGGCCGATCAGCAGGTGCTCGGGGCCGACGTAGCTGTGGCCGAGCTCGCGGGAGGCGACCAGCGCATTCTCCAGCGCGCTCTTCGCGCGCGGCGAGACGCCGATGCGCGGGTTCTCGCCCTCGGCGGGGCGGTATTCGCCGCGCGGCGCGTTCTCGTCGATCTGCTGCTTCAGGTCCGCGGCGTCCAGCTTGAAGTCGAGCAGGATCTCCTGCACCACCTCGTGGTCGGCCAGCGCGTGCAGCAGGTGCTCGGTGTCCACTTCGTCGCGGCCGGACTCCACCGCTTTCTCGGCCGCAGCCTGCAGGCGGTCCATCGCGGCCTGGTTCAGGAACGACTGCAGGTCCACCGCCTCGCGCGAGCGCTGCCGTCGCTGCGGCAGGCGGCGCACCGTGCTGCCAGGCTGATCGAACATGCCGGGCCAGGCGTCGCCGAAGAACTGCTTGAACAGGCTGCCACCGAACAGCGACTCCAGCGGCGAGGCGGACAGCCGGTTCTGCCCCATCGCCTCGGCGTAGTGCTCGTCGCACAGCGCGATCTGCTCGGTGCGGCCGTCCTGCCGCATGGTGACTTGGGCGGTCGCCTGGCGACCGCAGATTCTGCATTGGGCCATGTGATGCTCCTTTGAATGGTCTCTCTGGTGCGGCGCGGTCAGCCGTTGGCGACCATCACGGGCACGTACAGGCTCGCGTCGCCGCGCCGCACGAGCAACGCGACAGTGTCGCCAGGGGCGGCTTTTTCGACGTGGCGGTGAAAGTCGTCCAGGCTCTGGAAGCGCTGGTGGTTGATGCCCAGGATCACGTCGCCGGGTTGCAGCGGCGCGTCGGCGTTGTGGGCCTGCACGCCTTCGACCACCAGGCCGAAGTCGACGCCGAGCGCACGCCGGGCCGATGGCGACAGCTCCCGGACCAGCAGGCCGAGGCGGCCGCTGCTCTGTTGCCCCGGCCCACCCCTGGGCACCGCGCGCTCGGCTTGCCGATGCGCCGGCGCGGCACCCACCGTGGTCGTGACGGTGCGGGCCGCGCCGTCGCGCCAGACCTCGATCTCGACCGCCGTACCGGGCCGGGCCTGCGCCACCAGTCGCGGCAGGTCGGTCGCCTCCACCAGTTTCTTGTCGCCGAAGCGCAGGATGACGTCGCCGGGGGCCAGGCCCGCCTGGTCTGCCGGGCCGCCGGGCTCCACCGACGTGACCAGCGCGCCGCGCGAATCCTTCAGCTTGAAGGACTCCGCCAGCCCGCTGCTCACCTCCTGGATGCCCACGCCAAGCCGTCCGCGCGTCACCCGGCCGTCGGTGCGCAGCTGCTGCGCGATGTCCATGGCGACCGCAATCGGGATCGCGAAGGACACACCCATGTAGCCGCCGGTGCGGCTGTAGATCTGCGAGTTGATGCCCACCACCTCGCCGCGGGTGTTGAGCAGCGGACCGCCGGAGTTGCCGGGGTTCACCGCCACGTCGGTCTGGATGAAAGGCACATAGGTCTCGTCGGGCAACGTGCGCTCCGTGGCGCTCACGACCCCGGCGGTGACGGTGTTGGCGAAGCCGAATGGCGAGCCGATCGCGGCCACCCATTCGCCGGCCCTCAGCTTGCCGGAGTCGCCGATGGTCGCCACCGGCAGCCCGGTGGCCTCCACCTTCAGCAGCGCCACGTCGGTCTGCGGGTCGCTGCCGACCACCCGGGCCTGGTGCTCGCGTTTGCTGCCCGGCAGCCGCACGGTGACGTTGTCGGCTCCGGCCACGACATGCGCGTTCGTGAGCACGTGGCCCTGTGCGTCGATGAAGAACCCCGATCCCACGCCCCCGCTGCGGAATTCGCGCTGCGGTGCGCTCACGCCGTGCGGCGCCATGAAGCGGCGGAAGAAGTCGAACAGCGGGTCGTCCGGAACCAGCGCCACCCCCTCGTCCGGCGCGTGGCGCGTGCCGGTGGTCGTCACGTTGACCACCGCGGGTCCGACGCGCTCGACCAGCGCGGTGAAGTCCGGCGGCGCAATCGACGCCGCCGCCGGCGCGGTCAGCGGGGCTGGTGCGCTTCCCGAGGCGCCGGCAGACATCGGCGCCTCGGGGGGTGGCTCGGTGCACGCCGCCAGCGCGGCCGTGACCATCAGAAGAAAGCTTCGGCCGGGGCTCACGGCGCGACGGTGATGCGGTTGTCGACGGTCATCACCCCGGGCGCCCGCCAGGCGGCGCGCTCGGCCTCCTGGCGCTCGACCCAGGCGCGCACCGCGCCTTTGAGCGTGACCTTGTTGCCGTCGACTTCGACGGAGATGCGCCCGGCGTCGGTCTGCGCGCTGCGCACCAGCGCCTGTTCCACCTGCTTCCTGATCTCGGCCGGCTGCACCTTGGGCCTGACGTCGATCAGGTTGCTGACGCCTTTCACGCCACTCAGGTTGCGCACGACCCGCTCGGCCTCGTGCTTCTTGTATTGCCAGTCGACCGTGCCCCTGAGCGTGATCCAGCCCTTGGACACGGTGACATCGATCTTCTCCGGCACCAGCAGCGCATCCCATTGCAGGGCGCGGGCAGCGGCGGCGGCGATCTCGGGATCGGTGCGCTCGCCGCCCACACCCAGCCGGATCTCGATGTCGTTGGCCACCGCCTTGACGCCGCGCACGCGGTGGGTGGCATCTTCAGCGGCCCAGCGCTTGGTGTACGAATCGACGAAGCCGGTCAGCGTGACAACGCCGTCCTTCACGGCCACGCCGATCTCCGTGGCCTGCACGCGCGGCTCCCACTTCAGCTCGCTCAGCACTTCGGCCTGGATGTCGGCATCGGAACGCAGTGTGGTGGCGATGGTCATGATGGTTCCTCTCTCTCAGAGCCCGCGTCAGATGGAGTCGCAGCCGACCGCGGCGGGCCATGGCGGACGATGCGAAAGTCGATCCCGAAGACTAGGACCGCGGGCCCGCCCGGTCTTGCCAAGACCTGCGCACCTGTGCCACAGGATTGCGGGCGAAGGTCCTGCTCGCGCTGACCCGGTGGGAACGCACATCCGCCGTTCCCGAACAGCTTTCGCAGCAATCGGGAATACCGCCGCCGGCGCGGTGCGTACGGTGGGAGACCTCGAACAGGAGCGCGCATGCTGAACGTCAATCCGCTGGCCACCGTGAACGAAGCACCCGGCTTTCGTCGCATGTTCCGTTCGGGCCGCCTCACGCTCGGCGTCTTCTTCCCCATCGAGTCCTTCCAGGGCGACGAGCCGTCGATGCAGGGCCAGGAGCGCCTGGCGCAACGCGCCCAGGCCCTCGGCTATGCGGCGCTGTGGGTGCGCGACGTGCCGTTGCGCGACCCGAGCTTCGGCGACCTCGGCCAGATCCACGACCCCTGGGTCTACCTCGGCTGGATCGCGGCCCACACCCAGACGATCGCGCTGGCCACCGGCTCCATCGTGCTGCCGCTGCGCCACCCGCTGCACGTGGCCAAGGCGGCCGCCTCGGTGGACCAGCTCTCGGGCGGGCGCCTGGTGCTGGGCGTGGCGTCGGGCGATCGGCCGGTGGAGTTCCCGGCCTTCGGCGTCGACAGCGAACGGCGCGCCGCGCTGTTTCGCGAGCACTTCGACGTGATTCGCCGCGTGCTGGAGCACGAGTACCCGATATTGAAGGCCACGGCCGGCGTGCTCAACGGCAACGCCGACCTCGTGCCCAAGCCGCTCGGGCGCCTGCCCATGCTCGTCACCGGACAGAGCGGGCAGCCGCTGCCCTGGATCGCCGGGCGGGCCGACGGCTGGATCACCTATCCCCGTGGCGTGGACCACCAGGCCGAGGCGGTGGCGCGCTGGCGCAGCGAGGTCCGCGTCGCCAGCCCGGGTGCCTTCAAGCCGTTCGCGCAATCGCTCTACGTGGACCTGGCCGACGATCCCCACCAGCCGCCCACGTCCATCCACCTCGGCTTCCGGGCGGGGTCGAATTTCCTGCTTCGTTTTCTCGACTCCTTGCGTGCCGTCGGCGTCAACCACGTCATCCTCAACCTCAAGTACGGCACCCGGCCGGCGTCCGACGTGCTCGAAGAGATCGGCACCGAGGTGTTGCCGCCGCTGGCCCGCCTGCAGGGCGACAGGCCCGCCGGCGGCGAGCTGGAGCCGAGCGATGCCGACGTCGACGACGCGCTCGCGCCGCCGCGCTGAGGCCGGCTCCACAAGACCGAGGCCGACATGGCTGGAACCCCAGGGCGCGATGAACTGCTGTCGGCGTACCGGCCCGCGCTGGTGACGGTCTACGGCCGGCTCGGCCATGCCTCGGCCTATGCGATCCGCGACTTCCTGCACCGGTGCGACGTGCCGTTCGAGTGGGTGCCGCTGGGCAGCGACGAGGACGCGCGCGAACAGGCCGAGGTCGAGCACCTGCGCGACGAACGACTGCCGGTGTGCGTGTTCCCCGACGGGACGCGGATGGAAGCACCGACGATCCGACAGCTCACCGAGCGGCTCGGCTGGTTCAGGAATCCCTCGCGCACCGAGTACGACCTGGCGATCTACGGCGCCGGGCCGGCCGGCCTCAGTGCGGCGGTCTATGCCGCCTCCGACGGCCTGTCCACCGTGCTGGTCGAGCGCTGGGCCTTCGGCGGGCAGGCCGGCAGCACCTCGAGGATCGAGAACTACCTCGGCTTTCCCGAGGGCATCAGCGGCACCGGGTTGGCCGAGCGGGCGCGAGCGCAGGCCGAGAAGTTCGGCGTCGAGATCCTGCTCGCCCGCGAAGGCGTCGGGGCGGAACTGCAGCCGGGCCGGGGCGTCGGCGTGCTCGAAGACGGCACGAAGATCGTCGCGCGGGCCTCGATCTGCGCGACCGGCGTGACGTACCGCTGCCTGGGCCTGCCCAACGAGGCGCAGTTGCTCGGCGCGGGCCTTTACTACGGCGCCGGCGCGAGCGTGGCGCCGCTGACCGCGGGCGAGCACGTGGTCATCGTCGGCGGCGGCAACTCGGCGGGCCAGGCCGCGATGCACTTCGCGCCGCACGCGCAGCGGGTCAGCGTGGCGGTCCGTGGCGATTCGCTGAAGAGCACCTGCTCGCACTACCTCGTCCAGCGCATCGAGAACACGCCCAGCATCGAGGTGCTCACGCACACGGAAGTTGTGGCGCTGCACGGGGAAAAGACGCTGCGCGGGATCACGCTGCGCCACACCGCCACCGGCAAGGAGCTCTGTGTGCCGACGCGCTGGCTGTTCGTCTGCATCGGCGGCGAGCCGCAGACCCAGTGGGCCAGCGCCATCGGCATGGCGCGCGACGAGGCCGGCTACCTCGTCACCGGTCGCGACCTGCTGCGTGACGGCGCGCGGCCGCCGGGCTGGCCGCTGGACCGCGAGCCCTACTTCCTCGAGACCAACATCCCCGGTATGTTCGCCGCCGGCGACGTCCGCCACGGCGCGGTGCGGCGCTGCGCGTCGGCGGTGGGCGAAGGCGCCATGGCGGTGGCCTTCGTGCATCGGGTGCTGGACGGGTGCTGAGCCCTCGGGGGACCATGCGCTCAGCCCTGCTCGTGCTCCGCACGCTCCCTGGGTGGAATCCGGTCATCGCGTTCGCGCAGCAGCCAGTACACGGCACCCAGCACCAGCGTCGCGAAGGCCAGCGCCGCGACCTGCGCCGGTCCGGTGGTCGATGTATCGAGGATGACGAACTTGCGGCTGAGCGCCAGCAGGGCGATCAGCACCACCGTCTTCACCTGCACGATGCTTTCGCGCCGCATGGCCACGCGAACGATGGAGTGCTTGAACTCCAATGCGATCAGCACGGTCATCACCATACCGAAGAGGCCCTGGAACACCTCGTGGTCCAGCGGATCGAGCGCGCCGGTCGCCAGCAGCGGAACCACGCGCGCGAGCAACTGGACCAGCGCCAGCGCGACCACCATCGCGATGAGCAGGGAGAGCACGAAGGCGACGACGTGCTCGAATCGCTCGTGGAGCGTCATCAGCGGCCAGTAGCGGCGCGTGTCCTTCATCAGCCAGGATTTGGTCTGCGATGGCATGGTGACCTCCGATCAGGTGGAGACGATTCTGCGCGCCGGCATCGCCTGTTGCCGCGGCGCAGATGCGGTAACCGCCAAAGCGAGACATGAAGCGCAAGCCGTAGGAAGAAACGGCCCCATGCGCTTCCTGTGCTGCAGGCCAGTGGCTTGCGGGATGTGACTGCCGGTGGGCCGGCGGCCCCGACGGCAGTCCGGCAGTGCAGCGGACCCTGCCGGTTCGCGAACTGCTGCTCGTGTTGGCTGCAAGTCCGCGTCCCCAAAGGCAATTCGTCCGGTGCGGGATGCCTGCGGCACCGCCCTCGCGCGTCGGCACGGGGATTGCGCTGTCGATGGGGGTGCGGCCGTCGCTTCGATGGCCTGCGCAGACCATCCACAACCAGGGGATCGCGATGCTCGAAGAAGTCCGCACGGCAAGCGAGGGCTCATCGAGGCTCCCGGCGGCTGCGCGACCACCAGGTCCATCGATGCGCATCGCCTACTTCGACGCCGCGGACGTCGGCGGCGCTCGCCAGCGCAACTCGGTCGACATCCTCATCCCGACGGAGGCCGCGCAGCTGTTCGCCACCTACCGTGTCGGACAGGGGCGTGACCGGACCACGCTCGTCTGCGCGCCGCTGGTCTCGATCATTCCGCCCGCGCTGCCGCATTCGCTGGCCGATCGACCGGGGGCGAACACACTCATCATGAGCATCGCCGCGCCGTTCTTCAACAAGGTGGCGCGTGCAATGGGGGGTGAGGATGCGGCCCTCATCGAGCCGCACGCGACCCCCGACCCGCTGATCCGCGAAGTCGGCAACGCCGTCGAACGCGATGTCCGGCGCCAGTGCCCGCCGGATGCGCGCTACCTGGAGTCGCTGGCCATGGTCCTGGCGGCGCATGTCGCCAGGACTTACGCGATCGCGAAGAGCACGAATGCCGCCTCCTTCGGCGGACTTGCGGCCCACAAGTTGCGCTGTGTCCGCCACCACATCGGCGAACATCTCGGCGAGACGATCCGGGTCGAACAATTGGCCGAGGCGGTGCATCTGAGTCCGTTCCACTTCGCGCGCATGTTCAAGCAATCGACCGGCCAGTCGCCCCACCTGTACATCCTGATGCAGCGCGTCGAGCGGGCGAAGGAACTGCTGGCCGAAACCGACATCGCGCTCGTCGATGTGGCGGCCGACGTCGGCTTTCGCACCCAGGGCCACTTCACCGGTGTGTTCCACCGCTACGCTGGCTTCACGCCACGGGCGTTCAGGCTCCACGCCCGGGACACGGCAGCATCCGGCGATGTCCACCACGACGCGGATCCCGGCCCTGGACCGATCGTCGGTGCCGAGGACAAACTCGCATAGCCTTCGCGTGGAGATGGGTGTACGCTCGCGAGACCACGTTCCCGCGCGTTCCACGGGTGCTCGACCCGCTGCATCATGTCCGCGCCTGCCCTCGAAACCCGCCGTCTTCAGGACTGCTTTGACGGGTTGCTCGGCCTGATCGCTGCGCCTGCCCTGTGGTCCGGCAAAGGACCGGATGTGGTGATGGGCACGCTGCTGGAGATGCTCGCCCACGCGCTGAACCTGGACCTGGCCTATTCGCGCCAGGACGATGGATCGGGCAATGCGATCCGGGAACAGGCGCGCAGCGAACGTTTCCCGGACGCGGCCCGCCGCGCCCACCAGATCGGCGTCGCCATCGAGCCCTGGCTGCGCACGCAGCAGGTCGGCGAGAGCCATGCCGTGCCGAATCCCCTGGGGCCGGGCAAACTCCACGTCACCTGCCTCCGGCTGGATTTGACGAAGGGTCGAGGGCTCGTGATGGCCGGCGCCAGCCGCCCCGGGTTTCCTGCCGATACCGACCTGCTGCTGCTGCGCGTCGCCGTCAACCTGATCGTGGTCGAGCTGCAGCGGGCGCAGGCGTCGGTGGCGCCCCGGCGCGCAGAGTCCGCGGCGGCGCACAACGCCCACCTGCGGGAGGAGGGTGAACGGCATGGGGGCGAGTTTGTCGGCAGCAGCGCGTCGCTCGCCAAGGCACTGAAGCTCGTCGAGCAGGTCGCGCCCACCAATGCGTGCGTCCTCATCCAGGGCGAGACCGGCACGGGCAAGGAACTGATCGCACGCGCAATCCACCGCCTGAGCCAGCGAAGTCAGCATGCCTTGGTCCGGCTGAACTGCGCCGCCATTCCGACCGGACTGCTCGAAGCCGAGCTGTTCGGCCACGAAAAAGGGCGCCTTCACCGGCGCCGTCGCCAGGCGGATCGGCCGCTTCGAGCTGGCCGACCGGGGCACGATCTTCCTCGACGAAGTCGGCGAGATCCCGCTCGACCTGCAGGCCAAGCTGCTGCGCGTGTTGCAGGAACAGGAGTTCGAGCGGCTGGGCAGCACCCGAACCCAGCGCATCGATGTGCGGCTGATCGCGGCGTCCAATCGAGACCTGGGGCAGATGGTGGACGACCGGACCTTCCGGGAGGACCTCTACTACCGCCTGAATGTCTTCCCCATCGAGATGCCCCCGTTGCGAGAGCGCCGGGAAGACATCCCGATGCTGGTGCGGCACTTCATGCAGCTGCACGCGCGCGCGAATGGTCGCTCCATCACGGCGATCGAGCCGGACGGACTGGCGGCCCTGCACCGCCACGCCTGGCCCGGCAATGTCCGCGAGCTGTCGAACATCATCGAGCGCTGCGTGATCCTCACGAACGGCCCCACGCTGCGCGTGCCTGCCGATGCGTTGAAAGCACGCGGTGCGGCCATTGCCCTGGACAACAGCCTGGAAGGCGCGCAGCGCCGGCACATCCTGCAGGTGCTCGACGAATGCCATTGGGTGATCGGCGGCCCGAACGGCGCTGCAGCCCGGCTGGGCATGAAGCGCACGTCGCTTCAATACCGGCTCCAGAAACTGGGCATCGTGCGGCGACCGTGATCCGCTCCATGCCCGCAAGTGCTATCGTTTCGGCCCAGGAGTTCGAACTTGTCCTCAGCCATCAAGATCTTCCAGGGGCGTTTCGGCAGGGTTGCACTGCTCGACATGGACGCACCGCTGGTCGGTCACGCCCATCACCATTGCCACATCCTCATCAAGGCCGGTGGTGCCGACAGCGCGTTCAGCGTGAGGGGTGAGCGTGCGCCGCTCACGGACGACACCGCGGTGCTGGTCAATGCCTGGGAACATCACGCCTATGAGCACGAGGCGCCTCCCGGTGCGCGCACGCTGATCCTGGCGCTCTACATCGAGCCCGGATGGCTGGCGGAGTTGCAGCGCTCGCTGGCATTGTCCGGCCATCCGCGCTTCTTTCCGGAGCGGTGCGTTCGGCTCACGGCAGCCACCCGGAAAATGGTCGAGGAGTTCGTGCTCGAACTCTGGTGGGACGACGAGGTATCCCCGGGTCGCCTCGAAGACCTGCTTTTCAACCTCATCGTCGCCGTGGTCGAAAGCTACTCGGGCTGGCGGGACCTGGCCAGCCTGCTGCGCAGCAAGCCCCCGGTGGCCATGGATCCGCGCATCCGCCAGGCCATCGCGCTCATGCGCAAGGACGTTGCCCGTGAGCTCGACGTCGACGGGCTGGCCGCCGCCACGGGCCTGTCGCGCGCGCACTTCTTCACGCTGTTCCAGCGCGACACCCGCGTGACGCCGCTGGTCTATGCCAATGTGCTGCGCTTCGAGGCTGCGGTGCAGCGGCTCACACACAGCCAGGAATCGGTGGGCGATGTCTCGCACGAACTCGGCTTCTCCGCGCCCAGCCACTTTTCGCGCTTCTTCCGCGCGCACCTGGGCATCACCCCCAGCGACTACCGCCGCAAGGTCAACCTGTTCGAGCCTCCGGCCGGTCCGGACTCGGACGTGATCTGAGCACGGCCGCAAGGTCACCAGACTTTTTGGATAGTCCCCAGATCGTTCGGTCATTCGTCCGACGCTGGCGATAACGCGCGCACCTCCTGCGCCTCGACACTGGCGCTGCACGAGAACAGCAGCCGCCACGTCGGCACAGGAGACAAGCTTGCACGCAGAACCTTCTCTGGTGGGTGTCGCCCGGCCGTCATGGGTCGGCCAGCGCATGGAGCGGCTGGAAGACGATGCCCTGCTGAACGGCCGCGGTGCCTACGCCGATGACCTGGGCACTCGCCCTGGCACGCTGCACGCGGCGGTCCTGCGTTCGCCACATCCGCACGCCCGCCTCCTCGGTGTCCACACGCAAGCGGCCCTGGCACTGCCCGGCGTGCGCGCCGTGCTCACCGGTGTTGACGTGCAGGCCTGGGCCCAGCCCTTCGTGGTGGGCGTCAAGCAGCCCATGCAGCATTGGGCGCTGGCCGTGGACCGTGTGCGCCACGTGGGCGAACCGGTGGCGGTGGTGGTGGCGGAGGACCGCTACATCGCCGAGGACGCGCTCGATCTGCTGCGTGCCGACTACGAGCCCCTGCCGGTGGTGATGGACATCGAACGCGCGCTGCAGGACGGTGCCCTGCCGCTGCACGAGGCCGTGGGCAGCAACGTGGTGTCGGACCGCGCGTTCCGCTACGGCGACCCCGATTCGGCGTTCACGCAACCCGGCGCGCACACCGTGCGCACCACCGTGCACTACCCGCGCAACAGCTGCCCACCCATGGAATGCGGGGTGGTGATCGCTGAACACCTGCCGGGCGACGAGGGTTACGACGTGCTCTCCAACTTCATGGGCCCGTTCTCGCTGCACGCCGTGATGGCCATGGCCTTGAAGGTGCCCGGCAACAAGCTGCGCCACCGCGTGCCACGCGATTCGGGTGGCAGCTTCGGGGTCAAGCAGGCGGTGTTCCCCTACGTGGTGCTGATGTGCCTGGCTTCGCGCAAGGCGGGCGCACCTGTGAAGTGGGTCGAGGACCGACTCGAACACCTGAGTGCGGCCACCTCGGCCACCGCACGGCTGACCACCATCGAAGCCGCCGTTACCCCCGAGGGCCGCGTGCTGGCCTTGCGCTACGACCAGGCCGACGAGGTGGGCGCCTACCTGCGCGCGCCCGAACCCGCCACCTTCTACCGCATGCACGGCGCGCTCACCGGCGCCTACGCCATCGATCACCTGGCGGTGCGCAACCGCGTGGTGGTGACCAACAAGACCCCCACCGGCCTGGTGCGCGGCTTCGGCGGGCCGCAGGTGTACTACGCGCTGGAGCGGCTGATGGACCGCATCGCGGTCGAGCTGGCCATCGACCCGGTGCAGCTGCGCCTGCGCAACTACGTGCCGGCCAACGCCTTCCCGTACACCGCGGCCGCCGGCGCGGTGCTCGATTCCGGCGACTACGCGCGCCTGACCCATATGGCCATGGCCGAGGCACAGGCCCGGCAGCTCGGCGAACGCCAGCGCGCGGCGCGTGCCGCGGGCCGGCTCTACGGCATCGGCGTGGCCGCCATCGTCGAGCCCTCGGTGTCGAACATGGGCTACATCAGCACCGTGCTCACGGCCGAGCAGCGCGCCAAGGCCGGCCCCAAGAACGGGGCGATCGCCAGCGCCACCGTCGCCATCGACCTGCTGGGTGGTGTCAACGTGACCATCGCCTCCGCGCCGGCCGGCCAGGGCCACATGACGGTGTGCGCCCAGGTGGTGGCGGATGTGCTGGGCCTGCACCCCGCACAGGTGGTGGTCAACGTGGAGTTCGACACCGCCAAGGACGCCTGGAGCGTGGCCGCGGGCAACTACAGCAGCCGCTTCGCCGGTGCGGTGGCGGGCACGGTGCACCTGGCCGCCCAGCGCCTGCGCGACAAGCTGGCACGCGTGGCCGCTGCGGGTTGGGGCTGCGACAGCGCCGACGTCGGTTTCGAGGGCGGCCAGGTGTTCAATCGGCTGCAACCCACCCAGGCCCAGCCGTTCACGCGGCTGGCCGCCAGTCCGCACTGGGCGCCAGGACTGCTGCCCGCGGGCGAGACGCCGGGGCTGCGCGAGACCGCCTTCTGGACGCCCGAGACCCTGCGCGCGCCCGATCCGCAGGACCGCGTCAACACCTCGGCCGCCTACGGCTTCGTGTTCGACGTCTGCGGCCTGGAGATCGACCCCGACACCGGAGCGGTTCGTGTGGACCGATACATCACGGCCCACGACGCCGGCCGCCTGCTCAACCCGGCGCTGGCCGACGGCCAGATCCGGGGTGCCTTTGCGCAGGGCTTGGGCGCGGCCCTGCTCGAGGAATTCCGCTACGGCGCCGACGGCAGCTTTCAAAGCGGCACGCTGGCCGACTACCTGATGCCCACCACCTGCGAGACGCCCGACCCGGTGATCGTGCACCTGGAAACCCCCAGCCCCTTCACGCCTCTGGGTGCCAAGGGCCTGGGCGAAGGCAACAACATGAGCACACCGCCCTGCATCGCCAACGCCTTCGCGGACGCGCTGCGCCCGCTGCGCGATGTCGTCGACGTCCGCCTGCCGCTCACGCCCGATCGCGTGCTCGCCCACCTGCAGACGGCCGACCCCGCGCCCCGCCACCCGGTGGCGCCCGCACCCGCGGCGGTTCCGGCCGGCGATGGCCTGTCGCTCGCCGCGCAAGGCACGGTGGAGATCGCCGCACCCCCCGAGCGCGTCTTTGCCGTGCTGCTCGACCCGGCAGCGCTGGCCCGCGTCATCCCGGGTTGCCACGCGCTCCAGGCCGATGGCGAAAACCGGTACCGCGCCGATGTGACGGTGGGCATCGGCCTGATCAAGGCGCGCTACGAAGCACGCATCACGCTCTCCGACATCGAGGCGCCGCACCGGCTGCGGCTGGCCGGCAGCGGCAGCTCCAGCCTGGGCACGGGTGCGGGCGATGGCCTGGTGCGCCTGGAAGCCACCGCCGAAGGCACGCGCCTGCACTACGACTACCGCGCTCAGGTGGGTGGCAAGGTGGCCATGGTGGGCAGCCGCATGCTGGAGGGTGCGGCGCGCGTGATCGTGGCGCAGCTCTTCGAATCGCTGGGGCGTCAGGCCGCAGGCGGCGTCGCCGCGCCCGCGGGTTGGTGGCGCCGCCTGCTGCAGCGCCTGGGGGTCAAGGCATGAAGCCCGCCGCATTCGACTACGTGCGCGCCGACAGCGCCGCCGCCGCCGCCGAGCTGCTGCAACGCCATGGCGAAGACGCGCGTATCCTGGCCGGTGGACAGTCCTTGATGGCCGTGCTCAACATGCGGCTCGCCCAACCCGCGCTGTTGATCGACATCTCGCGCAGCGCCGAAATGGCGTCCATCGCGGCGAATCCCAGCGCGCTGCGCGTGGGCGCGGCCGTCACGCAGGCGCAGTTGCAGGCACACCCCGACGTGCCGCCGCTGCTGGCGTTGGCCATCCCGCACATCTCGCACGTCCAGATCCGCAACCGCGGCACCGTGTGTGGCTCCATCGCCCATGCCGATCCGTCGGCCGAGTTGCCGCTGTGCCTGGTGGCTCTGAAAGGCACGGTGCACCTGCGCAGCGCACACGGTCGTCGCCAGCTGGCCGCCAGTGAGTTCTTCACCGGTCTGTTGAGCACCGCGCGCCGAGGCGACGAGCTCATCGAAGCGGTGAGCTTCCCGCGCCCCGCCGCGGGTCAGTCCTTCGGGTTTGCAGAGCACGCCCGCCGTCATGGCGATTTCGCGCTGTGCGCGGTGGCGGTGGTGGCCGACGCACAAGGCATGCGAGTCGCGGTGGGTGGCCTGGGCGACCGGCCCCACGCCTGCGAACTGCCGCTGCTGGCCGGTGATGCGCTCGACGACGCCCTGAACGAACTCGCGTGGTCACTCGACGTGCGTGACGACGCCCACGCCAGCGCGGCCACCCGCCGCCACCTGCTGCGCCGCCTGGCGCATCAGGCCATCCCGCCAGCACGGAGACCCGCATGAACCACCCCGTTCTCGAACGCGAGGCCTTGCACACGGTGCGCCTCACCCTCAATGGCCGAGCGCGCAGCGCTCAGGCCCGACCCCGCCTGCTGCTCAGCGACTTCCTGCGCCACGAACTCGGCGCCACCGGCACCCATGTGGGCTGCGAGCACGGTGTCTGTGGCGCCTGCACGGTGCGCATCGACGGCGTGGCCGCCCGCGCCTGCCTGACGCTGGCGGTTCAGGTGGACGGACGGCACGTCGACACGGTGGAGAACCCCGACGGCAACGACGCCATTCTGGACGCGCTCAAGGCCGCCTTCAAACGCCACCACGCGCTGCAGTGCGGCTTCTGCACCTCGGGCATCCTGATGTCCAGCGCCGACTGGCTGCAACGCCAGCGCGCCAGCGGCCACCAGCCCGACGAGGCCGAGGTGCGCGACATGCTCAGCGGCCACCTGTGCCGCTGCACCGGCTACACACCGATCGTCAACGCCGTGATGGAGGTGGGCCGTGCTTGATCTCGGACGCACCTTTCTGCAAAGTGTGGACCGCGCCGGCGGCGCCACCGCCCTGGTGGACGGCGCGCTGCGACTGACCTGGTCCGAGTGGGCCCGCGTCGTCGGTGGTGTGCAGCGCGGGCTGGCAGCACTCGGTCTGCGCCCGGGCGATCACGTGCTCGCCGTGCTGCAGAACCGGCACGAGGCCGCCACGTTGCACTGGGCCTGCCAGTTTGCAGGCCTCGTGATGACGCCACTCAACTGGCGCGCCAAACCGGAAGAGCTCGATTACGCACTGCACGACTCGGGCGCGCGGCTTCTGGTGTACGAAGCGGTATCGCAGGAGCCGGTTGCACAGTCGGTGCTGGCACGGACGGTGATGCGCGTGGTGGTGGGTGACGTGGACAGTGAGGACCCGTGCTTCGGGCAAGTCTTTTCCGAACCCGCGGACCCGACGCCGCTGGCGCGGGCCGATGACCTCTCGCTCATGCTTTACACCTCGGGCACCACCGGAGCCCCGAAAGGAGTTCCGCGTCGCCAGCGCGCCGAGCGCGTGGCCGCGCTGGCCCATGTGGCGCAGAACCGCTACGGCTACGGGGAACGCACGCTGGGCGTCATGCCGCTGTACCACACCATGGGCGTGCGATCGCTGCTCACCATGGCATTGGTGGACGGCCGCTTTGTCTGCATGCCCCGCTTCGACGCGGCGGCCGCGCTGCGCGCGATCGAGGCCGAGCGCGTGAGCCATCTCTACCTGGTCCCCACGCTCTACCACGACCTGCTCTCACACCCCGAGTTCCAGCACACCGACACGCGATCGGTGCGAAAGCTGGGCTTCGCCGGCGCGCCCATGCACGACGCGCTGTTGTTGCGCCTGCAGCAGGCCTTCCAGCCGGAGTTGTTCGTCAATCACTACGGCAGCAGCGAGATCTACACCTTCTCGATCAACCAGAACGCGGTGGGCAAGCCCGGCTCGGCCGGCCGTGCGGGCATGAACACCCGCCTGCGGGTGATCAAACTCGATTCGAGGAACCTCGAGGATGTGGTCGCACCGTTCGAGGAAGGGCAGATCGTGGCGGATCTGCTCAGCGACGAGGCGTTCGAGGGCTACCACAACCGCCCCGAGATCAATGCCCGCGCGTTGCGCGATGGCTGGTACTTCACCGGCGACACCGGCTACGTGGACGCTGAGGGCGATCTGTTCGTCACCGGCCGCGTGGACGACATGATCATCAGCGGCGGCGAGAACATCTCGCCGGTCGACATCGAGTCCGTGCTGTCGCTGCACCCCGCGGTGGACGAAGTGGCGGTGGCCGGACTCCAGGACGAGCGCTGGGGCCAGCGTGTGGTGGCCTTCGTGAAGGCGCGCGACAACGTGGCCCCCGAATCGCTGGACGCGCATTGCCGCGCCTCCGATCTCGTGAACTTCAAGCGACCGCGCGAATACGTGTTCGTGCGCGAAATCCCGAAGTCTCCCGTGGGCAAGGTGCTTCGACGCAAGCTGGTGGCCGGCGAGTTCGACGCCGCCACTCCCCCGCTGCCCGCCGTGCCTCCCGCCTGAACCCGCTTCCTTGCTTCGTTCCTCCCCTCCTCGAAAGGACACCATGCAACTCAACGACCTGAAACACCCCGCGCTCACCCTGAGTGCCGCATTCGACGGCTACCGCGTCGAGATCGACCCGGCGCGACAGCGCGCCGACATCGTGCTCTGCCGTCCGCCGTTCAACGTCATCTCGATGACGC